>TARA_B100000686_G_scaffold247281_1_pt1 | contig 68860 bp, 65 predicted proteins | sample TARA_B100000686 | Tara Oceans TARA_B100000686 (sample SAMEA2622733) | marine metagenome | biome: marine biome (ENVO:00000447); feature: marine epipelagic mixed layer (ENVO:xxxxxxxxx); material: "saline water (ENVO:00002010), including plankton (ENVO:xxxxxxxx)" | depth 150 m
TCTCTTGCAAGCAGACGGGTTTGCCAGCTTTGCTGGGCAAACAAAAAAGGAGCCTTAGCTCCTTTTTAAGTTGTTGATATTAGGTCGTGTCTATAAAATAATCAAGATATTTTATGTATTTTTTCGACGACGAACGCCTATCAAACCTACAAGACCGAACCCAATCAAACTCATTGTCATTGGCTCACTCACGTCATTAGACACTGATTCTGCCAATAAGTTGAATGTAAATGTACCGTCAATCGAACCTGGCTGACCACTTGTTGGTAGTGAGTCGAAATAATTGATCAAATTAGAAAGATTCAAAACCGGATCATTTGGCACTTCTAGGAAAGAAACAACCACGTCATTTAAAATACCATCTGCATCTAATGCTGTAATTTGATAGTCAACATTAATTAATGAATCTACACCTGCAAGCAAATGGTTCACAGATGTAAGGCTTAATGATGAGCTACCAGATGTCGTTGTATATTCTTGGCTAGAGAAATCAAATGTATAATTACCTGGGGCAACACTGCCAAAATCTTCAAGATTAAAGGCTTCATTACTCCAAGTTGTTAAAGGAATAATTGAGTTTGGACCAGCAATTGCAGAGAAGCTGCCACTTGACACCCATGAAACGGTTTCAGATGCAGCTGGAATTTGTACATGAGCATAACCTGTCAAATCCGATAGAATAAGATTGTAGGTAAATTGATTTGAATCAGTATCGATATAAGGATTAAAACCTGATAGAGCAAAGTTTCCACTTAAACTAATATCAGTTAAATAAGCGGCATGAGCTGTAGGTGCAAGCACCATAAGACCAAACACCAAAACACCAGTTTTCTTCAACATAGAAAAACCCTCAGTAAATAGTTGAAAATAGGTAAAACAAACATCATTGTTAAACAAATTAACGACTTTTCATGGGCATGTGCGGGGGAATAATGGTCAGGCAACCGTATTAGAACAATACGGTTGCTGCTTGCTATTCAACAGTCATTGCTTGCGAAAAACAATCAACTCGTGATCAAGGCAGAAACTGCTTTGCAGCTGCTGAACTTGACTTACTCACTTCTAAAAATGCTTTACCGGTATGACTTCCAGAGATTGCCAATGGGCCCTCCCAGTAAAGGCTGTATGAACTCTTTCGAGCATCAAACTCACTGTTTGCTTTAACTGCTTTTGCTTGAAGATCAACTCCGTACTCAGGAATTTCTATTCTCCAAGCATTTTGATAAGTCGTACGTGTTTTTTCACTGTAAAACTCATCTAAAGCCGTTAAAGTAAAATCTTCTTCTTTTAATTGGTGATGACGACCATCCTGACTGTAAGTACCTCCAAGATAAACGCTTTCACCTTGGTGATCTTTCAGCTGAAATAGCATTACATCTGCGCCATTGTCAAGCTGTAGTGCAAACCATTCCCAATCAAGAACACCTGCTCTGAACTCACCCCATTGATGGTCAAACCAAGATGAACCAGATACTGTATAGACCTGCCCATCAACCATAACTTGTCCACTTGTTTTCATTCGTGGACGTGAATAGTAATAGCTCTCACCAGCAACTTTAAAGTCTGCTAGGCCATCACCGTCTTGCATTACAGGACCATGCTGATCATTTAAGTCAAGATCGAAAGAAAAGTTTTCTGCTTTCCCCATCAAGGTATCAATACCATTGATGATCTTCATTTTCCATTGACCTTGGTTGATCTGCACACCATCACGACCAAGTGGCTGAGTATAAAAACCTGGGATGCGATTCTCATACGCATAGGTGATACCAGTTTCTTGATCTAATAACGTTGCATGAATAATCGTATGATTTGCTAAAGCTCTGTGTGCAAAAATAGTGTAATGATAACTAAACTGACGACCTGTTGCAGTCTCTAAATGGCCTGAATAATACCACCATTCAGTCATAACATCATGGGGACCGTCATCTAATGGAAGAGTAACTAAGCTGTTACGCTGGCCAGCATTAATTATATCTTCACTTGCCTTATTGTCTGAAAAGAAAATAACTGCAACTGCTGCCATAAAAGCAACAAAACCAGCCAGCATACCTGCAAACCAAAGTGGATGCCGCTGCCAGAATGGCTTATGTACCTTTACCTTTACTCTTACTTTAACTCTCGGGTCACCCATTATTCTTTCAACACCACAACGCTAACGATTAATACATACAATGGCCAGCCTAGAAAAGCAGGCTTCTACTTCTTTTTAGCCTGCACATTATTGAACCATTATTCTTATTTAATGCTGTTTTATTATTGATCATCTAAAACAGTATCAATAATGTAGATAATACCGTTTGATGTTGCAATAGAATCAATACGAGCAGGCACATTATTGACTAACAAATCGCCACCAATACTAGCCAACCTTAAAGTATCTGCAGCTAGTGTTGGCACAATACGGCCATTTTCATCACCAAAATCTTGAGGGCTCAAAGAGGCTCCAGGTACTGTATGATGAGATAAAAGAGAATTAAGTTCATCTAGGTTGGAATATAATTGACGAACTCGTGTGACGCCAAGCTTAACAAATGCATCATTTGTTGGTGCGAAGAATGTGTAATTACCAGCTGCATCCAACGTTGTTGAAAGATCAGTAATACTCATCGCAGCGACTAGACCAGAGAAACGAGCATCATTTGAAAGTACATCAAGAATTGTCTCTTCACCTGGCGCCGTTGTAGGACCAGAGAACACAACATTTACACCATGTAAAACACCATCTGTCGCATCCACATCGGTTTCAACAAATTGGCCTGAAGGAAATAAACGATCGGAACCATCAAGCATTGTTGCACCATTTGCTGTTAAATCAGCACTGGAAACACGACCTAAAGTAATATGTCGAAGAAGCAAGTTACGGAAAGTACCACGATTTTGAAGAAGTGTTTCACGCTGATTATCAGTCAGAGATTCAAATGCCGCATTCGTTGGCACTGTAGCTGTATATTCGTAGGCACCGTCATTTAAAAGCTCATTAAGCTGAGTGTACTCTAAGCCATCGGAAAAAAAGCTGTAATTAGGATTTGCAGCAATTGATTGTACAAGTGTTAATTCTTCAACTTGTTCAGCTGGGTCACCTCCAAGAGAGCCACCCTCACCCGCACCAACTGATACATCTGGATTAGCACAACCACTGATAACAGCAAAAGTTAATAGACATACAAACCAACTGGAAATTTTTAAAACAACTTTACTCACACGCACAACCTTCTTTTTATAAAATAGAGGGAAATTCACCTCAGGTTAATGCTGAATAAAACCTGCGGTGTATACCAAAAACGCTTAAGGTATATCTGTGCGGAGTATACTGAACGGCCCTATGCGCAACAAGTGAATGATAACTAAAAAACACCCTTTTTTTGTATCTCAGTGGCTACAATTAAAAAAATGTTTTCAATAAAAGACTTGCCTTACGATGCTATTAATAGTAGAGTTGATAGTCAAACCTCTAAGGGGACGACATGGCTTCGACGCTGGTCGTGAAACCTTGGGTGCATGTCGAGTTCTGTTGCAAATCTCGTAAATTAGTTGCTTCAATTTAAAATAGTTGCAGAAAATGTACCTATGAATGATGCTGATTGGGGTACTGCTTCTCTAGCTGCGTAAGCAGTTAGGGTCAACAGACCAATCGAGATGGCTTAATAACCCATCTCCATCCAGTCTCCCTTGTTTGCCCGTAGGCGAGGAAACAGACTGTCATATTATACAGGGATCGCTTTGATGACAGCTCAGGACATCATCGCTAAATTTAACTGAGATCGCCTTAAGACAACCCTGCTAGTTGGGTCGTCTGTAGGTTAACTTAATAAACTAGCTAAGCATGTAGAGCTCCTGGCGTAGCATTAGCGGACGCGGGTTCGATTCCCGCCGTCTCCACCAAATGCTTTTTAAAACCTTTCAATTACTTCCCCACCCCCATACAAATCAATTACTTACAGCAAAACCAATCTCATTTTTTCACTTTGACTCATAATTTTAGTAGTACAGATAGCGGTACCATTCTGCTTCTATAAAAATGCGTACTACAAAAAAGAGAATCTGCAGACACCTTAGGTTGAAAGAAAGAGAGAAAAAAGCAGAAATAAAAAAGCATATAGACCTATAAAAATTGCATTTATAGGCCACTCAAATTAACGAGGCACTGTCTCACCAGCAAAGATCATTTTAGGCTGAACCGATTCAATCACTTTATTACAGCCATTTTCTGGGCAATTTCTCATATCTGGCTTTTGATCAACACAAGCTGTATGAAAAGTATGACTGCAAGGCTCGAACTTTTTAAGTTCAATAATTCGACCAGTCATAAGTGCTGTATTACAAATACCGCACTCTTGAGTGTAAATTGTGCTTGCACGAGATATTGAATTATTAACTCCAGGCATGATTGTTCTCCATATAATGCATCAATAAAATGTCTACTTGAAATACACCTCTTTAAATAACTTTTTAATACCCGTTAAGATATTAAACACCCTTTAAATCGAGATAATTAAAGATAAACATCTTTATTACACTATTTTCTAGAACGCTTACGCCCTTTTGTTACATTTTATTCATAAAAAATTCAGTTTCAAAAACAAAAAAAGGCGATGCAACCATCAGAGCACCTCTGTGATTACATCGCCTTTTTGCTCTTTTTTTTAAACTGCTTGCTTTTTCTCCCGAGGGGCATATTCAAAAACATCTGAGTAGCAGTTTTCTTCATTTAAGCCTTTAGATTCAAGCTGATCGATAGTGCCATATACCATTCTCGGGGAGCCGCATAAGTACACTTGAGCTCCGTCTAAGGAGGCAAAATCCTTATCAACTACTTCATAAATATAGCCGGAACGACCTGTCCAATTGTCATTTGCAGCCTCTACTATTGGCGTAAAATTTAAGTTTTTATGTTGCTGAACCCACTGGTTAAATTCTTCTAAAAAGTAAAAATCTGAAGCACTTTTATTGGACCAGTAAATATTAACGTCAGCATCGGGATTACGTCTCAGAATTTCTTCAGTCACACATTTAATTTTAGAAATACCAGAGCCAGCTGCAATTAAAACATGAGGAAGTGAAACATCTGTTTGCAAATAAGCATTACCCATGGCTAGATTAATCTTCGCAAATGCACCAGCTTCAGAAAGCTGCGCTAAGTGCTGAATAATTTTGCCTGAAAACTCGCTTGCATTATGGATAAAAAGCTCTAATCGACGAGGATGAACTGGGTCACAGCTATTGGCGATTGTGTAAAACAATGACTGGAATTGACCATCATTGTTTAGATCAAGCTCAAGCTGTAGATACTGCCCTGCATGATACTGAAGCTGTGTGCCTTCAGGTGCTTCAAATAAGATTTGAAATGTTTCTTCACTTAGGTTTTGGACATCTACAACTTTGCAATCTAATGAAACAACTGGGCGCTTTTCTGTATCACCGGCCACTTTACTCATAATCAATATCTCTTGCTGGGGAATCTTACCACTATTAAAACAAATAAAGCTTATCTGTTTTAGTGCGATCTAGTTACCATTTTTTAAAAACTGTAATACTCAACTATATCTAGAATAAAACACTTCTCACATGAATTAAAATGATTAATTTTCAACAATTCATTAATTTTACTCATGCATCCTATTCATAGCAGATATCGAACAAACCTTATTAACAATTCGACTAAACCCCTATAGATCTGGCCTTAAGCTCATTACTAGGCAGCATTACTCATAAAGTACGGTTATTAGGGCTATTGAGCGATTTTTTTTTAGCCATAAACGTCATTCATGAGTGATTCTCATCAATTCATGAAATAAAATCAATTTCATTCATGTGAAAATAAAGGTATAAAGTTGACATGACTTCCAGCAATTCCACTGGAAGCGGCTAAAGATATTTAGATTTGATCGACAACACAGGATACAAGCCAAAATGAGCAACGGTTTTACATACACAATTAAAAGCATTCGTTTTGACGAGAACTATGAACCAAAAGATAGCACTCGCACAACAACCAACTTTGCTAACTTAGCTCGTGGTGAAAGCCGCCAGTCGAATCTGCGCAACGCATTACAAATGATCAATAGCCGTTTTAACGCAATGGCAAGCTGGGATAACCCAAAAGCTGATCGTTATTCTCTTGACCTTGAAATTATTTCTGTCGACGTTGATGTTGACGGCAGTGGTGAGTTCTTCCCTTCCATTGAAATTCTAAAAACATACATTAACGATCACAAAACGAATAAGCGTATTGAAGGTATCGTTGGTAATAACTTCTCTTCTTATGTTCGTGATTATGATTTCAGCGTTCTTCTTCGTGAACACAATAAAGATAAAGAGCAGTTCAGCATCCCAGAAACTTTTGGTCAGCTGCACGGCAATCTGTTCAAAGATTTTCTTGCATCTGATACATATAAAGAAAACTTTAACAAACTTCCTGTTATTTGCCTCAGTGTTTCTGACAACAAAATTTATACGCAAACATCAAACAAGCACCCCGTGCTAGGTGTTGAGTATCTACCAAACGAGTCTTCTTTGACTGAGCAATATTTCAAGAAGATGGGCTTTGAAGTTCGTTATTTCATGCCTCCAAAAGCCGTAGCACCACTGGCGTTCTACTTTATTGGTGATCTATTGTCTGACTACTCAAACCTAGAGTTAATCAGTACAATTAGTACAATGGAAACATTCCAAAAAATCTATAGACCAGAAATTTACAATGCGAATGCTGCTGCTGGCCACCAGTATCAGCCAAACTTGAAAAACTCTGACCACTCATTAACTCAGATCGTCTATGATCGTGTTGAGCGTAGTCAACTAGCAGTTAAACAAGGCCAGTTCGCTGAAGAAAAATTCATCAAGCCATATAAGTCTGTGCTTGAAGAGTGGTCTGCAAACTACGCGTCTTAAGCAAACACCAAGATTAGACAAAAAGGACTCTATTTAAAATGAAAAAATTATTCCCTACTGCTACAGCTGGAAGCTTACCGAAACCATCTTGGATTGCTGAGCCAGAAAAACTCTGGTCCCCGTGGAAACTTGAAGGCCAAGAACTTCTTGATGGAAAACAAGACGCTCTTCGTGTTTCTCTTCAAGAGCAAAAAGATACAGATATCGTGAGCGATGGTGAGCAAACTCGTCAGCATTTCGTAACAACATTTATTGAGCATCTTGATGGTGTTGACTTTGAAAAACGCGAAACTGTTAAAATTCGTGACCGTTATGAAGCAAGCGTACCAACAGTTATTGGTCCAGTAAGCCGCCCTAAATCAGTGTTTGTTGAAGACGCAAAATTCCTTCGTTCACAAACAGACAAGCCAATCAAATGGGCCCTTCCAGGACCTATGACAATGGTTGATACACTTTATGATGCACATTACAAGAGCCGCGAAAAACTTGCTTGGGAATTTGCTGGTCTTCTTAACCAAGAAGCAAAAGAACTTGAAGCTGCTGGTGTTAACATCATTCAATTCGACGAGCCTGCATTTAACGTATTCTTTGATGAAGTTAAAGAATGGGGCATCAAGTGTCTTGAAAGAGCGATCGAAGGTCTTAAGTGCGAAACTGCTGTGCATATTTGCTATGGCTACGGCATTAAAGCAAACACAGACTGGAAGAAGACACTTGGTAACGAGTGGAGACAATACGAAGAACTATTCCCACAGCTTCAAAAATCCAACATCGATATTATCTCACTAGAGTGCCATAACTCACACGTGCCAATCGAGCTTATCGAGCTTGTACGTGGTAAAAAAGTAATGGTTGGTGCAATTGATGTTGCAAGTGACAAAGTTGAAACACCAGAAGAAGTAGCAGAAACAATCCGTAAAGCGCTTCAATATGTTGATGCTGACAAACTACTGCCTTGCACAAACTGCGGTATGGCTCCACTTGCACGTCATGTTGCACGGGGTAAGCTTGATGCGCTTGCAGCTGGTGCTGAAATTGTAAGAAAAGAACTTGCTGAAAAAGCAAAAGCTTAATCACAAGCAGTTTAAATTTGAGGGGGCACTAGCCCCCCTTTTTATTGAAGTTGTTTTATGAATATCATTGAATTTATATCAAATAATATGTCCACATTTTTGGCATTAGTTGGCACTGGTGTTTTTGCTGGTGTACTTGCCGGACTCTTAGGTGTTGGCGGCGGTATTGTCATTGTGCCTGTGCTCTTTTTCTTATTCCAAAGTTTTGGTGTATCACCAGAGTCTGCCATGGTTGTTGCAACAGCTACATCTCTTGCCACAATTATCCCAACATCAATCAGCTCTATTCGCTCTCATAATAAAAAAGGTAATGTCGATTTCGCACTTCTGAAGCGTTGGGCTGCCTTTATTTTTATCGGCGTTATGGCTGGAAGCTGGCTTGTAACCAGAGTTGACGGCACGCTCTTAACAGCATTATTCGGTATTATTGCAACACTTTCTGCACTTAATATGCTGTTCAGAACTGGTAAGTCTGCACTCTTTCAACAGCTACCAGGTAAAGCAGGCCAAACAGTAATGGGTATTTGTATTGGCTTCTTCAGCTCAATGGTTGGTATTGGAGGTGGCACAATTTCAGTTCCGCTTTTAACCATCTACAACTACCCTGCACATAAAGCAGTTGGAACAGCTGCTGCAATTGGACTTATTATTTCCTTGCCAGGCGCTTTAACAATGCTTGCTCTAGGCAGCACTCCAGCTGATGCCCCTGTTGGCACTTATGGCTTGGTGAACTTAATTGGCTTTATTTGCATCGTGCCTTTAACTGTTCTATTTGCACCTGTCGGTGCTTCGCTAGCAGCTAAGTTAGATGCAGCAAAACTGAAGAAAGTGTTTGCTATCGTATTGCTCTTTACTGGCGTTCGTATGCTTGTTCAGTTAGCACTCTAAGCTTTTAGTAAACACCTTTTTATAAGATGATCTTCGTAGTCATCAGGATCATCTTATCTTGCCTTCTACTCACCTATTCCCGACTTATCTTGATTACACAAAATGGCGAAACAACTATAATCAACCTATATTTATGATAAGAAACACAACAGCTTAGCTACTCTCTCTGCATTTCAAATCAATAGGATTGGATTTCAATGTCGCAACAGCATGACGCTACGCACTACACATCCCGTATTTTGCATGTTTATGAACAAGGGTTCCTTGCTCATAAGTATTCAGGCGTGGTGAATCGAAAAATTGTGCTTTCCTATGACCGCATACTTAGTGATATTCAATATTTGCTCAAACGTATACTTGGGCATAAAAATATAAACCAGCGCTATATCAAAACCTATGTACAGCAATCACTACTGACGTACCATAATGCCTGCCACTTTGTAGTTAACCACCTTGAGCTAGAAGATAATGGTATAAAAGACATTAACCCAATTAAAATTGTTCATATTTACCTAGAATCAAAACGTCATGACCCGAATGCTCAACTAACTCCATTTTTTGCCGCATCACTTTATACAACGCTTGCAAGTCTCTATCTCTCCTACTTTGACGAATCATGCGCTGCTTTTTATGAAGCACCACCATCAGAATCTAATCATCAAGTCTTCAAAGCAAGTGAAAAATGGCTGCAAATAGCTCATGATGCAAACTCTGATGCCTATAGCTATCTGTACGAGACTATTGTGGACTCCAGACAAAAAGTAATACAAAGGCAATATTCTGACGTGCTCTGACAGCCCTCCCTAAATACTTTCTTCAGCTCTTATTTCCTGATCAGCATATACACCATATCAACATTCACTGTGTGACAATCGTGAAGTTACGCCACGAAAGGACTCAGCTATGACACTTATCATTTACCTTACTCTTTTATGTCTTATTTCTTTTGTCCTTTACGATGTATTTAAAACTGTTTTAAGCACTAAGGGCTCTGGCCCAGTCACAGGCTTCTGGTCGAAACACCTTTGGCGATTATCTCTTTGGGTTCACTATAAGAAGCATAATCAATGGCTTATTAAAAAAGTAGGCCCTGTCATGTTGGTCCTTATCTTTTTTATATGGTATGGCTTGCTCAATATCTGCTGGTTTTTCTTGTTTAGCCAGAATGAATTTTCTATTAAAAATTCAAACGATCCTGATATAGGCCTTTTGGATATCTTTTATTATGTGGGGTCTACCTTTAGTACTCTAGGGCTCGGTGATTACACCCCTAATGGGTTTCCATGGACTCTAGCAACCACCTTTGGCGCCTTTATCATTTCTGTGATTACTAGCGCTGCTATCTCATACATCGTTCCTGTGCTGAGTGCAGTGGTATCTCGAAGGGTCGTTATTACACAACTGGACTCCTTGAGAGCAGCGACACAAGATTTTGAAATTATATTCGATGGTGAAGATAAATCACTCTTTCAACAAAAGATTATGGATGCCGTTGGAAATTGTGTTGAAGAGTCTTATAAAGCTCGAGTCTATCCTGTTCTACTTTATTTTCATTACGATGAAAACATTTCATCCATGAATGGATCGCTTATTTCCATACTGGATACCATAGCACTACAAGCAGCACAAAATGATACCCACGCCCCTACATCCATTTATATTATCAATTCGATGCAACGCTACTGCGATAATTTGAGAGATATTCGCCGCACATGGAATAAGTCGCTCCAGATTGATCAAGAGGAGTTTACAAGTCAATTCTCTCAAAACCAAACGGACAACTTTGCACTTGGTCAATTTAGCCTTAAAGATCTTGCGCAGCTTAGAAAAAATCTCGTCCTACTCTGCCACCTTGAAGGCTACTGCCCAATGACTGAGCCCAATAAGCTTTCGTTTAAAAATTCCCTCGAGTCAAAGGTTCAGCACTTATAGACCGGTTATGTGTGTCCATAAAGGCGCTTCGTATAACCAGTTCAGCTCAAGGCCATTTCATGCTAGTATATGCCCCACTCCATCAATCAGATTTGAGACCTATCATGAAAAAGACTGACAAAAAACGTGAAAATGCCATTCGCCAAGTGCTGACAGACCTCTGCGATGAAGCGCTTGATTTATATGAAGGTTTTGAATGGCTAACACATCGCGTTGATTACTCTCGCTTTCCTAAGAGTTTGAAAGTTATCTGCGTTTTCGATACAAACGCAAACTTAAAAGAATTTATGAAAAATCACCAACGCGCCTTTAACGACAAAATTCAAAAAGGCCTTGGTGCTGTAGAAGCGCCTATTGCAGATACAGGCCGCCAAATTAAGTACGACACAGAAGAAAACTGTGAAGTGATGAATGGCGGTGACTGGGGCGATCGCTTAGCACCATAAGCGTCCCTCTCTACCCTTAGGTTGTTGACGAAAAGAAGGCTTGCTAAGGGCTATACTTGCGTCAACACCCATTGGACGGAACTCTCTTCATGGCTCAAGAATTTTGCAACACTAAAACACCTGGCGTCTACGCCCAATCCCCTTTTCATATTCCATTTAAAGGTTGGATTCAAATCATCATGCGGGTGAAAAACCAACTTGAGGCAGATCACGTTCAAGTGGTTGCGGGTGGTGTTGCCTTCTACTTTTTCTTAGCTATTTTTCCTTTCTTATCTGCACTTGTGTCCATGTATGGCTTAGTTTCAGCACCGGCTGAAGCTGTTGAAGATATCCAACAGCTCACGAACTTTCTGCCACACGATGCAGCAACAATGATTGAAGATTTCTTGCGAAACCTCACAAGCCAACCAGATAAAGGCTTAGGGCTTAGTTTTGCAATTAGTTTATTACTGAGTTTATGGTCTGCTCGCAAAGGTGTTACAGCACTCTTCGAGGGTATTAATATTGCCTATAACGAACTAGATAAACGCCATTTTCTTGTGAAGTATGGCCTTACTTACCTTTTCACAATCGGCATTATGGTGATGGGTGCAGTCAGCATTTCACTTGTGGTTGTTTTTCCACTTCTCATTGAGCAGATTGGGTTACCAGCGCCCTTAACGGAAGCACTTAGTTTTTTACGTTGGCCACTGCTAGCGGTTATTATTGCTACTGGTCTTTCTATTTTTTATAAAGTCGCTCCACATCGACGCAATGCTCGTATCCAGTGGGTTGGTTTTGGTGCTGCAATTGCCACAAGTCTATGGATTGCCGGGTCTATTGGCTTTTCATATTATGTGGATAATTTTGGTGGGTATAACAAGACCTACGGCTCTTTTGCTGCAGTGATTATTATGCTGCTCTGGCTCTTACTTACAGCCTATATTATTTTACTTGGGGCTGAAATTAATTCAGAGATGGAGCATCAAACATCCTATGACACGACCATTGGTGATGATTTACCTCTTGGTGAGCGTAATGCCTACTTTGCAGATCGCGTCGCTAATCATAACTAATATCTAACCTCTAATCTTGCTTAATGATCGATGGCATGATCATAAGCAGAATACCGATCAACACAAGTGGAAAAAACTGCACAACAAAGTATGGGTAAATCATAAGGGCTACGCCTGTGTATTTAGCCACTTTATTTTCTTGCTTCTTTCCATAACGGTAATACCCAAAGCCAACCAAACTAAAGAACACACCCAAAAACATAATGGTTGGGTCTAACTGCAATAAGTCCATACTCTTATCCTGTTTTAACTTCTATGCAAACAGTATAGGGTCGAAACTTGAGCTATTTTGGCTTTTTGAAACATGCTGAAGAGATTTTATGACGATTTAACGCACTGCTACGGCATGTGTACTGCTTTCCATTTAAGGAACTGCGAAGGCCTTAAACCATAACGTGCCAATACACCTTCGTGAATTCTGCGAAGCTCATCAATAATAAGCGCTTCTACATTACTTCTATCATGAGTATCCACTTCAGTAGCGACTTGCTTTTCAATATAAGAAAGTGGCTCAAGTTCAGGGTTTAACACAATATGCTGAACTGTCTCTTTAATAAAGCTTCGCCATATTAAACGTAAAGGGTCTGGCTCAGCCAAGTTCTGTTTAATAGAGATATATTCTTGAGTTGAGCGCTCGTATGCCCAAACATATAAATCCCGCAAAAGCTCCACCCGAGTCATTTCATAAACACCTAGCACAGCTCTGCTATATGCTTCTTCAGGCACATCCAAAAAAGTTAATGGGCATAAGTTATGTTGAAATAAAGGCAAATTTGCAATAATTCGAGAAGTACGCTTATTAATATCGGCAAAAGGCTGTAAGTATGGTAAATGCACCATTATAAAGAATGACTGTTCAAATGGATCATGAATTAAATTTACTTTACACAGAATGCTACTGAAAATTTCCTCAATTTGCTGAGGTGTAGATAAAGGGCGATATACACTTAAGCCAATATCGACAGCATGACGCCTAATACGGCCTTCATCCGAAGGGTTTTGCAATAAGTTTTCAGATAATACACTGTGCAAGTTCATTAACGTATACGCATTAAATCCAACAGTATCTATATTATCAACAATAAACTCTATTGCGACTTTATGATTCATGATCATTTGAGTTTCAAAGAAATCTTTTCCCTGAGCAACTCGCCCTTGTTCAATTAACTCGCGTGTATCAAGCCTTGAGTATGTATTCCCTTCCAAGTGGCTAGAAGCCCAAGATAAATCAATGAGTAGACGATTTAGAATAGCTCTTGAATAAGTGCCAGCTGGCGCTTGTAGATTTGGTGTTTTCCCTATTTTATGTAAATGGCGTCGAGTCGGTTCTGGCAAATAATATGTTTTATTGGGCTCATATGAGTCTAAAAATTCAAGCTGGTATCCAACTGGATGTCGAGCTGAAGGCGGCTGTTCAATATAGTTCAGAATATCTTTGCTATCGGCTGATAGTGGAATGTTTTCGGGAAAGTTTATTGATTTTTGTGTAGAAAAACTCTGAATCTGTTTTTGATTAGAATATATCGCAAAATATCGACGTGCTCGAGCATTGCCTTGAGCTTGAATTCGATTCGTTTCAATAAGTTTAGCAATGTGACGCTGCATCGTTCTTTTCGATGAACTCGGAAAAAAGTCCATTAATTCAGAAACAGATATACCTAATTTTGCATTTTCAATGACCTGGTAAACACTTTCAATGGATGCACTCATCCTTTCTCATTCCTTCTAATATGGCGCGATTTGGCATGATTCCTGTCACCATTATGGCGCGATTCTCTTAATCGCGCCATTTTTAGGAGACTATAGTGACAAATCGCGCCATTTTTCAACGCTATAGTGACAAGAATAGTGACAAAGTTCCTTTTCTTGAGATTTAAGCTGGCACCTTGTATATTCAACTCACGTTTCCACCCACTTAAATAGACGAGCTTTCTATGAAAAAGTACAACCACGAATCATGGTCCATTGATATCCCAAAAAACTGGAGTGTTGATAAATCAGACGAAGATTGCATCTCCTTCTACAGCCCAGATGAGAATCGCTCTCTTCATATCAGCGATTACTTTAAAGAAGATGGTCATGTGACAGAAGAAGAAGTGGTCGAGATGTTTGAGCTGGAAAGCTATCAGCCAACCAACCTTGAATACCTCCATGGTATTTGCAATCGTGAAGAAGCAGAAGACGAAGTTATTCTGAGCTGGTGGCTTTACCTTGAGAATCACTTGGTATTTGCAGAATACATTTGCCTTGCCAGTGAAGAAGAGAAACTGTCTGGCGAAATAGAAAGCCTTATTTACTCATTACGCTCAGTCCATGGCTAAATAAAAACACATGCAATAAAAAAGAGAGCTTTGGCTCTCTTTTTTATTGCATATACATAAGACGAAAGTTTTACTCTTCAGAACCAAATCGTCTTACAAATGCATGTCGACAGCTGCCCTTCTTCGGCTTGAAAAGTGCAGCCATTCGGCCTCGACCACCTTCAGGCAAACCTTCGCCAACCTCTTCCAACAAATCTGCTGCTTGAATACGACGACGGAAAGATTTCTTCTCAATCGTTGTATCCATAAGCTCTTCAAAAGCCTGCTGCAGCTGCGTTAAAGTAAATGGTGCTTTTAGAAGATACATTGGTAATACCGTATAACCGCTCTTCGCTTTTAAGCGCTCACGAGCTTCTTGCATAAGCTTCTTATGGTCATAGGCCATTTTCTTGCGAAGCGCTTCTTCGTAAGGCCACCATTTCGCCTCTTCAATTGAGTCTGAGGTTTCTGCTGTGGGTACGTGCGGAATGAGCCCCATATATAATGTAGAAATAGACCAGCCTCGCGGATCACGCTTGGCATCGCCAAATGTACTCACCTGCTCCAAGTGAAATGTTTTAACACCTGTTTTTTCTAACAGCTTACGTAATGCTGCATCATGCAAGTTTTTATCTTTGCCCTGCTGGATAAAGCCACCAGGCAATGCCCATTTGCCCTTTTGTGGATAATCGCCACGTTTTACCAATAAAACATGCAGCTCATTATCAACAAGCGTAAAAATAGACACGTCTACTGTCACTAAAAAACTATCATAATCTTTAATATCATAGCCTTTTAGATATTCTTTCTCGCTGGTGTATTTTTTCTGTTGAGTAGTCATGAGCACATCCGTTGTTCTTAAAATTACAAATTAAAGCTTGCATATTAAGTGGCATTAAGCCAATAATATTATAGATGCATTGAATATTCTTATATTCAATATTAAAGAAGCTCTATTCAATGCTTCCTTATCATTCCTGAAGATAGACTTTAGGAATATAATTCCCACATCAGCAAGGAACTTGCTATATGAAAACCTATGATTTCACAGTCTTTATTGGCCGCTTCCAACCATTTCATATGGGCCATCTTAAAGTAGTTCAAGAAGGCTTAAAACAAGCAGATACACTAATTATTCTTATAGGCTCTGCATGGCAACCTCGCAACCCGCGCAATCCATGGACACACCAAGAGCGAGAGGAGATGATTCGATCTTGTTTAAGCGAAGAGGATAATGCTCGCCTATTGTGTTTACCTTTGATGGATGTACCATACAATGATGAAATATGGGTCCGAAACGTTCAGTCAACTGTAAATGGTTTAGTGACCGCGCACTATTCTACACCACATAAGCCTGCAAGTATTGCTTTAATTGGACATCAAAAAGATGAAACAGGTTTTTATTTAAGTTTATTTCCGCAATGGCATAATATTAGTTTAGAAAACTATCAAGCAATTAGCGCAACACCTTTACGAGAATTATATTTTTTAGCTGAATCGGATCATTTAAAGCAATTACAGACCCTATTGCCAACACATGTGACACACTATCTTAGCAGCTTTATTAATACAGATGGCTTCAAACAGGTCCAGCAAGAAATTATTTTCGTCAATAAATACAAACAAGCATGGCAAGCTGCACCATATGCGCCAACCTTTGTCACTGTTGACTCTGTTGTGGTGCAATCGGGTCACGTCCTCTTAATTCAAAGAAAAGCCAATCCTGGCAAGGGCTTATGGGCACTGCCTGGCGGTTTTCTCGATCAAAATGAACGCCTTGTGGACGCCTGCCTACGGGAGCTTCGTGAAGAAACCAAGCTCAAAGTACCCACACCTGTACTTAAAGGTTCAATTAAGCGTAGCCAGGTCTATGACGACCCTCACCGCTCTGCCAGAGGACGTACTCTGACTCATGCATTCTATATAGAGCTAGAGCCTAGCTCACAGCTGCCTAAAGTAAAAGGCAGTGATGATGCGAAACACGCCAAATGGATGCCATTAAGCGAACTTAACCCGCAAGATATGTTCGAAGATCATTATTTTATTATTCAAGACTTACTTGGTGCTGTGTAACAGCATCAAGTACACCAGTAAAACCAAAAATATCAAACACTTAACATAAAAAAACCAAACAACCATTAATTTATTGTCATAAAGCCAATATATCTCTTGACACATTAAGTGTCTTTAGGCCAATATATAAACATGAGCTGCAGGAACTGTAGATCAAAATAAAAAGAGAGCAACGGATAGACCAAAGCTCTTCCCTATTAATGACTGGAGGATTTCCATCATGACAAATATTATTCTGAATACTGACTCTTACAAAGCATCACACTATAAACAGTACCCTCATGGTGCTGAATACATCTCAAGCTATATCGAATCTCGTGGTGGCATCTATTCTAAAACTACATTTTTTGGTTTACAGATGTTTATCAAGCAATATCTAACAAAACCTATTACACTCTCAGATATTGATGAAGCTGAAATTATCTTTACAGCCCATGGCCTACCATTTAACCGTGAAGGCTGGGTCTATATTTTAGAAGAGCATAATGGTCTGCTTCCACTTGAGATTGAAGCGGTTCCTGAAGGCACCGAAATACCAATAGGCAATGTACTTGTTCAAGTCATCAACACCGACCCTAAATGTGCATGGCTTACCAGTTATATTGAAACTGCACTCCTTCGAGCAATATGGTATCCAACAACAGTTGCAACAGTATCAAAAGCCTGCAAAACAATTATTCAAAAATACCTTACTGAAACTGCAGATGATTTAACTGGCTTAGCATTCAAGCTGCATGACTTTGGTGCACGAGGCGCAAGCTCTGAAGAAACAGTTGCTATTGGCGGTTTAGCGCACCTTGTCAACTTCATGGGCACAGACAGCATGTCGGCAATTGTTGCAGCGCGCCGTTTCTACAATGCAGATATGGCTGGTTTCTCTATTCCTGCCGCTGAACACAGCACCATTACAAGTTGGGGTCGTGATAATGAATCGAAAGCCTATGGCAACATGCTTGAACAATTTGGCGGTAAAGACAAGCTTGTTGCTGTCGTAAGTGACTCTTATGATATTTGGAATGCAATAGATAATATTTGGGGTGATGAGTTAAAACTAGAAGTGCAATCAATGGGCGGCACATTAGTTGTAAGACCAGATTCAGGCGAACCTGTCGAGATCGTCCCCCAAGTTATTGAGCGTTTAATGGCACGCTTTGGTCACCAGCTTAATTCGAAAGGCTATAAAGTATTGCCTGACTGTGTACGAGTTATTCAAGGTGATGGTGTTTGTGCAGCTTCAATTGAAGCCATTTTATTTGAAATGAAAAAACGCAAATTAAGCGCTGATAACATTGCCTTTGGCATGGGTGGCGAGCTTTTACAAAAAGTAAATCGTGATACTCAAAAATTTGCCATGAAAGCATCCGCTATTTGTATTAAAGGCCAGTGGCACGATGTCTATAAAGACCCTATTACAGATCAAGGCAAGCGTTCTAAAAAAGGTAGACTCGCATTAATTAACGAGAATGGTGAATATAATACAATTGCAAGAAGTGACTTAAATGGCGATCAGGTGTTGATTCCAGTGTATAGAAATGGTGTGCTTTTAGTTGAAGACTCCCTAGAACAAGTGAGACTTCGAGCAGAATAAGCTCGGAGTCTCACTACTCCCTCTATATTATTATTCTAAAAAAATACAGGGAGATAGAAATAAGCTGCCAAGGTAATAACACCAATTGCAACCAAGTTCACCAAGACACCTGCTTTAATCATTTGCGGAATAGTAATATAACCAGAGGCAAATACCACAGCATTAGGCGGTGTTGCTACTGGTAACATAAATGCACAGCTTGCAGCTAAAGCAGCAGGCACCGCAAGCAGGATTGGATCAATGCCAGCAGATGTACCAAGGGCTGCAATAACAGGTAATAAGGCTGCTGTTGTTGTCACATTACTTGTTAACTCGGTCAGCAATAAAATAGTCCCAGTAATGCAAAGGGTCATTAATAATAGTGGCATTGTTTCAAAGCTCGATAAGCCTGAGCCAATCCAGTCAGAGGCTCCTGTTTGGCTGATGAGGGCAGCCATAGACAAGCCACCACCAAAGAGAATGAGAACACCCCACGGCAATTTTTCTGCATCTTCCCAAGATAAAAGCCTTACTTTTAAACCATCCTTTAGTGTGCCTGCAGGCATTAAAAACATTAATAAACCACCAAGCACACCGATCGAACTATCATTGATCGTCTCTAAGCCAGGTAAACTGCTTAAAAGCGGTCTAAACATCCAAGCAAGCGCAACAAACAGGAACACACCACCAACACGCCACTCTGCAGTTTTCATTGGACCAAGCTCTTTTAATGCTTCACGAACGGCTTTACGCCCTTCTGCACCAGACTTTCGCAGTTCTGGACTTAAACATTCACGGAACATAATATGCGTTAAAATAAACCAGCATAGTGGTAGCATGATAATAACAAGGGGCACAGCAAGCGCCATCCAACCCACAAAAGAAATCTCATAATTATATGGTTCAGCGGAAAGGAATGCAGCCATAAATGCGTTTGGCGGTGTACCAACCAAAGTTCCGATACCACCGATTGATGCTGCATAAGCAATACCAAGCATCATTGCCGTACCAATACGATTATTGGCTGGGTTTGCATCACCGTCAGGACCAGAAATGTAGGAAATAACTGATGCGGCCACAGGTAGCATCATAACTGCTGTTGCAGTATTAGAAACCCACATACTCAAAAAAGCTACAGCAATCATAAAGCCAAGTATAAGCATATCTGGGCGCGTGCCTACGCTCGATGCAATAATAAGCGCTATTCGTTTATGCAAATTCCAGCGCTGCAATGCTCTTGCAATAAGAAAGCCGCCAAAAAACAAATAAACAGTTGGATGGGAATATGGGGCTGCCGCCGCTTTGAAATCAGCAACACCTAAAAAGGGAAAAGCCACTAAGGGTACAAGAGCAGTCACTGTAATATTAACAGGCCCTGTTACCCACCATACAGCCATTAAGCCTGTGACACCCATTACTTTCCAACCAGCGTCTGACAAACCTTCTGGAGCAGGAAAAATAAAAGGCATAATTAATAGAAAGAGACCAACCAGCAAACCAGTTAATCGTACGGATGTGTAGAGCCTTTGTCCTTGAAGCTCATTTATTGTCTCAGCCATGTATGTTAAATCCTCTTTAAACCATAACCATGACTTCATTGTATCTAAATGGTGCAAAATAGCTAGATATGGCCATTAGTACAATATACCTAAATTATTCGCTTCTCTAGAATATTTATTCAAGTGCCCTCTAATAAAAACCTAACTTTAGGCCTTTTTGCTATTGTAGACTCACAAGATTATGATAGTTATTGGCTTAAGATAGCCTCGGAATAAAGAACCAAGCCAATTCATTGAATACCACTACAGGAAAGGATACTCCCCCATCATGGATCAGAAACCTGTTCTTGATAAACCAGAACATGCCAAACTCGAACGCAATACATTTCTTCTCACCCTCGTTATTGTGAGCATTGCATTTTTAGCCCTACTTCAGCCTTTTTGGGGGGCTATATTTTGGGCTTGTACACTTGGGCTTATATTTGCGCCACTCTATCAAAAGCTACTTAAAGTTGGTTCCCCCAAACCCAATGTTTCAGCAGTTATATCCCTCTTGATTTGTTTAGTGCTCGGTATTTTGCCTGCTCTCTTTATTATTATTTCGTTTTTTAATGAAGGCGCGAACTTTTATCAAAGTGTCAAAAGTGGTGATTTTGATATAGGGGCACGTATTGAGCAGGTGCAAAATGCTTTTCCAGTGATAAAAGACTTTCTTGCCCGTTTCAATATTGATTTAAGCCATATCCAGTCACAGTTATCAGACTTTGCTTTAACATCTAGTGGCTTTATTGCGCAAAACGCACTGCAACTTGGCCAAGGTACACTGCAATTTTTCATGAGCCTTGGTTTGATGCTCTATGTTGCCTTCTTTATGCTACGTGATGGCCCACAACTTGTAGACCTACTTGTACGAGCCCTTCCTTTAGGCGATGAACGTGAGCGCTTGCTCTTTAAAAAGCTAGCAGAAGTTGTACGTGCAACTGTCAAAGGTAATCTGTTAGTTGCAGCTGTTCAAGGTATGCTTGGTGGTTTTATTTTCTGGGCTTTAGATATTAAAGGCGCCTTGCTTTGGGGTGTAGTCATGACACTCTTGTCAATGATCCCTGTGGTTGGAGCTGGCTTAATTTGGGCACCAGTGGCAATCTATTTATTCGCTATAGGTGATGTGACTCAAGGGCTTATTCTTGTAGCCTTTGGTGCAGGTGTCATCGGACTTGCAGATAATGTGCTGCGCCCTATTCTCGTTGGCAGAGATACTAAGCTCCCTGACTATATAGTGCTGCTTTCCACACTTGGTGGCTTCTCATTATTTGGTATGAATGGCTTTGTTCTTGGCCCGTTGATTGCTGCACTCTTTATGGCTTTCTGGGAGATTTTTATTCGTGAGTTTAATACGATAGAAACTGAGTCAGTGCATCAGCATTTGAAATTAGCAGAAGAAAAATCCATAGAGAATAAAGATGAATAATTCGTCTTTATTCCCCTGATGCATTACTTATGCTTTTGACGACGTCTTGCAGCAAAACCTGCAAGACCTAAAGAAAGCAGTAAAATAGAAGTCGGTTCAGTTACGTTAACGTCTGGCTCAGGATTTGCTCCAGGTGAACTTGGATTACTAACTGCCAAGCTCCAAACCGCATAATTTATATCATCGTAAAATAAACTGGTATCGTCGCTTTGCCAAAGGCTAGTACTAGTAAAAATACTATCAGGAATACCGCTTAAATCGTTTCGATTAAGAGCACCAACTGAGCGATAGCGCTGATCATCACCATAGACTTGATACGGCATAAAAGTTAAGCAATGCTGAACTCCTGTTGCGCAACCATAAGTCAGATCTGGTCGTAGATCAAATTCATTAATAAAAACCTGTGATAATAAGGCTTGAGCAAACAAAGCTGGTTGAGCCACCATATCATCTAAAAAAAGTAAGCCATCATCACCAAAAAAATCACGGCCTACACCATCAACAAACTCAACATTGTAAAGCGTGTCATTAATTTCAATATTATGAGCGCCAAGCAATCTATTATTATCTAAAATAAGTTGTGCAGCAAAAGACTGATTAATAAGCAACAGTGATGCTGCGCAAAGAAAAGGTCTTAACATTTTAAATTCCTTTTTTAAATGTTAATAAGATTCGAAATAAATAGAGTCTAGCTTTTTTTGTACCGAAGTCGAAACCAGCGACCCACAAAAGCTAAAAGAAATAATAAATAACTTGTCGGCTCATTAACGCCAACACCGTCATTACCATCATCAGGATCTACTGGTGTTGAGCCTGCTAAGGTCCAATCAACCCAAAGGCTTGTAAAACCTTCAGTTGCATTGGTTGTTAAATCAACAAAACCTCCGCCACCTTCAAAGTTATTCGCACGAATCACACTAAATACATTAGAGCCCCAATCATCAAAAACCGCCATAGGCGTTTCAACATCACAACCCCAAGAATATTGACAGCCAAATGTGAGCTCCGGTTGATTATCATAAATACCAACCCAAACTTGATCTAAAATTGCATTAGCAAAAAGCTCACCGTTGTCAGGTGTTGCATCTAAATCATAATTATTCGTTGCGCTATTCCAAAAAACATCGTTACCAGTGCCTACAACAAACTCCATATCGTATAAAACACCACCAACATCAACATTCTGCGCCCCTGTTAGCTTGCCATCTGAATTTACAACCAGTAAAGCAGCCATAGTATTTGATGCAGCCAGTAAAACAAATGCAAATAAAAGCGTTTTCATAGAAACCTCTGTGCCACAAGACACATCGTTAATTTTTATACAGCTGCAGAACAACCAGGCCCATTTAAAACACTTTTACCTGCAAACCCCGGCATGACTTGTACTTGGGTTCGAATACGTTCTTTCAGCGCGGATATATGAGAAATAATACCTATTACCTTGCCTTCTTGGTGCAAGCTTGACAGCACATCAAGTGCCGTGTCCAAGGTGTCTTCGTCCAAGGTTCCAAACCCTTCATCGAGAAATAGCGAATCAACACGCACCTTACGACTGGACATTTTCGAGAGCCCTAAGGCTAAAGTCAAGCTTACAATAAAACTCTCGCCCCCAGATAAGTTCTTGGTTGATCGAATATCACCCGCTTGATACTGATCAATCACATTAAGCTCTAAGGGTGCGGCAATACTTCGCGTAAGCACATACCGATCTGACATTTTGGCTAATTGCTTATTCGCTTGCGCGACCATTAACTCGAAGGTTAATCCTTGAGCAAAATTTCTAAATTTTTTACCATCTGCAGAACCAATTAATTCATGGAGCTTAGTCCAACGATCGCACTCAATTTTCTGTGAGTCAATAGCATCCTTACGGGCTGCCACTTGAATTAACGCCTCTTCATGTTGTTTTATTTGAAGATTTAACTCAGATATATTTTCAACTAAAATTTGCTGTTTATTTTGAGTATCCGCAAGATCTGCCTGTATTAGATCCATAGACCGATCTGTAAGCTGCTGCTCTTTCAGTTGGACTAATTCAGCTGTTCGATCGTGCGCCTTTGAATCTAGCGCAATCTGCTGTTGCTGAAGTTTTCTCGCCTGTTCCTGTAAAGCGACCCTTTCAGGAGGTGCTAAACGAGCCTGCAAATAGCCTGGCTCATCAAGCTCAAATGCATCTAAGGCCTTTTCAAAAGCCTGCTGTAATTCCTGTAATTCTGGCGCTCTTGCTGCAATTTGCTGCTCATAGTAGTCGATTTGCTGCAAAAGCCCACTGAGCACCTGCTGTGACTGTTGTAATACACCTTGCAGTGCTTGCAGGGACTTTTCCGCTTTTTCAATATCAGCTTGTAATTGGCTTTCAATGTTATCTGGATTTTGCTCGCCAAATAATTCAAAGCGCTGCTCTTGTTGTTGTGAAATACTTTTTTCAAGTTGTTGCACTGATTCTGCTAATTCATGCAACTGTGCTTCCAATGGCCCTTGACTTGCAGCTGCTTCTTTTTGATTTGCCTGTAATTGAGCCAATTGCTTTTCTGCTTCATGCAAAGCTTTTTGCTGTACCTGCCACTGGGCTGCTTTTGCTTTTAATGCTTGCAATACAGCTTGGGGATTTGAGATATCATCTTGCAGATGGTCTTTTAATTGCTCTTGGAGTTTTACCTTTAAAGTATCAATATACTCTTGCAACTCATGCTGTTGCTGCTCTATTCGAGTCGTTTCTGAAGCAAGCTGCTTTAGATCAAACTCCAACTGAACTAACTGCTGTTGTAGCCCATAAGCTTGCTCGGTTAATTTCTCTTTTTTCTGTTGAAGCTCTACTCGCTCAGCTTCAAGCGCATCCACTTGCCCAATCAGTGCATCTAACTTCTGAATCTTATCTTCTAAAGCATTAGAGACAGGTACATCTGCTGCATATGGATGCTCTTCCGCACCACATAACGGGCATGGCTGCCCATCAACCAAATGCAGACGCTCTTCTTCGAGGGATTCTATTTTTCGAACCAACGTCATTTCACGAAAAGCACTATCACGCTCAGCGTGATATTCCCTGAGTAACTTACCTTGCAGCAGCGCCTCTTTTTTCGATTGCAAAGCATCATCCTCAAGTTGGAATGCCTTTTGTTGTGATATGACCTTATCAAGCTCGGCTTGCACTTGTAACGTCTGTGCTTGCGGGCTTTTATCAGATTTACTTTTTTCAGCGAGGTCATCTAATGCCATCTTCAACTGATGAGCTTGAGACTCATAAGACACAAGCTGCTGCAACTGCGCCTCTACCCCTGCTAAACCTGTTACTAACCATTCATCTTGTTGGTGTCCCTCTAGATAACGTCCTATATCAGCAAGTGTATTTTGTTGCTGATCAATCATGATTTGCTGTTGTTCTATAGTTTGGTTTTTTTGTTGAATTTGCTGCTGCACTAAACTTTGCTGTTGCTGACTTTTGCTGAGAGCTGCTTGCTGATTCTGAATCTGAATATCCAGCGCTCGCACTTGTTTTAAAACAGGCGATTGTGTTTGCAGTGCACTTTTAGCGGCTTGGAGCTGCTGTTGAGTTTGATCAACAGTAGCCTGATGCTGTGCCACTAACTTTTCTTGATCTGGCAGTTTTTGCTGATCATCCAAGAGGGCTTGCTGCTCTTTTTCCTGTTGCTGTTGCAAGCCTTTTAAAGTGGCATAATCACCATCGAGGCTTACAACTTCCAAGGCTCTATCTAAACGTATTTGGTCTGGTTTAAAGGCATCTTGCTTGGCTTGTAATTCAACTTGGCTTTGACGAATAGCCTGAAGGTGCTGCCCCACTTGCTCTATTTGCTGTAACCATTGAATCCCTTTTTCAAACTGGATTCGAGACTGATTCAATTCTTGCGACTGAGTTTGCTTTTGCTGTAATTCTGATTGAATAGCCTCTAAAGCTTCTGGCTCCAAAAGTTTAATACCAGCTAAATCCCCTTCCAGAACTTTTAGAGCCTCCATTTCTTCTCGATGACGCTCATGCACTCGTCGAGAAATATCAGTGTAAATTTCAGTACCTGTTATCTGCTCCAAAATACGAGATTTATCTTCCGTATCCGCTTTGAGAAAGGTATCGAAGCTGCCTTGTGCCAATAATATTGATCGAGTGAAACGGTCGAAATCCATGCCTGTTTTGTCTTCAATAACGCCAAGCACTTTACTTTTCTTACTCTCAATAATCTTTTGCTCGCCATAGGCATAACCTATGGTGTGTTCTTGATCTTGCAAATTACCATCTGGTGATTTTCGAGCTCGACGCTGCTCCCAATGGCAACGGTACTGACCAGACTGGCACTCAAATACAACCTCTGCATAACACTCACCTGTTTGGCGAGACATTATTTCATTACTGCTTTTGGTAATACGCCCAAGCCTTGGGGTAGCGCCATAAAGGGCTAAACAAATGGCATCCAAAATGGTGGACTTGCCTGAGCCCGTTGGTCCTGTCAGCGCAAAAATGCCATTGGCAGTGTATTCAGGATCAGTGAAGTCGATTGTCCATTCACCATAAAGGGAGTTGAGGTTTTTGAGTTTCAATTCAAGTATTTTCAAAACAGCATCCGTTCGCGAGTATTCATCAGAAGTGCTGAAAGAGTAACACAGTATCCAGACTCATCACTGGAAGTCTGTCCTTCCCCTTCATGACACTGTAAGCATTTGCCTAAAAAACAATCAAAGCCAGCGCTTCAGTGATAAAATGCCAGCAATTAAATTGCAATTCATTGAATAGACTGGATGATTTATGAAGCCAACATCTCTACCTCATCGCCCGCTCAACACGTCAACACGCCCTCAATCTGTTGATATCTCAGGCAACTCAAAGCTTTCAAGAACCAGTCAAGCGCAAGCCAGTTATGCTCAACCCAAAGTAACCCAAGGCAAGTCAGATCTTAAAAGCCAACAAGACAAAACGCGCTTACAAGAAGCTAAAGCCTTATATATGCCAAAACCTGCTCAAGGCACTATGAAAGAGATTCGCCAACGTGTGGTTAAGGAGATGGAAGCCAATATTGGCAAGCACTTCTGGGGCAATCATGTTGAGCAGGCTTATAACGGTGTTGAGTTGCAATTTACGGGCTACCAAGGTGATGCTGTAGAGAATGAATTCGACCAACCATACACCCATGATGATATGAGTAAACCAGTAAGCCTTAAATCGCTCATCAGCAATTGGCCTGCAGCAGAAAGGCAATCGCAATTACGTGGTTTAGTGCAAGGCATGCGTGAAAAATATGGTATCTCAGCAGAAGAAGCAGCCAAACAAGATATCCTAGTCAACTTACCAGCACTGAATGACCATTGTTTTGATAATGAATTAAAGAAAATTGCGCCAAACACGCTATTATCTTTTGCTTATGCTCCATCATCAATGGATGGGATTTTTTTAAAGCGCATGAAGCAAGACCCAGATTTATATTTAAATTGCAGCCAGTTAGTGCAACATGTGTTATTCCAGTCTGGCATTTTTCAAATGAGTGCTTTAAAAGATATTGATAACCAAGAAGCAAACCTTTGTGCAGAGCAGCGTATTCCCTGGCAGCAAGCGAAAAATAAAGTGAAGCCTGGGGATGTGGTGATGCTCTACGCTCTAGACAACAGCCATTTTATTCATACCGCCATATATCACTCCACAAGTAAAGACGGTACACCAAAAGTGGTTGGTACAGGATTTAATCAAAGCACACCTCGCACACATTTTTCAAAAATTCCAGAAGACTATATGGAAGATGTATACGTGGTGCCCTTAGAGGCTATTATGCAAAAACATATGCGTTAAAAAAAATAATAAAAAAGATAAATGAGCCTGTTTAATCAGCTCTTTTATCTTCATCATTCATAGACTGCAACACAGTATTATAAGCGCTTATTAACTCTGGTCGATTATCTTCCGGCACCTCAAAGGCATTTAAAACACGATCAAACACATCATGTGGGTTTAAATCTTCAAGCGTTTCTTCTGTATCAACCTGCATGACACGCTGCGCCATTCGCTTATTTTTAACTCGAAGAATTTCAAGCTCAGTGTCTTGAATAAGCTCGTCTAAATCTTCACGTAAACGGCCAACAACATCTTCACCTGTGTATTCAATTTCAAGCCAAGCATTCGTCTCTTTTAAGGCTTCAACTTTGCTCATAATTGTTGCTTGATCACCAGAAATGCGCACTAGCCTTTGAAAGCAAGGCACTTCGACTTCAGACACAATTGGCGTTTTGCTTGCAGGTTCAAATTCCACAAGACACACAATTTTTCGTTGGTTAGCTTCACCATAGCCCATTGGAATTGGCGAGCCTGAATAGCGAACCCTGTCTTCCCCTGCGACTTTTTGTGGTACATGCAAATGGCCAAGCGCGACGTAATCTAAAGTATTTGGGAATAAATCCGCCCCCACATGGGCCAGAGAGCCAACGTATAAGTCTCGCACCCCATCCCCTTCCATTGTTTGACCACCAGCAGCAAATAGATGCCCCATACCGATCACTGGAATATCTTGGTTGATAAAGCTCAGACGCTTTTCTTCTGCCAGTTCACACACCGCTTTATAATGTTGGTGCAGACCAGCAACCAGCTTGGCATTTTTACTGTCGATGGTTTCACCAGCTTCAAGGGTACGAATATCTTTATCTCGCAGGTAAGGCACAGCACAAATTACAGCTTCAGGGAGATCACCAAGCACAATAATTTCATCTTCAAGACTCTGGCTCATTGCGCCGACTACATGCACATGCAGGGCTTTTAATAAGGCTTGTGGCGCGTTAAGAAACGACGGTGAATCATGATTACCACCAATAATGACCACATGACGGCAGCACGAATTAGCAACCTTGCAGAGAAACTCATAATACAGCTGCTGGGCTTTGTTGCTTGGGGTGCTGGTATCAAAGATATCGCCAGCCACTAATAATACATCTACATGCTCCTTCACAATTGTGTCCGACACCCACTCTAAAAATGCTTTAAATTCATCATAGCGTTTGCGGCCATAAAGTGTGCGACCTATATGCCAATCGGAAGTGTGGAGGAATTTCATGCTTGTTCCTTATATGCGCCAGCTTATGTGCCTTTTTAATCTAAACGGTTGAACAGCATAAAAGGTTCAGTGTGAATGCTCAAGCAATCAGGTACCCCTTAGCTGTTTTACCAACAAGAAGACACATTAATTCAGTGGTTTTATCGTCTTAAACTTTTTTACAAACATTGAAGCAGTATCACAAAGGCATTAGATTAACGCTTTTGCAGATCAATTAATAAGAAAGGTTTCCACATGATTGGTGATTCAACAGCAGCTCAGCTCAATCCCCCTCGCAGCTTAGGGGATTGCTCCATTTGCTTATCAGAAAAAGTATTAGAAAACAGTAGCACGCTTATTAAAATAGAACCATGCCAGCATACCTATCACCAACCATGCGTCCAGCCTTGGCTTGAATCAGAGGCTCAAAACAGTAGGACTTGCCCAGAGTGTCGCACACCAACTACAACAGCCTCAAAACTCACCAAAATAGGCGCTACCCCAGCTGAAGATGAAGTGGCAACACCACCAGTGCTCGACCTTACAAACCTACCACCTGTAGTACGGCCACAGGTACTTATGACAAGAGCACGGCACGCAGACACATCTGCTCGAACTATTTTTCCTTATGCGCTCGGTCGAATTATGGCATCAGGTATTAGCGGCATGATTGGCACCAAAATTGTCGCCAATCATAATCCTTATGCGTCTAGCCTACTCTCAGGATTTCAAACAGCAGCAGGCAGTGTCTTTACCTCTTTGCCAAACGCGATTCTTTTTAGCGGCAGTTACTATGCAGCAAATACCAATAACAGCCAGGTTGCGAAGTTACCCTTGCTTATTCACACACTCGCACAAGTTGGCATCGATTCAGCCAATAGCGCATTAGGCAGCAAACTTATGACCTATGCAGGCCAACCATCAATTGCAACGAATGCAGCAATCGGCGCTACAGGCTGCGCTGTTATTCTTGGTAGTGTAGCTTTCTTAACAGGGGCGGTGATCTCTGGTAAAGCAATTGCAACTCAAGTGAATAATAGAAATGGCAACGCACAACCAACCGAAAATACCGAGCCATCTGTAGAATTGGCAAGTGTTTCTCGAGATACAAGTGCAGTTTAAAAAATACGTCAGCTTACTCTTGTGGTCGGCTGACTTTCTAGGCAATTAGAAGGCGATGAGCTTGTATTACTCTTCACAAGTAGCAGTGATGTCATAACCTAAAGAATAATACCCCTGCCAAATTTTCGAATGCATATCATGAACAGAGAATTTAATGCCTTCTGAGGTCGAACATGATGAAAACGACAAGAACCCCTTACTTTGTTCTTCGAAATTCATAAATCCAATTGCAAAATTATTATTCACACCAGGCTTGATACTATAAAAACTATAGCCTGCGTTTTCATTCATACCTCTTCTTTCCTCCATTAAAGCAAAGCATCCAGATATTGCAGAAGCGGGTTTATCAATAATTTTGCTATCGATAAAAGTAGTTTCATCAAGAACAAATAAAGTGAATGAATCTCCAGGCTTTAGAGTTTTGTTTTTTATTGCAATGCATGAACCATGCACCCACCCTAAATTTTCAACATCGCTCTGCTGTTGAGAGACACCAAAAAAAACACTGATCAAAAACACACCTATACATAAAGAAATAACCAAAGCAATTTTCATATTCTATTCCAGTTCATATGCGTTAATTTCTTCAAAGCCTTAAGGCCACTTAAGTCGACATAATATCAATTTCAACAGACTAAAACGCTGTATATTTAACCAATACTACAAAAGTGTGACCTAGTTCTCATTTTTAAATCTTGGCAGACAATAACCAGAAAAATATAATAATGCCTTATTTGAAAAGAGATTCATTTTTATGTTAAGACGTATTTTTAGCCTCTGCTGTTTTGGCTTTCTACTCTATTTCGTATCGCAACCACTGATTGAAATCTGGAGCGATCAACGAGATATGCACGACCTTCAATTCAGCATCCATACCAATTATTTAATTGGCTTGCTTCTCATTGCTCGAAACCACCATCATCTTAAAATATATGTGTCGACGGCTTTTGCTGATGAAAGAACCTACATACATCTTTACGTGTTTTACACTGTATTTGCCCTCTGGCGATTCTTTTTTTACGACAACCCTTTAGCAATTAAACTTATCTATACTTGGAGTATTATCTACCCTGTTATCCCTTATATTCTTAATGATAAATTTAAACAGAAAGAAAGTGAAAATACAGAAATACAAGACACTTAAAACACATGGGTAAAGTGCCTTGACATCACAAGTGGTGGTAGAGTTGAACAAATATTGACAAACCTTGCGGTTGCAACTGATTATTTAAGCAAACTCATCCCAATAAGGCACATCCCCATAATAATCTTGCACAAAGTCTAAGAACACACGCAATTTTGACGGCATTAATTGCCGATGGGGATACACCACATACAATCCAGCAGGTTCAGGCTCATAGTCTTTTAAAATATGAATAAGCTTGCCTTGCTTTAAAGCATCGCCAACTATAAATGTGGGTTGTAAGACATAGCCTTCCCCATCAATAGCAGCATCTCGTAATAGCTCACCATTATTGGCTTCAATAGTGGATTGCTGCTTTTGAGCAATAAGGCGCAAGGCATTTAATAAGGGCGAGTTTATTTGCGGATACTCCATGTAAGAATATTTTAAATAATCTTCAGGGATTAATTCATCAGGATGTTGCGGCTCACCTTTTTTCGATAAATAGTCCGCTGATGCACAAATAACTCGGCGTATTGGCGCTATTTTTTTAGCAACTAAAGACGAGCTTTTTAAATGCCCTATTCTCAATGCTAAATCATAACCTTCATCTAATAGATCAACCTTGCGATCATTCAATTGCAGATTAATTCCCACCTTTGGATGCATTTTTTTAAAATCACCAATTAATGTTGATAGATGCATAGTCGCAAAGCTTGTGGGGGCACTTATTCTTAAAATACCTTGCGCTTCTTGATTTTGATGACCAACAAAACCCTGCATTTCATTCACTGTATCGAGAATATGCTTGGCATACTGCAAACACTGCTCACCTGCTTCAGTGAGATGCACTTTGCGTGTAGTTCGATTAAATAAGCGACCACCTAACTGCTCTTCTAAACGGTTTACATATTTACTCACAAGCTGATTGGAAAGCCCTAATTTGTTGGCCGCTTGAGTAAAGCCACCTTCCTGCGCCACAGCCACAAAGGCTTTTAAAGTCTCGATTTGATCCATAGCTGCCTCGTTATATTCGTTTAAATTTAGTCATTACCAACATTTCATTGATAGTTACTCCATAAATATACCATTTATCTATCAATCTGTTGTTAGTAACCTAAACATAGAGCTTAGCGAGACAGACTTCTAAGCAACCAGATTTATCAGGAGCAGATTATGAGCACATCTAAATACACTAAGGTATTGAAATCCAACGCAGGTTTAGCAGCACTTGTTCTACGCGTACCAGTGGGCATTATTTTAGCCGCCCATGGTTCACAAAAACTCTTTGGCTGGTTTGGCGGTTACGGCCTTGAAGGCACAGGCCAATGGATGGCGAGCATTGGTTTAGAGCCAGGCTTTTTAATGGCGTTACTGGCTGGCAGTGCAGAATTTTTTGGTGGTTTGGCACTCATACTTGGCCTACTCACAAGGCCAGCAGCGGCAGTCACAGCATTCACCATGTTAGTCGCAATCTTCAGCGCTCATATTAGTAATGGCTTATTTATGAGTAATAATGGCTATGAATATGCTCTAGCACTTCTTGCTGTGACAGTTTCACTGACTCTACAAGGTGCTGGCAGCTTTGCAGTAGATAACCTGCTTTATAAAAAGCTCACAGGCCAAACAAGAGCAAGCAACTCTTATGTTGCCAATCTTGCTTAATGAAACATACATACTCTACATTAATTGACCTTAAAGCCCAGCCTTACTCCCAATAGGCTGGGCTTTTGTATAACCACTAGCGATTAATTCAATAAGAGATGACTAGCACTCACCTGCGCTTCTTCATACAATAGCTGGCATTGTGTATCTATTCAAAGAGAAAAACTCATGCCACAACCACCATCTTTACAATCACCAAGCCAAGCTCATTTTCAACAAAGCCCAGGTTATGAAATGGGCAACAACTTGCGCAATATAAACCAAGTGGAAAGCCAGCACATACAAGTTCCTAAGCTTAAAACCAGCGCCTATAGACATATCGCTGGCGGTATTGCAGTTGAAGGTGCTGCTATTGCTTTTGCAGCGATTGGTATTGTGTCGCAACACAAGATTCTAGGGTCTGTTTCAGCAAGCATAGGTGTTGTACTTGCAGGTATTGGCGGCGTACTCATCGGCCGCGGCAGCGAAAGGCTTTAAAAACCCGTTATAAACATCATCATTTTAAGCAGTAACAGAAAGAGAGATACTTATGCCACAAACGGCCCCAATACAAACAAACAGTTCAGCATCATTCCCACAAAGCAAAGATGATACAGCTTTAGACAACAGTAAACTTAAAAAAATTAAACCTGAACTAAATAAACCAATTCCGCAAATCAAAGAAAACGGCTTAAAGTTTATGGCATCAGGCGCAGCGTTAACCGCAGCAGGTATCGCCTTTGCAGCTATTGGGATTGTTTCAGACCATAAGTTATTACGATCGGTTTCAGCGAATTTGGGTGTGCTGTTTACAGGAGCTGGGGCTTTCTTTGTAGGGAAAGGCAGTGAGAGGTTTTAATTTAAGTTAAAACTCCAACAAGTTGTTGGAGTTTTATAAAATATGCTTACACTAAACAAAACCTACTTACTGTGTACTGTAAACCAATAAAACAGCATTAGGGTTGCTTAATTGAATTACAGTCGTACGAGGGGCATCAAAAATTTCTGTTTCAACATAAGCACCATTTGGCACTGAATACACATCAAAATCATTTAACTTACTTGGCGGCCTCTTTTCAGTACCCTCTGGAAGTAAGTTTATATCAAACCACTTAGGCACAAAAACACGAACTCGATGGTCTGATAACTGCTCTTCCTTATTCTGAGTAGCAATAAAAGAAAAGAGTTTTTCTTTAGTTTTATCATTCATTTCAAGAACAGCAAAAAATTGGTGATCAACATAACCAATTGGTATAGATGTATAAGATGCCATAGTAATCTCAACAGGAATATTCAAGGATTGAACAATTTTTTCCATAGAAGAGTACATTGGGGCATTGGCGGTATCCTTTGCATTATTGTCACTACACCCTATAAACGACAAACTTAACTGCAATAATAGAGTTGCTATTAAGTACTTCTTCTTAATCATTAATCTTATTCCTACCTCAACCCCTGTCATATATTATTATTTAACCGAACAGACTCAAGCCTTGCTTTCATCTGCTGCGTTAAACGACCAATGCCCAAGGCTTTAAGCAGCTCACTGTATTCACCTTTATCTTGCGTCGCTTTCAGCATCTGCTGAATTTCTTCTGCGCATATATAATCAAACTTTTTAAGCTCGTCGTCCCTATTCATTGTTCTTGCCTGGAGCGTGCCAGAAGATGACCATAAAAAACGACCTGCCTCTTCTTTCGTTTCAGGCACCTTCGAGTCAATTAATTGAAAGACTGTTTCTCTTATTTGTCGACCAGCACGAGCAAAGCCATGGGCTTTTGCAATTCGACGAATTAAAATATCCTCATGAATAGGTGATTCAGTTTCAATAATATGCGTAATCATCTTTGATAAGTTTGGCGCATATTCATCATTGTAAAAGTGATCTGGATTAGGGTTAAACTCTTCCAAATTTGCTTTAACGTATTCACTTAAAACTGCATCCGTATGAAACTCAGCAGATGGCTCCCTTGAGGCTACCACATTTGAAGCAAGCCGTACTTCTGACAGAGATTGTCTGTCTTCAACTGGTGCCTCAATTTTATCGGCATCAACCTCTTCCACAAAGCTCGCTGCTCTTTCTTCAGCGATACGATCAGCTTCCCGTAAAGCATCTAAATGTGCATGCAAAAGCGAATCAATATCTTCAAGTGCTTTTTGTTTATGGGTCCACCAATCTGTTGACCAGATTCTAAAGAGAGTCCACCCAAGGCCTTCTAACACACCTTGCCTAATTTTATCCCTTTCTCGGGCAACCGCAGAACTGTGGTACATGGCGCCATCACACTCAACGCCAGCCATGTAAATACCTGGCTTATCAGGATGCACAACACCTAGATCAATTCGATAAGCAGACACACCTATTTGCGGATGCACAACCCAACCTTTCTCTTGAAGTGCTCTTGCTACCGCAATTTCAAATGGAGACTCAAAGTCACCAAGTGAGCCCTGTACTGCTGAAGCTAATGCTGCAGGCCCACGTTCTGCATATTCAAGGAAATGTTTTAAATCAGCTACAGCTCGTGCCTGTGTACGAGATAAATCGATACGATCTGGCGTTAAGGTGGAAAACACAACCATTTCAGTTCGCGCCCGTGTCATAGCCACGTTAAGCCTTCGCTCCCCCCCCTGTCGATTAAGTGGACCAAAATTCATGGACATATGGCCACTCTCATCAGGGCCGTAAGCAATACTAAAGAGAATGACATCTCGCTCGTCACCCTGAACTGATTCGAGATTTTTTACAAAGACAGATTCTAAATTATCTTCCGCAAATGCCCACTCAATATTAGGGTTTTCACCACGAGCTTTATCTAATAAGTCTTCAATGAGTTTTTGTTGTTCACTATTGAAAGTAACAACACCGATAGATTGATTACGAATGATAGAGTCGCTTGATGTCAGGCGAGCAATAACTTCATTAACAATTGCTTTTGCTTCTGCCTGATTATGCCTTGCTTTCCCTTTAGCATAAAAACCATCAACTTTACGCAAGCTAACGCCCATATCTGGGTGTACAGGTGCAGGGAAAGTAATTAAGTTATTGTCATAATATTTTGTATTAGAAAAGGCAATTAAACTTTCACGGCGAGATCGGTAATGCAGATTCAGATAACACTGAGGAATACTTGCACCGATCAATTCATCTAAAATACTTTCTAAATCCCCTTCTACATCAGGGTCGTCGTTGTGGTCGGCTCTTGCAAAGAAATTTGTTGGTGGCATTTGTTTAGGGTCACCTGCCACAATCACTTGCTTGCCACGGGCTAAAGCACCAATGGCATCCCAAACTGTAATTTGAGAAGCTTCATCAAAAATAACCACATCAAATAATGTGTGATCAGTTGATAGGAATTGAGCAACGGATAATGGCGACATCATCATGCAAGGTGCTAATGATGTCATGACATTTGGTACTTCTTCTAATAATTGTCTAACAGGTTTATGACGAGTTTTCTTTTGCAATTCATGACGAAGCACACCCCACGAATCGCTCTTTTTCACTTCATCTTGCGCTGGGACATTTCCAGCTAATTTTGCAGCAATATATTTTGAAGTTAAATCACTAAACTGATCATCAAGCAATTTAAATTCGTCAATAGTCGCACTGTGTTCTGAAGACGAGAATCGTCTGAGATAGTCATCTTCACCAAGAATAGCGCTCGACCACCATGTGCAATAAGCAGCTTCAAAAACATCTTCAAGTTCTTCTGGTAAAACAGCACCTGCTTCTAATGCCTCAACACAGGAAATCAGCTGCAAATCGATAGCTTCATTGCGTCGACGAACCCATGCGCACCACTCTTTTAAGCCATAGTGATGTGAATCAATACGCTCACATAAACCCTCTAAAGCGGTTAAGACATTTGTTTCATCTTCTAAAGCCTCATCAAGTGATGCTCCAGCTTGCGTTTCAAAACTCTCTTTAAGGGATGTAAATGCACTATAGCTTTCAAGAACATCATCGATAGCACCGGCAAGAGCACCACCATCTTCGAGCAAATCATCTGCTTGAGCAATAACCAGTGCAAGCTTCTCACGTATATGTGCTAAATGCTCTGGATTATCACCAAGGCTTCGCGCGATTGCTTTTGTACGTAAACCAAGCACTTTCAAATGATCAATATCTTCTGGGTTTGATTCATGGGAATGCCATATTTTCAGGCTTGATAAAATAGCATCAAGCTTCTCAATCGTTTCCCCAGTGGATTTCCATTGCTTTAAAACAGGAATATCTTTCTCAACATCAGGTTTATCTAAAGCACCATTAGCCATTAATACTTTAAGGATTTTTTTCTTGGCAAAAACTTTCTTAGGCCACCAAGTTTCATTGGCAAGCTTCCAGTCAGACTCTACTTGCAGTGGATCAATCTGCTGCCATGCTAAAGGCTTATAGCTACAGCTTAACTGCGACTGAGCCTCAATGTATTGCTTTAAGATTTCAACTGCTTCTTCTAAGGCTTCGAGTTGATCATTCGCATCCGCTTGTAAGGCAAAAGCAGGCTTATGTTTTACCGTGTCTTTCAGTAATGCAGCTAACTTGGATACTTGGTCTATTTTCTTAAAGCTCAGTAGACCGAAATCTAACTGCAGGGCTGTTGCTAAAGCTGTAAGATGTCGCTCAAGCTTTTTAATAGCCAATTTGAAAGATTGAGTTGTTGTTAAAAGTTGCTCTTGCCAAACAGGTGCCCACTCTACTTCACTGATAATACTTAAGGGATGCTCCTTTAAAGCACCGACATTTTTGGCATTAATACTTAACAGCTTAATCACTTCTTTTAACTGATCTAAACTTGCCTGTTGATATGCAGAATTTAAAGGCCAGTTGAGTTTTACTTTTTCTGCTAAGTGAGCATCTCGCACTTTGATACCAATCGCATAATGTGCAGATAAACCATTTGGATGAGGCTTATGCAGCGCATCAACAACTCTATTGAGTTGATCTCTTAACCCCTTTAACTTTTGCGCCTCAGAATGCCATTGAGAAACACTTCGACCTGCGGAGTTTTCCCAAGAGGCTTTTAACTGATGCAAAACATCTGCTTTTTTGGCTTTATTTGAATGAAGCTCTAAACAGAAATTACCCAAGCCAATATCTTTTAAGCGGCGATGTACAACTTCTAAGGCTGCTGTTTTTTCCGATACAAATAAAATTTTCTTGCCTTTGCCAAGCATATGAGCAATGAGGTTCGCAATAGTTTGGCTTTTACCTGTTCCCGGCGGCCCTATAATAACAAAATCTTTTCCACGATCTGCTGTGGCTATGGCGGCCATTTGAGAGGAATCAGCAGGTAAAGGCGTGAGTAAATCTGAAGGTGCAAATTGCTTATCTAAGCTTTGTGTTGAGACAAAATCTACATTTGAATCATAGGATTCTCTTGGCGTTTCCAATAAATGTTTAACGACTAAATTGTCTTGCAACTTGTCGGAACGATCGATTAAATCCCGCCACATAAGGTATTTAGCAAAGGAAAAATGACCTAAAACAACGTCTTCCGTCACTTCAAAACCTGGTACATCTTTTACAGCATGACGGACGTGATTCCAAATTAAAGCAACATCAATTCCACTTTCATCTTGGGGTAACGCACCACTGAGCCCTTGAATATCGATGGCAAAATCTTTTTTCAGCAGCTCCAATAACGTTGTATTAAAACGCGGTTCATCATCATTGGACGTCATCTTCACGCCGTTTTTAACGGACTTACGCTCTAAAGTCACTGGCATTAAAATGAGTGGCGCAGCATATCGAGCATCACTTTTATCTGCAGGCTGCCACTGCAAAAAACCAATGGCTAAAAAGAGCGTATTGGAACCACTTTCTTTTAATGCCGTTTGCGCTTGCCTGTAAATTTCAACAACGCTTTTATCAAGTTGCTCTGGCGTGGTTTTAACGAGTAGTTGCTTTTTCTGCAGCGCATCTCTTGCGTAATTATCGGTAATATCTTGTCCTGTACGCTGTTCATGCACATCATCGTCTTGCGCATGAGACGAAAGCTTGGGCAGTGATGCAATGGTAATTTTTTCACCAGAGGCTAGCATATCTTCCAGCTCACCTGGGTCTGGGCAAATAAAGGTAAGGCTCTTACGACCTGGCTTATGATTTAAAAGTGGATTTCGAGCAGAAAGATCAAGCAACTTACGCTGCCACCGATCTAAACGCCCTGCGGGTGTTGAAGCATCAATAAGCTCACCTTCAAGGCTCGTAAAATCTGGCAGGTTTGGTGCTTCTTCTAGAGCAATATGCATTTCTGCTGTATTACCCTCAGATGCATCACCATCAACTGAACTTATTTGATTTGAATACAAACTTAAAGGCGCAATACTATGCGCCCGTGCACGCTTTACATCTACAGCAAAGACAAAATCTGCATCCATATCGAGGCTCACCTGCTCTGCGCCCTTTTTAACTGCGCGACTGAAAGGCACGAGCGGATGGTTGGTGACGTAAGTTGTTTCTATAAGCAATAATTCATGAAGAGGTAAACGCTGGCGTATACCTTCGGCACTATCAACAAGCACGCTGGAAAACTCATCTGGCTGTAGCCATAAACCAACGCATGCATGGCCTTTAGTGGATACAATAAATGGATTAAGCCCAGCCTGTTCAAAAGCAGCAGCAAATAAGAGCGTAGTGTCTAAACAGGTTGCGACCTTTGCCTCTTCAATTTTACTTGGTAAACGAATTTTCTGGCCATTCTCTTCAAAGCTTGTAGGGGGTAACGCATACGCACTTTGCATTTCAGCAATAGCCACATAGATGGCAGCCGCTAAAGACCATACTCGCTCACGGGAACCTGAATTATACCCATCAATGGCATCTGGCTTATTGGCTTTACGAAGGACTTGTGCAGCACGCCCTAACACACGATCAACAGCAGGATCATTGGGCGTCACAAATGCCGCCAAAAGTTCAGGCATATAACCAAAGCCACCCCATTCGCTGGCAGCCAATAATTGAACTGGCACCTCTTGGGTAACAAGTACATCTTCACCATGTACAAGGGTAAAAGTTAACTCGCCTTTCATCGCCTCATTCAGACTTAGTAAAAAACCGCCATCAAGGGTTACATCGCGATCTTTAATATGAATTAAACCATTTGGCGCAATGCGATCTATTGTCCAACTCTTTTTTTTCACAAACGCTGGTGAACACGTCATTGTGAGTTTTAAATCTGAAATAACATCTTCCGAGACATTATCAATGGCAATATCTCGTAGAATGGAAAATGAAGATTGATGACAGGCATAATTAATTTTTTCAGCAACACTAATGCTTAATGCTACCTTTGAAGAGGATTGCTCAGCCATGGAACTCCCTTATTTGATCAATCATGAGCGCATTCAAGGTGAGGCACAGCTCGCTATAAAATGGTGAATGCGAAATACAACATTGCAAAATACCAAAACCACCAAAGCCAAACCAGCCATTTCAATCAAGCACAGGGTTTAAGTTCAATATTTGAGCAACACAAGTCTTATTGAGTATTGCAGAGCATGGGCTTAACAAGGGTGATCAAGCATAAGATGTTACATAATCACATATCATAGGTACTTCCAGCACTAGGGTGTTGATTAAAACTGTGACGGACGTCACATAATTGAATAAAAAGAGTCTGTTTCGATCAAATAGTACCCTTCCCTGATTGCACAGCAGAACGGAATTCATTAATGTGGCACCATAATAATGAAAGTGGTAAAAAGTGATGACAAAAAAAGAATATATTAAAGATCGAATTTTATTAATTATTACAGGTCTAGTCTGTGCAGGGCTTTCTTGGCTTTATCTAACGCCAAAATACGAATACCCACGAATGATATTCGATACAATCGCCCTTCTCATGATTGTAAGTGCAGTTTTAAAGACACTCATCGCAAAGTATAAGAAACAGGATTAATTAAATGAACAAAGGCCTCTCAACTATTGAGACCTAGAACGTTCCAAGCTAATAAGTATAGTTTAAGATTAGAAGTGTGTTTGGCTCTTTCAGTTGCACCACATAACTATCAAACCCTCTAAATATTTCAGTGCTTGATACAAAATTACCGGAAACTGTATACACATCAAAACCCACTGAGTCAACCCGTGGTTTTTTTTTATAACCCTCAGGAAGCATCTTTAAATCAAACCATGGGGGCACAAATATTCCAAGGGTACCTTCTTTTTTGAAGTGTACTGCACCACCTTCATCCATCAACTTATAAAGCTTATCCTTTTCTTCTGCAGTGGTTTTAATGACAGCAAAATGCTGATAATCATTATACGACAAAGGAATTGAAGAAGATGAAGCTGTAGTAACCTCTATAGGTATCTCCATAAAATGAACAACTTTTTCAACTTCAGTTACGGGGTGAAGAGCAGCTTTATTTTTTTTCTCCATATCATCACAAGCTGAGAGACCAAAAATCAAAAAGCATAATAAAATTTTATGCAATAATTTTATATTTAAAAAATTAAACACGAAAAAACTCCAAACCAATAAACCATTACATTATTTTAATATTAGACTTTAAGAACCTAGATTACTCTTTGGGTATGGCGCACTTGCAAACATAGGACGACCTTTCCATTTCAAAACCCCTTTGGCAATACCTACATTTAAATATTGTCTTGCAAGACCAGTAATTTCAAAAACACCATTTTCTTCATCTTTTATTCCTGTGGCAATATCAACCTGATATGGATTAAAATTATACATATCTTCAACATGAATACTCAATTCGAGTTGAAAGTGAGGAATTTTATCTATGCAACTTACATCAACACGGCATTCTACCCAAAAACTAAAAACACCTAGAGTTTTGGTCCAGTTTTCTGTTACTGGATGTGGATAAATCCTAGTGTTAGAAAGTACATCTAAATTACTTTCATTCTTCGCTTTTTTCACCCTACTTGTAAAGTTAAAGCTTGCATCAAGACCATTATAGTTCGACATATAAAACTTATATGCTGCATCTCTTACTTCCATACAAATAGTTCTAAATGTATGGCGACCAGAAGGATCATCCCTGAAATAGCGTTCGAACTTAACATCACGAGTAGTACCACTCCCCTCCATAAAGTGCCTATATGCAGCAACAGCATCAGGCATATTTGTTTTTGATAAAAATGGTATACCTTGAACTGATTCAGCCGCCTCTAAAATCCCTCTCCATTTAACATATTGCATTTTTTCTTCTATGGTGGGTTTTCGACATGGGTATTTTTTCAAAAAACCATTATCATGGTTAATCAAAGGCTTTATCCTCGAACCGAGTACATAATCATAAAAATTCTTAAAAAAGGTCTCATCTAAGTACTGATACAACAGGATTCTAACATCATTCTTATCTAAAATTTGATCAAAATACAACCTCCCCACAAAAAGTGTGAAGTAGTTCACATAATTTTTAACGATGATTATATTTTAACCACCAAACAGCGGCACATCTGAAAAACAGGTAAGAAATACAGTTAATAACAATAATATGTAGAAAAATTTCTATATAAGAAAAAAATCTATCATCAACCGATGTATTACATTATTATGCTTAATACCAGCACGAGAAAAGCAACAAAAATATTTTACTGATCATAAAAGAGTCACCCATGCATAAGAACTTGCTTCAATTTATCAAACAGCATACAAAAACTCAAAAAGTATTAAAACCAACAACGAGAGTTAATCATGATTTAGGACTTGATGGAGATGATGCGCTTGAATTTATGCAAGCGTATGCTGAAACATTCAATGTTGATTTAACGAACTTTGCATTTAAGAGCTACTTTGGTGAAGAGAAAGGTATCAACCCTGTTGCACTAATACGGTATCTATTGAAAGGGAGTGAGCTTAAACCACTTACTATTGAGATGCTTATGGATGCAAGTATATCGAAGGTATGGCCTGCATAAACAAGGAAAATTGATTTTCATACAAAAAACTCTGATCGTAAGAAATACACTATTAATACTTATTCAAAGAGCTTTTGACAGGTATCACAAACGTAATAAACCACTTCATCATCACACTCTATACTACCAATAGATGATGCTTGAATTTTCCATCGGCATACTTGGGTATTTAAAGTTAGCAGACCTTCAATATAACAGGGCGCAACATTATAATGATGATGAATTATTTTATGATCGACCCGCCTCGACTTTAGAAAGAATATTTCAGCCTCATGATTATCTAAATCAACATCAGACGGTTTACAAACATTGCTATCCTCTGTATAGAAGTCTTCAACATACACATCATGCATTGTTTGTGTGCTTGCGCAAGATGTTAATAAGAATAACAAGGATACAAACAAAATTTTAGACTTCATTTCCATTGAACTGAACCCGCTTCACCAATATTTTTGCAGTAAAAGTAAAACACCATATTTTAATTAATCGCCACCACATATAATATATTGAACACTTACAGGACCATCAACCTGCCTTTTAAACCCCACACGTGCACCCAAGTACAAAACACTGTCATCATCACTCTGAGGCGGAGCTATACAAATTTCACTATCTTGGTCTTCACTTATTTTGCAGCCTTGTCTCAAAGCAAAAACGAGATCATTTAAACACTCTTGATTATTAACAACCAGATTATGAAACCCTTTCACCCCCATTTCATCAGGACCAAAACCAATTTGAGTATCTGGCAATATATATTTTTCTGCATTAGAAAAATTATGCGACCTCATGCTTTCGTAAAACTCAGTATACCCCATGAGTAAATCTTCGCTCGCAGCCAGAGAAGTTGAGACAAAAAGTAGTAAAACCAATATAATACGCATACAAACCGCCTATACCATAGTTATATCAAGACAACTCTGTAGCCTAATTACTTAGAGATACTCTTAAAAATCTTTCTTATTCCAACCCCAAAACCATATAGAACACTACTCACGATCAAACTGAAAACCAAGCCTTCTAAAATATCTGCAGACGTTAAAATATGTCGCTCTATTCCTAAAGATTTTGCTAAAGAATGAATAAAGTGCATATATGCAGCGAAAGCTAGTAAGCACAAGCCACCAAAAATCAACATTTTTTTCTTCATATAAATTCTACATCTGTAAATTATAATAATTCGCACATCTGTTTAATTATCAGCCTCTTTTTTCAACTCCAAAGTCTTACAACCACTCTCACTTCGTGCATATAAATATTCATAGGTTGAAATTTGAACAGTATCAGAGGCTTCTTTACAGTAGATATAACCCTTATGCATTAATATCGGCTTAGCTATCACATTGGTTAAGGCGGTAGATAGAATCATTAAGCCAACAGCAAAGACCATCCCTGAGAGTAAACCCAACGCGATAGTATGATTTAGTCTTTTCTTAGTCAAAAGCGGGATAAGGTCACCTAGAGATATTATGAATGCTGCAACCCCACCGCCAAACAAAATAATAATTCCCCTATCAACAGTTAAGAATTCACTTCCAACACTCTTAAGAAAGGTAAAGACCCCATTAATTGAAAAATACAACATAATCAAAGATGCAACAAAAAATGCAGCTGTACGCATTATTGTTTTTGAATTCCGCTCAATGTATATAGAATTTAATTTTTCATTATTTATCTGTTGCATCTTTTACTTTCTACTCATTAAAAATTGAATCTTTAAGTTTTTTAAACTCTCTAGGGATTGTATAAGAAAGTGCGTTAACACTTGGTTTAAAGGAATCTACAGCATCATCAAGAAGATCAATAGCTTTTTCTGTGAAATTAAATCTATTATCTAATTCATAAAGCGTCAATGCAATTATAAAACCTGCTCCTACAACAACAACAAATGGACCAACAGCAACTGCTGTGCAAAATGTAGTACCTGCCGCCGCAGCTGCAATAGCAGCAGTACCCTGCATAGCTAAATAAATTTTTATAAAATCCATTCCTAGACCACCAAAAAGCCTAGTTAATGATTTCTCATCAGATAAAACAAATTCACTAATTCTAAATATCGATGAACAATAAACGCCCAACCTAGCACCTTGTCTAATTGCATTATAGGCCCCAGCCTTCGTAAATGTTAGATCTAATGACCTTGTTGGTGTTGCGTAATAGCTTTTGCTTTGAATAGCCTTTCTGTACCCAGGTCTAGTTTTAACAAGAAAGTGCTGAACACCTCGATACTGCTTTACAATGACTTCACAGCCAGCAGCGGCAACGAATCCGCCAAGCTCTTTGAAGAGTTTAATTAAAGCATAAGCATCATCTGCATTGGGATAAAAATTTAAAGCAACACCACTATAGTCACCCATTTTCGATTGTATCTGTTTCCAGCACTTTTTGGCTTCTGGTGTAGATTGGTTAACCATAGCATCAACTGTTTGACTGCAAAACACATTTAATTCAAACCAGTTCTTTTCAATATCATCTAAAATTGCCTGTTTCTTTTGAGCTCTGTTCATTAATTAACCTTACATTACGATAATACGATTTAGTGCATATAGTATTTGGATGCGCTGACTTTAAGCAATAAGTAGAACTGTGACGAATGTCACACTTTTATTGAAAAGCTCACTTTATAAGCAACTAGGCTTGATATTATTACAGGTATATATCAACCATTCTGCAGCCGTAAACTCATGACCTTTAGCTTTAGATAAGCCTGCCAGCCAACCATAAGATTTTAAGCAGTAAAAGAAAGAGAGATACTTATGCCTCAAACGGCCCCAATTCAAACAAACAGCTCAGCATCATTCCCACAAAGCAAAGATGATGCTGCACTAGACAACAGCAAACTTAAAAAAATTAAACCTGAAATAAATAAACCAATTCCTCAAATAAAAGAAAACGGCTTGAAGTTTATGGCATCAGGCGCAGCGTTAACCGCAGCAGGTATCGCCTTTGCAGCTATAGGTATTATTTCAGACCATAAGTTATTACGATCGGTTTCAGCGAATTTAGGTGTGCTGTTTACTGGGGCTGGGGCCTTCTTTGTGGGTAAAGGGAGCGAGAGGTTTTAAATCAAAAAATCTTGACCCTATTTGTATTGGAGAGAGCTAATACTACTCCTGCTCTTCTTTATACACTCGGCCTTTTCTTCCATCGCCTCTAATATCCAATCTTTGAGTTTTTGATTATTCTTGCGAGCTAAAGTGCTAAAACGTTTTTTCGTAGCACGAGAAGTATTGATATGGATAGTTGTATTTTTTTGATCGTCATCCACTGAATCATTCGTTATCATCATATTCCTCTACACTATTAATCCTCAGCCACTATAAACATAATTTAATAAAGATTCTATTCGCACCCGAAATCAGACTTCAAAGCCACCTCATCAACTTCACCAAAAGTTCGAAGCTCAAACTGACGTATTTCATCACATGAACAGCCTTTATCAGCTGATCCAAACTTACCTGTCTGACTTTTGGAGAACATCGTATCTCCCGTTGTGACGCAAACCCATTCTTCTTTATCGGCACAGCCGACTAAAGTGAGTACGGCTAATATAATTATTCTCTTCATTTAATACGTTAATATCAGCGACTTGCATTCAAGTCTTTGCTAAATATAGCAGACCGAAAAATACCTAATTTCATCTATTAAGTGCATATTTTGCATTTAGCAACTTAAATACCCAATAGCTAATAAACCCAATGATTAAAAGCTAGAGGCATTGAATTCAACAAATGCCTTCTTTCACGCCAATCTGGCAGAAAGGTATCCATATACTTTTTAAAGCGGTCATTATGGTTTCGCTCAAGTAAGTGGACTAATTCATGCACAAGAATATACTCGAGGCATTCCGGTGGTTTTTTAGCAAGTTCTAAATTCACCCAGATTCGTTTGGCTTGAATATTACAGCTACCCCACTTGGTTTTCATTTTCTTAACGCCCCAAGCTTGAGCAGTCACCCCAATCTGGTGCTCCCAATAAGACATTAACTCAGCTAATTTTTCTTTAAGAATACGACGATAGTACTGCTGCACAACCAGTGCTTTATTTTCAGTCGTTGTATTTTCTTTAACATAAAGATGCAGTCGACCAGGGCTTGCCTTAACTTCATGCTTACCAGAACGTTCGATTACATTTAAACGATGGCGCTTACCCCATATAAAATGACACTCCCCGCTGACCATTTCACGATCAGACTGACGAGGCTGCTTGGCAAAGTCATGCTGTTGTTTTTTAATCCAAGGGATGCGGCTAATCACAGCCATACGAATGGCGGTATCAGACATATTCTCAGGTGCAGAAACACGTACACGGCCATCAGGTGGCAGCACACTAATATGGAGATTTTTAATCGCCTTACGATTCAAATGCATTTGAATTGAACCTATTTCTATCTGAGACATAATGTTGATCTATACCTAGCTTTAAAAATAGTCTTTTTGCGCTTTTGCTAAGTCCATCACGGCAATAATATCGATTGTATAACCAGCTGTTTCTTCGCGCACAGCATTGGCAATTTCTCGCTCTTTAAAACGGTCACCAACCCAATCTGCTTTTTTGGTGTACCGTATAGCTGTATCGATTTTCGTTGCTAAAACTTCATCTTGCCCAAAGTTATCATAAAAAGCACGCTTAGCACTTGTATCCATTGAAGATGGGTAACTAGAAGTAGTCGTATTCGGGCGAACAACCTTACGAGCTAGCTCACGAATCTTTTCAAGGTACTCTTGATAATCCAAGGCTTTTTGTCGACGCAATAGAATAAGCTCATCAAGTAACACTGACATCTGCTCATAATATTTAGGGTTAACAGGGTTCTCATCAACAATGGTTTTACGAACGTTATTTTCAATAGTCTCAGCCATAGCTTCAGGATTGTTACGAATATTTTCGGGAAAGTCATCAAGGGCATCTTGGCCTTTTTCCACAATCAACTCAATTAAGCCTAGCTCTTCAAAGTCCATCAAGACTTCGCTATCATCCGCACGAATATACATATCAAGTAAGTGTCGCATAGCAGGCTCAAAGCGCTTCATTTCCACTAAATCACCACTGGCAATTTTAATTTCATCACGGACTTTTTCAAAATGAGTCACTTCTGCTTTAATCGCATTAATCTCTTCTGCAGAATAGCCAGCATCAGGCATTTCATTAGCAATATTTGCATAGGCTCTTAAAAGTTTGGCTACATTCTGGTACAGAGTTAAGCGCAACGACTCCTTTTCGGATAAAACATTATCTTCAGGTATGTACATTGCATGCTCACCACAGAAATAATGGATATAATCTTGCGTATGTCGTGGTGCTTTGACAGGTTCACAAAGTGCTCGCACCATTTCTAAGGCATTTTCTAAATCCAGCATTGCGTGCTCTAAACGATCTTTGAGAAGCCCAGCTACATCTTCTTCATCATACCCATCAAAGGCACCTTTGGTGTAATCTGAAATTGCTTTATTCAGTGATTTAAACAAATCTTTATAGTCGACGATGTAGCCATATTCTTTATCATCGCCATCTAAACGGTTAACACGGCAGATAGCTTGAAATAGGTTATGGTCAGCCATTTGTTTATCAATATAAAGATAAGTTGCAGATGGCGCATCAAAACCTGTTAAAAGCTTATCGACGACAATCAGCAGCCGCATTTGCCCTGGCTCTTCAATAAAGCGTTTTTTAACTTCTTTTTCAAAATCTTCAACTCGTTTTGCAGCTTCCTCTTCCGACTGCTCATAATAATCCGCCAACATTTTGCGATAAATATCATATTTAAAGAGTTTTTCCGTCGCTCCCTCACCTGTTTCCTCACCTTTAATGCTTGAAGCAGTTGGCTGATAACTCGTGACAATTGCCACCTTGCCTTTCAAATCTGTTTTATTAAATATGTCATAGGCTGTGCAGGCTTGATAGACACTTGAACACACAAGCAACGCATTACCACGACTATCCATAAGTCGAGGTTTTGTATCCATATCCAGTAAAATATCTTTCACAATTTGCTCTAAACGAGATTTACTGGAGAGCACCTTTTGCATCGTGCCCCATTTTTGTTTAAGCTGCGTTTTAGCAAGGCGAGATAAACCACGGGTTTTAGCTTCAAACCATTCATCGACCTTTTTCTGAGATTTAATATGTTGGTCAATATCACGGGCTTCATAGCGCAAATCAAGCACAACGCCATCTGAAACTGCTTCATCAAATTTATATGTATGAATATAAGAACCAAAAATTTCGATGGATTTTTTCTTGTCTTTCTTCATTAAAGGAGTACCAGTAAAACCAACAAACATGGCCTCTGGCACAATGGTTTTCATGGCTTCATGGAGCTTGCCAGATTGAGTACGATGACACTCATCCACAAAAACAAATAATTCACCCTTAACACTAAAATCAGTTGGTAAAGACTTTTTCAGCTCTGCAATAAATTCATCTGTGGCTTTATCATTTTCTGATTCTGACTGGCGTCCAAATTTATGCACCAGAGAACACACTAACCATGGGTTTGGTTGGTTTAAAGTAGCAACCAAATCAGCACCGCTTTTTGCACGGTAAATCTCTTCATCGACACCGGAAAACACTTTTTCAATCTGCTCATCAAGCTCGGTTCTATCAGTAACGATTAATACCCGTGAATCCTTCACATTTTCCCGTATCCACTTGGCAAGCCACACCATGGTTAAACTCTTACCAGAACCTTGCGTGTGCCAGATAATACCGCCTTCTCGCCTATAAACATGCTTTTTAGCAGCTTCAATGCCGAAATACTGGTTATGACGACAGGTTTTCTTAATACCTGCATCGAACACGATAAAATCATGAATAATTTGCAGAAAGCGTCGCTTATTGCACAGACGACTCACATGAAAATCCAGCTTATTGGTATAAATATGCTGTACATCTTCTTTCCATTCAAGGTAGAATTTTTCTGGTGTTTCAATAGTACCGTAGCGTATACCCTGAGTATCATTCCCGGCCATGACCAATTGCATGGTGGTAAAAAAGTTGCGAATAAAATCTTTTTTCTGATTATCAAGGTTTTGACGTATACCTTCTGAGGCAGACACAGACGAACGTTTAAGTTCAATAACGCCTAATGCAATACCGTTAACATAGAGCACAACATCTGGCCGTTTTTTATTCTCGCCTTTAATGGAGACTTCTTCAGCAATGGCAAAATCATTGGCTTCTGGGTTTTGCCAATCGATCAGCCAGACGGTTTCATTTAACTGTCCAGCACCCTCTTTCTCTTTAACACCGTAACGTAAGAGTCGATACACTTCTTTATTGGCATAATAGAGTTTTTTACCTTCGCCTAAGGCCGCTAGAGTATCAAGCTGTCGAATAGCACGATTGATTAAAGCTTCACTGACACCACGCTTTTGCAGCCATGCAACAAGTATATCCATTTCAATATTTTTATTATTGCCGCGGTCATGCCAATTGCCTAAATAGCGATACCCCAAATCAGTTTGAAATAGTTTAACAAGACGATCTTGGCTGATGCGCTCACGCTGGCCTACGTTACTCATGTTTTTACTCCTGGCATCCTTGGCCATATCTGTTGCATTAAGTTGCACCTTTTCACGCTTACAGCTGGCTAAACACCTTAAGAATCAAGCAACGATCAAGCAATTTAAAACAATAAAATCAACTGGTTAAATACAAAACCTAGCTTTAAACGGTATTTATCAACCCTTAGAATCATACAACGGTCATACAAATGATGCCCACCATGGGATATATCGCATAGCCTTAGTGCCAATATTAATGATAAAGCTCTACTGCCTTTAATTTATCAATCGCAATTTGCAAACTACGATCATTAAAAAGTTTCTCTTTACGAACAGCCCATTTATGACCGGCAGGCCAGCGTGATAGACCATTTTTAATGGATTCTAATGTGAGTTCACAACCTTCCTTCACCACAAGCCAGTCAACTGTTGACAGTAATTCCATGCCAAATGGTGACTCAAAACCATCGATAATATTATTTGCTGTTTCTAATGCATCTAAATATTCTTTACATTCTGATTTTAAATAGAGCTCAATCTGTTGCTTTTTTTCATCATTAAACGCAATAACATCCATTGGATTACAATCAGGTATTCGCTTATCAGATTTTAGGTAGCTACCATCAAGGGCATTGAGCAAGTGATCAAGATTATTTGCATAAGGCCCATAATTATTGGCGATAAAATTAAGCTTTAAATTATTCTGCAATTGTTTAAATTGAATAACCCGCTGTAAAAACCATGCTAGATTTTGTATTTCAAGCAAACTACATTCCATACCCAGAATCCAATAGCGTCTGACAAGATCTGCGATAAGGGCACGGGCAGGTGTAAGGCCCTCGAAACCCATAACATCCATTCCATTATTAAAATCAACTTCAGTCATTTGAATGACCCTACCACTCAGCGAATTAAAGTCGTTTTCAAATGATCTTCTGTTAGTTCGAATTCTGGCTCTTTTCCTGTTAATTCTTTAGTCAGTGGTACTATTTTTCTTCTTACACCCATTCCACGATAATCTACATAACCGTAATCTCTTAATACTTCCATCACTATTGTATTTCGAGGTGAACGCTGACCTGCCTTCATTTTTTCAACAGTCATTGAATTAGGTAAAGCACCAGGGCTAATTATTTCAAGGCGGTTGGAATAATTAGCTATTTCAATCTCAACAAAACGCGTCCAATCACGATGCGCTAGAGCATTAATGAGTACTTCTCTAACTGCTTCAAGGGGATAAAACCATTTAGTGGTACGTCGAAGCTCTTCATTGACTTCATTAGATTCTTCAGAAAGAAAAGGCGTCATTAATTCCATAAATCGTTCAATAATACCACCATCAACTAAATTTCTCTCACCTTTATCGATATCCCAACGACCTACCATTGGGCCATCGAGAATCTCATCTAATTCCGCTTGATATTCCTTTTCTTGTGCATCGAATGACAATAATCTTATACCTGCTTGCTTTAAATATCGACGCGGACTTTTACCAAAGAGAACCAAACCTGCAATGGTACAACAAATACTATCTGCTGCTTTAGTTAAGAAACCTAATCCTAATAATCTTGACTGCCACTCTTCGTGAGACTGTGGAACTTCTGGATCATGCAAAATATCACGAATATAATTGATCAAGCGTGCATCATCTAAACAACTTATATCAGTGCGAGGCACAGGCATAACTTCTGTGTGCAACATGCCGCCTAATTCAAAGAGCCTCATTTGTTGCTCTCTTGTTGCCAACCTAGAAGTAGTTCCCACACGAATGTAAATATCCTCTTTACCAGCATGTCGAACCACATATGGTTTTGAAATTCCAATCGGAAAACTAATGATAGCGACTATTTTTTCATCAATTTTTACTTCTTCGTAAAACGGCAGAATCATTGGATGAATTTTATTTTGAAAAATATTCATCACCCACTCTTCAAGATCAGCCCTTTGTATACCGCTAATCGTACCATCATCATCTATACCAAGAAGAACTTTTCCGCCTTGAAAATTAGCTAAGGCTACTATTTCTTTTGCTAATTGTTCAGGTCGAATATCATCTCTTTTAAATTCAACACCAGAATTTTCGCCATTAGCTATTATTTCTAATAATTCTGTTTTTAACATTTTTAAACTCCAATAGCTTCTCAATCTTTAGATAAAGCCATATTTCTCACGTCTTTGATTGAAGGCATTTTTCCCACCTTCCAAGATATCGGCAGCCAGCTCTTGTACTTTTGGAATATCAATCGCACCTTGCTGCTCAGGCAAAAGTTTGCCTTTATTATCATCAACACTTAAGACACCAATCCACTCTGCATCACCAAAAATAGGTATATTAGCATTATGTGTCGCAAACAAAAATTGACGACCTAGCTTTGCTCTACGAAGCTCAGCAACAATTCTATCGGCAATAAATGCGTTGTCTAAATTATCTTCTGGCTGATCCAGTATTAAAGGGTCATGGTTATCTAAAAGTAATAAATGCAAAACAGCTGTACACTGTTGCCCTGTTGATAAATCATCAATCGACTTAAACAGCGGGGTTACCTCACCATGTGTTACATTAAGTTCTATAGCGAGGGTATCTGGCAACTGTAATTCTTCTAATTCTAAGAGTTTTACTTCTGATAAATGGGTTAACGCCTTAACAACCGAGTTGGGTATTCCAAAGTTTGAAGCTGCTAACTGTTCTTCTCCTTGGCGAACAGTAGCTGCAAGATTGCTGGGTGAAAAATTGCCTTCTAACACCCAAGCAAGACGCTTCACCCCTATACCTTCTAAATTACATTCACTAAGAAAATTAAAAAATACTTGGCGGTTTCCTTCAGGCTGTAATGTAAGACGAATCTTATTTTCAAGTTTTCGGGTCAATTGCTTCACAGATTTCAAAATACTGGTTGCCCTGGCACTCGTCTGCTGGTCTAACTCTAATAAAAGTTTTTTGCGCTGGATATAGAGTTCTTCAATTTGCGCTAGGCGATGTTGTAGCTGAGTTTGCTTTGGCTTGATCTGCTCTATTTGCTTCAATAATGCCTGATACTCAGCACCAATTTGACGCCCAGTTTTACCTTGACTTGTAGGAATATCTTTAAAAGCTTTCTCTAGGTTCTGCTCATCATACTGATGTTTCTCCAATAAAGATTGCTTAAGAGGCGCCAGTTGAGTGTCTGTGTTCAGTACAAGTTGCTCCAATTGCTTTAGCGATTGTTTAGTCGCAGTTGTTAATTCATCCAATAAGACACGCTGCTGTTTAAATAAGTCGGCATTTGGTAATTCATTCAATGCACTGTCACTTAAAAAAACTGTGTCAGGGACGCTGTCTATAAGCGTTTGAATCGCCTCTTTAACATGTAAAACTTCTTCTTCAACGCGGGTTTTCAGTTGTTTCTCTTTTTCAAGCTTAGGAATAATCTTAAGTTTTTCTTCAATACCTAAAGCTTGGTACTGCTTGGCTTGATCTAATAACTTAGGCAAGCATTCTACCTCAGATTCAATATCACCCTTCTGATTCAATGCTTGCTTAATGGATTCTCGATTCTCTTTCAGCTTTGCAAGCAAATTGGCAATTTCTGCATCAAATTGCTCATGCTCACCTTCCAAGAAGCGTTCTATGAGCTGATTACGGCTATGTAAATCTCTTGTCATTTCATATATTTCGTTTTGCCCATAGAGCTCTAGTCCAGGTAACAAATCCGTTGGGTGGTAAGGTGAAATGTTGTTTTGATCATCAACTACAACCGGTTGGTTTCCATATTTGCGACTGATTTTAAATTGACGTCCGTGCATGACACTTGATCGAAGTGTTATTTCAACCATACCTCTTTCATTTCCAAGGTTGGTATCTACAATATTTTTATGCTGTTTTATGGCATTTTGCGTTTTTGGTTCTAACCCTAGTCCATATCGGATACATTCGAGCATGGTAGATTTTCCAGTCCCCCTGCCACCAATAATTGCATTAAGATGCTCTGAAAACTCAATATCAACACCATCTAAATAGCCTCCTATAAATCGAATACCTTCAATTGCAGATGCATAATTCTCGATTTTATCTGAGTTCAGTCGAACCCTTGACCCTGCATCTAAAAAAGCTTGTTTAAATGATGCAAAACAAGGTTTCGTCATTTTTATTAAACAGGAAGCTCCTTTTTTCTTAATTTTTTCAGGTGTTTCAACATCGGCAGCATTAATTGCAGCCATTTCTCGACAACGCTTATAATTTATATCATTATTTAAAAAAACGCGCCTGTAAAAATCACTTTCTACACCTTTCAAATCATCAATAGACCCTGGAATTTGTGCTGCAAGCAACCCCTTATGCTGCCAAACATGGTTCATTCTACGCTTTAATACGCCATCGTCATTTGTACAATGTGCTGCATAAATGAAGCCATTTTTATTATTGACATACTCTATAATATCAATTGCAGTCTTTTGAACTGGGGCTGCAGGATTACTAACATCAACACCTAAAGCACCTAAATGCATTTTTATTTGGTCAGCCTCAGTAAGTTCGTCAAACAAACAGACAAGATGCACTTTTTCTGTTGATGCAATCTCAAATCCAGGAAAAACTACAATACCATGCTCTTTGAATAAATCACGTATTTGCTCAAAACCGTTTATACTCCCGTGACTAGCCAAGCCAATAATATCAATTCCAGCTTCTAATGCAGCATCGAGTAACTGCTGGTTATATTCAGAGTCAGATAGAACTTGTTCTTCCCCTCTGTATTTAATATATTCAGCTGTATTAACCTGTAATGCACATTTATAAAATCGCGCTTTAGTATATTTTTTTTGCTGCTCATCCATGCACTACTTCCTTCAAATTCCTATTAACTAACCTTGTCTTGCCTGTTAATAATTCTTGCATCATACCCTGTTTGATTTGACGGGTTTTGTTGAGACGTTGGTTAAGGGTCGCTACTTCTTTTTCAAAATCTAAAAGAAAACTAGCTATAGCATCTTGCTCATCCTTAACTATCGGTAAATATAAAGTAAAATTTAAAATATCATCAGTGTTAACATAAATTTGAGTGCCCGGTTTTGCCATGCCGACAATTCTGCTGTGCACAAAGTCAGAGTTAATTAATAGCTGTATATATTTCGAGCTAACTTCTTGTTTTGGTGTAAGTCTCATTGTTCGCTGATTCATAACATATGTATCATCTTTATCTACAAGTAGCACCCGCCCTATAATAGTCCCAATAGCTGTCTTATCATTCAAAATCATTGCTAAATCACCGCTATTTAGAATATAGCGCTCAACTTGCTTATGATAACTCTTGCTTATAAAGTTGCCTGTCTCGACGTATGTCCCAGCCTCAGAATAGTTACCAATTGAAATTACTTTGTAGCCTTCATTTGAATTGAAGTATTGCTCCTGAGCTTTTCCATTTTGGTAATTACATAAGCCCCCAATTGCCTCAACCTCCCAATCCTCCGGTATTTCCCCCAACTCACTCTGCTTATAGCCTTTTTTCGAGCCATCTTCTCGAAGAGCAAATTGTGGTAAGCGGGTGCGGCCGGTGAGCAGTTGTTGCATGGTGGCGGTTTTAATGGCCTGTTTTTTGGCGATGAGTTTTTCCTGTTCGCTGATCAGGGCATCGACATCGGAGAGGGCTTTGGCGATGAGTGTTTGTTCTTTTACTGAAGGAACGGGGAAGCAAAAACTCTTAACATCATTGCTAGTTATATTTGGATCTTTTCTACTGCTACTAGCTACTCCTTTCCAATAATCAACATTATAATTTAATATATACAATAAATATTTAGAGTTTAATTTTTTTAAATTTGGAATTATTGCGACCAAAGCTTGATTTATTGCAGCCGCTATCGTTAACAATCCAGTACGTCCTATTTGGTTAAAACCACCATACATGGCAACTAATACTGAACCTTCCGGATGTTTTTTAAGGCTAGTTTCAATTAAAGCTTCATTGGTAACATACTCCTCCGTCCGGTCAATAATACCATTGTTAAGGTCAAGTGTTTTAACCCAAGGATGAATGCCTAACACATAGTATTTATCTTGCAATTGCCTAGAAGGTGTTGTTCCACCACCAAATGTTGCCACATCTTGCAGCTTAGAAACATCCCAATCTCCAGGAATAACCCCAACCTCTGTCTGCTTATATCCTACAGGCACAGCACCCACCCCCTGCTGCATATATTCCTGCTTTACTTCTGCAACTTCATTACTCATCTCTTAACTCCCTAGCTTGCAGCCTGACCATCGCCTGTTGCCGCTCGCGCTCCAGCACTCGCTTTAATTCTTCTTCACTGGGTAAATAAGGTAAATATTGCGCGGCAAATAATTGTTGCTGATCAGCTAGCACTGAATATTTCACCACGGCTTCGCTTTTTTCACTGCAGAGCACCAAGCCTATGGTTGGGTTATCATCATGGCTTTTACGTTGCTCGTCATAGAGACGCACATAGGTGTCCATCTGGCCGACATCCTGATGCTTGAGTTTGCCGAGTTTTAAATCCACCAGTAAAAAGCATTTTAATTTGAAGTTGTAAAACACCAAATCAATGTAGAAATCTTCATCATCAAAACGAATCCTCTGCTGCCGCTCGACAAATGCAAAGCCTTTACCAAGCGCCAATAAGAATTGCTGCAGGTGCGAAATAATCGCTTGTTCCAGCTCATTTTCCTGATAGGTTTGATCCTGCAAATTCAGAAAATCGAGAATATAGGGGTCGCGCAAATAATCTTTGGGCGATTCTACTAGTGCTTGGGTTTTATCTTGGGCTTCCTGCTCCACCAGCTGTTTCTCTTTGCTTGAAAGGAGCCGCTCATAATAGAGTGTGCTGATTTGACGCTCTAATGCACGAACGCTCCAACTCTGACTGATTGTTTCTTGCATATACCAGTTGCGAGCTGCTTCATTTTCTATACGAGTCAAAAGGTTATAGTGTGACCAGTTTAATTCGAGAGACACTGTCTCTCGAATTGGAAACGCAAGGTAGAATCGGCGCATATTACGCAAATTTGTCACATCAAAACCCTTACCCAAACGATCTGTTAGCACTTGCGATAGGTGTTTGAGCTGTTGCTTACCATAGGCTGCACGCTCCTGCCCTTGCTGTTCATCTTCCACAATCAGACAACCAATCTGCCAATAGCTTTGCACCATGGCGGTGTTGACTGCTCGCTTAACCTGATCCCGAGCTTGCTGGATATGCAGAGTAATGCTATCCGCCAAGAGCGTCAGTCGTGTTTCCAGCCCTGTCATAGTGCCAACCCCATGGCTTTTAAATGCCCTGCTACTTTTTCGCTGTAGCTTGCAATGGTGGCAGTAATTTCTGGTAAAGGCTCGGCATAACGCTCTTCAAGTTCTTTTACTCGGTTGGCTAGCTGTTGAGTCACTCGTTCAATTTCGGCTTTAATATTGGTTTCAAGGGTGGCCAGCCACTTGCCATTGACGATTAAGCTTTTCAGCTCGGCTTCTTGGAGTGTTGGGTATTTTTTAACAACAGCTAAATTCAAAGCATCTTCAGCTTCCTTAAGGGCTTTTTTAGCTTGTGTTTCAGCATCAAACAGTGTTTTAACAGCTTTAAGCACCTTCTTCTCTTCCGCATCTGTTGCATCTTTGAGCCTTGCAGTCACTGAAGCTTTGGTGACTTTGTCTTTATCATTCATGGCGTCGCTGAGTAAGCCATCATCACCTGAATGTTCTTCAATGGTACTTTCAAGATTTTGCGTAATGCTATCAAGCTCAGATTGCAGCTGTTCAAAGTGAGTAATTTCCTGTGGGAAATACACCTGCTTGATCAATAACGGTGGGATAATTTCAGCTTTGTATTTGGTTTTACCAAGGACGATATCTGGCGTTTCTTTCAGTTTTTCACCTTTTTTCGCTACCAGTTCGCGCAGGGTTTTACCGCCAGCCCAGCCATCTTGCAGCAGCACATACACATCATCCTGCATGGTATCAGCCCAGTAATCCATTAAAATCTGGTAGATATTGTATTGGCTCACAAGGGCTGAATCTGCATATCGGCTGAGCAGCTCTTCACTGATGCTGTAGATCATATTTTTTGGTGTATCTTCAGGCGTAATTTCTTTTAAATTCACCACCTCACACCATTGCTTGAATGGCGCTAAAGATGCGGTCGCAAAGGCTTTAAACTCTTCATGCTCAAGAATGGTCGTTTTCACATCTGCAGCTTTCACCAGTGCATTGGTATAACCCGGCCTTGCTGGTGCAAACAGACTAGCTCGAATACTGGGGAACACCTGCCAGTATTGGTCTAAGGCATCGATGTCTTTGTTAGGAATACCACCTTGTAGATGAGCGCTTAAATCATGCAAATCTTCCGCTTCGCTGGAGTCGATATAGCGTGGAATATTCAGGTTGTAATCGTTCGAGGCTATTTCACTTAATGGCACCATACGGCTATAACGAGGTAGCGCTATTTGCTTGGTGAAGACATCTACTATTTTATGGATATCCTGACTACGCAAGCGGTTTTTATTGCCGTCTTTCATAAAGCCTTTACTGGCATCAATCATAAAGATTTCATTACGAGATTGAGCATGTTCTTTATCAATCACAATAATACATGCAGGAATACCAGTGCCGTAAAAGAGGTTTGCAGGCAAACCTATAATGCCTTGAATATACCCCTGCTTAATAATATTTTCACGAATACGCGCTTCTGCATTACCGCGGAATAATACACCGTGAGGTAAGATCACCGCACCTTTACCTGTGCTTTTTAGGCTTTTAATAATATGCAGTAAGAAAGCATAATCACCGTTTTTTTCTGGCGGAATGCCCCAATTAAAACGGCCAAACTCATCTTCGTTTGGGTTAACACCACTTGTCCAGTTTTTACTTGAAAATGGAGGGTTTGCAACGGCAAAATCGAATGTTTTGAGCAGGCCATTTGCTTCTTTCCATTGCGGGTCGGCAATGGTATTGCCCTTCCAGATTTTTGCTGTGGCATTATTATGCAGAATCATGTTCATGCGAGCTAATGCGCTGGTAGCATTATCCATTTCCTGACCAAAAATAGATAAGCCTCGTGGTGCTTCATCACTGGCTTTTAATAGCAAAGAACCTGAACCACAAGTCGGGTCGTACACCGTTTTATCTTGGGTGGTGCTTTCATTAATACCAATGACTTTGGCTAGAATACGAGACACTTCGGAAGGTGTATAGAACTGCCCTTTTGACTTGCCTGACTCTGTTGCAAAGTGGCGCATCAAATATTCATAGGCATCACCAAGCAAGTCATCACCATCGGCACGGTTACCCGTTAAGTTCAACCCTTCAAAAAGCCCGACAAGCTTCGAAAGGCGATCAGTCATCTCTTTACCTTTACCAAGCTTGTCTTCATCGTTAAAGTCGGCAACATCAATAACACCTTTTAGATCATTCTCTTCTGCAAGGGCACTGATAATTTTGTTGATTTTATCGCCAATTTCTTTATCACCTTTGAGGTTAACCATATCATCAAAGCTGGCACCTATAGGGATCACGATCATGCCGTAAGGATCGCCTTTGTATTTGTCAGACACATATTTCATGAAAAGCATGGTGAGTACATAGTCTTTGTACTGGCTGGCATCCATACCGCCACGAAGCTCATCGCAACTGGCCCAGAGGGATGAATAGAGTTCGTTTTTCTTAATTGCCATGCTTGTGTAAACCTTGTTATTTGGAGGTAAATCTGTTGAGAGTGGTGATAGCCGCTGTAGATGCAGGCATTTCACCACATTATAAGAATGTTGTGGAATGGTTTGATTTTAGCTGTTCAGCTGATTTGACACAACATGAGAGGCGTGTCGAGTGCGCCAAGTTAGAGATCAGTTAGGGCTTGACCAGGTTTTGCTTGATAAGTGCCCTGCTGTTTTGAGATTTGATCTTGCAACCAAATCATCAATAAGTCTGTCGCTTTATTGAGATGTCCTGTGCCTTGATAATAAGATGCGAGTATCTTGATCACTGGTAGGAGCTGCGTATTATTGGGCCTTGCGTTGCTGTGCAAATGATCTTCGAGTGTTTTAATGACAAGATGAGGATCAACATCAGCAAGTAAGCGACACGCGTCATCTGGCCACTGCGTCACAATTAATGCGAGGGCTTCGTCTAATTGAAATGGCTGAGGGCTTTCTTCTGGCTGTGGTTCCTCAACTTCTGATACATCCGCAACTTGATTTGATTCATTAGACACAAAGTCATTCATGTTATCGTCTTTAAAATAAAGCGCTTCTTGAATATCAACACTAGTGCTTGCTTGAATGCTCGCTGCATCAATCATTGCCTGTGCCGACTGTTGTAATGCTTGATTATTAATGCTCATTTGCTCTTGGACAAAGCTTTGCAAGAAGTCTTGATCAATAGAGTTATTGTTGCTTTGTTGGTTCGAGTTATGCCTTGTGTAATAAACAAAGCACCCTACCAAAGATGCAACGATTAGAGCTAAACCGAAGACACCACTCACACTTGAGGTTATTTGAGTCACAAATGCAAGAATCTCCGGCAAAAGAGCGCAAACTGCTATTAAGAAAGCGCCGGAATAAAAAAAGCGCGTAAAATCCTTCCTTGTAAACTTATTTAGCAGCTTCTCACTTTTCGATGCCCAAAATAGAAATGCAATATAGAGAATTGGCAGTGCTAATTTTGGGTTGATTGCATTAAAGCTAGTCAGTATTTTTGAAAATGTTTCCATGGCGTCTCCCCCTGTATTATGCCTAAGGAAAAACTACAGCAAAAGGAAGCGTGCTGCTATGAAATGAGAATATTCGTCTAAATAAGAATCAAGGCTCAGTAGTTAATGCATAAACTATTGGGAACAGTTATCATATCTAGTTTTTTATTGTACTCACGCTATTCGCCCATAACTCAGCACAGCAACGTTTGAAGTTGACAGCATATGAAGCATTTCATGCCTATAAAATAATCACTTTAGGTCAATTTATTGTTACTTTACTTAATAAATGGTAGTTTCTGCTTAGAAAGCAACTACAGAGCATATAAGAGAGCGAACATGTCTGAAGACAATAAAACATTTGAATTAAACATTCCTAACATTGAGAAGCAGAAAGAAATTGTAGATGCAGTTGAGAAAGAACTGAAAACCGCTAAAACTGAAGAAGAAAAGGCTGCTATTGTGCAAAAGCATTTAGAAGCTGCAAGTTCTGAGAAGTAGTATTTATTTAAATGTAAGACCACTAATAGTCTTTCTAGGTATAAGTGGTCTTATAAAACTTAAGCATTCAAATTCCTATTATGAATTTTAAAATTAGTCGAGAAGCTCAAGCTCATCCCATAGTGGCGGTAAATTTTTAGACTTCATATATGTAACATAAAGCAAAGCTTTTTCCTTGTTTACATCTTCTAATCTAAACCAAGTTGCTTCACACTCGTCACACAACCAAACTTTTTGTTTTAATTGCTTGATAACAGCAGGAATTACATTACCCTGCTCACAGATTTGGCACCACATATTAGCTCCTATTTAAAAAGTGGGATGTGCTGTAATAATTTCTTTTGTACCGGCTGCAACTACAATTTTGATACGACGTTCACCTTGAGTACCTACTACTTTTTTCATTGCAGCAATATACACATCTGCGCCTGAAACTTTAGAAGCTTCACCCTTTCGCTTTGACCATGCTTGATCAACAAGGTCCAAAACCTTGTCCTTATCTACATTAAAGACTGAGTGTATAGGCTTTTTAGGATCAGGCTTTGTATGAGCGAGCACATGCTCTACTCTATTCCCATGCTTTGAACCCTGCCCATAAATTAGGCCTTCTTTTGATTTCCAGCTTTTAGTCGTTGGATCATATTCAAGTGAAGGGTAACGACCAAAGTTTGGGTCTTTAGCTCGTTCTTCCGCTTCAATTTCGTCATATTCTTGTTGATTAGCCTTGCTTCTCTCATCTACAACATCTGGGTTGTAAGCTGAATCTTTGAGCGCTGGTGATTCATTTAGCTTACAAGAACACTCATTATGCACCAGCACTTTACTCTCACCTACAAAGTAGGTATGAAAGTCGGCTACTTCTATATTATAGGTGTCTTCGGTCTTGCCAAGCTTTTGAAGTTCTACAACTTCAACCTTCTGCCCGGCTTCATCAGTGAGTACCATGCCTTGCTTCAGCTTGGCAGATTCAATCCATTCGCCTTCTACCCAGTATGGGTGATTATCTGTGACTTCGACAGTTTCTTGCAGGCCATTTGAATTGAGCGTTGTTAAGGCGTAGAGCTGCTTGCCTTTGGTGAGGAATAAATTGCTCACAGGTTTAGATTGCATTTCACCTGTAAATTCATTTTTCGACTGCACCAGATCGCCTATGCGAAGCTGGTCTATGGCTTTGAAGCCTTCTGGCGTTGAGACGGGTGTGCCTTTTGCGAAACAGCAGCAACTTGGGGTGCGGTCGATATCCTTGGTCGATGCTTTATTTACTGCCTTTCCTAGTGCTTTGAGCTTGGTGACAACTTTGGTGATCATCGCAGGGGTGAAGTATTTACCTGCTACTTCACCGATATTACGAGCATCACCTGAAAGGAGTTTTTTCGCGTCTTCGCCAAGCTCTTCCAGCATGGCAGTGAGCACTTGCTTGGGGTCGTCTTTCAGCATTGTCACAAGTGCTGCCATGTCTTGCACTGTTTGCACTGGGTGCAAGAACATGTTGAGTAAATCGGTACCTTGTTGTTTTAAGCCTGTAGCAAAGCCTGATGAAAACTCGGTTACATTACGAGCCAGTGTTTCTATTAATGTTTCTTCTTGGTTGGATGTGCCGACTTGTGTAGCGCCACTAGTATTTGAAGAGGATTGGTTTGCAGTTGTTGTGCTTTCTTGTGTTGTTGTGGAAGTATCGGCAGCGTTAGTATCTGAAGAGTTTGGTTCAGCAACAGGTGTTAGTACTCGGTCGTTTGCTGATTGGCTTGTTGTATCTGTACTTGTGGATGAGTTTGATGAACTGGAAGCAAGCCCAGCTGTTGAACTGTTTGGTTGAGACTGAGCATTGGCGCTTGAGCCTGTATTAGTGGTTGCTGATTCGCTCTCACTATCACGCTCACCATCACTACGTCCATGATATGTCTGCCCGCTTAATTCATAAGATAAGCCTGAGACTTGATGTTGCGCGGTATTACCAAAAGTTTTAAAGCTGGCAACACTGATCATTGAAATCAGCGATAACACCAGCATTATCTCACTGTAACCAGCACCTTTCACTTTTCTTATTCTTTTTATGAGCTCAAACATGGAACCAAAATCTCTTGCACTTTTCTGAATGGTTCAGAGGATGCCAGAGGCTTGGTCTTAAGAGGTGTATAAAGGGCTTAAAGTGTGACGGAGTTCACGGAAATAATGGGTTGTTCTAGCTCATTTTGTTGATAGGTTTAATCTTGTAAGTTCAAAAAGTCGAGAATATATGGGTCACGTAAATAGTCTTTGGGCGACTCTAGCAACTCTTGTGTTTTGTCTTGTGCTTCCTGCTCCACCAACTGTGTGTCTTTACTTAAAAGAAGTCGATCGTAATAAAGTGTGCAAATCTGCCGCTCTAAGGCTCTGGCACTCCAGCTCTGCTGAATTGATTCGTTGAGAATACCATTGCCTTGCATTGGTATTCTCAACGCGATAAGGCACGATAATGCGTCCAACTCAAATCACGACCCACTGCGTCGCAATTTGAAAGAGACAATCAAAAATCAGATATGTGTTTTATGAATAGCATGGTGCGTACTTAACCTGTGTACAGACTGGCTGCAACCAAAACATGAAGATCATAAAAATAGACCAAAAAAGTTGAATGAGGTTTATTTATACAATTCCCAATCAAAGCATCAAGATTCTACAGCATAAAATACAAAGCCAGCTCAAAGAATAGACAGATTCCTGAAACCAAAACAAAAAACCACACAAAAACAATAAGTTATCATTATAATACATCGCTTAATAATATGAGGTACATTGTGATGAAGCTATGGGTTAAAATAAAACAATTTATAAAAAACTATACCCACCTTAAATATATAAAAGTGTCTTTAGGTATTGCTTTAATTTGCTTTTACCCATGTTTAAAAATTATTTACTGGTCTTTTGAATCAGCCTTCTTAGGTGAATTTGGCATAAGCCAAGAGATTTATAGCCGGCCTCTATTCTCAAGCACATATCAAATAGCTTGGCTCAGTGTATATGCAATTTGGCCTGCTACATTTTTATGGCTCATAATATCGTTAGTTATTCCTTTAGTTATTATTTTTTTTAGATATCCTAATTTCAAACAAAAGGAAGACTTAAAACTGTTAAGTAAAGAAGAGTACATAAAATCTAGAATGCTTGGTAAAATAACAGATATTTCAAATTATTTCTTTGAAACTGCCATCATACCTTTCTTGGTATTTACTCTCGGAGCTTTACTATTTATAGGCGTAGGTCATATCTTTGGGTATGCTCAAAAGAAAGGTTCAGCCCTAGCTCACGAGCTATTGGATGCCTATGTATCTCAGGGGATTTGTCTTGATAAAATAACGTCAAGCCAATTTAACTGCTACACCATAACTGGTGTTGATGAAAACGTATATCTTATCGACAACAGTGATACCCATTTAGTTTTCTTAAGAAAGTCTGAAACTGAAGAAAAAGCGGTAGAACTGAGGATTATTGAAAAAGAGAAAGATAAGAGCTACGAGATTATAAGGTCTTACAAATCTGACCCGTAAGCATAAAAGTGCAACTCACGTTAGAAATTATTACTATTCTTGCATCTATAAACACGGTCTCCCTTAATATCTATTGGTTGCTTGTGCCTATAAAACATCCATTTTAAACTCATTTATTGTTACTTTCATGGATAAATGATAGTTTTTATTTGGTAATCACCGATAAATCATACAAGAGAACGACCATGACTGAACAAAAGAAAGACTTTGAATTCAACATTCCAAGCATTGAGAAGCAACAAGAAGTTGTAGATGCAGTTGAAAAAGAACTGAAAACCGCCAAAACTGAAGAAGAGAAAGCAGCTATTGTGCAAAAGCATTTAGAAGCTGCATTCTGATAAGTAATATTTCATTAAATGTAAGGCCACTAAAATTTTTGAATGATAAAAGTGGTCTTATATAATTTAAGCGTTTACCACTCTATTTTTAACTTGAAGGCTCATCGAGAAGCTCAAGCTCATCCCAAAGTGGCGGTAAATCTTTAGATTTCATATAAACAGAATAACGAATGAAGTCTGAAGAGTTTATATTACACTCCTTGAACCAAGTAGCTTCACACTCATCGCACAACCAAATTTTTTCATTGAGCTTTTTTATTAAAGCTGAAACCACATCACCTTGTTTACAGAATTTACATAACATATAAGCTCCTTTGTTAAATTACAGGATAAGCAGTAATAACTTTATCTGTACCAGGTTCAACAACTATTTTGATGCGACGTTCGCCATTTGCACCTATCACTTTTTTCATAGAAATAATAAATGCACCAGGTTCTCCAGGCACTTTGTTTTTTCTTTTGGACCATGCTTGATCAACAAGGTCCAAAACCTTGTCCTTATCTACATTAAAGACTGAATGTATAGGCTTTTTAGGATCAGGTTTTGTATGAGCTAGCACATGCTCTACTCTATTCCCATGCTTTGAGCCCTGTCCGTAAACCAAGCCTTCTTTCGATTTCCAGCTTTTAGTCGCGGGGTCATACTCAAGTGAAGGGTAACGACCAAAGTTTGGGTCTTTAGCTCGTTCTTCCGCTTCAATTTCGTCATATTCTTGTTGATTAGCCTTACTTCTCTCATCTACAACATCTGGGTTGTAATCTGAATCTTTCAGCGCTGGTGATTCGTTTAGCTTACAAGAACACTCATTATGCACCAGCACCTTACTTTCACCGACAAAGTAGGTATGGAAGTCGGCTACTTCTATATTATAGGTGTCTTGCGTCTTACCAAGCTCTTGAAGTTCTACAACTTCAACTTTCTGCCCTGCTTCATCAGTCAGCACCATGCCTTGTTTTAGCTTGGCAGATTCGATCCATTCGCCATCTACCCAGTATGGGTGATTATCTGTGACTTCGACAGTTTCTTTCAGACCATTTGAGCTGAGTGTTGTTAACGCATAGAGCTGCTTGCCTTTGGTGAGGAATAGATTACTTACAGGTTTGGATTGCATTTCACCTGTAAATTCATTCTTCGACTGCACCAGATCGCCTATACGCAGCTGGTCGATGGCCTTGAAGCCTTCTGGCGTTGAGACTGGTGTGCCTTTGGCGAAACAGCAGCAACTTGGAGTGCGGTCTATTTCCTTGGTCGATGCTTTATTCGCTGCCTTGCCAAGCGCTTTAAGCTTAGTAACAACTTTGGTGATCATCGCTGGTGTGAAGTATTTACCTGCCACTTCACCAATGTTACGGGCATCACCTGAAAGGAGTTTTTTCGCGTCTTCGCCAAGCTCTTCCAGCATGGCGGTGAGCACTTGCTTGGGGTCGTCTTTTAGCATGGTCACAAGAGCAGCCATGTCTTGTACTGTTTGCACTGGATGCAAGAACATGTTGAGTAAATCGGTACCCTGTTGCTTTAAGCCTGTGGCAAAGCCTGATGAAAACTCAGTGACATTGCGGGCCAGTGTTTCTATTAAGGTTTCTTCTTGGTTGGTTGTGCCGACTTGTGTAGCGCCTGCAGAATTTGAGGACGATTGATTTGCCGCGTGGGTGCTTTCTTCGGTAGTTATGGAAGTGTCGGCAGCGTTAGCATCTGAAGGGTTTGGCTCCGCAACAGGTATTAGTACGCGGTCATTTGATGATTGGTTTGTTGTATCAGCACTTGAGGATGTACTTGATGAATTAGAAGCAAGCCCAGCTGTTGAACCGTTTGATTGAGATTGTGTATTGGTACCTGAGCCTGCATCAGTGGTTGCTGATTCGCTCTCACTATCGCCACCACTACGCCCTTGATATGTCTGCCCGCTTAACTCATAGGATAAGCCTGACACTTGATGCTGTGCGGTATTACCAAAGGTTTTAAAGCTGGCAACACTGATCATGGAAATCAGCGACAACACCAGCATTATCTCACTGTAGCCAGCACCTTTTACTTTTCTTATTCTTTTTATAAGTTCAAACATGAAACCAAAATCTCTTGCACTTTTCTGAATTGCTCAGAGAATGCCAGAAGCTTGGTCTTGAGAGGTGTATAAAGGGCTTAAAGTGTGATGGAGTTCACGGAAATAATTGGGTCGGCAATTCTGCAACAGGTTGTTGCAGTTTTAGAAAGGCTTATTGATGATCACGCTTAGTGCAGTTTTTATACTGTATTAGAGCCATAACTAGTATCACTGTGCCTCATACTATAGAATTATTTTCCCAATGCGTACTTAGACTTTTTTAGTTTCAAAATAACCATTACTCCTAAGCACAACAATGAATAAAAAATCATTTTACGATAAACCATGGCTATCAATAACAGATCAAATCAACTTGCTTGAAGAGAAAGGTATGATTATTAATGATTATGATAAAGCCAAGTCCTCACTTTCTATTATTGGATACTATCGCCTCAGTGCTTACTGGCATGTCTTTAGACAAACAGCCCCTCATAATAAGCAGGTTTTACTCGATAGCTTTCATGCAAATACAACATTCGAAGATGCTCTTAACCTCTATTTATTCGATAAAAAGCTCAGGCTCCATATTCTAGATGCCTTGGAAAGTATTGAAGTAGCAATAAAAGTTGATATTGCTCACACTTTAGGTGAAGTAGATCAATTTGCACATTTGAGAACAGGTTTTTTAAATAAAAGAGCTTTATCCGTTTCACCAACAGGTCAATCAAAATCTTCAAAATGGTTATCAACATTTAAACGATTGGAAGGTCGATCAAAAGAAGATTTTGTTAAACACTTTCAATCAAATTACTCAGGTGAACTGCCAATATGGATAGCTGTAGAAATATGGGACTTTGGCTCACTTTCCACATTTTACTCAATTATTTTAAGGCGCTTTCAGACTAAAATTGCAGCTAAGTATGGTTTATCAGACCCTGAAGTGTTTGCAAGCTGGCTTAGATCTCTTAATTACCTTAGAAACCTCGTTGCTCACCATAGTCGGCTTTGGAATAGAAATATTGTAGATCAGCCAAAAATGATTAAAAGCCTACAATGTGGTTGGTGGCAGGCATTCAATACCGAACCACACCTTAGATCAAAGCCTTTTTTACTTTTTGCAATTTTAAGGCACATGACATTGCAAATTTCGCCACAAACTGAATGGCATAAAAGTCTTGAGACGATACTTCTGGATTTTCCCTTACAAGACTCTGATTTGAAAAGAACTATAAATGATATAGGCATTCCTAGAGACTGGAAAGCCTGGTGGTGAGGCAATAAAAAACCCCAACGTAGCTAAGGATGACCTTAGACTAGAGGAAGGGGTCGTGTTAATGACAGTATACAAGATTTAGCTGTAAGGTCAATATTCAAATGCCAGCTACCAACACACAAACTTATGAGAAAGCCTAAAGTAGCTCAATTTGTGTTCCTCATTGAGTCTATTTTGCACTCCTGCGTTAAAGAGAGGTGTATAAAGGCTTTAAAGTGTGATGAGGTTCACAGAAATACTTTGGCTACTGCTTTTAAAACCCTGAACTTGGCTGCTTTAAAAACTCAATTTCTTCTGGTGTCGATTCTCGCCCTAAAATTGCATTCCGGTGTGGGTAACGACCAAAGATATCGATAATGGCTTTATGTTTAATTTCAAAGTCAAGGTTTGCGCCTATGCCATTGGCTTTATAAAGCTGTACTGCTACTTCGTGTATTTTGCTTGATTCGCTGTGCATAAACGGAAGGTAGAAAAAACTGCGCTTGGCTGGGGTTAGTGCTTGGTCTGCACCTGTTCGAATTGCTTCTTGGGCGAGCATCAGCGCTTGGCCATCATAAGCAAAGGCTTGCGGTGTGTTTCTATATATATTTCTTGAGAACTAATCAAGAATAATGACTTCTGCAAGACGCCCTTCTGCTGTGGATCGCCACTCGTATAACTCTCCTTGAGCTGCAGCTGCGTGTAGCTTGGCATATTTATCACGGAGAAGTTGATCGAAAGCATCATCTTTTGCCCACCACTTTGATTCATCAATCTCTTCAAACCAGAATGTGAGTATTTCTATATGCATTTTGTTTCCCTTTTCAAATGAAATTTACGAATTAAGTTATCAGAGTTAATGGTGCCAAAAAAGCCTAAATCTAAAATACATTTGATCAAAACATATGCTATTGCGATTTGAACCGCAAAAATAGCATATAGCCGCAACAACATCTAAATGATAGAATATTGGCATTTTTTAATAATCGCGGATTCAACTCGTTAGTGCAAATTTAAAAGATTTTCCGAACACAA
>TARA_B100000686_G_scaffold31905_1_pt1 | contig 68308 bp, 66 predicted proteins | sample TARA_B100000686 | Tara Oceans TARA_B100000686 (sample SAMEA2622733) | marine metagenome | biome: marine biome (ENVO:00000447); feature: marine epipelagic mixed layer (ENVO:xxxxxxxxx); material: "saline water (ENVO:00002010), including plankton (ENVO:xxxxxxxx)" | depth 150 m
GTATATGATCCCAATAACCAATATTTTCTATACCTCTAAAGTACCATGGCAATGGCCAATAGTCATGATCAGTTGCAATAATAAAAATGGAAAATTCTTTTTTATTTTTTAAAACATTAACCATATTATAGATTTTTTTTTCAATCTTAAAAATATCATCTGTGGGATGGGAATAAACATATGGATTGGCTGGATTAGATTCATTTTTAAAATTATAAGAATAAGACTGATAGAGCAGTAGACAGAATAACAAAACTATAAAAAATTTTCCAGGTGACTTTTTATTCAAATTACTTATTTGGTAATTAATTGTATTTGCAGATACAATAATTACACCAGGAATAATAGATATAATATTCCATGGGGTTTTGTATGGTATTAAAGAAAATAAAATAAATAACGTCAAAGAAAACCAAAATAAAAACTTTACAATGAAAGGATAATTTTCAGAGAAAATCACCAACGGTAAACTGAAAATGAAAATTAAGAAGAGCACACCTTCTCCCAAATAAAGCAAATTTTCAAAATTATTAAATGGGAAAAATTTCATCAAATAAAAATACCATGGATGATTATGAATGCCTTCCGATGACATTCTTATAAGATAAAATTTAAAAGCCTGGAAAAAATCAATGCTATTATTAACATCTTTAAAATAATCAGAATAAAAAAGAAAAGCTGTTAATACGGACACTCCTATAATTATTATATAATTTTTAATTGAAATAGGATGGTTTCTCCTATTGTATGAACATGATATTCCACCAGAAATCACCATCGCAATTAAAAATATAGGCCATGTTTCTTTAGTAGATATCATACAACCAAGTATAATTCCAATAAAAATAATCCAAAATTGCTTTCCAGTATCTAAATATTTATATACACCAATGATCATTACCATACTAAAGAAAACCATCAAAATCTCATGAATAAAATACCTGCTAAAATAAATTAATGATGGTGAAACTGCCATCAACCCAGATACAAGGTATATTGTATTTTGATGAATAGAATTTTTAAAAATAAAACAAAAAAAGACTAACAGAACACCTACAACACAAGTTATCGATCTAAGCGATTCTACACTTAAATCATTTATACTATCAAAACTATTAAATAAAAAGATTAGGTTGCTTATATAGAATAATAAAGGTCCATGATGTTGACTTGGTTGATAACTAAATTTTCCAGTTTCAATTAATTCATAAACCTTGTATGCATTAATTGCTTCATCACCATGCATAGGGCGACCAGATAAATCAATGAAGCGAAACAAAATAGCTATAATAAAAATACACAGAACCATAAATGTTCTATGAGTTTTAGAAATCATTTCAGCGGGATACCATAAACAGATACTTCTATATAATGATTCAAATCATTATTAGTATTACCCTGACTAAACAGTTTAACAAAACGTCCATTGACCCCTTTCGTATCGATAAGTTTTCCTTCAGATGTCTCTACATAATGCATTTCTTCCCCTAGACCCATCCCTGCTGAATTATCTATATCATTATTAAAAAGGATATTAACATTTTTAGTCATTTCTCGATTATCACCTAATTGAACAATTACATCGAAATATACCCGAGGCTGCTTATGATAATGCCAAAATACAATTGCGAAGATTTTATACTTCATACCTAAATCAATTGTAACATCTTGAAGAAAAGGACCTAGCTCAACAAAACTTCCATCATCACCATTTTTATCACCATCAGTTATCATTTCTATTTCTCCAATCACAGGAAAATCATCAGAACTAAAACATTTTTTCCCTAGTGCAACATTTTTTGTACCCATTGGAGCGAGAAATACTGGTCTTGGCCTACCAAGTGGTTTTTGAAGATTTTTTACATTTAGATTTTGAGGAGTCCCTATAAACATTGGTTTGGGTAGTTTTAATTTTATAGGAGCTAACTTTATTTCTTTTGCTATTGCTATTGATTTAAATAATAAAAAAAGAATTAAATAATATACAATTCTTCCAGAATATTTCTGTTTATACTTTAATTGTTTACAAAAAAAACTCATTTTTATCGTACTTAATAATATGCGATTTCTCTACTGCTTCATTAACTTTTAATACTGCAACAGCAGTTGCATAACCCTTTTCTGCATTGCAATTCAGATTTTCTTTACCACGAATGGCATTAAAGAAGTTTTCCAGATGAGGTTTGTGATAAGGATCTCTTAAAATTATTGGCAAATTATATCTTGGCGGCGCAACTGTTTCACGAATATCTAAAATAGCCTCACCTTTTATGTTCCAAGGGTCTTCCTTTGGTGATGTTAGTAAACCTTTTCTAACAAATTTATCCCAAAGTGGCGCAGAGTGCTCTCTATAGATACCTGCGCGACCAGCTGATTCAGATATATGTAAGGTTCCTTGATCTCCCATAAATTTTTCATAATATCCCGAGTTACTATTAGTTGTTATTGTCTGATAAAATGCACGCACTTTCCCTTGATCTGTATCATATTCAAAAACAGCCATAACATTATCATACCATTCATGGGTTGACTTTTCATAATAATCAATTCCTCCAGATGCAATTACCGATGATGGATTTGTATTAAGAAACCAAGAATAAATATCTAATTGGTGAGACCCAAGGTCAACTATAGGACCACCTCCTAAGCCTCTATACCAGCGCCAATTTCTAAATTGTCCCATTGAATTAAAACCATATTTTTTTAATCTAGATTTAGGAATGGTATATTTTTCTGGCCAACCTAAATTTCGTTGTACGGCGCGATTCCATTGGCCATTAATTGTTGTAATATGACCTAATATTTTTTCTTCTTTAATCAATTTTTCACAACAATGAATATATCTCGGATTACTCCTTCTCTGATGACCTACCTGTAATAGGTTACCGCTTTTTTTTGTAGCCTGAACAATTCGTTTTGCTCCTTCAAGAGTATTGGACATTTCCTTTTCACAATAAACATTTAACCCCGCTTCAAGACAAGCAACAGCATGTTCAGCGTGCCAAAAATCAGGAGTTGCAATTATAACAGCATTTAGTTCTTTTTCCGTATCCAGCATTTCCCTATAATCTTCATATGTATTCACCTTATGGCCAAACTTCCCCAGTAAACGATAAGTTCGCTTCAGGTTATATTCTTTCCAGATATCACACACTGCTTTAAAACGTATTCCAGGAATTTTAAGGCATGCGTTCATAAGCACTTGTCCCTGAGCCCCTGCTCCTAATAATGCCACATTAATATCATCTGGTGATGATATAATACTTTTAAGAACATTAGGTGCCAAAATAAGGCTAGCTCCTGTAACTGCACTGGATTTAATAAATTCTCGCCGATCTATTGATGTAATATTATTTTTTTTCATCCATTACTATGCATTAAAGTTTCCAACCTTGCCTATATTCTTTGTGCAAGAAGGCATTGGCGTCCTCTAAATTGGTAAACTTTCCGTCATCCCCATCCCATTCTAGAATAGTTTTCTTATCAGCAACACGTAAAGAAATACAACCCAACAAAATGGTTTCTGTCAATTTGGAAGCATATTCAAAATTAGATGTGGTCTGAGGTCCTCCTTTTATAGAATCAATCCATTCTTCGCGAATTCCTGGTGATCTTGGAATAGATTTTGGTGGTCTTTTGTATTCTTTCATTTTTATTTCTGGAATAATTCGAGGATTATTTCCATATGTACCACACATCATTTTACCTTTTGTTCCAACAAATAATACGCCTCCGTCATTATCACCCATTTTTCTTCCTGGTTCAATATCTTTAGGCCTTGGTGGAGTAAGACCTCCATCATACCATATCATCTTTACAGGAACCATATTATCTCGGGCAGGAAATTCATAGGTTACTAAAGATGTACTTGGATAGGTTTCATCATTAATGGGGCTTGAACTCCCCTGTACAGTTCTGGGATATTTCATTTTTAATGCCCAGTAAGGATGATCAATTAAGTGAGCTCCCATATCACCTAGTGCACCAGTTCCAAAGTCTAACCATCCTCGCCAATTAAAAGGGGTATAAGCAGGGTGATAAGGCCTCCACTTTGCAGGCCCCAACCATTGATTCCAATCTAGTGTAGGAGGGACAGATGGTATTGTATTTGGTCTGGTAATTCCCTGAGGCCAAATAGGTCGGTTTGTCCAAACATGTACTTCATAAACATCACCAATAGCACCATCCCAAATCCATTCATTAATCAAACGCCCTCCTTCACCAGCATGTCCTTGGTTACCCATCTGAGTCACTACTTTCATTTCTTTAGCTTTTTCAGCTAACATCCGAGCCTCGACTATGGTATGACTTAAAGGTTTTTGAACATAAACATGTTTCCCTAAATCCATGGCTGCCATAGCAATAACAGCATGATTATGATCTGGTGTAGAAACAGTAACTGCATCAATTTCCTTTTCATTTTCAAGCATTTTCCGGAAATCTGTATATTGTTTTGCCTTAGGAAAATCTTTGTAAGTTTGTGCAGCTTTGACATTATCAACATCGCAAAGTGCATAAATATTTTCAGAGCTTACACCTCGAGTATCGGAGTATCCTTTGCCACCTACTCCTACGCAAGCCATATTTATTTTATCGCTGGGAGATATATATCCAGTTCCACCTAATACATAGCGTGGAACAATCGTAAATAATGCTGCTGATGCAGCTTTACCCATAAAATCTCTTCTGGTTATAATATTATCTTTTTTCTTATTCAAAATTATTTATCTCAATTAACTTGCTATTAAATAACATAAAAATATTCATGTCTAATTAATTTATAAAACCATAAAGATTAAAGAGTAACGTAGGAACATTTTTTATAGAGATTACGTGTGACAATTATAGTTTATTTATTTTTTTAATAATATTGGATGTACTTTGACCTATCCTAAATGGGATGATTTTTACTTTCCCTCCATCATTAATAACAGTTTCTGCACCTATAATTGTATCAATCGTATAATCTCCTCCTTTCACCAATATATCTGGTAATAAAGAATTAATAATTTTGAAAGGTGTTTTCTGATCAAAAATAACAACTAGATCTACCGAATCTAATGCATTTATAATTATTGATCTATCTTCCTGGATTTGAATAGGACGAGAGTTTCCTTTTAGTCTCCTAACAGAATTATCACTATTTAAAGCTACTACCAATTTGTCACCATAGGTTTTAGCTTCATTCAAATATTCGACATGCCCACGATGGATAATATCAAAACAGCCATTTGTAAATACTATTCGATCACCAGACAATTTCCAATCATTTACCTGTTTTTTTGCAATTTCCCAGTTATTTGCAATCATGTATTTACAATGACTAGTCAAGCTCTTTTATAAAAATATTTCGAAACGAAACCTTTGTATCCCAATCATGATTTTGCAGTCCAATATATCCTTCCTTGGAAAAACTCTTAATTTTTCCTCTAGGCTCTGCAATCCAATCAATTACTTTTACACCATTCAAAATTACAGTAATCTTCTCTCCTCTAAATGTAATTGAATAATGATTCCATTCATAAGGCTCTTTGGACACTCTTACTATTGGTGATTCTGCATCAAAAATAGCTCCTGTTTGGTGTGTATTTTTTCCAGCATCGTTTATTTGCACCTCAAAAGAATGTTCCACATAATAATTATCAAAAGGAACTTGAGGAATTCGCAGGAAAATTCCAGAATTAGACTTTTTTTGATCTACCATAAATTCTAGCTCCAAAACAAAATCTTTATACATTTTTTTTGTGTACCAGAAAAGCCCCATACCTAACTTAGAATTTAAAACACCGGTTTTATGATCCAACTCAAAATAACCAGGGCCATAATGATTCCATCCATTTTTGGTGAACCGACCATTGTTTTCTTGGGCCAGGATTTCTTCCCAGCCTTTATAATAAGAAATATCATCAACGTATTTTTTACTTTTTTCAATGGTGGGAATCGGATTGGAGATAATTTGTTCCTGCTCCAGTTCAATTGCTAACATTCCATAATAATTTTTCCGAGTGAGTTCAGCTAAAATATCATGCACATTCGCCATTCCTTCCCCAAAGGAAACTGTATTTGCATTTTTTGAACCTATTTCATCTAAGTCCTCCAGATGGACATCCAATATTCTTCCTTCCAATAATTTGAGACCTGCAATAGGATCAACACCAGTTCTTAACCAATGTCCAATATCAACACAAGCTCCGATACGCTCATCCAAACCATTAATATGATTTAAAACAGTTTTTGGATAGGCATATTTTGATGGGTAAGGATGGTTATGCACAGCCACTTGGATATTATACTTCTCAACCATTTTTTCAATAATAGAATAATCATTATAGTTAGGTTCAGTTATAATAGTTTGGACACCCATTTTCTTGGCAAACTCAAATACAGTTTGAGCGCTTTTTTCATTATTATCAAAACCAACCACACCGTAATTCAAAAGTATAATATCATTATCTTTCAATACTTGCTTGATTTCAGTTATATGTACATCGGATAAATAGTGATCAAACTTTACATCAGGTTCATTTTTATCTAAAACCTGTCCAGGATATGCTTCCAAATAATGTAATTTTAAATCATGCATCATATTTAACATTTCATAAAAAGAAAATTTTCTGAAGGTCCATGCCTGTGAGCCCAATTTTAAATCTTTAATACGATCACCAATATAATTATCCTTCTGAGATGATAATATTCTATCATTGAGCAAAATAAATAGAATCAATCCAAAGATAATAAGAATATATTTTTTCACTATGAAGCCAGCTGGTTTATGATTTCTTTTTCGGATTCCACTCACCCTTAGCAACTGCTGGGATAAATGTATCCAGATTTTCTGGGGGAAATTTTATTGTTTTATCCTGTTCCGCTGACATATAAGCTGTCATTAACAATTCAGTTACATTCACACCATCACTGAAATTTTCTTCTGGTCGTACTCCTGCTAGAAAACTTTGTACCATATGACGATTTTCTGCAGTATATCCATAGGTATCTGTTTCACTACTCACTACAGGCATCTCTCCTGATTCAGCATTTTGTTTTTCAACCAAATCTTCACCTTTGGAACTGGCTACTTTCCGGCTAAAAAATACCTTTAAATCTGAATCTAGCGTATTTACAAACATGGAATATTCTGGACCGAATAATTCCATACTTAATCGAAGTCCTGCACCTACAAAGCACCACGATGTAGTAGTTTCTACTATAAGATTATTTCCATCTTCATCTTCGTATTCTATTAGTGACCGAGCAAAATCTTCTGCAGGACGATTTAAATAATCTGTTTTCCCACCACTATTTTCTGAAAGGATTTTTGCATAGGCTGGATTTTGCCATTTTAAACAGGATGCATAAGCATTTACACTCTTTGGTATCAAAGATTCTCTAGGTGACCCTGGTTTTGTAAGCATAAATCGTGCTTCTTCTACGGAATGACACATCATGTCATTTAGCACTCCACCCCCTTGAAGTTGCCCTTCCCAAAACCAAGGCATGTGGGGACCACTATGTTCTTCCGCTGCCCGCGCTAAATAGGGACGTCCTGTAGTTTTTGCTCCACGCTCCCAAATAATTTCTTTCCCACGGGTAACAGATGGTGCAAATATTTGATTTTCCAGATAGCCATCTAAAAGACCAACCTTTTTGGTTAGTTGCAACACTTTTTTAGCTTCTTTAACATTTCTTCCCAATGGTTTTTCACAAGTAATGCCAATGAGTTCACCTTTTCCAGACTCAATAGCATCTACAATCTCTTCCATTACCTCTATACGTGTGAAATTTGGTGAGCAAATCCACAAAGCATTGATATTTGGATTAGCTATCATTTCTGTAATTGATAAATAAGGCTTTGCTTCTCCGACATTTAAAGTTCGGGCTAAAGAAGCAGATGTTTTTGCTGAATCCATAGTCATTGACATAATACCTAAAACATCACAATCTCGGACACCAATTAAAGATTGAATATGAAAACGAGTGATAAACCCTCCGCCAATAAATCCGATACCGATTCTTTTTTCTGACATGGTTTAATTCCTTTCCGATAATTTATTTTTAAATGTTAAATAAAAAAATATAAGAGTAATGAAGCCAATAGCTGATAAGGTGTACCAAAATTTTGAATAATCAAATATATTATCTGACGTATACATATTTTGGAGATATCCTGAAAGCCATCCTCCAATAACTGGTCCGCCACCAAAAATAATAATACCAAAGACAGTTTGAGCAGAATGGCGAACATCCTTATCTGCTAATTTATCCACATAAATAAATGCGGCAGCGAAAAAGAATGCATAGCAAAATCCGTGTAAGGCCTGGCTCACAATTATGACCCAAACGGGGAATACTTCTGTCCCAAAGATGGCATAGCGTAAAAAGTAAGCCGCAACACCTATTGATATTACTTTATGAAACCCAATCCGCTTTAAAAAATATCCTAGGTAAAACATAGTAAAAATTTCTGCGAACTGCCCTATAGTCATTGCTGGACCGATTTGGCTATCGGGAATGCCGATATGGGATAGAAATGGCCCTGTTTGTAAAAAATATATTTGATGAATTATACTAATAGCTAAACTAGCAATGACCAACACAGCAAACGAAGTTATCTTAAATAATTCAAACGCTTTTTTATAAGCTAATTTCTCAACTGCATCCTGCTTCGGTGGCGTAGATGGCAAGGTAAAACAAAATGCACCATAGAGAATTGAAATTATTCCAGAAAATTTTAGTGCATCCACCAATCTGGAAGTAACTTCTGGAACTTCTGCTCCAACAATAAATGGTGGCATCAATTGAAATTCTAAATTGGTTTGAAGCCAAACCATTGGGAATGCCCAACTTGCGGCGATCCATCCTAAAGTTCCCCAAACACGAATCTTCGGAAAATTATTATCCGAGTCCTGAATATGGGCAAAAGTGATCGAATTAGATAAAGCCAATGTCGGCATATATAATAAACTGTAAATAATAGATAAAATGAGCCATGATATGTATTCATTCTGGTATGCTGTCATCCATTTAACCAATCCACCAGCAATTACCAAAAAAGCCAAAATTTGGTCTGAATTAAAATATCGATCTGCAATTTGTCCAACAATGAACGGGGATGCTATAGCACCAACAGAGCCAGCTAAACCAAGAATCATTCCAATTTGAGAGCCAGTGAATCCTAAACCACCTTCTAAAATAGATGCTGATAAAAATCGAGCTGTTACAGGTAGCCAAGCACCCCATAAGGCATATTGTAGAAACATCATTATGCTAAATTGCTGCTCTTTATTCATGTTAATTCCATATTTTAACTGGTTTTAATTTCGAGCGTACATTTCATCAATTAAATACTGGTAATTAGAGAAGATCACATTTCGCTTTGCTTTAAATGTAGGTGTGATCTCATCCTTATCTTGGTCTAGTTCTTTTTCTAAAATACGAAATTTTTTAATAGTCTCGTAACTGGCTAACTCACGATTTAACATGGAAATTTCATGGTGTAACAAATCAATGACTTCTTGTTTTTTTGATAAATCCTCCAAATCTTGGTACAAAATTTTTTGATCTCTTGCAAACTTAATTATTTCATCATCATCTAAAGTCAGTAACATAGTTAAATATGGTTTTCGATCTCCAAAAACTATAGTTTGAGAAATAAATGGGCTTGTCTTCATCAAATTTTCAATATTCTGCGGAGCAATATTTTTTCCTCCAGCTGTAATAATAATATCTTTTTTTCTATCTGTAATAAATAAATATCCGTCATCATCGATATACCCAACATCACCAGTACGAAGCCATTTTGTTCCATCCGCTTCTTTAATAATTAATTCTTCTGATGCACTTCTATCACGATAATAACCTAAAATATTTTGTGGACCATTTACAAATATTTCACCATCTCCAGAAATCTTTAAATCGGTATCAGGAAATACCTCACCTACAGACCCTATTTTTGCACGCCCTATTCTATTCGCAGAAATTGCACCAGTTGTTTCTGTCATACCATATACTTCATAGATTTCCAAGCCAACCCAATTAAAATAGAATACAATGTTGGGTGATATAGGAGCTGCTCCAGAAATCATAAAACGTATGTTTCCGCCAAACATATCATGAATTTTCTGAAAAATCAGAAAATGAGCAATTTTACGTTTAAATTTTAAAAACAATGATGGTTTATTCTTTCCATCATTTGATATAAAATAATCTTTTCCTACGCTAATACTCCAATTATAAATCTTTTTTTGAAACCAGGTTGCATCGTTAATTGCAGATATAATTTTAGCATAAAATTTTTCGAAAACCCTTGGGGTTCCAAATAAAATTGTTGGTCCAGTCTGCTTTAAATTAGCAGGCATTTCATCTAAACCTTCTGCAAAGACAGTCACATTCCTGGAGTATAATTTTAAAAAATGACCTAGATCTCTTTCCGCTATATGAGATAATGGAAGGTAAGCAATAGACATATCATCTTTTTTGATACCATACATTTTTGGAAGATGCTTAGCAACCGCAAGAACATTATTACTATTAATAATTCCAGCTTTCGGATTCCCAGTAGTACCAGATGTATAGATTAAACTAATTATATCTTCTGGAGTACTTTCTAATACTTTTTGATTTAAATGGTTTTGATTACCAGATCTATATATTCTTCCTCTCTCTCTAAAATTATCAATTTTTATTATTTTTGTATCATCATCAACTTCGAATTTATCGAAAACAACGATTTGCTGAATATTTTCTAAATCTTTCCAAATTGTTAATATTTTATCTAACTGCTCCTGATCCTCTGCAAAAATAAATTTTGATTGACTATGATCAACAATGTAATAAATCTGTTCTTTAGTATTCGAAGGATATACAGGTGCAGTTACGGCCCCAATCGAAATAATAGCTAAGTCCACTACTACCCATTCAAATCGAGTTAAACTAATAATAGAAACTTTATCACCTCTTTCAATACCTATGTCCAATAAAGCATTCGCAATATCTTTTACATAATTTCCATATTCTCCCCAAGTAATAGATTTCCATATACCTTTTTCTTTCTTCCAGTTAGAAATGTCATCAGCATAATTTTCTACGTTATACCAGAATAATTTTGAAATTGTATTATTTATATGGAGATCCATTGCTTATCCGCTAACCCAAAGTTTTGAACGTTTTATATATTTACCTTCACCTAGATAATTCTCACGTACTTTTTCCTCATCTAATAATTCCTTACATGTTCCACTCAATAAAATTTTTCCTGTTGTTAAAACATAACCATAATCTGCAATAGAAAGGGATCTTTTTACATTCTGCTCAACCAAAAGAATTGTAACACCAGATTGATGTAATTCTCTAATTTTAGAAAATATATTATCAACTAATTTTGGAGCGAGTCCTAGTGAAGGCTCATCAAGTAAAAGTAATCTGGGACTATTCATTAATGCACGAAGGATTGCCAACATTTGCTGCTCTCCTCCACTCATTGTTCCTGCCAACTGGGTTTTTCTTTTTTCTAGTTTTGGAAAATATTTAAACGCTTTAACCATTCTTTCATAAAGAAAATCTTTTTCTTTGATTAGAAACCCTCCCATTAGAAGATTTTCTTCAACTGTTAGTTCTGGAAAAATCCTACGCCATTCTGGAACATGCCCTATACCCATTTCAACAATAGTTTCAGGGTCCATTCCATCTATTCGATTTCCACAAAAATTTATACTACCCTGTTCTGGTTCAACTATTCCACTTATCGTTTTTAATACAGTTGTCTTCCCAGCTCCGTTAGCGCCCAATATTGCAACTAATTGCCCTTCCTTAACTTCTAAAGAAACCCCATGCAGAACTTTTATTTTTCCATAATAAGTCTCAATCCCAACCAACTTAAGCATTAATAGAAACTCCTAGAAATAAATCAATAACATCTGGATGTTTTTTAACATAATCTGCAGTACCTAATGCGATTACTTTTCCTGAATCCAAGACACATACTCTATCGGAAATACTCATGACCAAATTCATATCATGCTCTATAACTAAAACAGTAATACCTAATTCGTCACGGATTTCAGAAATAATTTTAGCAATTTCATATGTTTCTTGATCATTCATACCAGCAGCAGGTTCATCCATCAGAATTAGCTTAGGTTTAGCAACAAGTGCTCTTGCAATTTCTGTTAATTTCTGTATTCCGTAAGGTTGACCAGCCATGTATTTTTTCTCATAATTCACAATCCCTAAAAAGTCTAGTATTTCCAACCCCATCGCTTCTTCTTTTTCTCGCTGTTTTTCGAACAACCATCTTTTTACTGTCGATTTAGCACTAATGCGATGATGAGCACCAAGCAAAATATTATCTAAAACAGTCATAAATGGAATATTTTGAACATTCTGAAAGGTACGAGAAATCCCACATTCAATTATTTTATGTGGATATTTTTCTAATAAATCATGATATCCAAATTCAATCGATCCAATCTGGGGCCTATTAAATCCATTAATACAGTTGAATAATGTTGATTTACCAGACCCATTCGATCCAACCAGAGAAAATATTTCACCTTCTTTTACTGTAAGTGTTACACCATTTAGCGCCAATACACCTGAAAATTGCATTTGAACATTATTAATACACAGATCTGCCATAAAAGAAAATTCCTCTGTTTATAGAAATGCTCTTTATTTATAAATGATTACTCGATCCAATCAGAAATAATTGTTTGTTTACCATTATTTGTCTGCACCAACACAACCGACTCTGACCCAGCGTGATCAGACTGGCTATAAGAAATTGGTGGATATACGCCACTTTCCCATCTATTAAATGTTTCAAATGCATCTACAAGACCATCTCGAGTAGGATAAGGGCCAGCTCGTTTTAAACCTTCTACTAATATTTGTGCGGTACCGAATCCATAAAAGTGGTACATCCCTACATATTTTTCTGGAATTTCATATTTTTTACATAAATCCCTATAAAGAACTGCACTAGGAGAATCAGAATTCCATAGAAATGCAAAGTTTGCTGCAATAAATCCTTCACCCGCTGGTCCAGCTCCCAAAGAAACTCGGCTATCCATTGTTGGACTAGTTCCATAAAATTTTGGCGAATATCCCATAGCTGAAGCAGTTTTCATAACAATGATTGGCTCTTTAACTATTCCAGCAATAATCAGATGGGTTACACCTCCCTTCATTAAATTTGCAACTTGACCTGTGAAATCTGTAGCTCCTCTTTGATAAGCCTCTTTTTGAATAGAAATTGTATTAGTCTTTTCTGCCAATGCTGTACCTTTCAATACATTTTCACCATAATCATCATCTTGATAAATTAAACCAATTTTAGCTTCTAAATCTTTTGACTGAATATATTCAACAAGTATTGTAACCTGCTTATCATAACCTGTATCAGTATGGAAGATAAGTTTTGCAGCTTCTTTTGACATATCTGACATTGTACCAGATTGAGTTGCAGGAGCAATTAATGGGATACCTGATTCAGTTAGTATAGGACGCAGAGCCTCGCATGGAGATGTCCCAATAACATTATATAAACAAAAAACTTGATCTTTTTCAATAAGTTTTTTTGCAGAAGCCATGGCCTTTTGCGGATTATATCCATGGTCCTCAACTTTCATCTCAATCTTCCTACCATGAATTCCTCCTTGATCATTAATATAACGGAAATAGAGATTAGATCCACTTGGTAATAAAGCACCTAATTCTTTCATAGGACCGCTTAAATCTTGAATATTTCCAATCAAAATTTTATCCTCAGATATACCTGGTGCTGATGCACGGTCTGCACAACTTATCGATAGGAGCAGTATAAAAATTATAAGACCTAAAGATTTATTCATTTTATTCTCCTTTTTACTTTTTTAAATATTACTTTTCTAGGGTTAAATGGAAAAATTTTCCAATAAATCTTTATTTTTACCCACATTCCATATAATCCTGTAGGTTGGAATATAATAAATAAATACATTATTAGTCCGAATAGGAGTAATTGAATATCACCACTCTTAACATTAATAAAACCTTGTATAAATTCTTTGAGTTCGGGGACTAAAAAGTAATCCAATATGATAATAAATAGTGTGCCTAACACTGCACCATATATAGAACTAATTCCTCCTACTAAAATCATTATAATAAAATAAACAGATAAAATAATATCAAAATGGTCGGTAGAAATAAACTGGCTGGTATGAGCAAATAACAATCCAGCCAAACCTGCAAATAACCCAGATATAAAAAAAGCCAACATTTTATACTTAGTAAGGTTTACGCCAGCAGCCTGGGCTGCCTGCTCAGAGTCTCTAATAGCCATAAAAGCTCTTCCAATTTTAGAATTACCTATCCTCCTGGCAGCAATGACAGAAAGAATAGTAAACGTTGAAATAAGAAAATAATTATCCCAATCCGATTTAAATACAAATCCAAAGAAAATAGGATAAGACACTTCCAATCCACCTGCACCATGTGTCCATTCACGAAAAGAAATTATAAGACGCTTAACAATAAATCCGAAACCCATTGTTGTAAGCCCTAGATACATTCCTGTTATTTTTAGAGCAGGAAAACCTATAAAAAAACTAAAGATGGCAACAATGAATGGAGAAATAAAAAGAGATGCAATAAAAGGGATACCAATATTATCAACTAATATAGCTGACGTATATGCACCTAAAGCCAATAGTCCAGCATGGCCTAAAGAGATTAGTCCAGTATACCCGCTCAATAGATCTAAGCCTACATTTAGAATAATATATATTCCTGCAAGATTTAAAATAAATAAATAATATTTATAACTATAAGTTATTCCTTTAAGTAGAAATGGGAATGTAAAAACGCTAATAATAACTAAAGGAATCCAAACTAGGTTTTCATCTTGATATCTCTCTTTCATTAAACTTTATTTACTTTTTCGACTCCAAATAAACCATCTGGCTTTATCATTAATACTGCAATCAAGACAATCCAAACAATTATATCATTTATTTCTTTTATAAATGGAAAATAAAACGATAGAGTTCCAATGCTGATAGTTTCAACCACGCCTAAAATTAAACCTCCTACAATAGCTCCCAGGATAGATCCAAAACCGCCGAGGACAGCAGCAGGAAAAGCTTTCAACCCCAAAAAACCCATCGAAGTATCCAATAAAGACATCCTTGGAGCCAATAAAATTCCACTTAGGGTTGCTACAATTGCGGAAAAGATCCATACTAATGTATAAACACGCTTTATTGGTATTCCCATTAACTGTGCAGCAACAGTGTCTTCTGATGTCGCTTGGATCGCTATACCCCACCTAGTCTTATGAAAAAAATAATAAAACATAATTACAAGAAAAATTGCACATACAATTATTGATGTGTCTAAAATGGAGATTACCACACCTCCAACAGAAATAATATGATTCCCAAATGGTGATAAAGGAATGATACTCATTGGCCCTGCAATCATTGATACGATAGCACGCAGTATAATGGATAAACTGATGGTTGCCATAATCACAGAAAAAACTGGTTCATCTTTTAGTGGTTTATTTATAATTCGATCCAAAACCCAGCCAAATATTATAGCAAATAAAATACTACCTGCGAAAGCTATGAAAAAATTCCACCCCGTTGGGTTCCCAGATTCATCCATAAAGAATGTAATAAGAAAAAAATTAATGTAAGCTCCTACCATCATTAATTCACCCTGGGCAAAGTTGATAACTTCTGAAGCTTTGTATATAAGGGTGAACCCCAAAGCTATCAAAGAATAAATACAACCGATGGCTATACCACTAATTACTTCCTGCAGTAAACCAGTTAATAGACTTTGCATTGGTTTATAACAAGGTTTTTCAGTTATAGTATTCTATTTTTATCATAAGTAATGCTCAACCGTAATACTTTTTTGCGGAATAATCATCTCGATTCGTAGTAAGACTTAACGGAAGTGAAAAAAAATTGAATGACATCGATATTCTTTCACGAGTGCCTTTATTTTCTTCAACAGCATGATTTAATTCCGAAGGAAATAAAATCATCTGGCCTGTTATTGATTTTACGGTCCATTCTTTTTCATGTTTTTTTTTCTTTGAACGAAATTTAATATTTCCTCCTAGTGGTGGGATATCGATATAATATACACCTGATAAAACTGCGCCTTTTTTATGATCGTGCCAAGCCGTAGATTGCCCAGGTTTTGCAATATTGAACCAGAATTCATCAGAATGATAGCCAAGACCTCTATGTGGAATTACCACTTTCTTATTCAATATTTGATTCGCCAATTTACCTGCGTTTTGGAGAATTTTTTTTACTTGAGGAACATACGGTAAAGAAATATAAATATTCTCCCAGCGTCCCATTATATAATGAGACTTAGATAGATCTAGATTTTTTCTTTTTAAGAATGAAATGAGCTCTTTCCTGTCATGGGGCAAAACTTTAAATGTATTGATCCAATATTCTGGAATTTTCTTATTAGAATACTCCAACTTATATATTTACCAAGTTAAGTTGTTTGTAGTATTTAATTACATCAAGGTTGGCCAAGCGATCTTCATTCGATAAGCAGAAAAAAGCATCCTCTTTACCCATAAACCAGAATTTTACAACTCTACCATTCTCTAACAATCTCTCAAGCCTAATTACCTGTTCACTTGAAAGATGCAAAATAATATCTTCTACAGTAACGCCTCTCTTCAGTATATCCACATTTTGATCTAGGTTATGAAAGGACCATATCATACGGTCCTTTTTATCATTCATAAGTACAATTCTATCGTAAAAAATCCAGTCATCACCACGATAATTAAAATTTATACTTAAACGTTTTTCTTTTCTGTTATGAGCAATCATTAACATGAACCGTTCATAAACCTTAGAATAAAATTTATATTTATGATAAATATAGCTGATGTCCTTTTCTTTATCTTGAAACTTGTATAGGGGAATTTTCTTATGCCCTATATGAATAGGCACATAATCATGAGGAATAGAAAATATACATCCGCAGAAATAAAAGATAATAGTAAAATATAAAAATAGAACCTTTTTCATTTCGAAAAATATTTTAGAAATTTAGTCGATTAAATACGAATTTGTTGCTATGAGCAATAAATCATTAGCAGCAAAAGTAATTATATTTTATGAGTTAATTTCTACTGCTTGCGTTCCAAGAATGATCACCATAACGATCAAATAAACCCGCAATTCCATCCCGGTCTGAATCCGTTCCAAAGTAGCCTGTACGGATCCCAACTACATTCGCTGTTTCCAGAAAACCACTGCCTCCTGAACTAGTCCCCAGGTATACAGTTTGTCGTCCATTAGAATTAAAAGTGCGTAGTTTTCCAACACCGTCCTCACCAGTTCCAAAAAAGGCAGATTCGAAACTACCAGCTTTGAAAGTCGATAAAAAACCATTTCCTGTTTCACCTGATCCAAGATAAGTAGCTTGATTTCCATATGCATCCGATGTTCGTAAAAAACCAACTCCATTTTTTCCAGTCCCAAGATAGGCAGTCTCCTTACCCTGCTCGTTATAGGTTGCTATATAGCCTCCACGACCATTATCACGTACAACAATGGAATTAACCACAATATCACCAAGTGTGGTTCTTTGTGCACCAATAAATAAAAAAGTGCTGGCCGTTAAACATACAGCCGTAATAAATCCCGTTAAATATTGTTTCATTTCAGACTCCTCTGTTATTCTTCTTCGTCCGAAGTCTGCTGTCCCGCACCCAGCCCGGACTGTTTTTTCCCCCAATCAAATAGACTATAACCAATTGCAAGTATTAGAAAGATCCATGCGATTATGGTTATGTCCATTGATAATTCCTTTAATTAGCTGGTTTGTTGGTATGTTTTTGAATCAAATCGATCCCTAAATATCGTACAATATAATTAATGTTAATGCTAGCAGCAAGGCTACGTCTAAAATTTTAAAAAAATAAACACATACTTAAAAAATTTCTTAATTAATTTTTAAAATATGTTCGTTTTAATGATCAGCTGAGAACTTAAGTCGATAATCTTGTTTCCAATGAATATATACAAGCCAAGCTGTGATAGAAAAAACTAGAATAAAATAAATTCCAATTACTGTTTCTATCCAAGGAATAAATTCTTTTGCATTGAACCAACCTCGAGGACTTAAAAGTATTCCGAGCCCCAAAATAGTTTTTAAGGTTTCAAATAATAAAGCAGATGCATTATGATCCATTAAATCAGTTAAAGTGTAAATCGAAAGACCAATAAAAATTCCATATAGGAATATCCCTGGTGAACTAATATCACTAAGATTGGAAAGAAGATAAAAAATAAAACAACCTAAAAAAAATATTTGAGTGACCATAAACATTTTCAGACTAATTGATGAATCTGTATCATATCTCTGAAAATTATATGGATTATTAATTGTATTTACAGGATAGTCATCTATGACATCATCTGGTCGCCACCCAGTAGGCATAAACCAGATTCGTATTTTATCAAACCAATTTCTTGTATACCAAGCATCTTTGATCATCAATATTAGATGCTGATAATTTATTTTAATTGGATTCCAAGTCTCTGCAGGTCTGGTAATTCCATAAACTGGTGGAACTTTAGGTAGTTCAGTCTGAAAAGTTCCAAAAAGCTTATCCCATATAATAAAAATTTGAGAAAGATTTTTATCTTTATATTCTGGATTAATAGCATGATGCACTCTGTGGTGAGATGGAGTCACAATGATTTTTTCCAGATAACCCATTTTCCCTATATAGATTGTATGATACCAAAATTGTGCAAATAAATGTACTGGCGAAAGGATAGCAATTAAACTATGGGGAATACCCAAAATAGCTGCGGGAAGTAATAAAAAAGTAAATAGATTAAATATTGACGATATCGATTGACGTAAGGCACAGGCCAAGTTAAAATATTCACTGCTATGATGAATAATATGACGGTTCCAGAACACATTTATATGGTGATTCCAACGATGTGACCAATAACCTTGGAAATCAATAACAACAAAAGTAATAATATAAACAAACCAAGTTGGTTCAATGGTGAAAATAGCGAGATGTTGCACCATCCAACCATAGCTGAGGATCCCGATGCTAAGACCTAGTACATCCTTGGTAATATTGGTCATCCCTGAACTAAGACTGGAAACCAAATCATTTGCATTCATTAAATTATCCTTTTTATACCAGCTATAGATATATTCAATAGATATTAGTATGATAAATATAGGAATGACCATAATCAATGTCTGTCCATAATATTCCATGACGTGATTAATTCACCATCTTTATTAATTAACCAAATCTGTTATTTTTTTATTAACTCAGGATTGTTGGAGAAACCAAATGTTTGATATACCACAGAAAATATAAATACTACCACAATCAATTTTTGTGAGATGACTTGGAAAATCATAGCTAATTCTGATTCACGGGAACTTGGACCAAATTCACTTATGGCAATATATATAGCAAGAAATAAAGCAAAAAATACATAGCCAAATGCATATTTTGATGGTAAAACATTTGTTCTATAAATAACGATTCCAAAACAAAGACTTGTAGCCAACGCCATTCTAAAAATACCGTTTGCAAAAATAATATGCATATCCAGATAAAGATCTGATGGAGTTAAGGCAACGCCAATAAAAGAAATACCTCCTAAAAGCCCGAACAGGGTACCAATTTTTGCAATTGAATGATTTATCTTAGAAGATTTAAATAAGTTAGGTAGTACAATGTAAAATATAGAAAATGTTATTCCAATAATCAGCAAAGTTAGGTTAAATATTAATGAAGAATGAAAATTTTGAATACCATTGTGAGCCACGGATCTTCCAAGATCACTAAAAAAATTTTGAGTTATTTGATATTTTTCTGATTCAGGATTATGGATTGTACCTCCAGGATAAAGCTGCATAGCAATAAGATTTAAAATAATGAATGATGCCGCAACTATTCTTGGTGCATGAATCATCCAAAAATCATTACGTAAATTTGATGTCCAGGTAAAGTTAAACATAGCACTTAGTATAAAAGGATTAAAATTGGAATAAAGATGCTCTTTTCGCAAGAGAAATAAAAAGCCTTCATTAAAGAACAGTTTTTATTTACAAGTATAATAATTTAAGGAACAATATTATCATCCAAGAATATCGATTTCTCCATAGAAGCAAAAAACTTTCGGAAAAAATCCAATTCATGGATACCACCCGTTTTTAATATAGCTCCATCCTGCTCTGATTCTCCACTTGCACTAACACGGATTTGAGTGCTGTTAGAATCTAATTCTTCAATATTTATAGTTACCTTATAACGATAGATAACTGGACCTCTAGGTGAATCATCTACAGTATAATAATTATTTGTAGTCCCACCTCCATTTCCAAAAGATAATGATGAACTTTTATTCCCATCGTAGGATTTTCTGTCATCTTCTTCTTCTTCATCTGAACTTCCAAATATTCTACTCAAGGCAAAAGCAAATACACCTATGAATAGGCCGATTATAAGAGCACTTCCGCAAAATGCTACCCAATCTTTATTCTCATCCTGGTTTGAATGGACGCTTTCATCCGATAGATTTGTATCTGGTGATACTTCAGCTTTTTTCTCTTCTGTTGTACGGCTAGCAGTAATTAGGCCAATATCAGAATTAAGAACATCAATTGTGTAATCCAAATCTTGCAAAGAACCAATTGCAGCCTTCAAAACAAGTTTATTCTCCCGTGGAAATTTTCGTGTCTGTAATTGACGATTAACAGCAGTCGGCGGCTTAGACTGTGGATTAAGAGGCGTTGCATTCAATACCATGTTTGATGATAGATGGATAATCAGAGAAATATAAAGAAATCTCCCCTGCAGTGTCCTGGGGTGGACGAAATAAATCATTAATTAGTATTTTAGGCTCTGATAAGTAAAATCAGAAACATTTTTATTTGTATCAAACGTAATAATTACTGTTAATGATTTAGTCTCATTTGTAGTATTTGATCCAGCCGATGAAGTTGTTCCGCCAAATAAAAATGCAAGAAAACCTTGGCCTAGAGTTCGTTGACCATAGTTGACAGTAGCAGCAGAAGAACTGCTACTACCCACCTTATCATAGGTCCAGACTTCCTGATCCTGTGAGTTTTTTGTAACGATATTTGGTGAACCAAGTACATTCAAAACTTCAGCTTGACTCATTCCTTTAAGGATCTTACTCTGAACTGTACCAAGTGTTAAAGAATTACTCGGTTCTATTGGTGGAGACGGTGTTGGTGGTGGCGAACAAGAAGATAATAAAATTGTTGTTATGATACTGTGAAAAAATATTCTCATTTGCATCTCCATTTTATTATGGAATTTAGTTATTTAACTCTTAGAATTGAAAAAAGTTCTAAATAACCTAAATATTTACCCGCTTGGGGAATAATCGGGGAGTGTTTTTTATATAGGCTTGGTAATCTTTTCCCTTACCCCATTTTTTTTCTGCATTGGATTCCAGAATTGGAATCCCGCTTACTTTTGTTAACAAAAGATATACAAATACCGGGGAAATAAGGCTTAAATACTGCCACCCTGCTAATACTGGGAAAGAAATAATTGAAATCCCAATCCATAGAATAATTTCGCCCAAATAGTTTGGATGTCTTGATATTGACCAAAGACCTGATTTTATAAACTTGTTTTTATTCTTTTCATCGGATTTAAATCGACTTTTTTGAATATCTGCAACAACTTCAGTTACAAACCCGCATAACCAAACTAAAGAACCAAGATAAAGTGTCCAGTCTATACTAGTAATTTTTGGTGATGTAATTGCTGTTAAAGCTGTTAAAGGAGTAATAAAAACCCACATCCCCTGTAGTGTCCAGGTCCTGAAAAATAATGGAAATGATTTTTTCCAATCTCTGAATCTTCTATCCTCTCCTACACGATAAACACGCATTAATAAAAATCCTCCAAGGCGCAAGGCCCATATAGATACTAATGCACACAATATTATTGATCTTGTATCAGCTCCCGTACCATGAATATTGCTTTTAAAATGTAACGCAGTGTTAGTAATTAATAAAAAAGTAAAACTGCCTGTCAAATCATAAAAACGTTCTGTTTCCCATAGAAAAGATGGAATGAAAATTAACCACTGCAACAAGAATGTAATAATTAAGCAAATAAATAATATTGGGTATCCACCACTTTGAACACCTCCCTGTGAACAAGCAACACCAACTAAACTACAAAGACAGACTGATATAATGCTTACAGTATAGGATGAAAATTCCGAGTTCATTATTCTTCCAAGACTTTAAAAAAATCAATATCCATTGCAGGGTTTATTAGTCTTGCGTATAGTGAATCGTATTCTGATTGGGTAATAGCTTTATTATAAAGAGCCTGTTTCAGATAAAGAATTTTCTGGCTGTTTTTGATCTTTGTCTTATGATTTTGTTTTACAGGGACCTTGGAAAAACCTGCACACGAAACAAAGATCAATATAATTTTTATAAAAAAAATTTTATACACAATATTTTAATTTCTTTAATTTATAAGGCGCGGAAATTAATAAGAATAATCTATTTATATTGAACTAACAATCAAGGCACCAAAGATAGCTAATGAAACTGCAATCCATTTTCTTTTCGTCATTGGTTCTTTTAAGAAAATTGCTGCCATCAAAATAATAAGAATAGTTGATAATTGATTATAAATAGCGGCACGTCCCGCAAGGGTATATTTAAAACCCAAAAGCCAAAAGATCACTGATAAATACGTACCTAAAAAAGCACCTGATACCAAATATGGATTTCTTATTCCAAGCTTTATTGTATTAATGAAAGAATTGTAACCTTCAGAAATCCAAAGAAAAAATGATGATAAAATAAATCCTGTGCTAAACCTTACTAATGCAATAAAGATAATAGAATAGGAATCCATCATTGGTCTGACAATAAGAACGGAATAAGCTGTCAATGCTTGGGCTCCAATTCCAAAAAATACACCCTTCAATATATCCTTTTTACCAAAGTGAGATGTTTTAAATGTACCTACTATAATACCTAAAATAACTAATATCCCTCCAAAATAAGATTGAATTGAAATAGCTTCCTGGAACATCAGGAGAGAAAATAAAAAGACAGCAGGAGAATAACTGGTTCCAACAATTGCCGTTAATCCTGATCCCAGCCTACGCAATGAAGCTAAAAACATCAGATCTCCAATAGCGACACCCAATAATCCACTAATAATTAATAAAACAAAATCATCAATTGAACATTTTTGGAAACTGCTTTCTATAAATTGCAACGTGATTAAAAAACCAAAAACTCCTATAATATTTTTTAAGATATTTACCTGAAGACTGCTTAGTCTACGACTTGATAAGTCAAATAGAATTACTGCAGATGACCAGCATATAGCTGTAAGTATCGCATATATATCTCCCAGGTTTAGATTAAATCCCACAAATCAGTTCATCGATAAAAATTTATAAAGTATTTTGTCATTGTAAAGGTACTCAAAAATTGCATAGAATTAATCTAATTCAATAATTGTAAATAAAAAGTTCCTATATAGGAATGATTTTAGGTTTCATCTTATAAACAAAAAATATATTTAAATCGTATCGATATTTAATCCATTCAATCTGAACACGTAAATTTATAAGTTCATAAAAGGAAGGAATGATGGCCAATTATAAACGACTTCTAAATTCATTGAAAAATGGATCCCAGATTCTACATGAACCACTGTTAAATAAAGGAACAAGTTTTACAGAGGCAGAAAGAGATAAGCTTGGACTTCGCGGACTGCTCCCTCCCAAAATTTTATCTTTAGATACTCAAAAAGAAAAAATAATGCAAAACTTCTTTGAAAAAAAGAATGATCTGGAGAAATACATTTATATGATAGCACTCCAAGATAGAAATGAGACTTTATTTTATCATACGGTAATCAATGAAATTGAGTTTATGATGCCTATAATTTATACACCCACAGTCGGGAAAGCTTGCCAAGAATATGACCATATTTTTCGTCGACCAAGGGGTCTTTATATTTCAATTGAAGATAAGGATAATATAAAAAATATTCTTAGAAACTGGCCTAATTCTAATATTGATGTTATTGTAGTTACGGATGGGGAAAGAATTCTTGGACTGGGAGATTTAGGTGTTAATGGTATGGGTATACCAGTTGGAAAATTGTGCTTATATACATCATGTGCAGGTATTGATCCATCGAGATGTTTGCCTATAACATTAGACGTAGGTACAAATAATGCAGCACTTCTAAAGAATCCTCTTTATCTAGGATTGCAACAGAAACGTACTGATGGTATTGAATATGATTCTTTTTTGGATAAATTTATGAAATCAGTTTCAGAAATATTCCCAAAAGCTGTTATTCAATTTGAAGATTTTGCAAATGCTAATGCAGCCCGCCTATTAAAAAAATATCAGAATTTGTACAGAACATTTAATGATGATATTCAAGGAACTGCTGCTGTAGCAGTTGCGGGTATCATGAGTAGTATGAAAGTTACATCACAATCACTAGAAGATCAGGTTATTGTCTTTTATGGGGCTGGGACAGCAGGGATCGGGATTGGTAATCTTCTTGTAAAAGCATTAATTGAAAAAGGAATTCCAGAAAATATAGCACGCCGCCAATGTTGGTTTGTAGATAGAGGCGGTTTAGTTGTGCAAAGTAGAAAAGACCTTTCACCAGATAAAGTTGAATTTGCTCATGACTATAAACATTTGAAAGATCTAACGAAAATAATTGAAACACTTAAACCGACTATTTTAATTGGAGTTTCAGGTCAAGGAAATTCATTTACCCAGAAAATAATTAAATCTCTATCTGATTTTAATGATCAACCCATTATTTTTGCTCTTTCAAATCCCACTTCCAAATCAGAATGTACAGCGGAAAGTGCTTATAAATGGACCAATGGTCGCGCGATATTTGCGAGCGGAAGCCCTTTTGATCCAATACAGATTAACGATCGAACATTAATTCCAAGTCAAGGCAACAATGTATATATTTTCCCTGGAGTAGGACTGGGTGCTTTAGTCTCCAAGGCTAAAGTAATAACAGACTCTCTATTTTTAACAGCTGCAAAAGAACTATCCGAGCTTACATCATCTAAAGATCTAATCAGTGGACGATTATATCCCCCGTTAAATCAAATTCGTGATGTATCCAGAGCTATAGCTGTAGCCGTTGCCAAAAAAGCCGCTGAAGATGGTTTATCTGAAACCAGTCTTCCAAGCAACTTAGACAATTACATTTCTGAAATAATGTATGACCCCATTTACAATGATTATACTTCCATCTAGTCTTTGGATTTTGAATAGTGTTAGATTTCAGTTTGAAAGGCTAAAATAGATTTTCCTACTAACCCAAGCATCGGTTGCAGCATATTTGATCTGATTATCAGTCAGTATTTCAACATCCCAGTTAGATGTCCTACTACCCTTTGAAATTCTGAAGTTTAACAATAGAGCTGCTAGACCACGGAGTCCATGATGTTTAAGTCCTTTACTACGGGAAAGATCACCCAGGTCAATAAAATTACGAGGATAAAAGTCTGATATTTTCAGCATTTCTTTTACGTCCTGATTAACAGCAACTCCTGTTTTTATAATCGAATGGTCCTCTAATAAAGATTTCAATGACAATGGTAATCCAATCTTATTTAATCTAAATAAATAGACTTTATTATTACCAGCAAGTTGAAGAAGAGATGGTAAAAAATATTGTCCTGTTTTAAACGCTGGCCGTGTTTCTGTATCAAATCCTAGTACAGACTCACTTTTTAAATTAGTACACGCTTCAAAAACACCTTTTTCAGATTCCAGTACCTTAATAAATCGATTATAATACCTTAGTGGTAATGCATTAATCTCTTCTTTGCTTAATCTGCGATTCGAGATCATTGTTAAATAATATTAGAATTTTTTAGAATCTTTGACCCTGCCTTTATTTGGACATTTTTTTGGAAAATGTTCTTCTTCACACTTTTCATTACACTCAAAGTAAATTTCCTCTAGGGATTTTTTTCCATCTTCATTATAATAAGTCCATTTCCCAATTTGAAGTCCTTCTTTAAAGTCCCCTTCATACTTTTTTTTACCATTTTTATGCCATCCAATCCATGAGCCCTCCTCAATACCGCTCTCATAAGGACCTGTATATCTCTTATTCCCTTCTTTATCCCATGCAGTCCACGGTCCTGATTTATACCCATTTTTGAGAGCTCCTTCTTCTTTCTTTTCTCCATTACGGTGAGATAAAAAAGCTGGCCCATTATACACTTTACGGTTAAAGAAAAAAAAGCTGCTGAAATCATCATTAGTAATCCATTGACCAGCACGTTCAAATAAAACAACTTCCATTTCTACGGGTTCCTTGGAACAACCTATTAAGATGATACTAATAATTAACATAAAATACTTCATAACTGACTCCTAAAATTTTTGAATAAAATAATTATCGAAAATAGTTCAATTTCAATAAATCATTGATGTTTTTTTATTAAACAGAACAATTTTCATAGACATCCAATTTCATCAGGGTAGGTAAAACAGGTACATTCATAACCTGAAAGATTCCAGCATTCTACTCCGATATTTGCATCATTTTTATAGATTACTTTATACTTGATTCTACCATTTTCATACCAACGTTTAAGTATACCATCTTTTAAATCATTCTTGAAATATTTTTCTTCAATCTTTATCCCGTCTATCCAGCTAGTCCAACGACCATCTTTTTTCCCGTCTTTGTAAAAGCCTTCAATAACCTTATCTCCATATCTATCCCATTCCAAATATGGGCCATGTCGTTCACCATTGTAAAAAAAAGTTGATTTTCTTTTCTTAGACCAGCTACTTCTATCATAATACTCAATCCTGTTTTCAACCCCGTTAAATACACCATTAAGATAATATCTTTCCGCAGTTACATTTCCAAAACCATCCATTTCAAAAACCATACCTGAAAATGGTTCCATTGATTGAGGCCCAAATAATACTCCATTCTTTTTAATCATACTTTCCAAGTTCCATTGCTCAACATCTGGAATAATAAAAATACCTGCTTCATCATAATTCTGAGATATGGATACATTTAGGATTAGAGAAACCAGAATTAAACTATATTTCATGATAGTAATATTAATAAAAAACAGTTAATAATGGAAAAATTTGAGTGCTGTGAAATTTTTGTTTTATAAAAAAGTTATTATATGAAAAAAACTATATTATTTCTACTATACTTTTCTCATTTAAATCGAAAAATTTTGATAAAGTGAAATATTTAACTTTAGGAAATACTATATTGTTATTTTTTATTCCTATTGAGCTCCTATCTCAGACTTTAACAATTCGAAACAAAATATCAAATGAACCTTTAGTTGGAGTAAATGTTTATTCAACTAACCATGGAACCACAACAGATACAAATGGTGTTTGCAGGATTGATGGATTCATCGATGATGAGATAACTATATCTCATATAGGATATAAAATAATCACGCGTAATAAAAATCGTCTCCCAGAAACCATATTTTTATCAATGATCAATATACCCGCAGATAATATTCATGTCTTGGGACTAAAATCAAAAAAAGATAGAAAACGATTTTACAAATTGGAGCGAGATGTTATTCGTGTTTACCCTTACGCTCAGTTAGTTGGGATTTTATTAAAGGAATATTCTACTATGCTAGATAGTATAAATGGACTCTGGTATTTGAGAAGAAAGAATGCAAAGAAAAAAATATTCCAGAAAATCGAAAAACAATTAATTAAAACATATGGGGAAAAAGTTCAAAGACTAACTAAATCACAAGGTAGAATTCTGATTCGTCTGATCGATCGGGAAACTGGGAATACTTCCCATAGAATTATTAAAGACTTTAGAGGTTTTCTTTCAGCAGGGTTTTGGCAAATTACTGCCCGTTTATTTGGACACAACTTAAAATCAAGTTACAATCCTGAAAAAGGAGAAGATAAAATGATTGAACATATAATCAATAAATTGAAAAAATAGTGGTAAAAATTGAATCAGATAAAAATTATAAAATCGAAAAAAATCTGTCTTTTATACTAGAAAAAGGTGTTCCACTTATCGATGTAAGATCACCTGGAGAATTTAAAAAAGGTGCATTCCCCTCCAGCTGTAACCTACCTATACTGAATAATAAGGAAAGAGATCTGGTGGGTTTAACTTATAAAAATGAGGGCAGAAAAGCTGCGGAAACACTTGGGTATAAATTGGTCTCTGGAAATATAAAAAAAATGCGTGTCCATTCCTGGAAGCAGTTTATAAAAATTAATTCTGGAGCCCAATTGTATTGCTTGCGTGGAGGCATGCGTTCCAGCATTACCAGTAAATGGCTCAAAGAAATTGGTATCAACATACCTGTGATTGCTGGCGGATATAAAGCACTTAGAAGTACCTGTTTAGAAACACTTGAATCAGTAAAAAATGATCAAAGGAGATGGTTCATATTAGGTGGTCAAACAGGTGCAGGAAAAACCAAAATCATATCAAGTATTCCATTTAGCATTGATCTAGAATACTTATCCAATCACCGGGGCTCTGCTTTCGGTGGACATCAAAGTTCACAACCAACTTCTATTAATTTTGAAAACTCACTTGCAATTACTTACCTCCAGCATAATCATAAAATACTCGTTCTAGAGGATGAAAGTCGAGGTATTGGAAAAATCACCCTACCAGAAACTTGGTATCAAAAAATGCAAACATCTGAATTGATTATTTTATCGGTTTCAATGGAGCAAAGGATCGAAAATATTTTTCACGAATATATAAAAAAACCTTTAGAAAAGGGGATTCATCCAGAATCTCTAAAAACCAATTTAAAAGAATCTTTATTCAAAATCAAAAAACGCTTAGGAAGAGAAAACTACATCTCAATTTATCGAGGAATCGAAGATGCCTTTTACACTACCCAATCAGAATATCATAAAAGTTGGATCTATGATCTCCTAAATAAATATTATGACCCTATGTATTTATATCAATTAAAACAAAAATCAAAACGCTGTATTTTAGAAGGAGATAGAACTGAAATAAAAGAATTCCTTATAGAACGATCAAATATGTTAAATCGAGAATATTGATTAACAAATTATATCTACAAATTCGGGGAAAATTTATATAACTAAATAAGTATACAAACCAGCCTATTAAGTAATCAATTCTACAAAGGTTGATGAAATGTGATAGACTTCTAAAAGGTAATAATTATTTATTATCCTTTTTGACCTTAAAGGCAAAAAGAATTGCACCAGCAATAGCAACCCAGGCAATACCTGTAATCGGTCCCTGGTCAGGAGCATCAGGAAGGCTCGGGGGATCCTGAGCCATAACCATTGAGAGTAATCCCAAAGCTGCAAATAGGATGCTGTATAATTTGTTTTTCATAATTCTTTCCTATTTTAAGTAAGTAATTTTTTGATGTAAAACTTCTTTCCGACTGATAACTTGAATAATATAAATACCAGCAGCCACTGTATACTCTGGATTCCAGGACAAGCTATGATAACCGGCTGGCATCACACGGTCCACCAAATTACTGATTTCCCTACCAGATAAATCAAAAATCTTCACCAATACTAAACCAGTCTCAGGTATACTGTAGCGTATCGTTGTGCTGGGATTAAAGGGATTGGGATACGCTGGCTGTAATACGAATTTCTCAGCATGTAATTCAGGTTTTTGATAATCTTGACTGGACAACGCAGATGAAGTCATAAAAACTGTAAACCTAGATTCACCTACACGTGGATAGGAAGATACGGTATTTAAGTTACTTGTGAATCCACCTTTGGAGTCCAGAGTAAGGGTATATGAATCCAATTCATTCATATTAATTACATCATGTGTAATGTTATCCATAAGCATCATGGAGATGCCTGTAGGCAATTTAGTCAAATCCCAAGTCGCAGTAATTTCTTCAAAAGATGTCTCAAATCCTTGTTCTGAACCTAAAAGCATCATTACATCTAAATCTACAGCAATATCTACATTAAAATCATAGGGTAGATTATTGATAGCTAATGCCTCATCATCTATATAGAACATACTCGTCAAATGGTTATCTCTAGAAGGAGGAATCAAACGTACAGCATCTGCAGCATCGCGCTCAAGATCTCCATAAAGATTAAAACTCATATACGCAGAACTAGACAGCTCAAGGCTGTTAAAATTGATGACGGCACTTCCTGCTGAGTCTACTGCAGTACGGTTACTCCACCAGCCGAATCTTTTCCTACGATCCTTTCTTTTAAACCTAAATCTATTTTGAGGTGGGGAATAGACCCAAAATGCCCTGAAAGGAGCCAACCTTCCTTCTGAAAGAATTCCTTCTCCTATAGAGCCATTATGTGCTTTATATTTTTTTTCATGATGATCATATACATGGATTGAAGGACGCACATTATGATCATTTTTATTCCTTTCTGTCATAGAAGGAATATCCATAGCAACACCATATGGATTTCCTACAAGTTTCCATCCTCCAGTAGATGCCGGCACATCTATATCATGACTCTTTTGCACAGAATCTATCTTTAAGTCCAATGGAAAATCACCATCAACACCATCAAAATTGGCATCTGAAAATGCATAAACTAAAATTCCAGTTCCAGCATGATAGTAAGTAGTATCTAAATCTGGTATTACCTGCCAGCCAGTATCATTCCAGGTCCATACATTAGGTCCTCCATTGATCGAATCATCAGATCCAGGAATCCCCTGAGTCCAAAGCTCTTCTAAAAGGTCGGAATAAACACCAACTCCAGAAATAGGGCTAGAAAGCATGCGAAAACCAGTCTCACCATCAATAGTAGTTATACCAGAATTAGCAGCCAAGGAAAATGTTTCAGTGGATGTTCCTCCATTACCATCACTAGCTGTTAAGGTCACCTCGCTCACACCTAAATCGTTAACTCCAGGTGTACCAGAAAGAATATTATTAGTTAATGTAAGCCAACTAGGAATGTTACCAGTTACATTAACTATATCTCCGTCTATATCATGAGTCAAAATTTCATAATTATAGGCATTACCATGGTTGATCTCATCTATATGTGTTGAAATAATGGATGGAGGATCATTTACTGGCAATATTGATATATTTACTGCTGCAGGAGATGACGTCAATGCACCATCAGACACCGTGAATGTGAAACTATCAGAACCATTATAATTTGCATTAGGTGTGTATGTCACTTCCGTACCAGATCCACTACCCATCGACCATGTAGTTCCATTAGTTACAAAAGGAAAATTATAATTTTGCTGATATGTCCATTCGTTTCCATCGCATATACCATTGGATGTTTGACCACAATCAGTAACAATATAGACTAGAGCAACGTTACTGTTACAATTTCCGTGGATGGCTACGGCGTCTATGAAGTATGTATAAGAACCGAATGTAATTTGTGAGCCGATAACAAAGAGAGATTGATTCGCATTATAAAAAGCTTTATTTATGCCTACAAAATTTCCGCCCCATCCAGAACCGCCACAATTGCTAGCTTCAACCAAACCAGATACAGTATTATTTTCCAGGCTGGCAGTACCATGCGCTGGACCCGAACCGATTAAAACATAGGTAAGTACATCGCCATCAACATCACTTCCAGCAAGAGTAATTATTTGGTCAGAATCCTCGTTTCCTGATACTGAAATTGGAGAGGCAGTTGGGGCATCATTTACAGGCAATATAGTAATATTCACTGTAGCAGGTTCTGATGATAATTGCCCGTCAGATACTTTAAAGGTAAAACTATCAGTCCCGTTGTAATTTGAATTTGGTACATAGGTAATTATACTTCCTGCCAGACTCAATGTCCCATGCGCAGGATTAGAATTAATTAGAAAGGTTAAAGCATCTCCTTCAGAATCGGTTCCAGATAGTGTTATAGTCTGGTTTATATCTTCACTTCCAATTACTGATTGTTCTGATGCAGCTGGGGCAGTATTACTATTACTCTGAGTATAATTAATAACAATCATGCCATTACCTGATCTAACGCCAGATGTATTATTTTGGCTGGTTCCAATATTATAGGATCCGCCACCTCCAGCGACCCGTCCACCTTGTCCTCCAGAGTATCCACCGCCTCCGCCTCCGCCATAACATCCATTACCATCACCGCCACCACCAAAACCACCTGTTGCATGATGACCACAATTACCGCCATTCCCACCATAAGCACCATTAAGAAATGAATAAGATACGGCTCCCCACTGGTTATCTTTACTGCCATTGCCAATAAATCCAGCACCGCCAGAACCCCAGCTACGACTAGATACTGATCCTCCGTAACCAGCGGTACCAGTACTGCTACCTCCTCCTGTCGTACCTGATCCAGATCCAGAAGTACCACGATTAGATACAACTCCTGGATTACCATTGGCGCTTACCGAAGTTCTGGTTCCACCACCACCGCCAGCAATAATAAGAGGAGTAACTTTAACACCTGAAAACGGCCCAGTTGAAATAGTATGTGGTGAACTTGCATCAACCTTGGTAACGAAGGTGCCTCCTCCGCCTCCGCCATTAGAGCCAGAATTTTGCCCAGCACCCATACCGCCAACTACATAAATTAATTGATCCCCAGGTAAAACGGAAAATGTACCTTTCATTCTAGCCCCCTTACCACCAACTCTTCCTGATTGCCCAGAAGCACCTTGGGCACCCCAGACTTCAATAGTAAGTTCAGAAACTTGTGCTGGGACAGTCCAACTTTGCATAGTACCAGAATAATTTAATGTTACAGAATTTCCACCACTCCTAGACTGTGTGACTTGCTCTGATTCTGTGGGTAATATTATATCACCATACTCTGGACTAGTAAGAATAATCATAGCATCAGTTTCATCTAGGTCTACATTTGAACCATTCAACTGCTCTACTATAGAATGATCTAATTCCGTAAACTGAGAATGATTTTGACCAGCAAGCAATAGAACATTGCAAGTAAAAATAAAAGCCATGAAGATATTATTTATTTTATTTTTCACTTTTTCTAATATCATTTTAGGTGTAACTATACAAATACCATAATACTTTAATACTTTATACAAATACCATGCCAAAATTTTTCAAATTATAATTTAATTTTCTCCGTCTAAAAACAGCTATCAATAATAATAATTTGAAAACAATTTTGTATCAATATGATACAAAAAAATAATATTGTTTCACAATTAGACAGTTTTATCAAAATATTGTAACAATTTTATAAATCTACATTAAAAACAAATCAATAGTTAATGAAATGAAATAAGTTAAGGATAGCATAACCTTAATTATGTAATATCTATTTATTATTGATCAATGAATCATGAAATCCTGATAATGAAAAAAAAATAAAATTATGAATGATCTCAATAATATTTCTTTACCTCTAAGGTCCCAAATTCAACTTCCAAAAACAAAACAATTACAATCGTCTGCAGTATTTTTACTTCATGGTTTTGGAAGCAATATGTATGATCTTTTTGCTTTGCGTGATTACTTCCCCAGTGACTGGGTCTGTATTAGTTTAGAAGCAACCTTACCAACTGGCTTTGGAGGATGGGCATGGGCTGAGCTGGATTATAATAATATTCTTAAATTACCAAAACCTGAGCAAATCTATGAACATCGAAATAAAATAGTGGAGAGTATTAATATATCTATCCAAAAACTCCAACTTGATATTTCCCAGATCTACCTTGTAGGATTTAGTCAAGGGGCCTCTATGTCTCTTTTTTGTGGATTAACCAGACCAGAAATATTTCAAGGGATCGCTTCACTTTCTGGATACATTGATGTAAATCAATTTTCAGAAGAAATTAATAAAGATAAAATATCCAGTTTAAATATATTTATTGGAAATGGGACCAAAGATAATGTAGTCCCGATTTCGCTTGGTCGCATTACTAAAAACAACCTCCATACGATTGGGATTGATCCAGTTTATAATGAATATCCTGCGGAACATACCATATCGAATGACTGTCTCCAAGATATGATAAAATGGATAAATGGACTTTCTTCTATCAAATAATTTCAAAGAATTAAAAAAAATTTCTAAACAAAATTCAGATTGATTAAACTGCAGCAAGAAGAACTTTTTTTAGAAAACCCAAAAGGATAAAAGCAATAACTGGAGAAAAGTCTATCCCCAAATATGTAATTGGAATCACCTCACGAATTGGTTTTAGTATTGCTTCAGCAACATCATTCAATATACGTATCCACTGATTATAGGGGTTATGGGGAATCCAGCTTAAAACCACATGGATGATAATTAATAACTGAACGATATCAAAGGTGGTACTTATAAGTTTAAAAAGTAAAAAATTCATATTACATCAATACTATATCATGTGAAAATCAGGGTATAAATCTAAATCATTCTGATAGGTCCAGAAAAACAATACAAAATAGGTTTATAATAATATCAATAATATAATCCTAAATACTTTTTGAACTTTATTGATCCTTGCTTGTTAACTTTAACCATGGATTATATGTTTTGGAAATAGAGTCAAATGAATGATTCAAACACTAACAAAACAGATATAATATGGAATTTAATTTTCACACAAAAAGAGTAATCTGTTTTTGTTTGATCATTTGCAGTGCTTCAATGCAGGATAAACAGAATCAGTCCCCACCTCCCAGTTACAAAAAAGTAATCAAATTATTTACTGACTGGCGTAACTTCGAAAATCCTCCTTTGTTAAATGGCGCTCCTGATTATACAGTAAAACGACTTAAAAAAGATCAAAAGGTTTTCCGAAAACTGGAAAAACGACTTTATGAAATTGATGTCAGTGACTGGCCTATTGCATTTCTAATAGACTGGCATATTATCCGGGCAGAAATGAATGGTTATGACTTTAACTTTAAAGTACTGAAACCTTGGGTTCGAGATCCTGCTTTTTACCAAACTGTCTGGATGTATCAAAGTGATGTTCCTGCTCATGAAGGCCCTACTAATCATGCTACTCTTGAATTCTGGACTTACCAGTTTCCTCTTAATGAGAATGATAAAATCCGCCTATTAAAAGAATTGGAAGTCATTCCTCCTCTTCTTAAACAAGCCCAGGAAAATTTAACAGGTAATGCACGAGATTTATGGATAGCTGGAATTGAAAATTTCAAATCCCAGATAAGAGACCTTGATAAAATCTCTGAAAAGATAATTAGTCGTAAGCATCCGTCTGAACTCAATCTTGCATTAAAGGATGCAAAAAAGGCCACAACAAATTTCATATCCTGGCTTGAAATGGAAGCTCCAAAAAAAACAGGTCCTTCTGGGGTAGGAAAAGATAATTATACCTGGTATCAACAGAATGTTCATTTAATACCTCTAACCTGGGAAGAAGAAGTTCAACTTTTACAGCGCGAATTAGATCGAGCCTGGTCTTCTCTGAAATTAGAGGAGCATAGTAATCGAGGTCTGCCACCCATGCAAACTGCCAATACGCCAGAAGAATTTTACCGCTTAACGGAAAATGGCGTTAAGCGTTTTATGAGTTTTCTAAAAGAAAAAGATATTATGCCTATAAAAGCAAATATGGAACCTGCACTTCGCGAACACATGGGAGAATTTGTACCAGAGGAAAAGCGTAATTTCTTTTTGATTGGAATGCATTATGACCCAGTCCCTATTTACTGTCATTTTATACACTGGTTTGATCTTGCTCAGATGAGGGATGAGCCTCATAAAAGTCCCATAAGGCGACATCCTTTATTATATAATATTTTTGATTCAAAAAATGAGGGTATAGCAACAGGAGTTGAAGAGATGTTTATGCATGCCGGACTTTATGATGACAGCCCTCGTTCCAGGGAGATAGTCTGGATCATGATTGCTCAACGTGCTGCCCGAGGATTGGGCTCTCTATACGCTCATGCAAATGAAATGTCAATGGAAGAAGCTGGACGCGTGCACGTGAAATGGACACCAAGAAACTGGATGAAGCGAGAACCCCATTTATTACAGTTTGAGCAACACCTTTATCTACGGCAACCAGGATACGGTACCTGTTATATTACCGGAAAATATTTAATTGAAAAATTGATTGCAGAATGGGCACAGAAACTTGAAGAAAAAGGTCACCCGTTTGTAATAAAGGATTTTTTCGAGACCTTTAATAATGCTGGAAATATTCCTGTAGAACTAGTGCGTTGGGAGATGACAGGGAGCAATGATGATTTAATGAGAATACTAATGAATAACAAATAAGTCAACATGCATTATATAATTCTATCTTTTCTAAGTTTGTTTGCATTTATTTGCAGCTGTAAAGATAATGCTATCAGCAATAATATTACTGTTGAATGGATCTATTCTGATAATGCAAAAACCATGGATGCCGTTCACAAATACCAATGGCTAGATGATAATACGGCAATACTGTTTGATATTCGTCTTGAAAAAAAAGAAAGAACTTTCTTAAAACTTAATCCTCAAGTACCATCTAGTCTAATTCCAATAGTAGATCATAAAAAAGCCATATCCAGTCTTCAAGAACACCTTGGCAAAGAAGACTCCACTGAATACCTTGAGTGGCCCATATCATTTGACTCTTATGGGAAATACGCTGTCTATTTATACAAAAAAGATCTATTTCTACTAGATATAACATCATCTAATTTTGAACGGATAACAAATACAAGTGTTGCTGAAAAATCTCCTCGTTTTTCCCCAGATGGATCACAACTGGCTTTTATCAGAAAGAACGATATGTATATATACAATCTATCTACAAAAAAGGAAAAACGCCTAACATCTGATGGATCAGATACAATTCTTAATGGTACAGTTTCGTGGGTTTACTGGGAAGAAATTTTTGGGAGGCAAGATATTGGTTATTGGTGGTCAGAAGATTCTAAGGCACTCGTATTTTTACAGACAGATGAAGCACCAGTATCTAAGATGCATTATATTGATTTTAAACCGGCAGTACCGCGTCTAATAACACAGAGATATCCAAAGGCGGGCACAGATAATCCAATAGTAACAGTGGGAATTTTAGAGATTGATAACTCTCAGATCAAATGGATTGAATTGGATCCTTACGAATATATTTGTCGTATAAAATGGCACCAGAATAATCAATGGTTTAGCGTGCAAACAATGAACCGAGCTCAAACGGAGTTAAATCTATTTTATATAGATAGAAAAACGGGAAAAAATCTTGGAAAAATCTTAACTGAAACCGACACTGGATGGGTCAATATTCATGATGATCTTTACTTTTTAGAATCTGGTAATTTTCTATGGCAGTCAGAAAGAGACGGATATGCTCACCTCTATCATTTCAACAATAACGGCAACCTTGTTAATCAGGTAACAAAGGGTTCCTGGGCATTACGGTCATCAGGAGGACCATTCTGGCTAAGACAATCTGTTATCAATATTGATGAAGAAAATAATCAGGTTTATTTTACATCTTTGAAAAAATCTTCCGTAGAACGCCATCTCTACCGCATTGGATTGGATGGTAAAGGCCTGAAGCGCATTTCAAAAGAAGACGGCGTTCATAAGATCAGTTTCAGTCCCGATGGGAAATATTATTTTGATACATATTCCAACATAAACACTCTTCCTTCTCTTAGACTTCACAGCAAGGATGGAGAACAAATAATTGCTATTTCAGAGCCGCGTCAAGGACTACTTGAGAAATTTAATTTGCAGACACCAGAACTGTTTACAATCCCAACAAAAGATGGATTTCTAATGCCCGCACAGATTTTAAAACCAAAAAATTTCAATCGGGGAAATAAATATCCCCTAATTTTTCATATTTACGGTGGCCCTTCTGCGCCAACTGTTTTTAACCGGTGGCAAGGATTATCACTTTTCTTTGATAATATTCTGCTTAACATGGGTTATTTAGTAGTGAAGTTTGATCATCGAAGCGCTACTGCCATTAGTAAAATACTAGAAAACCGTCTTGTTAGAATGGCATCTGGTCCTCGTGAAATAGTTGATATTGTAGATGGAATTCATTGGTTAAAATCACAGCCCTATATAGATTCAAACCGCGTAGGTATTTGGGGCTGGAGTGGAGGTGGTAGTTTTACTCTAAATGCTATGACCAACACACAAGAATTCAAGGCTGGAATATCTGTGGCTCCAGTTACAGACTGGCATTATTATGATACTAAATGGGCAGAATTCACCATGAAACGGCCTCAGGATAATCCCGAAGGCTATAATAGAACATCCTTTATAAAAACTGCAAAAAACCTACATGGTCGTCTTCTTTTAGTTCATGGAACATATGATGATAATGTTCATCCGCAAAATTCTTGGCATTTTATAGATGAATTGGTGAAGGAAAATATTTTGTTTGATATGATGTTTTATCCTATGCGAAAGCATGGCATCTCTGATAATCCTGCCAGGATACACCTATATAATAAAATGTTAGAATTCTGGAAAAATCATTTATAGAATTTTTATTCTGCTATTGAATTTCCTTCTATATCATAAACAAAAACTATGCTAAGCACAGAACTGTTAGTCTTCGATTTAAATATTTTTAACCTTTAGTAATATTTGTCGGACCATCTAGAACATCATATGCTTTATAGGTTACATTTGCAAAACTTGGATTACTACCTAATACCTCATCATAAAACTGGCTATTTAGATAATCTTCCATCGATTGGCGATTTTCCCAGGTATAAACACCTCCGTAAACATTTTTTTCTTTATCCGATAACCAGACTTTGGAAAGTAAACCATTTAATTCATTAAACGCTGGTGCAACCTCCGAAGCAGCGCCCATATAATCGTCATGGGTAATTCCTTCTAAGTTAAAATTGACTATTTGAATAACCATTCTTATTTCTCCATTATTTTTAATTTAATTAACTTTTTAAAAGTAAAAAATATTACAAATATGTATCAAATATTAATACATCTCCACTTCATTAGAAGATTTAGATTATTGGATTAATTATCAAATTGCCCTGTGCGCAAATCAATAATTTCTTCTTTTATTACATCAACCACCTGGACATCATCCATAGATTTAACCGTAATTGTTTTACCCTTTGGAATCATGAAGGTTAGATTATCATTTGCATCACAGGTTTCATTTTTTGTTATACCTTCAAAAATTGAATTATCCCCTTCAATCACAGTTATTTTTTCGGATTTCCTCAAACCCGATAAATCTAATGACCGGATGCGAATCGGAATAAGTTCTGCAACATCTTCATCAGTTATAGCATACCTATTAGTTACATCGACTGCACCATATGTTTTAATTCCAGGAAGCCAATTCATTGGAAAATATATTTCTGAAGAATTCCAAGTAACTGCGAATATTCCATATTTCATATCACCCTTTTTAGCATTACCAGCCAATTCTTCAAACCAGGCCACATCAAGTTTTTCACCAGTTGGCTCAGCGGCACCAGTAAAATGCCACCCATTATCCCATATTTCAACCCAAGAATGATTCCCTGAATCATTATACCAAAGTGGTGTCCCGACAAAACGTGCTGGTATACCTACACTCCTACATGCATCTATCAATAAGATACTCAATCCCGTGCATGAAGCCATTCCAGCATTAATACTTTCATATGGAGACTGATCTGCTTTAGGACGATCGGTTGAATATTTAACACCAACTTTATCAAAAATTTGATGATTAAGAAGAATTGCTGCTTTATATGATGTTTTTACATCGTTTACAATTGGGAAAAAATTCTTTCTAAAATCTTCGCGCCATTCTTCCCGGTTTTCATTTAAACTTGCATACGGTAGTATAGCATCAAAAAATATCTCTTCTGGTACCTTTGAACCCCAGGGGGATGATTCTAATGCTTCATAAGCTAGGCGACAATTATTAATCAAAAACTGTGATGATAAAGTTTTTAAATCATTATCAGGCATATGGGTTATAAGCCATTCCATACCAGCATAATACTCACTTGGAACATTTGTAATCGCTTGTTGAATTTCAATTTTATTATTACCAGCAATAGAGAGGGCTTTTTCTATATCTGTGCCAGATAATAGATTTAAACTAAATATAATTATTATATATTTTTTTACCATATAATTCTCCAAACTCATAGAACACCAAAAAAAAAATTCTGTTTTTATCCTTAAATCATAATCTTCACATCAAAGATACAGCTATAATTAATATCAAATCCAGGCATCATTAGGAGCTGTTAAATCATTAGTTTTACTGCCTGTATTAACAATTCCTTTTGGTTCAATAATCATAATTTTGCACTCTTCTTCAGCATATGGCTTATGATCTACTCCAGCAGGAATGACAAACATTTCACCCTTTGATAAATTAATTGTATCATTTTGAAAATCAATTTTCATTTTCCCATCAATTACAATAAACGCTTCATCTGTATCTTTGTGATTGTGCCAAACAAACTCTCCTTTAATTTTTACTAGCTTAAACTGATAATCGTTCATTTCAGCGACCACTTTCGGGGTCCAATACTTAGAGAATTTATTAAACTTATCACTCAGGTTAATCTTAGTGTTTTTCATATCAATATCTATCTACAAATAGGTCGACCTTTAAAAAGACCACCATTGCATTTTTCTAAATTTTTTAATATTCTTGAATATATTAATACTTTCATAATAAGAAACACCATTTGACTTTCTGACTCAATTATTTATTTGTAAATCTTTTAAAATAATTGAAAATTGAAAGCAAGAAATCATTTCTAAGTAATAACCGGCTATCACACTTAGGGCACTTTGATAATAAACTAATATATTCTGTGAGTTTAGTTCTTTTCCAATTATGAGAGCATGATAGGCACTTCATTTTTTACTCTTAAATAGTACAAATCTACTAACCTTTAAAAAAATGAAAAAGCACCCAGTTTTTTCGTTTCATTTTTTTTTATTTTTATCGCTAACATTAATTAATAACAAAATAGAAAAAAATATTATTACTGAACCAATTAAAAAATTAAAAGTAATATTTTCACCAAATATAATCATGCCTGAAATTGCTGCAAATGGAACCTGTATATAACTAATCGGAGCGGCTTTACTGGCTGGCAGAGCTTTATATCCAAATGTTAAAAATGTTTGGCCTAACTGTGTGCTAATCCCGACTAATATAAGAATGATCCAAAGATTAAGACCTGGAGATATCCATTCAGCAAATGCAAATGGAAAACTTAATGGAACAGTAAATAGAGGGAAATAAAACATTATTACATATGGAGATTCTTTCATATTTGAGGCTAACCTAACAAGTACATATGCTAGCCCAGTAAGCAAAGCTCCAATAACTGCTATCATAACATTTAATTTATTTAATGATGCATCGGGATTAAAAAATGGGAAGTTTAAGATTATATATACTCCAATAAAACCTAGTATAATTGCATAAAAAAGTCTTTTCCCTATCTTTTCTGAGATAAATATTGTAGCAAATAGAGCAGTAAATATAGGAAAGAGGTATTGAATTACTGTCGCTTCTGAAAGAGAAAATCTTTGTATTGATTCGTAGACAAATAGTAGAGCAACTGATCCAACAATTCCTCTTAAGATTAATATTTTTTTATTTTTACCCCATAGAAAAACTTTCTTTTTTCTAATTAAAAAAAATGTAAATAGAAGAGTAGTTAACCCTCGCACAAAGATAATTTGCATTGTTGGTAATTGATTTCCTGCAATCTTTACAAAAACCGTCATAAGGCAAAAAAAGAAAGCACTGGTTACCATAAAAATATATCCCATCGTAGAAGCAATAATTTATCTATTTATTTAAAATATGTTAGTAAAGCAGTTTACAAAAATCTATGAAATATGAATACATTAATTAACCCTTCTTATAGAAAAATAGTCTACATAATGTATATAAATGGTAATTAGATTTATAAAAAATTATTTTAGAAAGGCGACCAAAAATAATTCCTGATGAAATTCGGGATTTATATGAAGGAATTTTTAACAACCTAACTACGAGTGAATTTTTATATTTTTGGAATATGGGGACTATAAAATCTGTAAAAGATGATTACTTCATCCATTCTGGTGAAAAACAAAATAATCTTCTTTTGGTTCTTTCTGGAGAAGCAAATGTTGAGGTCAACAATAATACAATTGCGAAGCTTTCCCGCGGAGCCTTTATTGCTGAAATTAGTTTTTTAACTGGAGAACCTGCATCAGCAGATGTGCATGCAGAAGGCGAAGTTATTTTTATTTCATGGAAGAGTGAACGTCTAAAAATTATGAAGAAGGAAAACGCTCCTTTTTGGATGAAATTACAACATGCTCTTTCTGAAGATTTAATTAAGAAAGTTAAGCCACAGGCTAAGAAAAAATCCCAAATAGAAGAATAATTCTTTTATATCTCTTAGAAACCTTAGCTTTTTATTTAAAGCTTTCGAGCCAATGTCAATCCATCTCCAATAGGAACCATTGTAATGGAAACTCTTTTATCTGTATACAAATATTTATTGAATTCTCTTATAGCTTTTGTATCTGAATCATTAATTTGATCATCAATAACACGTCCACTCCATAAAACATTATCAACTGCAATCAATCCACCAGAGCGCAATAATACCAAAGATTTTTCAAAATAATTTGAATAGTTTGTCTTATCAGCATCAATAAAACAAAAATCGTAACTGTTTGAGAAACCATCAGATATAAGTTTATCCAATGTCTCCAATGCAGGTGCGATACACAAATCAATTTTATCTTCCACATTTGCAAGTTTCCAATATTTCTTTGCGATATCTGTCCATTCAATATTTATATCACATGCTGTAACACATCCATCTTCAGGAAGAGCCAATGCAACAGCGAGAGTACTGTAACCAGTAAATACACCTATTTCGAGTGTTTTTTTACAATTTATTAAACTAACTAAAAAGGCCATGAATGAACCTTGCTCTGGGGATATCTGCATCTGAGAATATTCCATAGGTTCTGTCTCTTTTCGGAGATCATAAAGAATTTCTGACTCCTTGACTGAAAAATTTAAAAGGTATTCTCTTAGTTCTCTATTAAGTAAAATTGTATCACTAGACATAAATTTTTTTCATATCCTTTTTATAATTATCAATTATCTTCAAAATTAATATCTAAGGAAAATTGTTTTTCATATTCCTTATTCCACCAATACCCATTCTTTTTTTGTTCTGGGTTTGAGAAATTATAATAATCTAAAGAAATACGCATATTTTTTGGTTGCTTATGGATATTGTTTTCTGAAAGAAGATCTAAAACATGTGGATTACTCTGTCTAAGAGCACGTAAAAAGCTTACAAACCAATACGAATGATCAAAGTATCTGTTTATATGCATTTGAAAATTCCTGATTACTTGCTGTCGCTCCATGACATTCATAGAATTTATCTCTTGGAGCTCATATATAGAAAAAAATTGTTCTATTTTTAATTCATCAATTTTCATATCCCCTTTAGCTACAACCTCTAAAAAACGTTTATAGAGAAATAATGAAAATTTTGTTTTCATTATTTGTTCGATATAAAGAGCTTCAAACCACATTTGCCAGTCTAAACGTGGCATGTGCGGGAAAAAGAATCGTGGTGGCGTTTTGAGTTCAACTGGTTTGTATTTGAAAATATATGGTTTCCAGTTTTTCCCATCATCGCTGTATGATATATTTATCTCTGGGCGGGCGGTTGTCATAACTCTAAACAGACCATAGGAATTCATTGATCGCGTAGATTGTGCTACTCTTAGTAATGTGTTTTTTATTGGCGAAGAAGAAATTGATTCATCTACAAAATTTGTACGATTACCACCAATGTCCAATCTCAAATAAATACTTCCAGTAATTATAAACATTACTAATACTATAAACCCTAAGATAGTTTTAATATAAAATCGCCTAAAAACATTTGGATAATTAAAATGAGCATAAAAAAAATATGATTTAAGTTTTTTATGAATTGTCTGGTCATCAACCAATGTTAAACAAAGAACTATTGTTAAAAGATTAAAAAATCCATAATTCCCAGTGATAATTATCATGATTTGGAGAAATACAATCCCAAGAGAGGAAATATTTCGAAAGCGTCTTGGAAATACAATAAAAAAAGGCAGTACCAACTCAACAAAGAAGGTAATCATTAGGGATATCTTATCAAACCAGTTTGGCAACCAGTGAAAATACCAACTTAGCCAGGAAGGAATTGGCTGAGTCCAATAATGATAATCTAGTGCTGTAAAATCTATCCAGGTATTTGATCCATTTGTTCCAAAGTAAGTGAATTTTACTAAACCAGATTCAAACATTAGTTTCAACAACAATAGCCAAAGCAGTAATCGACCAATGAAATGAGGATCACCTAGAAAACTTATTTTTTCTCTAACTACCCATGGTAAAAAGAAAAAGGATAAAAGCATAGTTTCCAAAAGCAATAAATCCCATTGAAAATTCAAGAACGGTTGGGAAACCACTGTGATTGAAAGGTATGATATCCAACTTATTAAAACCGCAATATGAGGAATAATTCCAAAAATCAATAAGGTAGCTGATAAAATACCCAATATAAATAGAAAGGTTAGTCCATTAATGCCTGATATAAACCATAATAAAGTAGGACGAATAAAGAAAACAGTTTGTGAAATTTCGCTTATACTATTATTGCGAACCTGATTAAGATTTTCTTGAAAAGGCATAATACCTTCTGGGCCAATTAGTCCTGATGCTTGAGTCCAAAGAGATAAATAAGAAACTAAAATTGTAAACCCTAACAAACGACCAAAAAACCATCCACTGATTCGGTAGGTTGAAAATAAGAAATTTTTCCCCCAAAAAAGATTAACTAACTTTCTGAAAAACGATCTATGATTTGCTACAAACTGATATCCCCATTCAGATAGAGTAGCAAACCAACGAAATCGCTGATAAGCCTTAAATGCCCATCCTTTTCGAGGATATTCAGCAAAAAACCGGTAAATTGCGGCGGCAGCGTGGTAAACAACACCTGTAGGCATAAATAAAACTACAGATGAAGTGTAATCTTTTTTGGGAGCATGGGGATATTTTTCATGCAACTTCTGATACGGGAGCAAGTCTACTTTTTTCTCTTTATAAGAACTAAACCTCTCAGCACACATTCGACAGAAATTGCACTCTCCATCCCAGATCATCAGAGGTTTTGATGGCCTAAATAATTTCAGAGAATTATCTGACAAAGCATTATATCCTAATAAATAATTAAGTAGAATAGTTTAACAACATTGATTCAAACAAATTTTTTGATTTAGATGAAAATCTAAGTATTAGAGAAAAATATTTTCTAATATTCCAAAAAATGTGAACTTGTTTATGTACCACAAAAGGTTTGGTGTATCTCCTGATCGGGAAGAGGAGGTTGCATTAGCTGTTTATATTGTGTTTGAGATCGAAAAGGATTTGTACATGCTTCTAATAAAACCTCAAAAAATTTAAAATCTTTATCAAGTGCATCTTTAATTGCTTTTTCTACTAAATGATTTCGAGGAATAAATGCAGGGTTTACTGCTTTCATTTTATTTTTCCGTTCCTGTTCGTTAATATTTTCTGATATTAATCTTTTGCGCCAGCGCTTCATCCATTCATCAAATACATGCGGTATGCTAAATAACGACCGAATTGATCCATCAGAATCCGAACTTGTGTTTTTCACTTCACTTAATCGTCTAAATGTAAGCGTGAAATCCGCTTTTCCGTCAGCCATAATGTTTAATAAATCTTTTACAAGTTTCATATCGTTATGCATTTCAATTGTCAATCCTAATTTTTGCAGTATACCTAAATTTAATTTTTCTTGATAGGAAGATGGAAAACTATCGATTATTTCTTTAGCTTGTTGATATGCTGTATCCTTTGATTGGTGTATCAAGGGTAAAATAGTTTGTGCAAAGCATCCAAGATTCCATTGAGCAATTCCTGGTTGATTTCCAAAAGAATATCTTCCTCCATGATCTATCGAACTATAAACTTTTCCAGGATTATAAGTATCCAAAAATGCGCATGGACCATAATCAATAGTCTCTCCTGCAATTTGCATATTATCAGTATTCATTACTCCGTGTATAAAGCCAAAAAGCATCCATTTAGCAATTAGCTCTGCTTGTCTTTCAGTTACCAAAAGAAGTAACTGTTTATAAGGATTATTTGATTTTAAAGCTTCAGAGTAATGTCTATTAATAATATAATCAGCAAGTGACCGAACACTATCTATATCGTTCTTTGCAAAGAAATACTCAAAAGTTCCTATTCTGACATGGCTTTTCGAAACTCTGGTAAGAATAGCACCAGGCATAGGCAATTCTCGAAAAATTGTTTCTCCAGTAAGCATTGCTGATAGGGTTCTGGTTGTCGGGATACCAAGGGCATGCATACTCTCACTTAAAATATATTCACGTAAAATTGGTCCCAGCACTGCTTTACCATCTCCACCTCTAGAAAACGGTGTTGGGCCTGAACCTTTAAGTTGAATATCATGGCGAATTCCGTTTGGAGAAATAATTTCTCCTAATAATATTGCGCGACCATCTCCCAACACAGGTACCCAGGAACCAAATTGGTGACCAGCATAAGCCATGGAAAGTGGTTCAGCACCATGGGGAACCATATTTCCCGACAGAACATCAACACCAGTTTTTGAATTTAAATCATTTTTATCGAGTCCTAACTCATCGATTAGTTCTTCATTAAGTTTAATCAACTTAGGCTCAGGAACTCGTGTAGGTACAACTTTTCTATAGAACTCTTTTGGGAGATTTGAATAGGTATTATCAAAATTAAATAAAACCGGTTGTTGTCGAATATTCCCCATTTATGTAAAATTAATAATTAATGGTTTATGTTCTGGTTTCCACTGTTTGTATTTATCCATTATTGATTTAAAAAGAGTACTTTCAATCCAATTAATTAACCAATTATCTAAATTGGGATACTCGTTGGAAAACCACTCTCTATCTACATTAGCAAATTGTCTTATAAATGGAAATATTGCAACATCAGCTAAACAACATAATTCACCTAAAATATATTTATTGATTTTTAATTTATTTTCATAATCAGATACTGTTTCAGAGCATTTTTTACGATAGAATTCTCTAGGGAACTCTGGGTAGCGAATATGATATTTATACCGATCTAACCAATTCTTAAACTGGAAGTCATTATTAAAAATTAAATTATCTTGCTCCTCAATATTATCATTATACCAACTTTGCTTGCCCTGTTTTAGTGCCCAGAGCATAATATCTATACTTTCATCAATAATGTTTCCATCTTTTAGCTGAAGGACGGGGACGGTAGCTTTAGGAGAAATATCAGAGAGCGATTGCGGTCGATCTCTAAGTAAGATTTCCCTCAATTCAACTGATATATTCATATGTGCAAGAACCATCCTGGCTCTTATTGCATAAGGTCAACGTCTGAATGTATATAATATTGGATAAGTCATATTTACCTAAATTTTTAAACTAATTGTGAAGGTTAAAAAATGATTATTTATCTATGAACCTGTTATTGTTGTTAATAATACTTTAGGATTCAAATTTTTTCCACCCACTATTTTCATGGTTAAAATTATATTTCTTTTCATGGATAATTTCAATCAATATCTCTATGCTATCAATCAAGCGCGGACCAGGCCTATTAAAAAATTGATTTCCGTCAGTTAAAAAAACATTTTGGTCCCGTACAGCTCTAAGATCTTCCCATCGGGGATTGGATTTTAATTTATCCATTTCTAATTCACATTTTTCTATATTATATCCACATGGCATAACAATTATAATATCAGGATCTTTATTAAAGAGTTCTTCAAATTCCATCCAAGGTGAATGCATTCCTTTTTGTCCGAATAAATTAATTCCTCCAGCTATTTCTATCAATTCTGGGACCCAATTACCTGCTGCCATCAATGGGTCAATCCATTCAATACAAATCACGGATTTTTTATCATTATCCTTAACTAGACTAATCAAACTATTAATTCTGTTTTCCATTTTATTAGTAACTAATTTTCCTTTATCCTCAACATCCAAAGATAAAGCTACTTTATTTATATCATTGTAAATATCACTTAACTGATTTGGTTCCAAAGATAAGATATTTGGTTTTTTACCAAGTAATTTATTTACTGCTGATTTAACATCAGAAAAACTCACAGCACATACATCGCACTGGGATTGGGTAATAATCAAGTCCGGGTTTAACTCAGACAGCTTATGCTCATCTATCTTATATACCGATAATGCTTGCTGCAAAACTGATTTAACTCTTTCATCTATTTGTCTGCTAGTTCCATTTGTATTAAATCTTGGCTCTGTACAATATGGCAATTCCAACACCTCTTTAGGAAAATCACATTCATGTGAGCGACCAACCAATTGGTCTCCACAACCTAAAGCATAAACGATTTCGGTACTACTTGCAATTAAGGATAAAACGCGCACTTAATTTCTATTTTTTCCCACATTTCAAATTTGCAGGGACTGCAATATCAAATTTTTTTGGGTACGATCTATTTTTTTCTTTTTCAGATTGAATAAATTTTTCTCTAGTCATACCCTTCCCTACATTCTGATTCCATCGTTTTTCCTCACCTATAGTTGAAAACATTACCCCCGAGTAATCATGAGCGGGATAAACTTTGGTCTCATCGGGATACACAAATAATTTATTCTTTATACTATCGAACAAAATACCAGGATCTCCTCCTTGAAAATCTGTTCTACCTGTACTACCAATAAACAAAGTATCCCCTGTAAACAACATGCCACTACAGTAATATGATACAGAACCTTTCGTATGCCCAGGAGTATGTATTGTTAAAACTTCATATGGACCAAGCTGAATGGAATCACCGTCTTCTAATAAATAATCAGATCCTTTTACTCCTGAATGCGAACCGTAGTAAATAGGTGCTCCCATTTTTTCCCTGATTGTATAGGCTCCCGTAATATGATCAGCGTGCACATGAGTTTCTAAAATTCCAGTCAACCTTAGTTTTAATCTTTTTATGTTTTCTAAGTCGCGGTCAATTTGCTCCATTACTGGATCTATAATAATACATTCTTTTCCTTTGTCATTAAAAATAAAATAAGTATACGTACATGATTCTCGATCAAAATATTGTCTAAGAGATAGTGATTTCATATCGTGATTTAATTGTTTCAAATATTTTATTTTATATTTCTTTTTAAAATACAGTTGATTTCCTAATTGATTAAGAATTCATTAATGATTTTTTTTCCTTGAGCAAGTATTGGATCACCATCTGCCATTAAAACACTATCAAAATCTAATTTATCTAAAACATGAAGACCTTTTTTTGCTCTCTTTATATCGCTATATTTTTCTGGTGGCAGTAAAGATACACTTCCAGACGGCTTCCCAATTAAAGCATCACCCAAAAAGAGGATATTTCTTTCATCCCAATATAGTGCGGTCTCTCCAGGAGATTTATTATCAGGAACAACTATAGTTTTTAAAAAACCAAAAAGTAATTCATCATGATTAAAATAATTATCCGCAATTAAAGTATCTTTATTTTTATCTTCTAAATTAATACTGATCTTTGCATTACATTTTTCTTTTAGCTCAATACTCCATCGAACATGATTCCGGTTGGTAATAATAATATGCTGTACAGAACCTAAGGAGTCAAATAATTGAAGATCTGAGCGATTTAGATAAGGAGGATCAATAACTACATTTGGAAATGTCGAATCTTCAGAATAAAGAAAATAACCGTTAAAATTTATTTTCTTCTCTTTGGAATATACTGACCACGTATAGATATTTTTTAGTATTTCATTCATAATGATAATTATCTAATATTATTTTCGAAAAATTTTATTATCAAATAAAAAAAGATCTTTGCAACCCATGCTGTTATTATTCTAGCAAGTAATATAAATAGAACTAACTAGATTGATCCTTCCAGAATCATTAAAGCAAGTCTACTAATATCAATATTGTTCACTATTTCATCTCCAGAAATATCACCTATTTGGTATGCACAACCTTCTTGGTTTACGATAAGTAAAAGATCTGACAAAGATAAAACATCAAAAACATCAATAGATACAGTTGAATCGGGATTCATATCTCCATTAATATTCCCAAAAACCCAGATATTTTCATTATCGCATGGGTCACATGCATCTCCCATCCCATCACTGTCAATATCATCCTGATCAGGATTATAAACCAAAATACAGTTATCATTTTGACTAAGTATTCCATCTTGATCTGGATCTGGATCAAGATTATTTATAAAAATCTCCTGGACCTGATATACTTCCGAATTATAATTATTTTGTACTGCTGCAATAATTTTAATACTGTCTGGATTCCAAGCATCTCCATTAATTATAAATGAACCAGAAAATATCTGTGAATCCCCTGTAGAAGTAATTATCAAATCTCCTGCAACAATCCATTCGCGAACCACATTCCTTGCATTGTGGTCTATCCACTCCCATATGTACCATGGTGTCATTATATTATCTTCAACGATAAAAATATGCACTTTTTCATTGGTATTATGCACATCTTCATTTAAAGAAACAACAATATCATAATCAACATTATTACTATCCTTAGAACCACTAATTGTTATCTCGTAAGGTGTATCAATGCCAACAATATTCTGATAGATTGAAGTATAATTATTGTATGCGGATTGTTCTGAATTCGCACCAACTATAACTTCAGAACCGTTGAAAACTTCAAAGGGTACTCCCGTTATAGTATCATTCCATCCGTAAAGCCCCCCACGGGCATTGAAGCAATCACCAACTATGCCATTATAAATACAGTCATCCAGATCTGAAGTATCTGCTGTATATGCATCCAAATGCCATTGTAGACTGATCAAAGTCCCGGGAAATTCGTCCAACATATCAGATATTGCAAAGCTACCATAACCACAATAAGGACAGTAATCAGCACCGGTAAAATCATCTACAAGAACACGTTGATTATTTCTGGAAGCAGTCTGAAGAATTGTTCTCAATTCTTCAATTTTGAGATTTGGAGGTTTAAAACCTTGTGAAAATGATAGTGACAATAATATTAAATAGTAGATTTTTTTCAAATTTCTATACTAACTGTTTAGTTAAAGATCTTCCTGATATAAAATATCATCAGCACACTAATGTAATATAACTAACTTAAACATATTTTCTATAATTCCTTATATTGCTTCTTCATGCCCTTTGCAGTATAAATAAAAAACATTTTCTTGATTTTAATTTTTATGGAATATACAATAGCTTTATTTCTTTCCCTTTTAGATAATTACCAGAATCATATATTAGTGCGGCATTTCCTGTTTTTCCATCATATCCTAAATGTTCTTTCATATTTTCTTCTACATTTATATTGCAACAAAAATGGGGATACCCATTAAGAGGTAACGGATAATTATTTGGAACGGTATAATAAAAACGGTTGACATTTACCCATATGCCATTCTGATTTTTCTCCCCAACAAATATTACTGTTGTGTTAGTACCAGCATCAGGATCATCATAAAAAATTGTAGCGTAGTAAGGATTCCCGGATGTATACATTTTATTTTGTACATTTACAATTAATTCGGACACGCCAGGAGAAGAACCAGTTGGTCCCTGATCTCCTTCACATCCAGATAAATGTATTATCAATAAAAGAAAAAATATGCACAATAATTTATTGATCATCTACAGAACATATTGAACTTGATATAATTATTAAGGGATATAGATTAGTTTTATTTCTTTACCGTTCAAATTTTTACCAGGATCAAGAATCAGTGCGGCATTTCCTGTTTTTCCATCATAACCAAAATTTTCTTTCAATCTTTCTTCTACATTTATATTGCAACAAAAATGTACATGCTCTCCATTAAAAATGTAGCGGATTGCATTTACCCATATACCGTTCTCCAGCTTCTCACCAACAAATATAACTGTTGTATTATTATCAGTATTAGGATCATCATAAAAAATTGTAAGCCAGTCGGGATTCCCGGATGTATACATTTTATTTTGTACATTTATAATTAATTCAGTTACTCCACCAGCAGGTCCAACTGGTCCCTTATCCCCTTCACATCCAGATAAATGTATTATCGATAAAAGAATAATATATGTACAACAATTAGTTAAATGTCTATTCAATATGAATCTTAACTTTATTTTATTAATCATTGAATGAAATAGTAATGCCTTCTGAATCTGTTTTGATTAGCCAGACATCAAATGCATATCCCAATGAAAAAGGTTCAACATCAAATGAATTTGTCGATCCTGTTATTATAAATCCATAATCTTTTGTCTCTTTTACAGACCGAATATGGTCTTGACCAATACCCCATCCAGGATTAAATGCAGTTGTATCAGTAGCATAAACACCAAATGTCCGCTCCCATTGCAGACTCCCTTGCCCATTTACTTTAATTAATAATCCATCACTGTCGTTCCATTTATCATCATAAAGACCATACCTGGTATTATACCTAGAACAAGTAACCACATAACCTCCATCAAAACATTGCTCAACAGAATTAAAACTTAAATTATTATCTCCTCCTCCTCCATTATGAAAATATTCCCACTCAGGATTTCCGTCTAAATCCGTTTTTAACATCCAGCCTAGTCTGTTAGTTTCTCCTACTAATATATAACCGCCATCAAAAGTTTTGTTGAAAGCTGTAAATTTATCATCTGTATCGAGATCATCAGACAATTCTTCAGACGCATACCAACGAGACCATAATTTATTTCCATCATGATCCAACTTTAGTAAATACCCATCATTTTGTAACCAAGTACCCTTTGCAAATCTTGTGTATCCTGCTATCATAAAATTTCCATCATGATCTTCAATAATATCATATACATATCCAAAATCATTATCTCTTATTTTCTTTTTCCATTCTGTATTTCCATTCGAGCTAAGCTTGATAATATAAACGTCAACATATAATGCTGAGTATGGATAAGTATTTATTTGTTCATAATCATCCGCATATCCTCCAACAATATATCCACCATCTCTTGTTTCCCGGGCAATATAAGCACCTTCACTATCACTATTTCTGCCAAAGGTTTTAATCCACTCATTATTTCCTTCGGGTCCAATTTTTGATACAATAATATCCCAATCATCATTAGAATCTTCGGTGGTACCGTAGACTAAATAACCACCATCACTTATTGGTTCCATCGAAGAATTGAACGCCCCAAAATCATCTGCGGTTTTTTCCCATAATGAATCACCATAAGCATTGGTTTTCATTATCCAATAATAATTATTCCCTTGATCATAATTATATGTAGAACCACCAATAATATATCCTCCATCATCTAATTCTATAACATAGTTGCCTGAGTTATTGTTCTTATCTCCATAAGTTTTAAAAAATCTTTCAGTGTTTGATTCAAATGTGTTATTGTCATCTGTAACTCCGCAAAGTCTATCATCAACAATTATTTGGTCTTCACAATTAAGGATTAATATAGAAAACAAAATAAAAAATATTATAAGTCTAATCATTAGAATTAAAATGATGCAGTGTTACCATCAGGGTCAGTTTTTATCAATACCCCACCTGGTGGCCCAGAATCAATGCTGGGAACACCAAATGCTCTACTGGAACCCGCAATAATAAATCCTTTATCGGATGTTTGCTGAAAAGATCTACAATAAATTTTTTCTTCAATTATATTAGTTTTTTCCCATTCTATTGATCCAGATTCATCAATCTGTAATAAAAATACTCTAGCTGTATCATTCTTACTTTTTGTTCCTGCAATAATATATCCTCCACTGCTAGCGTGCTGGCACGAACATGCACCGTCCATTTCTTCATCACCATAAGTTTTTTCCCATTCTATATTACCCAGATCATCTGTTTTAACGATCCAGGCATCATGATTCCCATTACCAAATGAATGTGTTGATCCACCAAATACATATCCACCATCTAGAGCAAGTAAAAGAAATTTTGCATATTCATAACTTTCACCTCCAAATGTTTTTTGCCAATCCTTGTTACCATCTAAATCTGTTTTTATTAAAATAATATCTTGACCGCCACTTCCAAATGATAGGGTATTCCCTACTAATATGTAACCACCATCATAGGTTTCCTGAACATAAACACCGTAATCATTATTAATACCACCGAAAGATTTAGACCATTCTTCTTTACCGTGACAATCAACTTTAAGCAATAATATATCTGAAATTTGTCGGAATTTGGTATCCCCGACTATAATATAACCCCCATCGGATGTTAATTGGTGACAATTACCAATCTGATCATCGCCATCCTCAATTGCAGTGCCATACAAATAATTCCACTCACCATTTCCATTCCTATCAGTTTTTATCAACCATACATCATCATGAGAAGTAAGGTAACCCCATGGTAATGATTTAAACCCAACAATACTATATCCACCATCTGAAGTTTGAAGTACATGGTTAGCTCTTTCTTTATAAGGTGCTGATCCTCCAAAATTTTTATTCCATTCTTCATTTCCATCACTATCTGTTTTAATAAACCACATATCTGAATATTTACCTGGACTAATCATCCAACCGACAACAACATACCCATCATCTTTTGTTTGTTTTACACAATTAAAATCCTCAGGCCCGCCATTTCCAAAAGGTTCAATAAATACCTTATACCCATCAGATTCTCTTTCGCAGGAATAAAAAAGAAGTATAAGAAAAATAAAAACTATATTTTTACTAATCATTTACCACAATGATCCTTTAATAAATTTGTATTATTTGTTTTGATTTCAAGATTTTCACAGGATATAATGAAAACCGCTATAATTAGAATTTTAATTAATCTATCAATATAGATATTCATTATTTTTTTATGCATAACATTATAATAATTAAAAGGATAATTACGATATATATTATTATATCTAAGTCTAATCTCCATTACAAAAACAAAAACCCTTCTGGTCATCAGAGCTTGATGTTGTGAAAATAATAAATTTATTTTTGGGATAGCTATTTTGTATAATTAAGCAAATGATTGAATCTATAATTCTTGTTCTAGCAGCGTTTCTTACTTCCATGCTTTCAGCAATCATTGGAATGGGCGGAGGCGTAACACTCTTAGGAATGATGGCTATTATTATTCCAGAGGGATTTATGGTAGTAGCTCTCCATGGGGTTATCCAACTTGTAAGTAATGTAACTCGAACTACTGTATATCGTAAACATTTGCATAAAGAAATTTTAAATCAATTTCTGATAGGTGCAATCCCAGGATTACTACTCTCAGCAGGAATTGTCTATGGGATGATAAAAATTTACCAGGTTGATTCTGCATCTGAGATAAAGATTGATTTTCTTAAAGCTTTTATAGGACTTTATATCCTTTGGTTTTTGTATTTACGAAAAAAAGGCAAACCAATACATGAAAGGGCTTTCTTATTGATGGGAGTGCTAAGCGGAATAGTAACAGTTTTTATTGGTGCAGCTGGGCCACTTATCGCACCGTTTTTTTTAAGTAAAGACATAACTAAAGAAAATATAATTGCCACTAAAGCAGCCTGTCAATCAATTGGACATTTAGGAAAATTGCCCATTTTTATTTTTATGTTTAATGTAAACTATATTGAGGAATGGTCAATTCTTTTACCATTAATCATCGCAGTCTATTTTGGAACTAAGTTTGGGAAAAGAATGCTCGGAAAACTTCCTGAAGTTATTTTTAAAATGCTATTTAAAGCGGTTCTTTCATTGATTAGTATTCGACTTGTAGTCGTAGAGTTATACCAATTGATATAATAATAGATTAAAGAATATGTCTTATATATTTTTTAAAATTCACTGCTACTCTTTATTCTCTTAGCAAGAACTCCTAATTCTGTTTTATTAATTTCGCATTCCCAAATTTCTAAAACATTCCAATTAATTTTTTTTAATTCATATTTATTTTTTTTATCTCTTATTTTGTTTTTTTTGAACTTTTCTATCCAAAATTTTTTATTTGTTTTCGGTATAGAACTATTTTTACAATCATGTTGATGCCAAAAACAACCATTTACAAAAATAGCAGTTTTATATTTAGGTAAAACAATATCAGGTTTACATGGAAGTTTATTTGAAGACAATCTAAACCTTATACCCTTTTTATGAAGAAATGACCTTACTATTAACTCAGGTTTGGTATTTTTTGAGTTAATTCTGCTCATATTCCAACTTCTCATTTTTTTATTTAAATGGTCAGCCATTACAAATTTTAGCTATAGACAAATAAACAAAAAACACTAGGCAAACAAACTTGATGATTAATTAAAAAAGTTTGTATTAATATTTTTAATATAATAGGGCTGATCATTGCCGAATCTAATGATTCAGATACAAAAAAGTACAAGAATGCAGGGTTCTTGGTAGATTAAGGTGCGGTCAAGGATGCTCCATTATCTTTTGGGTTAATATTTAAAATAAAAGGTGCAGCTCTCTTTGCCCAACTATCTGGTTTTTCATACACTCTCGCATTTTGACTCCAGCATGATCTCAGCATATCAGTATCAATAACTCCAGGATTCAGTGCCACACTTACCATACCTTCAGGAAGTTCCTGTGCCAGAGACTTTGACAAACCTTCAATAGCCCATTTGCTACTACAATAAGGTGCTACCTCTGGTGAAGTGCTTCTTCCCCAGCCAGAACTAAAATTGACCACTGTTCCTTTTCCCACTTTGATCATATTTGGCACGAATTCCTTGATCGTATTATGTACACCTTTTATATTAATATCTATTACATCTGAAAATTCCTGTTCCGACACATTCCACAAAGTTGCATTTTTATTTATGATACCTGCATTGTTCAATAAAAATTCTGGTGAACCATACTTATTTAATATATCCTTGGCCCAGGAGCGGACCTGTCCATGATCAGATATGTCAACAACCTGAAAATCTGCATTTTTTAAATAAAAATTGGACATCGATTCAATGGAATTGGCACTGCGACCACAGCCAATTACCATATGACCAAGTTGGATATATTGTTCAGCGAGTGCTTTACCCAATCCCTTTGTAACTCCCGTAATAACTATCGTATAAATTCCTTTGATCATAGATAGATATTACTTCTCTTCATCGTATGATGCGTATTCAAAAAAAATAGCATTACAATATCTACATAATATTTAGATTAATAAGATATGAAAGAAAAAACCTCGTCAATGCGGGGCTTGGTGTTGTGAAAAGTTTAAAATTATTAGGATTGAAATACCGTACAGTATAACAACCTAATTAGATAATCGGAAAATAATTATTTTAAATGGCCAGATATTAACTTTCATTCGGAATAACCCAGACAGGATTGAGAGTAATATCAAAAAAAATGTATGATATCTAAATTAATATATATGAAAAACAAGTTTATAGATCTTTTCGCTGGAATTGGAGGGTTTCATTTGGCTATTCATGATAATTATTGGGATTGTGTTTATGCATCTGAAAATGACAAATATGCAAGAAAAACATATGAAAAAAATTTTAAAAAAATTTCCCCTTTAATTTTTAAAAATCAACTATTTAACGATGACATTCTTAAGGAAAATCCAAAAGATATTCCAAACCACAATCTTCTTTGTGCTGGATTTCCTTGCCAACCTTTCTCTCAGGCAGGATATAAAAAGGGGTTTTCTGAAGATTTAGAAGATCGTGGAAATATGTTTTTCGTAATCAGAAATATAATTGCTGAAAAAAGGCCAGATGTAATTTTTCTAGAGAATGTAAGACATTTATTAAAGCATGACGGGGGTAGAACATTTACTATTATTAAAGATATTTTAGAAAATGAATTGGATTATAATATCAAACACAAAATTATAAAGGCATCTGATTATGGTTTACCTCAACACCGACCTCGAATTTTCATAATTGGCTTCCCAAAAGAAGACATATATCCATACCCATTCACTTTTCCAGAACCACAAGAATTAAAGCTTACAATGTCAGATATCTGGAAAGGTAAATGTGATAAAAAAATTGGTTTTACCTTAAGAGTGGGGGGGCGTGGATCTAATATTAATGATAGACGAAATTGGGACTCCTATATAGTAAATGGTAAGGTGGTAAAATTAGAAGTTGAACAAGGTAAAAAAATGATGGGTTTTCCAGAGACCTTCGAATTCCCTGTATGCAAAACTCAAACAATGAAACAGTTGGGGAATAGTGTAGCCGTTAATGCAATCCGATCAGTAGCAGATGGAATAAAATCATACCTCAAATTAAAAGATTCATCACCAATTTTTCATAACAAATTCCAACCATTACCTATCAGCAAACAAAAAACCCTGCGCAAGCAGGGCTAAATTTTTTAAAAAATATAAATCTTTTTAAGTAACACAATTTAGAGTAATTCATCTTCCTTTTGTTTTTGAGAGATTCATTCTCAAAATATATACACGCAACGAACTAAGAATAATCGTACCTATGATTACAACATACACAACCCGGGCCATGTATTCAGCATTGGGTATGCCTGCCTGAATCACAGCCTGGATAAGTACTGCAGCTGCCAGTCCTCGAGCAAAAACTGCATTAACTAGTTCTCTCTGTGCTTTTGTCATTCCTTTTGTTAAAGGCATTGAACCCAACCTGGTAACCATAATTAACACTGATAAAATACCACCAATAACTAATGCTCTCTGATCAGTGATATCCAACAGTATTCCAACATATATAAAAAAAAGTGACTTAAGAAAAAAGGAAGTTAGATTATAATAACGTTTCTCATTTGCTGATGTTACTTCAACACCTAGATCTCCTTGAATGGCTTTTTGTTTTTCAACAACCGATCTAGAAAGAATACCTTCTTTTATGGATGATAATTGCTTTGAATTATTCAAAATTAACCCAAGGAATAAAGCAGCAATTGGTCCATTACCACCAAAGTATTCCGTTGCCAGATATACTAGAATTAAATATGCAATAGTAATGATATAGTTGTGCTCTTCGAATACCCTAATAACAATCCATATTATGCCACCCAAAACACCTATAAAACCAGCAATGGCAAATAGTTCAATTAGGTAAGTAAGTGTTTTTTGAATACCAAATATACCAGTAGTGTAAACTTCAATAACTGATAGAGTTGCCACAATACAGAATACATCTGTAAGTGCAGATTCAAGAGCTAATCTAGAAAATAATTTTCCTCCCACTCGGATCTGACTCAATATAGGAATTACGAATGATGATGATACACCAGCAAGAGAAAAACCAATAACCATCGATGCCATCAATGTGGTTCCATCCAGATGAAATCTATGGATATAGTAGAATACTCCTCCAACTACGACCGTAGAAATAACGAAATTGTAAACTGTCAGTAAAAGGCTGGATGAAAATTCTCTAATTAATGAAGATAGGTTGATATTAAATGCGCCATCAAAAATTAAAATCAACAATGTAAATGTAGTAAATACTGGAGCAATATCAGCTAATTCTGCAGGAGATGTAAAACCAAATCCATTGGAGCCAATAAGAAAGCCAAAAATAATAAGAAACAAAACATCTGGTATATTGGTTCTGCGGAATAATATCTCAGATACGAAACCCAAAATGGCTATCAGACTGATTGCTAGAAGTGCAGAATTAACGTTCAAAGGACTAGGATTGTATTAACTATTATAAATTTTCCCATGATGTATGGTGTTTTTATTTTAAGCATACCCAAATCTACCTATCCTCCCACAAACAAAAAACCCCATGAATGTGGGGGACGGGTGATGATTATTAATATATTTTAGAAATTAAAATTTAATCCTGCGAAAGGGAACACTCCAATATCACTACTATTATCTCCAGTTAACATTATCAAACTCGTAGCGCCTAACTTTACTTTTAACCACTCTGCTATGCCATATTCTACCGTAAAAGAAGCATTTGATATAAACCCCTCAAAACCAAAGTGTGCAACATATTGACCACAAAGAATAGAAGAAATGGATAGTCTGGATTTCTTGAAATAATGCTTCCATCCAACTGTCCCTGTGAATGCCATAATCATTGTTCCCACACCAATAAAATATTCATTCATATCTGTTTGCTTTAAATTATAAGTATAACCTATGAAGCTGAAACCTGTTCTATCATCAAACATTCCAATTGATAAGTTGTGTTTTCTGAAAATATCATTTTCTTCAGCACTATCCTGATTTTTTAACGCTTCTCCAGTCTCAGGATTATCCACCCATCCCCAAGCCAACCCAATAAAAAATATCAATGTAAAATATCTAATCACCCTCAAATCTACCCATCGTCCCACAAACAAAAAACCCCACAAATGTGGGGGGATCTAATGTTACTTAAATTATGTTTAACTACTAATATGAATTTCTATATTTATATTAGAATCATCTTTATTGATTTCATATTCATCGAAAAGTTTTTCTAATTCTTTATCAAGGTCTTCTTTTGTGATATCACCACTACCTTTTACAATAACATTTGTAAAATCTTGTCCATTTTCAATAGTCTTTTCAATTCTAACATCAATATTTTTATCCATCTTATTTTCATTATCTCCTATTGAAAAAGAAAATTCTGTTTGGGCATCACCAAGAATTAATAAAATTGTAAAAACACTTATAATACCCAATGATATACCAATAAATAAACTTTTAATTTCAATTTTCATATCTAAATCTAATCACCTTCCCACAAACAATAAATCCCACGAATGTGGGGCTTATTGTTAATCTTTACTTTAGAAAATTGTAGTAAATATTTATTTCTTATATTGATCACGAATCTTGTGTGCAAACACTAATACACCAGCAGCAACAACCCAGGCAATACCTGTAATCGGTCCTTGATCAGGCGCATCAGGAAGACTAGGCGGATCCTGAGCCATGACCGTTGAGATCAAGCTTAAAGCCGTAAAGAAAATGTTATATAATTTATTTCTCATAATTCTCTCCTATTTTAAGTAAGTAATCTTATGATTTAAAACTTTTTTATCACTAATAACCTGAATAATGAGATTTCTATTGAGCAATTCTAAATCCAAAATGATCATTCCCTTTAAATTGTTCATCTTTCGCTCTGGATGATGTTTTTAAGGTGGCTTGGTGATAATTCCAGGAGCCCCCTCTTCTGACTTTTAATCCAGTATTAACAGTATTAACAGGGTCTATGAAATTATTAGAATTATTGTAATAATCAGAATCATACCAATCTTCAATCCATTCCCAGACATTACCTGCCATATTATACAAACCATACGGGTTCGGTTCATTTATTTTTACATTTAAAACATGTAATCTAGAAGGATTTCTTCCTTCAAAATTCCAAATAGCGCTTGTACCATCACCATTAATATTTCCATCTGCAGTAGCATAAATGAATTCTGAATTACCTTTTGCAGCATATTCCCATTGCGCTTCTGAAGGTAATTTAACATTATAAAATAATGTGAATGCTTTTGCACCATACCATTTGATAAAAGTAGCAGGCCAATAACTGACTTCTAACAATGTTGGTAGATTATTAGGATAATCTTCTAATTCTTCCCAATCATTATAATCATTTAATAAAGCAGATGTATCGTATTGATGTGATACTTCCGTATAATTATAATAGTCAGTTATTTCTAACCAATTAAAATCTACAGGATTTGCCGGGTTCTTAATATAAAACCATTCATTATCAGTATTTAATTCATCGTAACCAATATATGCAATATTCAGTGGGTTTTCTGGTTCTATAACTCCAGTAAATGAATCATTATCACCATCGGAATTATCATGATCTTTCATTACTCTAGTTCCACTTAAATTATAAAGAGCCATACCTCTGTATTCTTCAGGCGCATCTTCTGATCCAAATATAAGTAGATCTCCCATGTTTGGTCCTGGATTAGTCTCAGTTTGAACTTCTAATAATCCAGACAAAAAAGCTCCGTTTAAAAAATGAACATATTGCTTATTCGTAATCTCTGTTTCGCTTATTTGGAATGAGTTTAATGTAACATCATGTAAATAAGCATCATATCCGCCAGGAGGTCCCTGATAACTACTTTCACTTTCGCCCATTGTAAAAGTTCCTCCAGATATATCTTTAAAAATTATAGTACTGTGAAGTTCAAATAAATTTTCTTCATTCCAACAATCAGAAAAAATACACTCTACTGTTTCAAATATATCGAATATATTTATATAACCATCGCTATTAAAATCGCATTGGGAACCATCAAAACAATTTATCAATATGCAGTTAACACCATCAACGATATCCAAAGAGTCTAATTGTCCATCACTATTAAAATCACATTGTCCCCAAGAAAAGCAAATAATTAACAATAATAGCAAATATCTATGCAAATATCTTATATGCATGGATAATAGGATTAGAATCGGGTCTTGATGAAAAGATCTTATTACTCAATTTCCAAGCTCCATTGGACGAATCATTGTTTCTATAAATTTAATCTCTTCAGCATTTAATTTATATTTATTATATAGTATCTCATCTGACATAGAATCTTTAAACTTTTGAGTAGGAACAAACCTGAATCTTTCTTTACTCAAATCAATGCCAGAAATTGCAATAAGTATCAAAAATCTTACAAATTTAGTATGTAGATATTTTCTTAAATGTTTTGCTTCTGCTTCATTATCAAATAATTCGACAACTAAATATGAATGCGTACACACTTGGTTAGGTTTTAATATCATTGTTTTCGCTAATACTTTAAAATTACCATCTTTTCCTGGTTCGCCAGCATGCTCAGCTATAGTTCTACTCACAGCTACTTTGTATTTATATATTAAATCTATTCCAGTTTTAATATCTTCCTTTTTTAAATATCCTATTCCCTTGCTATGACGAACAATTAAAGTAGATTCATTTATTTTTCCTTTTCCACGAAAGGCGCTTCCCAAGCCAAATACATTAATTGGTTTCACGCTATCAGAAATAAAATTGTCATTAATTTTTTTTATTTTATTTATTATACCCAAGGCTTTATTATATCTGATCAAGATAGGAGTTTCATTTAAATATCTTCTCATACTATCTGTCTTAGAATTATGATTATTTACAAACGTACACTTGCCTTCATATGAACTATCCCATAAGAAATAGTTTACGCCTCCACTAATACTAACACCTGGAAAGCAATCTTTAGAGTTTGTAAAATCAACAATAGTATGTAATCTTTTATCCTCAAGCATATTTCTTCTAAATTCTTCTAACCCCATTCCACCAGAAAACCACCGACTTGGAGTTATCATTACTATATACTTAGGTTTTAATTTTTTAGATTTCTCAATAAATTTATTGTAAATTGGTTTTGCCTGCCTACCGTGGCCTGCAGTATCCAACTGATAAGGAGGGTTCCCTATAATCACATCAAATTTAATTTTAAATAATTCATCAAAAGGAAAGCACCTTCTTCTTACCATGTTTTGGGTAAAAGACCATATAGAAAACATGATTGGTTCTCCATCATTGCCAACAACCTTTAATGTCAGTGCATCTCCATGAATAACATTTTTACTTAATACAAACTTTACACAATTAAAGAGCTTAATATTTTGTTGCACTTGTGAAAAAGATTTGTACCAGTCCAAGTATATTTTATAGAGTCTTTCTTTGCATCTTTTTACATTATCTTCTAATAATTCTATACCATAAAGGCTTGTAATTGCAACCAACGAGTATTTATCTAATTCTTTTTGGCTTTCCCCATAGCGTCTCTTAACTATTTTTAGTTTTCTGTTTAATATTTCACTTAAAAAGTTTCCATCACCACAAGCTGGTTCTAAAAAACGGGATTCTATCCGCTTAGTTTCTTGCTTAACTAGATCAAGCATGGAATTTACCTCTCTTTCAGAAGTAAAAACTTCACCGTGCTCTAAAATCCGTTGCTTTGATTTTATTAAATTATTATTCATTATTTTATATTCATTTTAAGAAATAATTTATATGAAACTCTGCTATTTAATTCGACTGCCATCCATATTACCTTATAAAGTAAATTTAATGGAAACTAAATTGCAACCAAGCCTACCCAATAATTAGTAGTAGTGATATATACCTAAGTATACCCATCACCGCGCAAACAAAAATCTCCACGAATTTAGGGGTCGATGTTTAAAGATAATTTTATTTTAATAGTATCATCTTCTTGGTCTGCCTGAACTCTCCTGCTTGAATGCTATAGAGATATACACCTGCTGATACTATTTGACCTTTATTATTTGTTGCATTCCATTGGATTGAATTGTATCCCGATGATTGATTGGCATCTATAAGATTATTCACCACATTACCAAGCATATCATAAACGGTAATATTGATAAAAGAATCTTTTTGCAATTCATATCTTAAGGTTGTGATTGGGTTGAAAGGATTAGGATAGTTTTGATAAATTGAAATTTTTTCGGGGGTAAGTATTTTAGGTCCCATGGAAACTAAATTCATGTCAGGATAAGTAGATTGAAGAAAATGATATGCATAAAGATGACCAAATCCAGCATACCAAACATTATTACGGTTGCTAATATGTTCTAAATGAACCCATGGATAATCATCATTTTCCCAATCAATAATAGCAGGATGGCACATTAAATGGTAAATACCACCATAAGTTAAAATATCATCAAAAGTATGATTTAATTCTATCGTATCTGCTGTACCTGTATGATAATAATAGCCGCCTACTTCAATAGAAATGCCAACTGGATCATACTTTTTTAGCTCTGGATTCCAGTTTGAAAATCCGTGCTGATTTTCATAATACAGACGGGGAACAAGATATTTTGCTACACTGACCATAGAATCAATATTATCATCATAATCACCATAAGGTGCCACCCAGGCATAGATATATTCATGAATCCCGTAACTATTATGATCAGGCAGATCAAGATTTGCAATTAAATCCTGCTTACTGCCTAATACTTCGCCTTCAAGATCTTCGTAAGGTGCATGAGGATGGGTACGGGAATGAGAAACTACTTCCACATAACCAGAATCAAGTTGGGTTTGAATACTGACCCAAGCAGTCGAATCTAAGAAATCCGTAATAATAGCACAGGATAACCAGATTTTGAAGCTTCGAAAAATTTCACAAGTTTGTACAAAATAAGGATTGCTCCAGGAACCCCAGTCATCTGCTGTAGAAGTGACTACAGCATCTCGATTATCATAATACTGGCTTATTGCAGAGTAGGCTGCATTAATATTATTAGCCTCATTATCTGCAATTTTTATAAAAATGGAATCCGACAAATGTGAAAACCCAACAGATACATAGGCCATATTTCCATCATAATCAAAGCGAACTGCTTCAATACCATTAAAAAAGTCAGCACTTGTTTTCTCTGTTATTTGCCACCAGTCCTGATCTGATTTAAATCTTCGGTATGTTTGTAGATTATTGCTCCCGTCTGGAATGATAAATTCGTAGGTCAAAGGATATGCTAAACCATAATCAATATGAATCTGTGGATCGATTGCAATGACCGTTCCATTTGTAGTACTATTCTTAATTGATATAATAGAGGAATGATTACCTCCCCAAACTAATAATTGGGATATTAAAAAAATAAATAGTATTTTGGTTTTCATAGGGTATGTAATATCAAAATCTGTCCTTTATATCATAAAACAAAAACCCCCACAAACGTGGGGCATTTTACTATATTAAAATAGGATATCATTCAATTAATTTAAAATACAAATAAAATTTTCTAATCAAAAATTGAGTTCTTTATTCCCTGCCTAGTGAGACTATTTCGTCTATATCTATAAAGGTATTCATACGTTAAAATCTGCCAAGAGAATCCGTTTTTATTAGAGAAGGGTTGCTGGTAATAATGAAACCATTATCATAGGCTGCAACGATACCGCCAGCCGAAAGTCCGAATTCACTATCAATGGTGTTTATGGTAAATAGCCTATTGCCTGTATCTGGATTATAACCCCATAACTTAATCTTACTGTCGCCTGTAAGTGGTTGTTTAACGCCTGCGACCATCAAAACATTTTCATTTTGGTTCAAGGCTAAGGCATGACCCGTGTCTTGATATCCATCCCCTCCTGCTTTTTTATCCCACATAATAGTTCCATTTGCTGCAATACGAACAACCCTCATTGCACCATATCCACTGTTGTTGATGGTGCTCATCCCTGTTGCAGCAAAACCCCCGTCTGGCATTTTGATGACGTCAAATGCCATGTCGTATCTATCATTCGTACCAACTTCACGAGACCATACTTCATTGCCATCTGCATCAATTTTGAAGAACCAAAAGTGATCGTAGAAATAAAATTCTCGGGCTTCAAGTTTTGATCCTACAGCCACAAAACCACCATCATCAGCCTCCACAACCTCCCAAAAAGTATCTTTGGGTGTGTTCGAAAGTCCAAATCGCTTGATCCATTGTAAGATACCCCCATCTGATAATCGTACGATGAAGGCCTGACCCTTTTGGTTGTGTCCTCCAGTTCCTGGATCTCCGCTTACCCATCCAACCGCAATAAAATCGCCATCTGTAGTTTCTATTGCATCATTGACATAATGTGGTGCCTGAAAGGTTGGTACAGACCATGTCCAACCAGTACCAGGTGCATCTGGGGGACTAGCCTTACTAACAAAATCTATGTAAGTAGTTAAAAAACCACCATCGCTAGTGGGATTAAAACCTCGAGTTGAAGGCACTCTTAATCTATTATCTTCCCAAGAGGGTAAAATATTCCCTAGTTCATCCAATATTTCTGTACCATAGATACCCGCTAGTATATACTGACAATCTTTGTATCTAGCGATGTCAATTGCAGGAAGGGGAAGGGTAAAGGTTGTATCAATTCCACAAATATCATCAGGTGAATTATTATCGGGTGAATTATCATCGGAATATTGCTCCGCACATGAAAAAATTATAATGCCTAGATAGACTAGTAATTTATATCGATTTTTTTTTACTTCAGTCATGATTTTATTTATAAAAAATATTTACTCATTTTCAAATCTACCCATCATTCCAAAAATAAAAAACCCTGGATGACTGGGGTTTAATAGGTTAATTATTCACTTATTTTTTTGTACCATCCATGGGATAGGTAAGCAAAAAAAGAGTATAGGTAAAGGAAAAAGTCCAATGTGAATAATGGCTTTTTCAATTAATGTTCTATCTCGAAGCCATTGATTTGCTTTTAATATTTTGTTTTTCATGTAAACAAATCTACCCATCATTCCAAAAACAAAAAACCCCACGAATGTGGGGCTTAATGTTTAAATATAATTCCTATTTTAACAGTACCATCTTCTTCGTTTTTCTGAACTCACCTGCCTGTATGGTATATAAGTATAGCCCTGCTGATACTTGGAAGCCTTTATCATTGGTAGCGTTCCAGCGTACTGATTTAAACCCAGCATTCTGTTGGCTGTTTACCATAGTTTTAACAACACGACCCATCATATCATAGATGGTTACGTTGACAAGTGCACCTTCCGGTAGGTCATAGCGTAGCGTTGTAATTGGGTTAAACGGATTGGGGTAGTTTTGATGTAAAGCAAATTTTTTCGGTATTAGCTCACCATCTAAAACTAGTGTACCACTAACATCAATTTTGATGTTCCAAATTTCAGTTGACATTGTTGTATCTATATTATCTGTACCAAATACTGTCCATTTTCCATCAATCATACTTTGGTCTAATACTTCTAGAATTGAAACCAACTCATGGTATGGTATATTTAGAACAGTGTCAGATAATACCGTATCAATAAGAGCTAATGAACTCAAATCATAGACATCATTATATAGTAAAAACCTATAAAATATCCCATCACCATCTATATCTAAACTGGATTCCCAAACTAGTTCAAGTTCTTCCCCTTGATCGATATCATTTGTAGTAATAACCAGTTCAGTGTTATCTGCAGGACTAATAAGATTAAAAACGGTTGGTGGATTATTTATTTCTATATCTTCAACTGTTAATTGGATATCAACGGTATCTCGTTCATCTGTCAACAAACTAAGTATTACTATGAATGGCTCATATTCACCAAGCTCTAGATCACCTGTATTGATATTTATATCGATCATCTCAGTCTCCATATACTCAATGTATCCAGATGAGTTTGATGTGATCCATAAAGGTGCCACTGCTAACATGATATCATCCAAAGCCACACCGGATGCCCACCCATCGTTATCATTAGAGTGGAATGCTATCTGAATGCTTTCACCTGCGTATTCAG
>TARA_B100000686_G_scaffold186868_1_pt1 | contig 68234 bp, 76 predicted proteins | sample TARA_B100000686 | Tara Oceans TARA_B100000686 (sample SAMEA2622733) | marine metagenome | biome: marine biome (ENVO:00000447); feature: marine epipelagic mixed layer (ENVO:xxxxxxxxx); material: "saline water (ENVO:00002010), including plankton (ENVO:xxxxxxxx)" | depth 150 m
CTAAATTAGCAACTAATGTACCAGTTGTAATTGTTAAATTTCCTGTGCTTGCACCTGTGAATGAACCAGTTCCTACTTTGAACTTATCATCACTTTCATCAAATCCGATAAATGCGTTATCTGAACTTCCTCTTTCTATAACTAAACCAGCGTCATTAGCAGGAGTACCTGAAGTACCATTTCCTAATTCTAATAGTGAATCTGAAACAACCGTATTAGTTGTAGATACGGTAGTTGTTGTACCATTTACCGTTAAGTCACCTGTAATTGTAGCGTCACCTGCAACTGATAAACTTGTACCATTTAATAATTGTAAACTATCTGATCTTAATCTAGCAGTAATAGTTTGTGAACCTGCTTTGATGTTTGCAAATTCTAATAAACCATCTTCACTACCATCTGAAGCGTCTTGTATTTTACCAGTAATTTTAGCATAAGTAATTTCTTGGTCAGCGTCATTCTCACCTTGGAATTTAACTTGCCCCATATAGTCTGCGTCTGCAACACTAGCACTATTTCTTTTTAAGTTTATAACAGGACCAGCAGTTGAACTATTTTCGGTTGTAGTTATATTTAATACATCACCTGTACTTGTAGATGTTAATGATAAAGTACCTGCGATACTACCATTACCTGTACCAGAGAAAGCATTAATAGTTGGACTAGTTAATGTCTTATTAGTTAAAGTTTGTGTTGCGTCATTTAAAGTAATATTAGATGTGTTTGATAAATCTGTTGAAGCGATAGTTATGTTTGCTGAACCATCAAAACTTTGACCTGCAATTGTTCTAGCAGTTTCAAGTGTAGTTGCTGTGTCAGCATTACCTGTAACATCACCAGTAAGAGCACCAGTAAATGCAGTAGCGACAGCAGTACCTGTTACGGTTATACCACTTGATGTTGTTTCTAACTTCTTACTATTGTCGTGTCTAATTTCTACAGCGCCATCTGCTGTACCTACTAGATATGTTTCATCGCCTGCATAGTTTTTAAGATTTAAACTATCTGTTTGTAAATTAATCGTTGAGCCTCTAACAATTAGAGCACCTGTTCCTACATCATCTACATATGAGTTTGAACCATCGTGGTATAATCTTAAATCACCACTTGCACCAATCTCAATATTTTTACTATCACCAAGTTTTATATCTTTGTTAAATATAGCAGTACCACCGTCTGACATATCTAAAGTTAATGCCGTGACAGCAGAACCACCATCATCACCTATAAACTTAATGTCTTTATCTTGTGTAGCAACTTTAATTACAAAGTCTGTTGAGTCGTTTGTAAATCTAGCAAATTCTGTTCCACCATCTTTTAATATAATATCAGCACCATCAGCGTCTAAATTAATATCGCCTGCACTATCTAAAGTGATTGTAGAACCATCTATTTCTTCTATAGTAGGTGTAGTTAAAGTTTTATTTGTTAAAGTCTGTGTTGATGTTAATAATGCAATCGCACTAGTATTTGATAAATCTGTTGAAGCGATTGTAATATTACCTGTACCGTCAAATGATTGACCAGCAATTGTTCTAGCAGTTGCAAGAGCAGTTGCTGTGGCAGCGTTACCACTTGTATCTTGGTTACCAGATGTGTTAACACCAGGTAAATTAATATCGGCACTACCATCAAATGATACACCACCGAGTGTTCTAGCAGTTGCTAATGCAGTTGCTGTAGAAGCGTTTCCTGTTAAAGCACCAACAAATGCAGTTGATGTAATACTTGTTGCACCTGTAACTACACCAGCGTCAATTACAATTGTACCATCTAATACAATTTGTTGTCCTGTTAGTGGTGTAATATTTAAATCTGTACCTGCTGTAGATGATATTGTATTACCATCAATGTTGATATTATCAACTTGTAAAGCAGTTAAAGTACCTACTGAAGTAATTGCAGTTTGAGCCGCACTTGTAACCGTTGCAGCTGAACCAGATGTATTACCTGTTACGTTACCAGTAACATTTCCTTCTAAATTAGCAACTAATGTTCCAGTTGTAATTGTTAAATTTCCTGTACTTGCACCAGTAAATGATCCAGTACCTACAATAAACTTATCTGCTGACTCGTCCCAACCTATAAATGCGTTATCACTATCGCCTCTTTCAAGTACGATACCCATATCATTGCCAGGAGTACCTGTTGTACCATTACCTAACTCTATTAGTCTGTCAGATATAACTGAATTTGTTGTAGCAAGTGTAGTTGTTGTTCCGTTAACTGTTAAGTTACCTGTTACTGTAGCATTACCACCGATTGCAACATTATTATTAAATGTAGCAGAACCAGCGTCTGAAAAATCTAAAGTTAATGCGTTAACAGTACTGGAGTTATCCTCACCTCTAAAAATAATATCTTTATCACTTGTTTTATTTTCAATAATAACATCATTATTTGTATGTTTTATAAGTCCCCAATCAGAACCACCATCTGCAAATCTAACTTGTCCATCATCTGAATCTAATATAATGTCGCCAACAGCGTCAACAGTAAAGTTAGCAGTTGCGTCTATTTCAGCGATTACGGGAGTTGTTAGTGTTTTATTTGTTAAGGTAACACTATTTGTCAATGTAGCAAAAGAGTCATCTGTTAATGCAGTATTAAATTGAGCAGTTGTTCCTGAAACCGTATTTGATCCTAATGCAATAGTTTTGTTTGTAAGTGTATCTGTAGTATCTCTTAAAACTATTTGACCTGTAGCATTTGGTATACTAACTGTTCTATCTGCTGTTGGGTCTATAACTGTTAAAGTAGTTTCGTAAGCGTCATCTGTATCACCTTCAAAAGTAATATTATTATCAAGTGTGATAGTTGTAAAGTTACCAGGTGTAGCACCACCAGTTACGTCTGATAAGAAAGCAACTGTACCAGTACCATTTTGGAATGTAATTGTTCTATCTGCTGTTGGGTCTACAACTGTTAATGTTGTTTCATATGCGTCAGCAGTTGCACCTTCAAATACAATTGAACTATCAGTTAATGTTAAACCAGAAACTGAAGGTGATGTAATTGTTTTGTTTGTTAAAGTATCTGTAGTAGCTCTACCAACTAACGTATCAGCCGTTGTAGGTAAAGTTAATGTATTACTATTATTTGTAATAGTAGATATAACTGGAGCAGTTAAAGTTTTGTTTGTTAAAGTCTGTGTTCCTGTTAACGTTGCAACAGTTGAATCAATAGCAAGAGTTACAGTATTACTAGTTGCACTTGAATCTATACCAGTACCACCAGCAATTGTCATTGTTTCTGAATCTAAATCTATTGCGATTGTTCCTGAATCTGTAGTTACATCTAAATCTTCTGCTGTAACTTTAGCGTCAACATATGCTTTAATGGATTGTTGTGTTGCAAGTTGCGTAGCAGAGTCACTTGCCATATTATCTTCATCTAATATAGCACTACCTGAAACTCCTGTATTGATTACAGGACTAGTTAATGTTTTATTAGTTAAAGTTTGACTTGCAGTTAATAATGTGATTGCAGCTGTATTAGATAAATCAGTTGAAGCAATCGTTATGTTTCCAGTACCATCAAATGATTGACCAGCGATTGTTCTAGCAGTTGCTAATGCAGTAGCAGTAGCTGCGTTACCTGAAGTGTCCTGATTACCAGATGAGTTAACACCAGGTAAGTCAATATTTGCACTACCATCAAATGATACTCCACCAATATTTCTTGCACTTGCTAATGTTGTTGCCGTAGAAGCGTTACCTGTTAAAGCACCTTCAACGTTTGCAACTAAAGTACCTGTAGTAATTGTTAAGTTACCAGTACTTGCACCAGTAAATGTACCAGTACCAACTATAAATTTATCAGCAGACTCGTCCCAACCTATAAATGCGTTTGCACTATCGCCTCTCTCCATAACAATACCCATATCATTGCCAGGAGTACCTGAAGTACCTGTTCCTAATTCTATTAATCTATCTTCAATTGTTGAGTTAGTTGTTGCGAGTGTTGTAGTAGTACCATTAACTGTTAAGTTTCCTGTAATTACAGCATTACCACCAACAGTAACATTACTATTAAATGAAGCTGCACCAGCTTCTGACATATCTATAGTTAAGGCAGTAATTCCTGATCCACCATCATCACCTTTGATTATGAAATCTTTATCTTGTACACCAGTTGTAATTACAAAATCACTTGATGTATTTGATAGAGTAGCAATTGTTGTACCACCATCTTTAAAGAATACATCACCACCGTCAGCGTCTAATACGATATCAGTTGTTGCGTCTAGTGTAATTGTTGATCCAGAATCTATTTCAGCGATTATAGGAGTTGTTAACGTTTTATTAGTTAACGTTTGTGAACCTGTTAGTGTTGCAACAGTTGAATCTATTGCATATGAAATCTGATTATCAGAAACAGTTGAATCTAATCCTGTTCCACCAGCGAATGTAAGTGTATCTGTTCCTACTACAACGCCATCATTTGAACCACTATCAGCACCAATAGTTAATGTTGTTGATATAGCATCCACATATGCTTTGATTGATTGTTGAGTTGCAAGTTGCGTAGCACTATTTGAAGCCATATTGTCTTCATCTAGTACAGCAGTTCCTGATACAGCAGTATTTAAAACAGCACTTGTAAGAGTTGGTGCAGTTAAAGTTTTATTCGTTAATGTTTGAGTCCCAGTTAAAGTTGTTACCGTACTATCAATAGCAAGTGTAACTGTTGTTCCTGTTGCACTTGAGTCGATACCAGTTCCACCAGCAACTGTTAATGATTCTGAATCTAAATCAATATCAATTGTTCCAGAGTCGGAAGTTAAATCTAAATCCTGAGCAGTAACTTGACTATCTACGTATGCCTTAACTGATTGTTGCGATGGTACGTGAGTAGCACTATCAGACGCCATGTTGTCTTCATCTTTAAGAGCATTTGTAATTCTAGCGTCTGCTCTTGCATTTGTAAAGTAAAGGTTCGTAGAACCTTCTGTTATCTCATCTGAATTGTCTTTTGTTGCTACTTGAGCATCCACATAAGCTTTAATACTTTGTTGTGTTGCTAATTGAGTAGCAGAGTTAGTCGCCATATTATCTTCATCTAATACAGCAGTACCTGAAACGCCAGTATTTAATACAGCACTTGTTAATGTTTTATTTGTTAGTGTTTCACTTCCTGTTAAAGAAACAAAACTATCTCCTTGTAAAGCAGTATTAAATTCTGCTAATGAACCAGTTACAGTATTGTTTCCTAAATCTATAGTTTTATTAGTTAAAGAAGCTGCTGTAGCAACTAGTACAACTGTACCTGTTGCGTCTGGTAAAGTAATTGTTCTATCTGTAGTTGGATCTGCAACTGTTAAAGTTGTTTCTGCTGTGTCAGCAGTTGCACCTTCAAATACTATACTTGAATCTGTTATTTGTAGACCAGAAATATTTGGACTTGTTAATGTCTTATTTGTTAATGTCTTTGTTGTGCCTGAAAATAATGTATCTAATTGAGATAATAATACTCTACCTTCAGTACCACCATCAGATAATAATATCTTATCACCTACTGCTAATGTAGCACTTTCTAAATCTGTTGCGTTGTCAATATTTACAATTGCCTCAACAGCACCAAACTCAATAGCATTACCAGCACCGTTTACTTTTAATACCTGTCCAGCAGAACCAATTGATAAAGCTGCACCTAAACCACCATGTGATAGAGGTACAAATTCACCTGATTGATATTCGGCAAGACCTGTTACATTACTTCCCGAGAGGGTGGCTCTTACTGGTGTTTTAGAACTCATTTATTATATCCCGTCCAAACTAGGCATATGGCCTGGTCTTATTGTTGTTACTGCTGTACCTGCAGCTATTGTAAATGGAAGATAGTATGATTGTGAAACTGTATGATCTAAAAATCCATTTATTGTTGTCATATCTTTATTGTTTACAAGAGCGATTGTTGTTGCTGTACCGTCAGTTTTAGTGAATGGAACTCTTTTACCAATATCGTAATCGTATTCATTGACCCAAGCAGAGCCATTGTAATATAAATGTTGTGTTGGTTGAGCACTTGAAATAGTTACGTCTGATAAAGCTGTTAAAGTAGATGAACTAGCGCCACCTATTTCTTTAATAGTCCCACTATCATTAATATAAAATTTTTGAGCAGAGGTATCAATTGCTACCTCACGTGCTACTATATCACTTGTGGTAGGTGTACCTGTTCCTGTTTTTAATTTAATAACCGTCGCCATTTAATCTCTCTTTAAATTAACGATTAGTAAGTTCCACCGTCTAAATCACCGTATGTAATATTACTACCGTTTGATTGTAAAATTTTACCACTTGCACCTAATGCCAATTTGCCAAGAGTGTTTGATCCACTTGCATATAGCATATCACCAGTAGTGTATGTTGTTTGTCCAGTACCACCATAGATATTTGCGATTGCAGTACCATTCCATACTCCAGTTGCAATTGTTCCTAATGTAGTAATTGACGCTTGTCCAGGATAAGTTGTTTTAATCTGTACAGCGTCGGATGATATCTCTAATGTACTATCATCTACAGCAACGTCTAACTGATTACCAGTTTTTGTTAATGCGTTTCCAGCACTAATTTGACCAGCACCAGAGAATTGTGCTACTGTAATATTAGTTGTACCTAATGTTGGAGTACCATCGTGTGTGAATACATAACCATTGTCAGCATTAGCAGTACCTTTTTCTACGAATACGAAAGCGCCGCCTGTTATTTCAGAAGCTGCGTCTGCGTCAGGTGTTCTTGTTAACACATAAGCGGCAGAACCAGTACCTAATGTAGATACTTTATAGATACCATTTTCAGTAGAATCCGTTTGGTCTTTTAATAATATTCTATCGTTTAATGCAGTAGCAACACCGTCAACTGTTAATGCACCATTTGAGCCTGCAGTTATTGTACCAGCACCATTGTTGTATGTACCAGCAATGTTCGCTGTTGAAGCAAGATTAACTGAATCTTTTACATCTAAACCATTTGCAACACTATCAACATAAGCTTTTGTAGCTGCGTCTTGGTCTGAACTTGGATCAGTTACGTTTGTAATTTTACTATTGTTAACATCAACAGTACCAGAACCTTTCGGATCAAGTATTAAGTCAACGTTTGTATCATCACCTTGTGAACCTATTTTAACACCATTACCTGTAGCAGAGTTTGTAATCTCTATTGCGTTAACGGCACTTGCTGTTTGTTGGAATATAATTTGTTCATTACCATTACCATCAGCAATATAACCTTCGTCAGCAATTTTAGGAGTTGTTAATGTAGGTGCGGTTAATGTTTTATTAGTTAATGTCTGTGAACCAGTTAATGTAACAACTGTATTATCAATCGCAACTGTTAATGTATTACCAGAACCAGAAGTATCAATACCAGTACCACCAGCGATATCTAATGTTTCACTATCTAAATCAATTGATAGAGCGCCACCAGAGTCACCTTGGAAATCTAAATCTTGTGCTGTTACCTGTGAGTCAACATATGCTTTGATTGATTGTTGAGTGGCAAGGTGAGTGGCAGAATCAGACGCCATATTGTCTTCATCTTTAATAGCACTTCCTGAAACTCCTGTATTTAATACAGCACTTGTTAATGTTTTGTTAGTTAATGTTTCTGAACCAGTTAAAGAAACAAAACTATCACCTTGTAAAGCAGTATTAAATTCTGCTAAAGAACCTGTGAGAGTATTATCTCCTAAATCAACTGTTTTGTTTGTAAGTGTTTGAGAACCAGTTAATGTAGCAACTGTACTATCAATAGCAAAGGTAATTACGTTGTCAGAAACAACTGTATCTACTCCAGTACCACCAGTAAATGTTAATGTCTGACCTGTAGTAAATGTATCACTTGAACCACTATCAGCAGCAAGTGTAAATGAACTTGACGCTGGAGCAGCAAATGTTAAATTACCAGAACCATCTGTTTGTAATACGTTGCCACTTGAACCGTCTGCACTAGGTAAAGTAAATGTAACTGAACTTGCAACACTATTGGGAGATTTTAATGCTATGAAGTGGGAACCGTTGTTCGTCCCTTCGTTAAATTTAATTGTACCACCGACTGTAGCACTATTACCTATGAATAATTCGTCTATTGCCTTATTAGAATCTACAATTACAGCAGATGAAGCTGTTAATGTACCGTGTGTGTGATCTAATAATAATTTTTGATATTGACCGCCAATTTCTATTGCGGCATTTGATGTAGAAGTTGGATCACCTATGTATAAACGTAAACCAGTACCACCAGCACCTGTGCTAGTAGCACTCGTATCGTAAACGTAAGCGAGCTCTCCTTGGTTAAGACCTGAAGGCGCCGAAGCACCAGTGGTTCTTTTAATCTTTATAATTGTTGCCATTTTATCTCCCTAGTTAAAATGTGCCACCGTTTAATACTAAATTTCCACTTTCAGTTTTTATTTCAGTTCTTGTTACAAATTTTTTGGTATTATCATCATATTGAATCATTGCACCATCGTCTAATGTAGCAGCATTAACATCACTTAATGCTGTAAGTTTAGTTAATTTCGCTACTGACGGCGCTGTTACAGAAACATTTTTAGGTCCTGTAGTTGTATTATTAATTGTAGCAGTTGTGTTAGTACCTGTACTATAAGTTGCAGTTATATTATTTGACATTTTTACCTATTATTATACTGTGTTAACAATATTTATAATAATAAGATATCTAAATCAATCAATAATGTATTAACAAACTACTTTTTATTAGCGTCACTATTAGTTTTAGGTGCGTCTTTCTTTTTTAAGTCAATACCTAAATCTTTAGCGATAACAGCGTCATAATGTGCCTGCAGAATAGCAACTTTTTCTAATTCTAAAGTCAATTTTACTTTAGTTGCCTGTAAATCTTGTCTTACAACAATACTATTAAAGCATTGTGGTGACAAATCACTTCTTTTATAGTCTTTTCCATCAATTGTAAAAGATGTTTCTGCTGGTGCAGTAGGGGCTGTTGGTGCTGTTGAGTTTATTGTTTCACTACTCATATTGTATTTCTCCTTATTATACGTTAGGTCTAGTTGTAATTAGACCTTCAATTATTCTTGTTACTGTTCCATCACCTGCTGTTATGTCTAAATCAAAAACATAACGTGCTGGTGCTTCTAAATTGGCAGTTTGAGTTGCAGTCAAAGATATAGTTATAATACCTGTTGATCTGTCAGAATCAAATTCCGAGGTTAAAGTTGTTCTCGTTCTCGTAGAAGTATACCCCAAGGCCATTCGGCACGAAGCAGTATATCCAGTCAAATCTAATGCGTTTCCGTTGTTATCTTTAACTGTTACTGCCGAACTAAATGTGGTTCCTTGATCTATTGTATAATTTGCTACAGCTGCCATAGTAGTATTTATACGCATAAATAATACTATTAGAGTAATTTTGAGGAAATTATGAGTATTGACACACAATGGATGTACAGGAACACAGCTGTTCCTTCACAGACTTTTGAAGACCCTAACGACTTCTTTGATAGTCTTTATACAGGTTCCAATGATTTAGAAGTGGTACAAGCTCATAAGTCTAATAATGATAAATACTTAATAGACTGGGACTCATACTTATTAGGTGATAAACGTACTGTTATCACGTTAAGAAGGTTTGAAAATTTTAACCATTATACAGAATGGAAAAAATTTAGAAGTTTACTACCGAAACTTGATTTTAATGTTTCTGAACAAGAAGGTTTCTTTTTAGATACAATGTCAGGTAATTATGAATGGTACAAGACTACAACTCCAGAAATGGATTATAGAACTTGGGACAGAAGCGGTAAAATCTGGGACGGTTTAAAAAGATTACAAGAAGAGGAGTATTATTAAAATGCCAATAGCAAAAAAATGGAAACTAACTCACGTTGACTCATCTAAAACTTTTGGGTCTGTTGAAGATTTTTTTAATCAATCAACTTCAGCAAAAGTTGACGAAGAAATAGTTGCCAAACATATAGAAATAGATGATGATTATGGTGTGATAAAAAGCGCCGAGTTAGATGTTGATAACAAAAGTGTTATAGTTGTTAAAGAATATAAAGACCAAGAAACTTATGATGGTTGGAAAGAAGAAAAAGACAAACTTCCTACAATTGATGAAGGTATTAAAGAAGAAGAACAGGAACTAGAGCCTAATTGGGCTTATAAAATGGTACCTGGAAACAACGACTCTTAAAAGCCGACTATATATTATGAATGAATGTAATTATATTATCTCATAAGCGTAGCCTTAACAAGTCCGAAGGACTTATCACAGCGAATTTAAATAACCACATCACACTTGTTTGTGATGTGGTGCCTAACAAGTCAGGCGATCGCTACAAACCTTTCATAGAACATATAGACGATTTAGTAATATCAAAAAAATTTGATATTATAGACATAACGCAAAAAGTTTTATCTTGCGATAAGATATATTGTGTTAGCGAAAATCTTTTTCCTATTCAAGCACAATTAGAAAGTTATTACGGCATACAGAATATATCTGCCTTTGCAGCTGAAATTTTTGCAAATAAACAAAAGATGGATGATTTCTGTAGAACAATAGGTTTAGGTCATAATGTACCTAAAAGTGTTACACCTACGTTTCATACTCAATTAGATATATTTGATGGCGATGAATTTTTTACAAAACCTGATATAGGTACAGGTAGTAATTCTTTCTATCCTAAATCTAAACAAAATACACCTATCATAGAATATAGAAGATGGAATAATAAACATCATTTTTTAGATCACTTAACTAAACTAGAACATAATAATAAATTTTTTGAAATAAACAAAAAAGGTATTCAAAATGAAAATTTTAATTATGCACCTTGTAAGATTATGGCACAAGAATATTACTGGTCTGAACAACCATCTATATCGCCATACGGTTATGTTAAGAACGGTAAAGTAGATTGTTTATTCTACGTTAGAAATACAAAAGTTAAATATGGTGATATATTAGATTTCAATAAAAATCCTATTGAACAACACTCAAACAGTAAAAAAAGTGATATTGCTAGAGATATGGCAGTATGGTCTGTGCCTGTAAATGAAGTAGATGAAGAACAACATAAAATTATGTATGGTTTTGTACAGACTATAATTGACAAATTAAAAGTAAAAGATTTATATTTTGCAGGTCCTGACTTTCATATATCAGGTAAAAAATTAATTGCTATAGATTTTAATACACGTATAGGTCAGTTTATTAATATATTAGATAAGTTGCCTGGCAATAATATCTTTAACAATATAGGCAACGATAAAGAACCAGAAATTACAAATCACCTACTATGGGGTTGTTCACAATTAAAACCTGGTGTAATTAAAGATATAAAAAATATAGAAGTTGTTGAAAAATATTTTAACTATTTAAACGATAAGTTAAGAATTGGTATGAGAATACCTGAATTTCAGAATATACAGAATAAAAAGTTTAGTGTAAATTTAAATATTACTGGAAAAAATCAGCAAGAGCTGTTTGACAACTATAAGGATGCCAACCAGCTCTTACATAATTGTATTACTTACTAAAGTTAGCAACAGCCTCTTCAAACATATCTATTGTTTGATTAGTACCATTCCCAATATAAGTTACAGAACCTTTAAATTTATCATTCCACTCAGCAGTATTAGAGAGGTTTGCCACCGTAGAACGTAAATCATTTACAAAGGCTTCATTAGCATTGACAGTAATAATAGCGTCTAAAAATCTAAAACCTAAATCACCTTTTTCAGAAAAGGCAATACATTTTGTTGACGTATCTTCTTCCAATGCAGCTTGACGTGAAGTAATTGTAAAGACAGTATCAGCGTCTTTGCCGATATAACCTTTTGTAGTACTTCCACTTCCGCCATAAGGTACAACTTCAAAAGTTACATTATGTTTTGCACCTAAATTTTTTAAGAATTTTGCAACTGGTTCAGAACCCCACGTTGCAATCTTAACAGTTTTACCACTCATATCTTCAAGTGAATTGTATGCTCTACTACACATAAGAGTTTCATATGTCATTAAAGCAATTATATTATCTTTAGATATGATTGGACTTTTTAAACTATTGTCACCTGGCCATTCACTAGACCAAATGGTTACAACTAGTTCGGTTGAATCTGTACCTTCTATATAAGAATAGGCAGTAACAGGATTATCAGCCTGCACAAAGTCAGCGTCAAGTTCACTATTAATTGTTGTAAGAATCTGTCTAAATGCTCCTTCTTGTGAACCTGGGTTCACTACTAGTACTTCAGCGTACAAAGAAGTTGCAAAAAACATACTCATTATTATTAACATTATTTTTTTCATTTTAGTTTTCCTTTTTGTTATTATAAGATTATTAATGTTCTAATTAAATTTTCATAAAATAAATCGCTTAAGAAATATCCGTATATAACAGGACTTGTTTCCCAGCGTTTTAAAATGAAACCGATTACAGAAAGCGTAAGTATGCAAAATAACATCCATTCGTGTTTTGGAAATATTAAAATACTTACTGTACTGATTGTAGATAGGAGAATAAAATTGGCGATACTTCTATATTTCTTATACAAGTATGCAATCTTCCCTAACAGATTGAAGCCATACCAACTTAACCACAGACAAAAAACAGTTACAAACGGAATGATATAAAGTATATCTTCTAATTTATTTTTTGTTGTTGTAGCGTTGAAAGTGAAACCATTTTCTAACATAATATAATAAATCAAAACCTCACTACCTGTGATAGGTATCGCTAATATAAGCAAAGGCAATAGTGATGATAAAGCGCCACTATTATTTGCTGCCTCTGCGGCTGCTATGCTTTTTAGTACAGGTTTTTTGAAAAACCTTTTAACAATATTTGCACTAGCATAACTGCCAAGAATATTTGTTACACCTGGTACAAGACCACACCAAAATCCTACGAAGCATCCTATGAATGTAGGAGTAGTTGTATCTTTACCAACTGTAAAAGTATTTATACGTTTAGGTACTTCAACTTTAAAACTTTTTAGCCTTAATAGTTCAGGTACAATATACAACCCTACCATTACACTTGCGAATGGTACGCCTATGGCAAGATATGAGTTGTCAAATACTAAAAATTGTTCAAACGTAACATTATCAACACCTACTTTTGCAAGTAAACCTCCCAATACAAAAAATGATAATGTTATCAATTTATTTTGTTTAGTGAAAAAAGTAATCATTACTATTACAGCTGCAATAATAAGAGTCTGTAATACACTATTATAAAATCTAAACACTTCTATAATTGTGGGTAATAGTAAAATAAAAACAGTTGTCGCAAATATAACTCCAATTGTACTACTGATAGCATTACTAGTCACGGCTAGATGACCAAAACCTTTTAAGAATAGTCTATGTCCATTTCGGGCTGTGACCATAGCAGTTGCGTCACCAGGTATACCATATAGAATTGCTGTAACACTATTTGTATATTGTGAGGCTATTAAAACAGTTACATAATACATCATAACATTGATGGAAGATATATCAGTTAACCAAGGATATAACATTGCTACTGCAATAAAAGCTCCTGCACCTGGTATAAGACCGAATAGTACACCACTAGTGGTACCTATTATCGCCCATAATATAAGATCAGTTTCCATTAAAAATATTTTCTAAAACCTAAATTAAATGTTCTATCATATTGATTATAACCGTCAGGTCTTTCATAGTCTTTATCAAATACATTGTTTATACTCCAAAAGAAAGTTGTATTATCTCTAGTAATATTATAACCTAAATCAAAAGTATCTACAGCAGGCATATCTTTTCTTGCATATGTTGAAGCGTCAATATCTTTATGTTCACCAAAATAATTCCAATCAACATAAAAATTATTATAATACATTGTTGTAGTATTTTGCCAATTAGGTCTTCTCAACATATCTTTATCATCACCATCTTTAGATACAGTATAAGACAAACTATTATCTAATTGAAATTTACCATAACTAAAAGTATTACTTAATTCAACTCCATGTTGTTTGCTTTCTTTAGTATCATTAACATAAGTGTTAGTATCATACTTTAAAAGATTATCTATTTTAGATTCGAAATAAACAAGTTTTACATTATCCTCTTTTATTCCAATCTCCCACGTTTCTGATTTTTCAGGTATAAGATTTTCATTACCTAAAAATCCATAATTGTTTTTACCATACATTTCATAAACTGTAGGTGCTTTATAACCTGTAGAATAACTTAAATGTACGCCATTATTTTCTACAGCAATTCTGTATGTGGTTTGATTATCAAATGTATTAGGTGTATCTAATCTAACACCACTATGTAAAAAGACACCACTATCAAGTTGTTTATCTAAATTGATATAGTAACCATGGTTGTGTCTTTCTTTATCAACGTTTGAATCATAACCTGCAATATTAGTATCAAAATCTACTTCTTGTAAATTGTGTTCAAATCCTGTAGTCAAAGATAATGTTTCGTCTGGATGAAAAGAATGACTAGCGATAAATGTTTCCTGGTCTGAATTGTAAATATCCTTTGTACCTTTATCGTCATATGTTCTTTTGTGCTTTGATTTCTGAAAAGAAAACTCGGTATCTTTACTTTGTAAAGAAATATATTGATTGTTGAATTGCCATTTAGATGTGTAATCAGTATAGTCTGTAGATTTATCTAAATCAGATTTGTTTACAGTTTGAATAATATTAGATTTTAAAATCCATTTACCTAAAAATTTCTCAACTTGAAAGATATAGTTTCTGTCTGCTATACCATCTTTTTCTGTACCATCAACTACAGATATACCATCAGCAGTTTCATTCTCTACTCTAAAGTCTATAATAAAACCTTTTGAGTAATCTGCTTTACCTAGTTTTAAAATTTGTGATTTATGACCAAAACTACCACCAGAAAACTCTATGTAATTATCTCCAGTGGCTTGAGTTACCATATTAATAACACCACCAATAGCATTTGGTCCATAGATACTACCCATAGGTCCTTTGATAACTTCAACTCTATTAACTCCTAAAAAACTATGAGCAAATAAATCTTCCGCACCATTAGGTGTAGAGTTATCTTGTATTGCAATACCATTTAAGGTTATTAAAGTGTGGTTAGAGTTTGTACCTCGTAAAAATGTAGAAGTTAATTGGCCATCAGGTCCTGATTGAACAACATTTAGAGAAGATACTTTTTTAATTGAATCTTTATCTGGCGATACAACTTCATATGAATAAGTCTTATGAGTTAAGTCGCTAGAGTTTCTAATAAAAGACTTGCAGATATATAGAATAAGTGTTCCGTCTTCATCATATTGAGGTCTGTCGCCTCTACAATCGTCTGCTTTTGCTGTACTACTAATTAGTAATACAAATAATAATGATAATAATATTTTATACATAATTTTCCAATCATAACACATAACAAAGTAGATACCATCAAATTAAAATCAAATGGTATAGCTTGTATGTAGGTTTGTAATAAGCTGCCACCGTAAATAGCCCACACAGCGTAGTTAACAACAACGTGCCAAATCAAAACGCCAATGACTGTTGCTGTTATAGTATTACTTATATGTCTTCCTAGTAGAACAAATAACAACATACAACCATATACTGGTATCATAAGACTATGAAATCCTAAAAATACATCTTTAAATAACATTAAAGATATTGGTATACCATATTGTATTTTATGATTTGTAGTTATACTAGGTAGCAATAAAGCAATTGCAAATAAAGGCGTTATGTTCATAATAATTTTTTATACCAAAATGCTCTGTTATCTATGAATAAAGTATCTTCATTATATTTTATTTTTGCTCTTTCAAACCAATGATTTAAATCTACAACTAAAGTAATTCTATCATTTTTATTATTTAAAGATTTAACGGTTCCGTGCATATAGTTAGCACTATAAAGTATAGGTACATTGTTTGTGTGTTCTACTTTTTCCACAATTTGGTCAAACTGATCTATAAAGACCACTGGTGTTTTTGACCAGTCATCATTAATTTCATCACATATAACTGGAAATTGTAGTTTAGTAAAGTTCTCAAAGTCCCAATGATTTGGTATCCCACCAGGGTGTACTCTACTAAAATATATTCTCTTTTCGTCAACACTTACATTAATCTTTTCTATAAGCATTTTATAAAATTCATGGTTGCGATCAAAACTATTATTTTCATCTATAGGCCAATATTGAGGCAACTTATCTTGTCTATGTATCCATTTTGTTTGATCTATAGTACTGTAAAAATCAAGCAACATTTCTTTATCAAATTTTAATCTATTTAGGTGTAGAGAATAGAAACTACTCATTTGATACTCCTATATTCATTGTATTTTTCTTTAACCAACTTCCGTCTAATGCTTTTCTATACATTTCTGTAGGGTGTGTGTGTATGTTAACAGAAAATACAACTCTTTCTTCCTCATCATCTATAGGTGTAGGTACAGCGTGTAAGACTCTGCTATCAAAAAACACTGGTGTGCCATTGTTATGTATTTTACTTTTCTCAAAATTAAATCTTTCTATTTCTGTATAGTTTTCAGTTGCAAATATTTGAGGTGTTAAATGAAACTTCCCACGTACAGGAAATAATAATGCACCCCAACGTCTATGGTCATAATGCAAATTAATACCACCAGGTGGTAGTTTAGAAAAGAAACACCAAGGTTTCTTTTGTTCTTTATCTCTTTCTGAAGAACCTATTAAATCTAAATTTATATTTTCTACAATATCTTTCCACATATTTTCATATGGAATATTTCTACATTCATTAACTGTCCACGATACACCTGTTACACTTGTACCATCAACCCAATCACTAGGTTTTAAACTATCTAATACATCAATTAACCATTGTTGGTTGTAAAAAATATTATGACATTTAACATAGAAATTACCTTGTTCAAGCATGGCTCATCTCACAAAATATTCTGTACATAGGTGGTCTGTATAAATTACAATGATCGTAATCTATTTTGTTAACAGATAATCCAACGTGAGTTGACAATGTATTTACAGCGTGTTCAGTCCAATTAAAGTACCAAGTGTACTTCCAATCTCTATCAGAAAAATAAAACGCACTATTTTTGTGTGCGTGTTCTATATCACCGTGTATCCAAGTATGTCCGTGTGGGTAATCTGGTTGAAACATTTTACCATAGTAATTGTGAATATGGCTCCAAAGAAGAATACCACTAGGAGCTAAACAATTCTTTAACGTCATAAAGTTTCTATATTGTTCATCATACGTATACCAATTGTTGCAACCAAAACATATAATTACATCCCATTTTATATCATCAGCAGGTTTAAAATCACTTGTTTTACAAATTATATCTGCTTCTTTTCTATAAGGATCAACACCAGTTACATTGTTTAAATGATTTTTATATTCGTTTACACCACAACCCATATCCAGTATTGTTAGATTAGGTCTTTCTTCTTGCATTTTTTGTAAACGTTTAACAAGGGCTTCACCTCTTATGTTCCATTTGTTTGCGACAGGTTTATCGTCAACATCATATACTTTACCTACGACACCTGTTGTACTTGTTCCATTCTCACATACAAAATAATTACTTTGATATTGCCTATCTATCTCTCTCACAAAGTCGCCCATTGTTTTATCTTTCCAATCCATAATACCACCAAGGTGTATAGGGTATTCTTTATCTCTTACTGTCATAGAAAATTCTTTTTGACAGGTAAGAATAAATTCCATTGTAAAGGGTAATTGATTTATAGGACTTTCAACTGAAATATTCCAATAGAACATTTCCTCTACTTTATTCCAAATTAATTTATTTAAAGGGTTTCCTGAGTCGTCAAATAACATCATAAATTTCTCCACGACTCACTAAATCTACCTCTAACGTGTATATCTCTGAGCCATTCCTGTTTATCAAAAATAGGTCTGAAATCATTTTTGTTTCGTTCAATAATCTCATCATATTCTGGATACATTTCTTTTAATATATCAAATATATTATTCTCAAAATAGTATAAATGAGAATAAGCTGTATCTGTATAATAATTTATATCGGAAATAAGTATCTTATATCCAATATCTTTATATTCGTTTATCGCTCTAAAATAATGGTCTTTAACATCTAACTTATGATATTGAAATTCCTTTTGTTGAAACAAATTATTATAAATGTCTTTATATAATTCACTTCTATTATTGTTAATCTCATAATAACAATCAGCTAGATACTTTGATAAACCATACCAATACATTGGTATAATAAAACTTCTACTATAGAAAAATCCTTCAAATACTTCCTCTTCGGTCATTGTACCTGTTGCAACAGCAATCTCATCAATAACATCATTGTTATATGGCTTTGCAGTACCTTTTATATTCTTCCATTTCATTTCAGGGAAACCAGTATTAAATTCTGTATTGCTTAATCTACTTAATGTATTAATCTGTATCATATCAAACGGTGCAGGCATATCAATTATTTCGTGTAAGCCATCTTTGAATGTTTTAAGTGTATCGCCTGGTAGTGGAAATATTAATTCAGTATATGATGAAACACCAGACTTCTTTAAATCTTTTATAATAGGTCTAAAACTTTTTATATCAAAAGCATTTCGTCTGTTTATCTTATCTAATGTTTCAGGATTTGTACTTTGTAAACTGAATCCAAATATGTCATCTACTTCAGCGTCTTGTAATTTTTTTGCTAATTTCATTATCTTTTCACCGTGTGTTTTTGCCCAAGTAGGCATAAATCTACCATTAAATACACCAAGTTTTTTTTGTGATACTACATAATCTACAAGTTTTTCATCTCTAGGAAATATACCAAAATTGCTATCAGCAACATCTATACAATCTACATTTCTTTTACACATCCATTCCAATTCTTTTAAACATTTTTCTGTTTCAAACATTTGTATCTTTGTATATTTCTTATGACCTATATCACAAAAGGAACAAGTATAAGGACAACCTCTATTGCCTTCAAATATTACTCTAACTGGTTTTGTATTATTCTCTAATAGACTATCAAAGAATCCATTTAAATAAGGACTAGGAATCATTTTAGGATCAGCGTACATACAATCAGCTGCGTTATTAAAATCTCTAGTAACTACACCAGGTATATCAAACTTGTCTTCTACTAACAATCTTCTCATTGTTTCTTCCCCATAGTAGGCTAACACAGCGTCAACTTCAGGATATTTTTCTAACCATTCAGATGTATATTGTGGTTCAGGACCACCTACAACTATTTTACATTTAGGATGTTTACGTTTTATTTCTTTTAATATGTCATATGTTTCTTTCCAATTCCACATATAACAACTTGCGGCCACAAAGTCTGGATCAACTATGTCTATCTTTTCTTTCCACCATACACCTGCGAGTTTATATTTTGTATTGACTTCTTTAAATTGATTACAATAACTCCATATAGTGCCTACTGCTTGAGGTAAACAGGCAGCGTCACTTGTTAAAGGCAACTGTAAAAAATAAAAGTTACGCATTTTTGAAATTCTTTGTGTCTGTCCATATAGTTTTGTTGTCAATCTTTGCAAACAACTTATCAACCCACTCAAATAAATCCATCATCAATACCCAACGAGGTCCTGTTTCTTTTATATCTCTAGGCACAGCGTGTAGCATACGTGTATTGAATATAACAGGACTATCAACTATAAATGATTCTACTGGATGATTAAACTGGTCGTAAAAAAATTGAGGTGTCTTTTCAAAATCTCCTAGTAAAGGTATACCTAGATTACCCCACTTATTGTGGTCTATATGATTTACTAACCCACCAGGTTTCACATTACTAATAAAAAATGATGGTCTTTTAAATTCTGTATTAAGACCTTCATATAATTCATTTAGTATAGGAAATTGTTTAGGGTCTAAAGGAAGTTCTTCAACATTCCAAAGTAAACCATTTTGGTCGTAGCCTTGTTTCCATTCTGCTGTTTTAGCATATTCAATTATCTCATTGAAAACGTTTTTATCGTATTGTAAATTAAATTTTTTATGATACCACATTATGCAAACCTATATTCTTCTATTAATCTTTCAAACAATGTATCATCAAACTTCATACAAAAAACTACCATTATTATATCGTCTGAAGTACTAAAGACTGAATGTCTTTTATTTGCGTTAAAATAATATAACGTGCCATCTTCTACATCTCTAACTGTATCCTCATAGATAAATTTTAAATCTTTTTTATTACAGTTATTAATAAAAGCAATTAATCTTATTTCCTCATAACCATATTCTATTTTGTTTATATCATAATGTTCAGGAAAATATCCACCTGTGTTTAGTTTTAAAAAATGACATCTACCTAACCAAGGTTTCCAAGGTGCGATAAGTTTCTGTAGTTCTTCCGAGTTCTTATATACTTCGGTGTATTCTTTTATATGATGATTTGTAATACTTGTGCCATTTATTTTATTGTATTGTAATAAACTATCTAAATCAGGTATGCCACTTAACCCACCATCTAAACTAGTAATACTCAATCCCCACCTGTTGTTTGGATTTCTTAAATTGTAAGGTTTCCAATCATCTTTATAAGGCTCAAGGTCTTTCATTATTTGTCTTGTATCAATACGTTGTTTCATTTGTAACCAATCACCCATAAACGAAAGTCTTTGAAGTGCTTTGTTAGTTCTTGTTTCAGTACTCATAAAGGTATCTTACTCCAAGTTTTAAGTTTTTCTCTTTTTTGATTTGACGCTTCTTTTATGCGTTCCATTGATACGATATTATTTTCAGATAATAATTCTACCATCATTAATACATCACCTAATTCTTTTTCAAGTCTTTCTGTATTATGAATATTAAAACGGATTACCTTACTACACTCAATACTAGTTTCAGCACACTCTTCCATCAATATTGTTAATATTTCATCTCTAATTTTCATTTCAACTCCTTTATATTATCTAACAATGCTCTATTGATATTTATACATAAATATGTTATAATAATATTATGAAAAATGTTAATTTAGTATGTACAAGTAAGCCTGGAGATGGACTGTTTCATTATAGTTATGAACATTGTTGTTTTCTCAATGACCTAGGCATAAATGCGAAACTCATAATCATACCAAATAAAAAACATACAGAGCAGGACTATATAGACGCCATAAATGAGTGTTATATAAAATGTGAAAATTTAGTGTTCAATGATTATATGCCACGGTCAGATGATATAACTTTAATTATGGGTAGAAGCCAATTAACATTGGCCTACTTGGATTATAATAGTTATACTGAAGAACAAAAATTAACACTACATAGTTTATTTGGTGGTAAACTTATTTCTGTTTATTCAGAAAATCACCCTAAAGAATATCCTATCGCATTACAACATTTTAATTTTACACCAGAAAAAGTTATAGACTTATGCGACCACGAAGTATATGAAAATGGTGTAGGCGATCAGTTTGAAAAGATAATTAACTTTAGCATATATAAACCTGTAGTAGATGATATAAAATTTAAATATCTATTTTTAGGAACAAATAGAACATATTATAGAGAAGTAGAAAAACATATTAGAGATTATCCATCACATGGTATTCTAGCATACAAGGACAAGTATATAAATGAAAAACGTAATCACGTTTTTGTTCCTGTAAAAAACTTATTAGGATTATTTGATACATATGTTTATACTAAACCTAATTTTGATCCTGCACCTAGAATAATACAAGAATGTAAATGGTTAGGAAAAGAAGTGATTTATTTGAGAGATAAATCCATTAAAGATGGTGGGCCTATATATTGGGAAAGGCCTGCAAAATGTTTAACTGAACAAAAAGATAAGATAGAAAATTTACTAAAATGGATAGAGAAACTATAACAGACACAAGTCCTATTTCTTTCTTTAGGCGTCCTAGAAATGGTATTAACGTTGACATAAGTTTTAGATGTCCTTTAGAATGTTTGAGATGTCAAAGACAAACTAACTTTACATTTCATGGAAGAAAAGTTTATGGTAAAGACGCAACTATGGACGAGATAAAAAAGTTGGCAGCTCATTTTACTCAATTAAATTTCTGTGGGCAGTTATCTGATCCTGTTCATCACCCAAAGTTTGCTGAGATATTAGAATATTTGTATAAAAATGGTAATGATGTTTCTATACACAATGCGTCTTCTCAAAAACCTGAAAAGTTTTATATAAAATGTTTTGAGGCACATCCTGACGCAAAATGGATATTTGGTATAGACGGTCTGCCTGAAGAAAGTAGTATGTATAGAATAAACCAAGACGGCGAAAAACTATTTAAGATAATGTTAAAAGCAAAAGAGTATCTTACAAAATCACCATCTTGGCAATACATTGTTTTTAGTTATAATGAAGACCATTTAGAACAAGCACAAGCATTAGCAAAGAAACATGGCCTTATGATGATTCTTTTACACTCGTCAAGGTGGATGTCTGAAAGCGATCCTTTACGACCTAAATCTACCGAGTATAATTTACAATATCAAGGTTATATAAGAGATGAGTAAATATAAAGGTAAGTTTGTTGCTCAATGTATGAATGGTAAAATGCAAATAGCTATGAATAATAGAGGAGTTTTAATGCCTTGTTGTTGGTGCGACCACGAACATACATTAAATACACCTTTATTTAAAAAGATGGAAAAAGTTAGTAAAGTTGCAGAAGCAGATAGTATAGAGGATATATTATTTTCAGATGAATGGATAGATTTTGAAAAGATAATGAGGGAAGGTGAGGCAGGCGATACAAGTAGAGTACCTGAAAATTGTATGTACCATTGTAGCAGTAGAGGTACAGATAAAGAAAAAGTTAAGATTGAACATCACATTGATGAAATCGGAGAATCTATAAACAAACATAAGGCATAAAGTATGAGTAAAAAAATATTATTAGTAAGTGGAGACAGTTGGGGTGATCCAAATTGGACTTCTATTCAACACCCTTCTATGGATTGTAGTTGGCCAAAATGGCCTGAACTACTCGCTAAAAAATTAGATATGGATTGTGTTAATCTATGTAGGTCTGGTTCAGGACAAGAACGTATCTATAGCACATTGTTAGATAAATTAACAGATGAATGGTATATGAACGATATAGGATTAGTTTTACCTGCTTGGTCAACAGCACCTAGACGTGATTATCAAATTGGATCTCCACCTTGGTGGACTAATGATATGATGGACTTTAGAGGTTGTATTGAATATTGGATAGATAGAAGTTTAAGATACTATTATAGTTTTCAAAATGTTTGTGAAAATCTTAATGTGCCTTTCAGACAATTTCAAATGTTAAATTTATATACAGGTTGGATGTATGAACAAAGAGAAACCCTAAAAGGTAATATAAGAACGCAGATGTATAAACATTTAGAAGACCATCTAAAAAAGAGTCCTTATTATAAAAAGATTAATCCAACTTATTTCCTAGGTTGGCCCACAGAAAAATCTGTTTTACCAGGAGAAAGGCAAGGGCTTTCTGGTCACGGTAGTGCAGCTGCCCACTTCAAAAGTTTTGGAAAAGATATTGAAAGAATTTCTGAAAGAGATAAACATCCGAATGAAAAAGGACAAGAGCAATTAGCACAACATATCTTTAATGAGATTAAATGTAGTAGTGAGTCCAATCAGCAAAGAAAGTAAGTATTAAAGATGAAAAAAGATAAAACAAATTACACAGCTTGGGGTAATGAATATTGGGAAAATAAAGAAGAATATCATAAACTTTTTGAAGGAGTTATGTCGGAAGAGCAAGAACAGAATGTTGAGTTTTTAGAAAGAGAGATTATAGACTTACATAAAAACCATCAAATATCTGTTTCAAATGATAGAAAATTTGCTGTTGCGTGTGCAAGTGGTACAGACGCATTATATTTTTCACTTATTGGACTAGGTATTAAACCAGGTGATGAAGTTTTAGTTACAAACTTTTCTTGGATATCTTCAGCGTCTGTTGTATCTATGATAGGTGCAACACCTGTATTTTGTGATATTAATTTAGATACTTATCATATGTCTTTAGATAGTATAAAAAAAATGTGGTCTTCAAAAGTAAAAGCAATTATATATCCACACTTGTTTGGTAGTATGTCTGATACACGAGAAATATTAGAATGGTGTCATAGTTTTAATATTAAATTTGTAGAGGATGCTTGTCAGGCATTAGGTGCTAGTTTAAATGGTATAAGAGCAGGAACAATCGGAGATGTAAGTGCTTTAAGTTTCAATGCAAATAAACCTGTTGCTGGGATTGCAGGTGGTGGTATGCTACTTACAAACTCAAAATATATTGCAGATATGGCTAGAAAATTAAGAAGACACGGAAATGGTGAGATATTAGGATATAATTCCAAAATGTTATTAATGAATGCTCAATTTATATCTCATAGATTAAAACATTTGGAAGAATGGCAGATTAGAAGACAAGCTGTTGCAAAAAAATATGATTCATATCTTAAAGATTTAAATTTAGGTGTGCAAAACTTTCATCATCTTAAAACCCATTTACCATCTGATGGTCTTAATCATTGTTATCACAAATATGTTATAAGATTACCTCTTAAAGAAATTAGAGATAAATTAAAAGAAAGATTAAAAGCAGATGTACATTACAGTAAACCTATATCTGAAAACTCTATGTATAACTCTATTATACATAGAAAGGACGATTGTGTAAACTGTAGAAAGGCAAGTGATACAGTTTTATCTTTACCAATTCATCCATACGTAACAGATGAGGAGGTTGAGAGAATTTGTAAAACTATTATGGCAACAGTATGAATGAAATAATTGTAAGCCCACAGGTAACTAGTTTTTGTTATGTTGATGATAGTAATAATATGATTGATATAACAGATGATGTTCCATATAGATTGATTCAATTTGTTAAAAGAATGAAATTTATATTTGGAGATAAATTAGTTATAGACAGGTCACTTACTGAAAAAGAAAATGAGGATATTTACGAGTATATTATAGAAAAGTGCTACGAAACACCTGATTATCTTTTTAAACAAACATATTTTAAAAGTAGACCTAAAGAAAAATTGTTAATTGCATTTAATAAATTATTCTTTAATAAATTTGATAATAGATGATAAACTTAAAAGAAATACAACAAGATTATTTGGCTATAGATTTTTTTATGTCTATGTCTTGTAATAAAGACTGTCATTACTGTACGAGTTATACTTTAGAGATGAGAAACTTAACAGTTGATATAGATTTCTTAAAACAAACATTACACTATTTAAGAAAATATAAAATACGTGTTTGTTTATTAGGTGGTGAGCCAGGACTAATTAAAAATTTAGATGATGTTATCGCTGAAGTTAAAAAGAATCCTAATCACGTGCCTTCAGTACTTTCAAACTCTTTTGTACGTAAAAGATATCCACATATACTAAAAGATCCTGATATACTTTATGTTGAACATAACATATTAGATTTTTATGAAGATAGAATTGAAAAATTAGGTAATTTAGATAGATTAGAACCTTATGGTTTCATACAACCAAATGAATATAACAATTACAATCTATGTGTAAAAACACCTAATTACTTTAAATACAAAGATAACTTTCCAGAAGAAATGAAAATGTTAAATCACAAAAATACAATGTGGAAAGATTTTAATGGTAGAACACCTACAAAAGAAGACGTAACAGCAGTACACGAACAAGCTGCTGAAATAGATAGAAAAATGTGTGCAGCTTTTCCTATGGTACCTGTTATAGACTTTGAGAAAAGACACATAGTACATTGTAGCAAAAAGTTTGCTAACAATAAAATATTATCTAAAAATTTTGATATTACACAGGATAATGTTGATAAGATGATGAATTTTAGATTATTTAAATATGAAAATTACTGTAAAGGTTGTATGGAATATGTCAACCCTAAAGGTCATTTTCCTGTATCAAAATATGGGAGTGTATTAAGTGAGTAAAAAAATATATTCAGTAGCATTAAATTTACACGATCACAATACCTATGATGGTGTATTTCATTATCAAGCAGAAAGAACAACAAGATTTAAACATAACTTACCTTATAAAGCAGAGGCATATGCTCATCAATCAGATATATTGGATCCAGGCGACTATAGATTAAATGATGATTTTACTGACCAGTATTTTAAAAAACCTGATGAAGGTATATTAGCATTTACTTATACTTTTGGTGGAATAAGAAAATCAAAAATTGAGTTATTACAAACAGTATTAAAAGGCCATGATAAAATATTTGATTATGACCCTAAAAAATTATGGGAACATTATCACAAAGATAATATCTACTTTATAGACCATCATCAATCACACGCTGCTTACGCATTTATAAACTCTGGCTTTGAACAGTCAGATATATTAGCAATTGATGGTATAGGATCAAAATTTAGATGTGTCTTTTTTGATAAAGATGAAAACTTGATTGATCTATCAGATAAATTACCTATTGGTTGGTTATGGAACCATATGTCTAATCTAACAGGTTTCGGTACACTTGGTGCAAGTAAACTTATGGGTAAAGTAGGATATGGTAAGTATAGTAGTTATTATTATAATGCGTTTGATGTTATACTTGACGGACCTATATTAGAAAGAAAATATAAAGAGTTTCATAAATTTATTGATGTTGATACTCACGGTATAGATGATTTGGCATACACACTTCAAAAATATACAATTGATAAAATTAAAAAATATGTTTACCCATTAAAAACTTGTAATAACTTATGTATTGCAGGTGGTGTTGCTTACAATGGATATATGAATGAAGAATTTACTAAACAATACAAAAATGTTTTCATACCACCTGCTGTAGGTGATGAAGGACAAGCAATAGGAACATATCAACACGCTGACTATGTGTTAAATCAACACAAGCACATAACCAACACATATGCAGGTAGAGAATATAATTACCTCGGTGAAGAAAAAGTAGATTACAAAGAAGTAGCACAGGCAATTGCTAATGGAAAGATAGTAGGTTGGTTTCAAGGTAAATCAGAAAGTGGTAATCGTGCATTAGGTAATAGAAGTATATTAGCAGACCCACGTAATCCTAATATTAAAGATATTATCAATCAAACAATTAAAATGAGAGAAGACTTTAGACCATTTGCACCTGTTGTATTAGAAGAATATTACCAAGAATACTTTGATACTAGAGGCGGTCCTAGTCCTTATATGTCTAGGATATGTCAAGTTAAAACTGACAAAGTACCAGGTATTACTCACGTTGATAATACGGCTAGAATACAGACTATAAATATAAAAGATAATGAAAAGTTTTATAATATAGTGAATGAGTTTTATAAAATAACAGGCATACCGATGTTGTTAAATACAAGTTTCAATTGTCAGGAACCAATTGTAGAAACACCTCAACACGCATTAAGAACTTTTAGAAGAACAGCTTTAGATATGTTAATAATTAATGATTGGATTATAAGAAAATGATAGACCGAGAAAATTTGAAATTTTTTAAAAATATTATGGACTTACAAAATAAAAATGTAAATTATAGAACACTTGACGATATAGTATATGCAATAAAAGAAGACGACCAATTTGGGTTCTTACATAATATAATCAGCTCAACAAATGAAGGTATTGATTATAGATTACTTGATAATGTAATACAAACAGCAAAAAAAGAACCAGATATAGAATACAGTCTTTTAGATTCCTTTAGTACACCACAAGTTAACGCAAAATTTAATATAGTAAATCACGCTGAAAAACTAGGACTGATTAACAAAGAATCAGAAATAGTTATATTTGGTTGTTGGTTTGGTAGTATTCTAGTACCAGCGCTAGCGCCAAAGGTTAAAAAGATAATAGCGATAGATATGGATGAAAGAGTTATAAATGTTGCAAAGAATAGATTGTTTATGGACTATGAAAACGTAGAGTTTATAGCAGATGATATATTTGATAAATTTAGAAACGAATATGAAAACGCTGATTTGTTTATTAACACCTCTTGTGAACATATGAGGCCTATGTCTGAATGGGGACCAAAAGGTCCTAGATCACTATACAAAGACTCACCATTTGGTGAACCAGTTACACGTAAAGTGCCATGGTGGACTAGAGTAAAAAAAGGTGCTCATTTTGCGTTTCAATCTAATGATATGTTTAACATTGATACTCATATAAATTGTGTAAACAATTCAAAAGAATTTAAATTACAATTACCTGAAAATACTGAAGTGCTTATTGAAGATGAGATTAATGATGAAAGAGGAACAAGATTTACATTAATAGGAAGGATAATATGAAAAGATGGATACTAGATAATTTACCTGCATTATGGATAATTGCTATATTTGCTTTTGGGTTAGTATTATCAGCAAATCAAGCAACATATAAAAAGGAGTTACAACAAATTAATGAAAAGATTAATAAAATATAAAACGGTAGAAAAATATAAACTAGACACTTGGGCATTTATTTTGTTTATGATATTAATGGGAATAATAGCATATGCGTAGAGTTGTTTTTAGTTTATACATTGATATACCAAAAGAAGAAATAGATATTTTTGATAAGAATATCCTTAAAGACGGTGATACACCTGTTAACTATCACACAAAAAATCAATTTAAGTTACACTATGGTGACCTTGCTGCTTGTAAAGAAGTCTATGCTAATATGATAGGTGCTGATTTTAAAATGTTTGAATATGACGCTCAGTTTATGGTGTATTCAGAAAATTTAAAACACAAGTATAAATTTTTAACAATGTATAATATTATAAACTTTTATAAAATACATTTATTGTATGAACTGGCTAAAGAATATGATGAAATATTATTTTTAGATTTTGATGTTGTACCCATTCAAAATATAAGTTTTTTTGAACATTGGGATTTATCAAAAGGTATTGCAGTTTTAAATAACAATGATAGAAGAACACCTATAGAAAGAGTTACAGATACATCACAAACAATAAGAAGTCCTGCGTCAAAATATTTTAATTGTCAAGCAATGTTATTTGAAAAAGGTATGAGTACTGAAAATGATGTTATCAATACTGGTATTATAGGTATTAATAGAGAACATTTAGAAAAATTAAATTACTTCGGTAAGTTTGAAGATGACCTTACCTTAATGACACAATTAGCAATACAAACAAAAAAAGTTGAATATTGGGATGAAAACGCCCAGCGATCAGTATGGTTAGAAGATGGAGATAAGGTTGTGACTAATATATTCCCAGAAAAAATAAGACAATATTTTGGTTGGGATAATGAAACATTATTTTCATTTAAGTTGAAAGAGAATAATGTACCTGTTCAATGGTTAGATGATAAATGGCACTACTTTTTAGCTAATCAAGGTTTCATACCTAAAGAAACAATCCTTTGCCACACTATCAATAAAGATTTTGACCTTGTGTGGAGAAGAATTAATGCTTAAGATATGTACAGTTTACTTTGATGGTTTCTATACACCAGATTATGTTTCTAAACTTTATGATAGTTTAAAAAAACACTCAACAGTTCCTTTTGAGTTTATATGTTTAAGTGATACAGACGTTAAAGCTGACGTTATATACCCTTACAATCATCATAGTGATATAGTCAAACACTGGCATAAATTAAAATTTTTCAGTCCACAATTTGCAAATCAGAATCCAGATGATGAAATTATCATTATGGATATAGATCAACTTATTGTAGATAACATAGATCCGTTATTAAGTTGGCCTGTTAAAGACAATGAACTGATAACATACGGTCAATGGTGGGAAAACAAACTAGGTATTAATGGTGGATTTTATAAATTTAAATCAGGTTCTTTAAAATTTGTTTGGGACGACTTTGCACTTAATCCAAAATACTGGCAATTACATTTCTATAATGATGGTATAGTACATAAGAAATATTATGGTGAACAAAACTATGTTAAACTTAAAGTATTAGAACATAAGGCAAAGTTAACAACAACGCCTAAACATTGGATAGCGAAATATACAGACGACTATAAAGAAAATTTAAAACTTAATCAAATGTATATGAAAAAATTTGATACTGATTTTATGATACTAGATAAAGAAATAAACGACAATATTAAAGTTGTACATTTTACAGGAGTAGGAAGAAAAATAAATGCGGATTATTTGTTGTAGATTCGGTAATAAGTTTACTCAATGGCACGTTGATAACTTAAAACATATGATAGATGAATACTCTGGTCTAAAGTATGATAGTTTTGAAGTTATTGAAAAAGACTTGTATGGCAATTGGTTTAATAAATTTCAAATGTATGATAAATTTAGAGATGGTGAAAATTTATACTTTGATTTAGATGTAATTATCTATGATAAACTACCAAACTTAATTAGAAAAGATTTTACATTACTAGATGACTCGTGGTGGCGAAAACCTGCTCATACACCATTAAACTCTTCCGTTGTATCGTGGACAGGAGATGTATCCTATATTTGGGATAAGTTTAAAGAACAAGACACGTTTTATATTGACACTTACACTAGAGGTAGTGATGAATGGTATTACAAAATTTTAGGAGAATACGAAACTTATCGTAATATATGTCCTTCAATAAAAGATTATATGTACAATAAACCACCTCAATTCAGTATGTGTACACTTGGTCAAATGCACCACATCATGGAAAAAGGATGGACTGGTTGGTATTCAGACTACTTTTTAAGCTAAAATTTCGCAAACAGCAGCTAATACGTCTATCTTATTTTTTGACTGCCTTAATTTCTTCTTAACGTCTTCTTTATCAGAGTCTTTAACTCCTTGTATTTCAAATACAGCAAGTTTTAATGCAAAAAGATGATCTGGATTCTCTTTATCATTAAAAAGAGCGTCAACTACTTTTGGATAAAACTTTGTATCAATCTTAGCAGAGTCCATAACGATACCATCTTTTTTTGCTATTCTTAATACCGTATCTTCAAATTGTTTTCTTTCTTGTTTAACTTTTTGATATGTAGACTCGTGTAATTGATCTATATTCATATATTTTGAAAGAGCTTGATATTTTATATCATTCTTATCAAAAGGTATGATAGTTGTTATAACTTGTTTCTTATCTTTAGTTGTAGTCATTATTTCTATGTCTGTTCTCTCACTATTAATAAAATAAGCAGTTAAGAAATTATCTTTTAAATATTCTTCAGTAATTGAATGGCCTTCAGGCTCGTGTGTTGATACTTCAATTGGAGCTGGTGAAGTTGTATCTGGAGTGATATCTGATTCTATTCCAGTTGTGTTTTCAGTTAATGGTGTTTCTGTTGTCATTTATGTTCTCCTTAATATAGTCATATAAATTAATCTTTGGTGACCAGCCAATATTATTTAGTAAAGTATTATCTGCAAGGTTATCTAGTCTTTCTTCAGCACCTCCTATAACACGTTTACAATTAATCTTAAAGTAATCAACTAATTCTATAAGATTATTTGTTTTCCCAGAACCGATATCTGTCAGTCCTCTTAAATTTGATTTTATCAAAGTATCTATCGCTCTCACTAAATCGTCAACGTGTATAAAATCTCTACTATGATTTGTGTTAATATAAGGAACATCATTTCTTAATATTCTAGGTATTAACATACTTTCTCTAGCATTAGGACCATATACCGTTGTAAATCTCATACCCAAGCTATTTTCAGGAGCAATACGCTCTAAGCTATATTTGCTCATTGCATATGGATTTTTCCAAGGCTCGTGTGCTGTTGATGAACTTGCGTATAGGATTCTTGTGTCTTTGAAATAATCAAAAAGTCTTTGACCTGCGATTACATTTTGTATCCAATATTCAGTAGGTCTATCTAAACTATCTCTTACGCCAGATAAACCAGCGAGATGTATAACTAAATCTACGGAATGTTTTAAATCACAGGATAATAAATCATTACCTGTTTCTTTGTCTAAACAAATTACTTTATGATTTGGTTGTAAAAATTTTAAAAGATGTTGGCCAACAAAGCCTTCACTACCTGTTAATAATATATTCATAATTCATAATATAGCAATCTCGGGAGGAAACGAAATTACGATTTAATAATTCTCAAATAATATGTTGCCGCTGTTGTAGATGATCCATTAGGAAACTCTTGCGCCCTATAGTCATCATTGTTTACTTGTCTTGTTTGATAGTTACCAGAACCATCTAAAATTGTATCTGCCATACCAGAACCTCTAGTATTACCAGTTGCGGTTGTTCCTAAAGTATAACTGATAGCATAACCATCACTTGAATCAGCAGCTGTTTTTCTCATCCATTCTTGTAATAATCCATTAAAAGTTGCAGCTGTATATTCTACTATGTTGTTTGAACCATTTAAGTAATAAGGTTCAGTATATGATGTGTTTGATCCATCAATTCTGTGTAGGTAATAGTTTGTAATAGTTGTAGGTTGATCCTGTGTTTCAGGAATACTACCAGCAGAGTAAGCACCTGTATCTGCTCTTGTATCTGTAAAGATTGCTGTTGTACTTACGTTAGTACAACCTGATAAAGATGTTCCTGTACTTACTGTATAAGTTCCAGCCTGGTCTGTTCCAGTTGAACCAGATGTTAGTAAGTCAATTGCAGGGTGTAAAAAAGTATCTTTTACGTCTGTTAAATTCATCGCCTGGATTTGACCACTTGAATTGTAATAAACAGGCCATGTTTTACCTGTATCTGCTGTTGGTGTTAAACTTGCATCCGTTGATACAACGTTATTGTACGCTACTGTTACCGTACCAGGTTCAGCAGTAGTACCTTCACTTGGGAATGCAGTTGTACTTGTTGATTGAGCACCTGCTTGTTTTCTTGTGTCGTTAATACTTCCGATTGTTCCGTTACCAGCATTAACAGTTAAAGTTACACCAGGATTTAGTGAATATTGGTATACAGCAGCTTGACAGATTTCCGTTACCATTGCGGTCGTCATCTCTCTTAAATTGTTGCTGGCTACATATAGTGGTTTTCTTACTGCCATGTTATCTCCATTAATTTCTGGTACTCATTCATCTAGTAAGTACCTCTCTATTTACATATTTATAATTTCTATCACTTATATCCATATTATATTTATACTACTTATTTATCTTACGCCCCAGCAGCATACATAGTCTTAACTACTGTACCGCCAGAATCTACTATTTGCAAGGTTACTACGCTTTTTAGTTGATCTTGCCCTATTGAATCGTCAGCCATATTAGCCTCAGCGACTGTATCATTACCTATCATTGCACCTGTTATAACGCCAGTACTACCTGTAGTTACTATAGTACCTGTTTCGTTAGGTATAGTAATTGTTCTATCTGCTGTAGGATCTACTACTCTAATATTAGTTTCGTGTGCGTCTGCCGTTGCACCTTCAAATATGATACCACCTGTTGCGGCTGATGTGTAAAAGTACCCACTAGTTGATACATTTTTTGCACCAAAGTCAACATATGACTGTGAACTTGATATAATATCTGCTGTTAATGTTTTACCTGCAGAAAGTGATAAATTATCATCTACTGTAATTGTATTTGCGTCTGTAGATATAATTGTATTACCTGTAGCTTGAATTGTTCCTAATCTGTGAGCACCAGTGCCTGAAGCAGTAAACTCACCAGCAATTGTTACATCTTCAGTTAATGCTAAAGTTACTTTATCTGTAGCTGATACTGTTGCTGTAATTTGATTTGCTGTACCATTAAATAATATTGTATTACCATTTACAAGTGTTTGAGTATTTGAACCATCAGAAATCGTAAAAGATAATGCACCAGCAATAGCAGCATATAATTCATTTACAGCGCCTATTACAGACGTTGCAGAAAGATTAGAATCTAGTGTAGCAATATCACCAAAATCACTTGCCGATAGAGCATTAAACTGTACTCTAAAGTCTTCTAGTGTTTGACTTGTTGTTATCTGTCTTGCAGCCATTAGCTTTTAATTACTCCTTGTAATAACTTTTTTATTTCTCTTAATTCTTGCTTTAAAGTATTTATTTCTTTTACAGCACCTCTTAATACATCACTTTGTTTTTCTCTACTTTTATGTCTTAACATATATAACTCATAATCAGATTTGTTTGTGTTAACAATTGCGTTAGAATGTGTATCTCTTACTAATCCTGTAAAACCTTCAACTCTAACTTTATAACTCATTATACTGCCAGAGCAATACCTCTCATATCTCTCAATACTGGAGGATATGAAGAATTGCTTCCTTTCATTACTATTTTTAATTGGAATGATGTAAAGTCATTTATATCACTTGCACTATATTTGTACTCTTTAAATGTTGTATCATCTTCAGCAGGTGTTATAGTAGTGTCTGGACTTCCGTCTGTATTAAATGGTGTCCAACTTAATTGATCTAGTTTGTCGCCATCTGTGGCAACTCTATAATACATTTCTACTTCCGATGTTGATCTTATGTTAGCAGTTAATCTTATGTCTAATGCTTTTGAATTGTTTTCCAATATAATAGGTTTAGTTAAGTAAACAGCAGATGATGATGTTCCAGTTTTAACTGTATCAGCAACAAAACTTGGTGTGTTACTTGAAGTAGGATTATTTAATCTATTTTGTATTGTAAATGCACTCATTCTTTGAGTATCTAAAACAGGAGACAATTTAGTATTTGTTGTTGTTAATTGTAAAATTGTATAGAAAGATTTACCGCCTGTAATACTTTCGTTTGTTTCATTGATTTCACTTGCAACCATTTGAGGTGCCGAGAAAGCAATATTGTCATTATTAATAACAGCAAGTTTACTTGCAGCTGCTGTTAATGCAAATTCTGTTTCTGAACCATGTATTGATTTACCAGTTGTTGTTCTAACATAGTAATCAATATTTGTATCTGGTAAAGTTACTGTTTGAATACCACCTAAATTTAATACGTCAAACACTCTATTTTGTGTTGCCGTTACCGTAGTACTACCAATATCTCCACTAGCACTTGCGTTTGATGAACTTCCAGAAGTTATATCATAACTATCTAAAGTTACGTTTGAAATACTTGTATATGTTCCATTAATGTCTGAATGAGCAATACCATTGTAAGTACCACTAGCCACACCAGCGATTGTTACGTTATTACTTGTACCGTGCATACCGTGGTTAGGATGGAATACTCTAATAACTTTAGAACCATTTGTTGTTCTTAATGGATTGTTTTTAAGTGCTCTTGTAGATAAAGTATCGTTTGTTAACGTAACTTCACCTGTGACTTGACTAAATTCTGCTCTTCTTAATTTAAATTTCATATCTTCATTTTGTTCAGCAGACCAAGTCATACCATTTTGAGATTTAAATAATACACCAGCATAAGGTTGTGCTGATATTGTTCTATTTGTATCTAATGCTGTTTCACCTATTCTTGCTACATAAGCATTATAATCTTGTGAGTTTGCCATTACAACAAAACAATACTCTACGTTTGCTTGTATGTAAACAGGACTTGGGAATGTAAATTTCGTTGCAGTAGTACCATCAGTACTTGTACTAACATCACCTGGATTCTTTGTAACTTCCGAGAATGGTAATATTTTTTGTCCTGGATAACCATTTACAACATCTCTTATCTGTATTGTAACTGGTATAGCAGCGTCTTTTGTACTAAAGAATACATCTAAAGATGTTAAGAATACTCCACCTTTATCATCAATTAAGAATGTTTGTGCTAATGGATCGTGGTAACCAACTTGTCTTTCTTCCGTTCTTGTAGATGTTCTACTAATAGTTTGACTTTCGGTAACACTTCTCATCTCTACACGTGCTTCTCTACTTGAAATAATAGTTTCTCTTACAGTTTCTAATAAACCTCTTGCAACGTATTCAACGTTTGCAGCTGTTTCAACATTAGCGTTAGTTAAACTGTTTGTAGATGAACTTGTTAATCTGAATAATCTTTGACCTGTTCTCCATCTAGGATTTGAACTTGTTTTAGGATCAGGTATTGCAAAAGTACCTTGTACTTTACCATTTGCGTCTGTAACTAAATTACCTCCTAATGAACCACCATTTGGTGTTACATATGAAGCCACATCAATATTATCAAAGAAAGGATAAACTCTTGTATTTGGTTTTAATCTTGTTGCAACAAATGTCAATGTTCTACTTCTAATGAATGGAACAAATGCAACTGAAACAACTCTATCACCGATAGATGTTCTTACTGTTTCTGGTACAGCAACAGCTCTTATACCTGTTCTTGTTTGTGAAACTTGTTGAGCAGTAGTAATTTCTTCTTTGGCCATAACTCTCCAACCATGACCGCCTCTTTTTCTATATGTACCGACACTCTTTCTTTCTACTTCAACAGGTTTTCCTGTCCATGTATCTTGCCAAGAGTTCCAAACTGTTGACATAGGAAATTCTGATAGTGTACTAGAGTTACCAGTATTCTTTGTTAAGTTATCCCAACTACCGTTAGGGTTATTAATAACTAATTCTGGTGCTCTTTCTGTTTCTTTCCATTCATCACCTGGAGGTGTTAATTCTATTGAACCTATCCATGTAAATACACCAAATGGGTTTACATTGATAGCCTTACTTGCATAAGGTTGATCTATTAAAGTTGATTCTGTATAAGGTAAAGTAATTAAGTCGCCAGTTTTTTGATAGTTAGCGTCTGTTCTATCAGCAGCCACTAAAGCAGTACCATCATCATCTCTTTCAATTAATGATACAGCGTCTTCATGGAATGTTGGTCTCATTTCTCCATTTCCATAATCTATAGAAACTTTGTAATCATTATTACCTACATCACCAATATTGTGGCCTGTAAAATTATCTACTACAAAACCATTTTTAAATCTATCTAAACCATTTGCGTCTTGTATTTGTAAAGTTTGAGCAGCTGTTTCTAATAATGAAAGTTGAGTATAATATTCAGTAGTATCAATTCTATTTTCTATTCTACCAATATCTCTCATAGTATATCGTTTGTTATCTACGTGTTCTATACCAACATCGGAAGTATCTAATGTGTATGCAGGTAAAAATAAAGTGTATAGGTGCATAGCATTATCTAATGTTCCTGGTATTCTTGGTTCAATTGAACTAGCACCTTTTAATATTTTAAAGTTACCATCATTATCTAAAAATACTTTATCAACTCTTCCTAAATAATATTCAAAATCTGATCTTATATCTGAATTGAACTTAATAGGTTGTACCACAGAAGCGCCTGTTCCATCAAACGATCTATCTTGTGTACCAGCGTCTATTGTTGTAGCGTCATCAACTCTAGGTCTAAAATCTAAACTATCTCTTAATTCATATCTAACACCTGTATTAGATGAAGTATAAGAAGGAATATCTGTATAACTTATTGCTGAATATGAATCAACATCAAAATAATCTCCTGAACTATGAGAATAATAATCAAAGTTAACAAGTAATCTACCTGTTGGTGTTAATTCACCAGTTTTTAATTTAATTCTACCAATGTCATAGAAGTTATCTCTTTGACCATCGTCTAAATCAAATCTACTTGTAATATCTGTATGACTTGTTGTTGCAGCTGTACTAAAGTCAGGTGCCATATAAACACTATTAATTTGTTTAATATCTGCCTTACCTATTCCTATTGTTCCACTTTCAATAGTTGCTTGAGTTGATATTGCAACAGTTGAAGCTGAGTTTAATGATTTTGTTTTTGAAGTACCTACTGTTTTATTTAATGTCAATAATGACTTAACGTTATGACCAGCATAGTTAGCACCAAAGTCTATAGTTAAAGTTGTTTTGGCACCATTCAATGCAAATATAGCACCACCTTCGTGGTTGTTACCAGTTAAACTTAATACATCTCCAACAGCACCTGTTCCACCAGAACCTGTACTTGTTATTGATAGTGTGTAATCGCCTTCGGCCAAATCAGCAAAAGTTTCATTTACACCAGCAGAATAAGTAGCAATACCATCTCCAGTAAGTGTTGATATTACGTGTTTTCTAAATGTATAAGTTGTATCTGAAGCATTACTGTTTGCAGTAGTTTTTAATGTTTTAATATTTTCATATGGTAATTTAAATATAGAAACATTTTTATTAGAGTCAACTAATTTTGCTCTTCGTCTTTGAGCAATTGTTTTTGTTGATACGTCTGAACCACCTACAGCAGCTGATAATGTTATAGAACTATTACTAATAATAGCTTCTACAAGTCTTGTTAATGAAGTACCACCGTCTGTAGTAAATGAAATTGAATCACCAACTCTTAATTCGTCTGTAAATTTTGTATTGAAACCTGTAACTGCTGTACCACTATTTGCAACTGATAATGTACCAGTTAATGTTGCGTTGTCGCCATTTGTAGCGTCTAATGCTGTATCAGCAGTAAACGTTGGACTTCCTGCCATTGCAATTTGTTTGACTGAAGTTATATCGTGTCCTGTAACTCCTTTAAATCCTACAGCGTCTGCTTGAATAACAGATGTAGATGATCCGTCTGTAATTGTTTCACCTGCAACGAATACACCTTGTACGTTTGATAGTATAACAACACCGTGTGAAGCAACACCAGAAGAACTAGACCATGTACCATATGAACCACTATTGATTGCAGTTGTTCCGTCTGTATCGTATAACTCAAAAGTGGATGCCGATGGATTTCTAACTGTATAAACGTTATCGTTCAATTGAGTCATTCCAGCAACACCAGTGATAGTTACTTGTTGACCTTCTTTAAATTTATTAGTTGCAGATACAACACAAGGATTAGCTTTTGTTGCACCTGTAATTGTAGCAGCTTCTGTAGTAGAATATTCTTGTTTGATACCAGTAGCACCTGAAGTGTTACCAGTTATAGTTGCACCGTTTGAATATGCTTGAGCAGTTTTAATATTTAAGTGTGTAAATAAATCAATATCAAAAAGATATTGTTTGTAAATAGAACCTGTTATACTTGAACTTGAAAAAATATTTGCAGTTGCACTACCAGAAGAATATTCAAAACCTCTAGTTTTTGCTCTACCAATTGTAGTAATACCTGAACTTGATCCTGTATTTGCAGTTCCACGAGAACTTGTTGCTGTGTTGTGTAAAGTTAAACCTTTAAATCCTTCAACACCTGAAGCAGTTGAAATGTCAGGAGAACCATAAGTGTTAGTTACATTTATATAGTTACCAACATCAAATCTTGTATTAAAATTATTTGAAGTATCAAAATCTCTAGCCTTATCTACATTAACATAGGTTGTAGATATAGTATTAATTTCATAACCTTTTACATATGCTTTTCCTGGAGAAAATCCTACTGCAAGTTTAGTAGCGTCACCGCCTTGAGCATTTGAATAAATTCCTCTATTATTACCTGAAGCTAAATGTTCTCTAACATCTATATCAAAAGGTCTTACAACATAATCACCAGACTCGTCATATGTTCTACGAGCAAGTGTATCTTCTAATACAGCGTATTCAGTTGTTCTAACTTGATTTTGTAAATTACCACTAGATAGTCTTAACAATTCATAAAAATTACTATCTTCAGTACTGTTTAATGCTTTTTTAGCAAGTGTTAATAATATTTTAAATCTATGAGCGCCAGGAGCATTTGTGTTTGAAACTCCTTGAGCATTATCATTAAGAGTACTATCATCACCTGGAGTGACGAATGATTCTGTTACTGTTAATCCTACTCTATAACTTGGTGTTGCTGAATATTTTTCAAGTATCAAAGTTTGTGCAGATACTTGAACGTGATATCCATTAATGTAATAGATACCTTCTTTAATTTGTGCAGCTGATCCTGTTGCTGTAGAAGCAACAACGACTGTTGGACTACCAGCGCCATCAGATGTTAATGTTTCATTATTTGAAAAAGATATTGTAGAACCGTCTGAAGCGGTATTCATATATTTTACAAATAGAGTATCTGGATCAGTACCATCTGTAGCAACAGCATTTACAACTTTTGCAGTTACACCTGAAGTACCACCAGTTAATTTAGTGTCAACATAGTCTTGTATATTTGTAGCAGATTTAGATGTTAATTTAATAGCGTAATATTTTAAGTCATATCCAATTTCACCTGGAATAATCATTGCACCTTTATCAAAAAGGTGATCCGATAGACTTTCTATTTGATTTTGTAATTGAGTCTGTGATTGGGTTAATTCTCTAGCCTGTACAGCAAACGCAGGTCTAAAAAGAATCCGATGAAACTTTTTCGACTCTGTAAAATCGTCATAGTAAGGACTGACATTGAAATCAGTTGGACTTGGCATTTATTCTCCTATATATTAAAACTCAATTATTAATTTTATATTTTCTGTCTGGTCAGTAGCTCTTGCAATCTTTGTTCTATTTTCAACATATAAAATTTCACCAGAGTCGTGTGTTAACTCTGGAGCAGCATATCCTGAAGTAAAGGCAACGTTGTTTACAGTTTGAGTTGAAGCGTGAGGTGTACCTGTAGCACTTGAAGTCTGTCCTGTAATTACATTAGCACCTGAAAAGGCAGTAACATTTCCATTACTATCAGCGCCAGCGTCATTGTGCCTCGTCTGAATGTAATATAAAATTTTGTTTGTAGCATCCCACTCAACTACTTTACCCACAGCACCTGTAGTCGCCTGATTAATTTCTTCATCAGCAACAAAAGTTCCTGGTGTTGGAGAAGTATTAATCTTAACAGCGTAAGTACCTCTTAATGTAGTTGCTGTAGCAGCAGAACCACCTGATTGTGGATTTTTAATTAAAGTAATTTTTCTAAAGTCGTTTGCAGCTGTAAAGTCACCAGAGTTAGAACTTTCAGTTCCTTCTATTGATGTATTTAACATTACAAAGAATCCACCTAATTCTTCTACAGCGTTTTTACCATGACCACCTTTTGGTGGAATGATAACGTCTAATTCTGCACCTGATCCAGCACCACCAGCGTTTGTAGCTGCAATGATATCAGCATTTCTAATATAACCGTTTGTGTAACCTGTGCCAGCAGTTGTTACTGTAACGGCAGAAATAGCGCCTGATGATAAAGTGACTGAACATACTCCACCACTACCATCACCTCTAATCGGTACGGCAGTAATTGTTCCTGATGTTGCTCCACCTGAAACTGTATAACTTGATCCTGCAGTTTTAATTTTTACTATGTCTAATGCACCATCAACAGCAGCTGCAGCCACAGTTGAGTTTGTAGATACTGCCATAAAATCTGTTGATAAGAAACTTACCTGTTCAGCAGCTGATAAAGTGTACATATATTTCCACTTATATCCATCACCTGTTGTAACCACAGATGTTGATGTTCCTGTTGGTTCAACTGTTGAGTTAGCGTTACCTGCGTTGTCTAAACACTTGTAAACGTTTCTAGCTGATGTTAATACATAGAAAGTTGAATCAAACAAAGTTGTAGCAGTACTATTTGCTGTAACTTTTGTTGATGTACTTCCTGTAACATATTCTTCATAATCGTGTCTGTAGATGTCGTATGCAGTACCTGTTGTCCAATTTCTTCTTGGTATTACAAAACTAACACCTGCTGCTACTATTCTTTTAGCGGCTAACAGATCATCATAGTTTTTATATTCGTTTAATACACTATCTCCTGGTGTAGTAGGCGCTGTTTCAGTACCTTCGTAATCTGTTCTTCCATCTGGTCTTGTTAAAGTACCATATGGTTGCGCTCTACCTATTCCTAGATAGTAAACTGTTGGGGACGCCTCATCAAATGATTCCTCAAATTGTTCAGCGTTATTCATTCTAAATTTGTTTGTTATTATTGCTGGCATTGTTTTATTCCTTAATTATATTTATAATCATTTTTGATTAACTTCCCGCACCTATTATTGTCTTAACTGTTGTTCCACCTGAGTCTACTATCTCTAAAGTGACAGCACTTACTAATTCTGTTGATGATACAGTATTTGCTTGAAGGGCAGCAACACCTGTAACATTGCCTGATCCGTCAAAACTTGCTGACGTCCAGACTACATCACCTGTCATACCTATTGTACGACCAGTTGTTAATGCAGCTGCAGTAGTTGCCGTTGCGGCGTTTCCTGTTGTTGATCCTGAACTGCCTGATACGTTTCCAGTAACATTACCTGTAAGATTTCCCTCAATATTACCAACTAATGTACCAGTTGTAATAGATAGATTTCCTGTATCTGAAGCAGTTGCAGTTGTTGTACCTACGATAAACTTATCTTCACTTTCATCCCAAGCGATAATAGCGTTATCACCAGTAGAACCTCTTTCCATAATGATACCTGTATCATTGGCATTTGAAGTTGCACCTGAATTTAACTCTAATAAGTTATCGTCTAATGTTGTATTAGTAGAATTTACAGTAGTTGTTGAACCATTAACTGTTAAGTTACCACCAACAGTTACGTTACCTGCGCTTGTTACGTTTGCACCATCAAATGTTAATGCAGTTGTTGTTCCTGATTGAAGTAATAAGTCACCACCTGAATATGTAAATAAAGCAAATTGAGATCCACCATATCTAAAAATAATATCTTTACCACCTGCGTCTAAAATAACATCGCCAGTTGCGTCAAGTAAAATATCAGCACCTGAATCTATTTCTGAAATTACTGGTGTCGTTAATGTCTTATTTGTTAATGTTTCTGATCCTGTTAATGAGGCAAAACTATCCCCTTGTAAAGCAGTATTAAACTCAGCCAAAGTACCTGTAATAGTATTTGCGTCTAAATCAATTGTTTTATTAGTTAGGGTAGAAGTTCCAGCAGCAGTTAAAGGTGCAGTTAACGTAGATCCGTTACCGAATGCTGTGTAGATTTCATTAAAGTTATCGTTAATTATATCACCACCGACACGTAAAGTACTACCTGTTCCGTCGTTTGCTGTTGATCCTATGTTTATTGTTTGTTTTGCCATATCTCTCTCTTACTATTTATATCTTAACCTACATCAAATTTAGTATTACCACTATCAAACGTGGTATTTGTTTCATCAAACGTATCACCTTGTAATTCCCCTATTTGTGCAGGAATTGTGAAGTTTGTTTTAAGTTTTCTACCGTCTGCTGATGAAGTCATTAAAAATATTGCACCTGAACCGTCTAATGATGTTCTTGTACCTTGTACTTTGATACCACTTAATACGGCAAATGTTATACCACTACTACTAGGTGTACCGTTCGCTGTAAGACCAAATGCAGTCTGTATCATTTTGTTTAATACACCAAATCTAGGTCCTGCATATGCAAAACCTTGTCTGACATTAACATTGTTAAAATCTCGTCTAACTCTACTAACATAATCTATGGTTAATGGTTGAGTTTTTAAAGTTACATCTCTTGTTGTTTTACTAAATTGTGTTATTGTATCTGTATCACCATCAGCAGATACAACCTCTTTTGCGTTTGATCTTAAACTTGTACCATCTGTTTGTGTACCTAATCTACGACCAATAAGTTTTGAGTATATTCTTGTAATAACAGATTTTAATATTTCTGTTATACCACTATTCATTCCTGTTATTCTTCTAATCTGAAGATCCAATTTACTTTCAATTGTAATCTCTCCTTGAAAATAGAAACCAGCAGAGTGTAAAGTTTTAATATAACTATCTCTCCATTCATTAATGGATCTTCCAACTCTTATAATATATGAATAATCTTGGTACTTTAAACTATCCTGTACTTTCATTGCTGTGTCAGATAAGAAACCATCTTCATTAATATAAGCACCGTCTGTAGTTACTACAGGTGCTACGGTTACTGTACCAGTTGCTTGTTGTAATCTTGTTGCACTAATTGAACCACCACCAGTACCAGAGATTGTTTCTCCTTGTGTAAATGATCCACTTGCTTCTTTTAATTTTAAAATATTTAAATCTAAATCTATTGATACAACTTTTGCTGTAACACTACTTGTTGCACCTGTGACTGTTTCATCTGCTGTAAATCCACCTGAAAGACCTGTATATAAAATATAAGTTGGTAGTTTAATTGTTGGGGCAGGACTTGCTTGATAATTATAACCAGACTCGATTACTTTTATTGTTAATGCACGTCCAATTTCTGAACCATATGCTAAAAGTTTTGCACTTGATCCACCAGAGGAAGTTATTGTTAAGGCTGGTAAAGTAGTATAACCATTACCATAGTCTATCATTCTAATATCTGTTATGTCACCATTACCTGTTCCACTTTCCTGTACAACTTTATTACCAAAATATTGATCTTCTTTACCTGTTTCATCTTGTAAAATTAATTGTCCTGTGCCTGTACCACTTTCAAGTGTTACACCACCATTTACAACTGAAACTTTTGCAGCTGCATTACCTGAATCAAAGTTAACTGTATCACCTACAGCATAACCACTACCACCAGCATTAACAACTACTTCTTGTATTGTTCCTGGACCTATTGTTCCTACTTTTAATGTTGCACCTGTTCCACCAGCAGTTAAAGCAATATCATCATCTTCACTATATAAACCACCATCATTTGTAATTGTTTTATTATCAATGATACTTGAAACAGATAATGAAACTAGAACATCAGCGTCTGTATTATCTGTACCTGTTATAGTCTGTCCAGCAACAAACGTACCTGAAACTGAATCATCTCCTAATACTAATTCTGTAACTGTAACTCCACCAATAAGAAATCTATAAACATCTTCTACAATAGCAGTAGCTTTATTTACAGTTGAATCGGTTGGATCATCTGCTTGAGTAATAGTTTGACCTACAAGAGTTGAAGCGTCTGAAGTTCCTAATTCTAAACAACGTAATATTTTTCTGTAATCCCATTTACCATCAGAAGCTCTAAAAATTTCGTCTTTTGGATATCTTATTTCTGCTGGTTCATTAAATAATAATTTAAAAAATATTTCACTTGCACGTTTTGTACCTTTTGCTTTATATAAAGATTTAACATTTTTAATTATCTGTTCTTTTTGAATATTATCGTGTAAAGTTTCTGGTATAGAAGTTAAAAAAGAATTTCTAAATTTATTTAAGAAACCTGAAATAGTTTTATCTACGTCAGCGTAATCTAAAAGTTGTTGTATGTTTTGTATTGGGTTTGCTCTGTACTTATCTAAAGTTGCTTGAGCACCTGAAACGGATCCTGTAATTAATTCACCTTCATTAAACTTATTATTATGTGATACGAATAAACGAGCACCACCATCAACATCTTCTACTAAAACTGTAGCAGTTGCACCAGATGTAGCACCAGTAATAGTTTCACCATTTATAAAATCTCCATAACTTGTATCTTCTAAAAGTATTCTATCTTCACCATCATCTTTATAGAGATTTGTACCATTTAATAGTATTGAACTACCTGTAGAACCTTCTAATTTTAAATGATCTGGATCGCCAATGTTTGTTAATTGTATTTCAGCTGATTCCATCAACTGATAATATGCTTTTACAAAGTCTAAAAATAAGGGATGGTCTTCAAGTACAAAGTCAGGTACTTGTGAGTTTATAAGATTTGATATTTTATTTTTAAAGTCGGCCATTTCATCTAATAACTACTAGTCGTGGTATAACCAATACCAGCGTTTGCTGAGCCTCCCACTAGTGTATCAGCCTCAACTGTAACTGTACTATTTGCAATGTCCATGTCTAATACTTGGTTTCTGATAGGAACTATATCGTTTGAATTTGGTTTTACTGTAACTTCTATAACTGTTGAAGCCACACCTCTAACATTTTCAATATTGGATACATTTAAAGAGTTTACTTCAACTTTACCTGATGAGTAATCAATTGTACCTTGTGTACTATTACCATATGCTCTAACAGAGCCATCTTGTCTATATCTTCTTATATTACCAGCACCATCATCATCCAAATACCAAATATTTGTAGTATCACCTTCAATTTTAAATCCTGTTGAACTTACTATACCACCTGCTGTTGCATTATGTCCTGAATGTGGATTATATAATGCGTTAGAAAAATTAATTGTATATTTTGTAGAAGTACCAATTGTTGGTACAAAAGATTTTCTTAATTTTACTGTTGTTATATTTGATAAGATACTAGCGTCTGTATCATCTATTAAACTGGAAAGTTTTGAATATCTAAAAATTGTATCAAAAGATTGTAAAGTATTTGCGTTGTAATCTGTTAATGTTGTTACAACATTTGATTTTATAGTTTCGGAAGTTTTAGGTGTACTACCTTCATCAAACTTAACTGTTGTAGTTAATAAAATATTTGTAGTTTCTGGATCAATAATAACTGGAGTAACTGAAGCAACTGAATATTTTTTTAAATCTTTTACAATTCTATCTTTTGTTGCGTCTGTTAAATTTGAACCACTTATTGGTAAGATAGAAATATAAACTCTACCATAAAATGGCGTTTCAGCGTCTTCACCACCCCAAGCACTAACTGATTGTGAGTTAGCATAAAGTTGTTTAACTTTTGCTTTATAATCTTCTACTGTAACTGCTCTATCTTGTGAAGCGTAAACATTAGGAGCATTAAATTTAATACTTTGTAAACTTTCAGGATCAGCACCACCTTGAGCATTGGAATTAACAGTTAAAGTTATATCTGTAAATCCTGAAATAGAACCTGATAAAGCAAATGATGAAGCTGCGTTAGCTTCTGTTTTATTGGTTACAACATAACTTATATTAATTATGTTACCGTCATCTAATTTTTTACCAATTACACCATCACCAAAATATATTTCGTATTGACCATCTTCAGCTTCTTGTAAAAAGAAAACTTTTGATGTGCTATCCAATTCTGTAATTGAAGTTGCTAATGTGTATGTGTTTTGTGTTGTGTCTGAAGCACTATTTTGTATTACACATTTAATTGTAGTTGTATCTGCTCTATCACTTGGAATTAAAAATCTTTGGTCAATGTCCTGTACATCATTTGTATAATTGTAAGTTACGTAAGTACCTTCGTAAACATCTAAACTTTGACAAGTATAAACACCATCAATTGGTTGTACAACTTTATCTGAAATGGAAACAAACGTATATGTAAGACCATCTATTGAAGATGTGAATTTTGTACCTGCTGGAATTGTAATTGTAGCACCTGTACCATCATTGATTACTAATTTTAAATCAGCGATTGGTGCTCTAGCAGAGTTAGGAGTATAACCAACTAATTTAGCCAATGACGCAACACTTGATCTTAATTGTGCTGTGTCCATAAACATTTCGTTTGCTACGAAGTTTGCATTGTAAGCCAAATAGTGTGTATTGTAAGCAAGTAAGTCCAATAATATTGCCATTGAACTGCCTTCAAAATCGTAATCTTTAAACTCGTTTTGATTTGATAAAAATCTTTTTAGTGAACCTTTTATATTCTCAAAATCTAATTCCGAAATATCTAATCTGTGTTGTGCCATATTATCTTACTCTTTGTAAAAACGTTGATACTGTAACTGGTGTTTCAACACCATTAATCGCAAATGATACCATAATATTTAAACCATTTCTTTCTTCATCATCATTAACTATAACATCTTCAACTGAAACTCTTGGTTCATATTTTTCAATTGCCATAGATACTCTATCTTTAATGAGTACCATTAATGGTTCAGTTATATTCTCAAATAAAAAACCTCTCAAATTACATCCAAAATCTGAATTAAAAGGTCTTTCGTACTTATTAGTTAAAATAATGTTTTTAACTGCTCTCTTAATTGCCTGTACATCAAATAATTTTGCAACATCCTTTGTAGCAGGATTTTTAGTAAAGCTAAGATTTAAATCGCTGTATATACGATTTGAACGTTTACTTTGATTCGTTGTAGTTGCGTCATAGTTTGAGTAGGCCATACCTATATTTATAAGATATTACTTGCCGTTTGCAAATACATTTAAAGAACCTGATATCATTGCACCTAAATCAGCACTATCACCTACACGTCCCCAATTTATACCGCCTATTTTAACATTAGGCGACCCTTGTTTTAATGTAGATATGTGAGCAGGACAAATAGGTAAGGGTGGATTAGTGTGTGATACAGTAGGAGTTGCAACAACAGCGCCACATATACCATTTGCTTTAACTGTTCTTATTGGAGAAGTCGCTAAAGTAGTAATTGCTGTACAAGCGTGTCCTGTTGTAAGACTATCTCCATCTCTTACTGCCATTTATTACTATCTCCCTTGTGAATTGTATGCTTTATAACTTCGTTTTTTACTCTTATTCATACTTGACATTTTAACACTTCTTTTTCTACTGGATTGTGAAGTCTTTTTAGGTTTACTATCTCCAGTATATAGATTAACTCCGAATTTTCCGATTGCCATATTATCTACTTAATTTCTTCTTTCTTCCTAAAGGCATTTTAACCCAACTTTTGATCTCTTTGCCTTTTTTAGTAATCCACTCACAGAATAATCCTTGATTTTTCTTTAAGTCAATTTTGTTTTGTACAGATTTTACTGCTTTTTTGAAAGAAAGTGCCTCAACAATTTCGTTAAAATCCTTTCCATCCGTAAATTTAAAATTTCTCATTTTTGCCATAATTTCCTCAATTTGATTCGTTTTATACTATTTATATGTCTAAAAAAGGCGGTTTTTCTTGGAAAATAAGAGAAATACCACAAAAAAGAACAAAAAGAGAACATTTTATGGTAAAAATACCAAAAAATCGCAGAAAATAAGGGGAAAAAACGGACTTTTTCTCCATTTTTTGCTTGTTTTCCGTTGAAAAATACGGTATAATATACGTATATTATGAAAGAAACAAAAGGAGAAAACAACACTATGAACACTTTATTTTCAATAATTACAGTATTGGCTGCTATCTTTGCAGTAGGATCAATAGAAGACTGTGGAGGTCATTGTTTAGGAAATGATAACTGGACAATGTTTTTTGCAATGTCAACAATTATGTTAATTTCGGCATTTTTAACAATCTATACAATGAAAGGAAACAAGTAATGATAAGAACTTCTTTAGAAGAAAGAATAAACGCTAAAAATTACTATATTTCTGAATTGCATATGGGAGACGCAACATTAGATTTTAAATTAATGGATAGTACAGACACATTTGGTCCGTATAAATCGTTAAGAACTGCTAGAAAAATGTTTGTTGAAAAAGTATGTAATGATCCTAACTTAAATCATTGGGATTTTATGATTAGAGGACCTAGAAGAACTAATAGATACGGTGCTAGATCAGAATGGTACACTTTTAAATCAAAACAATCAACAATAGGACACAATAACTAATATGAGAATAATTTGGAATTTAATTAAACTTAATATACTATTACTAATTTTAATTTTTGGTATATTAGTAGGTTTATCTTCATATGCTTCATCAGCGGAATTTGATTGTAGTAAAGAAAAAAAATACTCAATGTTATGGTACTACAATGAGTGTGATGGTGGTAAAAAATTAGAAATTAAAAAAGTTGATACAAGAGATACTCCTTGGAAAGGTTATCCTTATAATTCAGGTGAGATTCCACAGGATGCAACTCCAGATAATAAAATCTTAAAACACTATTTAAAGAAATATATTAGTTATGGTAAACCTAGTGAGATGAATAGAGTTGTTATTAAAATAAAAAAAGATAAAAAGAAAATAAAAGAATTTAAATTTAATACCAAAACAGACGATTTTGTAATTGAACAATTAAACCAAACAGCACTATTAAGTTATTTAATGTATGTTAACGGTGAAGTTGTTATAGATGAAATTACTCCTAAAGATAGATTTGGTAAAATCTTTACAAATAAAACTAGATACGTTTCCAACTCGGTTGGTAAATCTATAATCTCATATATAACAGGCCACGCTGTCTGTAGAGGATACGTTGATGATATACATCAACCATTAGATTGGGATATTTTAGAAAATACATTATACGAAGGACAACCATTAATCAATCTTTTAAATATGGCTTCTGGTGACCAAAAGTATTTTGATAATAAAAGTTTTAGAAACTCAAAAAGATGGGTTAACGGTCATCCTGTTCAAAGTCTATTAAGTAAAGAATTGGCAAATACAAAAAAATCTAAAAACAAATATCATTATTCAAATATGAATACAAATATAATTGCTAGTTATGTATTATATAAAATGGGTGATAAAGAGTTTAAAAAAATGTTAAATGAAATCTTTGTTGATAAAGTAGGAATTGAATATGATATGATAATGTATAAACAACCTAAATCAAAAAAGAAACAAAATACATTAACTTACGGAATGCACATAACAAGATATGATTATTTAAGAATTGCTGTTGCAATGTTGAATGATTGGAATAACAATACTTGTGAAGGACAATATTTAAAATCTTTATATGAAAATAAAATAGATAAAGGTTTTAGAGTAAACGATATATACAAAGGTATGTCCAATTCAAACGAATATGCTGGACAATTCTATATAGGGATGTCTGGTAAAAGAAATAAACCGATATTCACTATGGACGGTTTCGGTGGTCAAACAATTACAATTGATTTTGAAAATAATAAAATAACTTCAGTAATGTCAATTCATAGAGATTATAATTGGAAGAAGTTAGTACACAATAAATTTTAATATGAAAAATAAAAGAAACAAATTAGAAAGAAAGTTGGATGAATATAATCATACAATGGAATTGATTAGAACTATTGTTCCATTGGTTGTGTTAGGACTTCAACTTATTATTTTAGTAAAATTAATATGATAGAACTATTTGAACTCTTTTGGAGTTCCCCTATAGAGCTTAGAGTAATTTTGTCTAGTGCTTTAATCTTCTCTTTTTACGCTTTGACAAAACTTTAATCTTATCTTCAGGATCTTTTTCAATATATTTCTTGTAGTAGATAGTTAAAGGATTGTCGGGCTGATACCCAAAGTTTTCAACACGTTTTTTTCGTTTAGTCACGGTGTTTACTTTTATTTATACGAGTCAAGTAATTGGTGCTACATATAAAGTTAAAAGTACAAACATTAATATTAAAATGCCAGTAAAGTAGTAATTCATATCTACCTCGTCTTTAATAAGTGTTTTAGTTTTTCGTACCAATAGATACCACTATCTCGTAGTGATTCATTGGCCGTTCTTAATCTTTCTAATCTTTTGACTAAAGATTTTAATTTTTTCTTATCTAGTGCTTTTTTCTTTTCAACTAGTTTTTCTAATTGCCCTATAACATTGTCTATACTTATACAGGTTAAGTCAGGGACTTTTGGAGCCTTCTTCTTTAAGGAAGATATAGTAATCTTTTTAGGCTTTCTTGCCATATGTTAAATCCTTCTTTTGATTTTAGCAATGTTCGGGAATTTAATTTAAGATTATATACGTTGGTATATTTATAATAAATACTTAAATGAATAAAAATATTATAAAGGCAGTTGATGATGTAAAAAGAGCACAGCGAAATTATGATTTGACTAAATCAATTCCACAAGAGGATTTAGAAACTCTTATTTACGTGGCTACAAATTCACCATCAAAGCAAAACGAAACACATTTTAATTTAAGAGTATATACCGATCCAATTGTCATAAAAGAAATTTATGATAGAACTAAACAATTTACTTTCCAAACAAATAAGGAAACAGATAAAATTTTTACAGATGATAGATTGGAGAATAAACACAAAGCAGATAGAAAATATACTGTTACAAATTCTCAAATATATGCTAATGCTATTTTTGTATATTGTGATGATGAAAGAAATATAAGAGGAGGCACACACATAATAGCCCAAAGGCCTAATTCAACAGAAATAGCAAAAGAAACTTTTTTTGAGCAAAAAGCAATGTCAATAGGAATATCATCTGGTCAACTAGTCTTAACAGCAGGACTACTTGGTTATAAAACAGGATACTGTAGTGCCTTTGAAAGAGGTTTAGATAATCCAGACTCTGTAGAAAATCTTTTAAGTACATTAACAGAACCTAGGTTAATTGTAGGTGTAGGATATCCAAATGAAAGTATGCACCATTTAGAACATCCTGAAGTTTACAATAAAGATATAGAAATTAAAGAAGGTAAACACGGTGAAGATAATGAACATTGGGTATTCCCATCAATGATTAATGAGGATTTGGTAAAACAGGCCTACTATAACTATCAAAAAATAGACGTATGGGTTAATGATGTGAAGCTTGACATTAATAAAATTAAGTGATATAATAATTAATGACAAAAGAGGTTAAAATAAAGCCGAGATGCTTGACGTTTCCTATGACAGATCCTGAACATATGCCAGCCGCATATACTTCAGATGGTTATATGTTACCTTGTTGTTGGTTAGATCAACCTGAACTAGATGATGATGTAAAAAAGATGGGATTAAGAAACGAAAACCTTGCTGTGAAAAACAATAGTAAATTAGAAGATATATATTCTTCTAAAGAATGGACTAATTTTTTTGATATAGTAGTTAATAAACCAGAAAAGGCAATGAACTATTGTCAATACAAATGTGGTAATGCAAAATGGATCCCAAAGACATAAGAATAAAACCTAGGTGTTTAACTTTTCAACCTAAAAGTTATCATAAACCAGCTGCATATACAGCAGATGGTTTTATGCTACCTTGTTGTTGGTTAGATGATCCTAAAAACGATCACGCTTTAGAGAATGAGTTCCATATGAAAGATGACCACCTTGCATTAAAGAATGTAAATACAATAGAAGAAATATATGGTTCAAAGGAATGGGCACACTTCTTTGATACTCTTATAAATAATCCTAGTTGTGCTATGAAACAATGCCAATACAAATGTGGCAATAGAGAAAAAGATACTTATAAAAAATGATAGAGAATGAATCACTTACAGACTTCTATATAAGAAATCAAAAACTTTCTTCACCTAATATGGATTTATCGCATAGATGTATATTGCGTTGTCCACAATGTTTAAGACAAAAGGTAGAAGGCCTTCCTAGAATAAAGAGATCGTTTGATATAGGTAAAGCAGAGTTTAGAAAAATATTAGACTACTACGAAAACCAAATAACCTTTTGTGGTCAAATATCTGACCCAATCTATCATCCTGACTTTCTAGCATTTTTAGAAATGATGGACGGTTTAGGTAAAGGTTTAAGAGTTGCAACTAATGGTACAAATGATAAGAGTGGTAATATGGATGATAAGTGGTGGGAAAAAGCATATAGTTATGGATTAGGAGAAAACTGTTGGTACTTTGGTGTTGATGGTTTAGATGAGAAATCAGAATTGTATCGTATAGGTTCCAACTTTAAACAAGTATGGGAAACTATGAAAATGGGAGTACAATATGGTCACCCTATTGTATGGCAATATATTATCTTTGGTTATAATGAGCATGAAATAGAACAAGCAAAAGAAATTGCTCATAAAGAAGGTATAACATTATTGTTAATAAAAACAAATAGAGGTTTTGATCCTAGAAGTAGAAATTTAAGAAAGAACGTACAAAAGGCATATGAGAACTTTAATGTGCCTAGTGAAAAAAATAGAGTTAAAAAAATAAAAAGTGAAGAATACTTTAATGTTACACCAGAGTTGGAACGTTGGAGAAAAGTAAGACAAGGAGCATTTAAATAATATGAAATTGACATACGGAAATCAAACAGTAGAGTTTTGGACAAATATAAAAGAACAAATAGATAAATCACCACATAAAGAACAAGCATTAAAAGATATTGTATTTGATGATGACTTTTTACCTAAACAAGTTGTGGTATCATTATCTGGTGGTTGTGATTCATCATCAGCAACATACTTAACATTAAAACACTTTCCACAAATAGAGATATTTCCTTTTATGTGTAATGACGTAAACGCACCGAAAGACGCTGGTGCAGCTGAAGAAATAGTTAAGTTATTACAAAAGAAATTTCCTAATGGTAAGTTAAACGATATTACTATAAAAGATTTTAACGATAGAGAAGTAGGTGGTTACTGGCCTCAAGCAAAAGAATTGAAAGCTTCCAATCCTGAATTGTATGGTAATATGTCAATAGTAGCGATGGCAAAGATTATACAATTAGATAAATTAATACCTGACTTTATGAGTCAATTTAAAGGACCTATAAGACTAGATGGTATGACAGCAAACCCACCTGTTAAGGTACGTATGGCTTTTGGTGATTATGTAAAACATAGATTTCCATATTATAACTTTACAGATAAAGATATTGAAAGAGTACAAGGAGAAACTAGACGTGATAGTCCAAATAAAGCTAACATAACATATAACGTATATCAACCTTGGATAAATGTAAATAAGAGATTTGTTGCTGGTGTATTTAAAGAAGAAAATCTAATGAAAGATTTATTCCCTATTACACGTTCTTGTGTAGGTGGTAAAAATGAAACAAGAGATTTTAATGCTTGGTGTTGGAAGTGTTTCTGGTGTTATGAGAAAGCGTGGGCGTTTAATCTACCGAGTACCCATAATGCTTAAACTCATTTTCAAAGACTTGATTAAACTTACTTTTCATCTTATCTAATTCATCTTTACTAAAATAGGTTTCATACTTAATTGGGAAAGGTAATATCTTTTCTTCCATAACAAAGGTTTTCTTTCTATCATCTGGTACAAACCATTCTGTTAGTAACTCATCATTTAAATCCTCTAACCATAAGTTACGTACATTATGGATACTGTATTTACCTTTTGTATAATAAGTAACTATATCTTCCTCAAAATAACGAACTTGATGTACAAAGCTTTCAAACCATTTTGGGTTGTGTACAAATTTAGCACCAACCATTTCTATTGCTGATTTTACTATTTCTACGTTTTGAGTACCTACAATATTATGCCAAGGTTGTATAGCATTCCAATTAACTCTTTCGGTGGTAGACTTTACATAAGCCCTTCTAATAGTTTGATGAAATAAGAAACTTAAATATTGTCGGTATATGTTTTTTCTTCTTAATAAAACTATTTGATAACCATCATAGTATTCTTTAAACCAATCAAACATTGTTGAATATTTAGGCCTTGATAATATACTAATATCATTCCATAGATGGTCACCATGGTATATGCTAAAGATATCAGCATTAAGATGATTACGTGTATATTCAAAATATTCAATCCGTTCTGGTAATGGTCTGTCATTATCTTCATAGTGTGCCATCAGCTCACTAGTACCTGGTAATATTACACCATGTGATTTAAAAGCTTCTCTTATATAAGAACCAACCCAATGAGAACCACAACGTGGCATGGATATTAATATAGGTGTTTTTGTTTTATCTATCATCTAATTCTTTAAGATTGTTTTCTTTCCATTCTTTAGTAGTATTAGGGTTATCCCATTTATCCATTTCTTCTTGTGTTCTATTACAACCCATACAGTAACCACTATCTTGGTCAATTGTACATACGTTTATACAAGGACTAGGTATATCATCAATCATCTTTTATATTTTCCTTGAAATATTTATCGTACTTATTAGGCTCATCCTTCAAAGCGTCACCATAAGGACTTTCTTTGTTTTCATTTATGTTAGGCCATATCTCACTATACTTCTTATTAACTTCAGCCATATGGGGATGTTTTAATTCGGATTCTTCTTGTATTGCTTCTATAGGACATTCAGGTTCACATACACCACAATCTATACATTCATCAGGATTAATAACAAGCATATTTTTACCTTCGTAAAAACAATCAACAGGACAGACGTCCACACAATCCATTAATTTACATTTAATACAAGTTTCATTTACTACATAGGGCATATTACAAATTCCGCACAAGTTAACATTTAAGTATTCGCACAGATAAGCGAAAATTTTTTAAGAAAAGGTACCATATATCATATGGCCTATTAAACATCAGCAATATCTCTTAATTCGTCCTTTAAACTAAATGATTCACCACAGCCACAACCTGATTTACTTTGTGGATTAGTAATAGCAAACTCCGACTTAAACGTATCAGTAACCCAATCAATAGAAGACCCTTTTAACATATAGTCTATTTCTAATGATACCAATAATATATTACCTAACAAAGCGTCTGTATCTTCCCTTTCGCTTGTAGTAGACCAAGCATATTCAAAGCCTGCACAACCACCACCCTTAATGTCTAATCTCACATAACGAGTATTATCTTTACTTGCTATGTTAGTTAATTGTTTGATTGCGTTTTGCGTTAACTCTATCATTATATCTCCTATGTAATTGTGTTAGCTCTAGCACTTTCTCTGGGACTCAACATAACTATGTATAATATGTAAGTTCCTCACTAAAAGTCCTTTTCTAGTTTAACACCTGGGTTATCTCTACATTCCTCTAATGCGGCCTGTACGTCAGGTTCTTCTATATTAGTTATATCACAATTAAACCCTACTTGAACACATCCACTTAATAGAACGAAAAAAGCCACGAGAAAAAATTTTATATATGGGACCGAAAAAGCCTGCTTCGTTATATTCATATGTTACTTACTACTTTTATAGATTAACAAACCCAGCCAGTCTTAATAGTGCTCCTACGTCTAGTTATGGTCAATAGGTGAGCCATATGTGTGGTACTCATTTTGGGCTGTACGTGTTGTTGTGCTTGTTGAGGTTTCTAATATCTTACCAGCCACCAGCTTATACGTACCACCTACTCTTACATTCATATTGTTATTAGCGAACATATTGATATTACCATCTATAGCGGCCATATTGATATCACCCTTATCTACCTGTATATTAACATTAGCGTTAGGCCCTATCTGTATATCGTAATTGTTATCAGCCTTACCATCTGCATTGATTATTATCTTATGGCGGCCACCAATGGTTAAGTCAGCGCTGCCCTTAATGTAGACCTTACTGTCCTTCTCGGTTATCGTGTGGGTTGAATCCTTGTTTACTTCGTTCTTTGTCCCTGCGGCCGTGATTTCTGTTTCCGTACCACTATGATGGTATTGTAATATTCTTTCTTTGTCAGGCGTATCGTCAAATTCTAATATGTGGCCTGATTCGGATTCAAATACGTGGTTGTATGGATATTTGGCCTCATACGTATTGGCAGGTAGGGACCATACGTCTCCTTCGGATTGCCCTATATCAACCACTCCATCATCATATAAAGTACTAGGGAGTATATTGGCGGAAGGGATATTTGTATAAGAGGCCGCTCTAAATGTCTTACGTGCTTCTAATGTGATTGACTGCGTATCTGCGTCATTCCGTGCTAATCTGTTTACGTCTGACTCGCCTGCGTATTTAGGATAGGCCCCATTTGGATCAGAGAAGCCAAGGCCCTCGGCCATATTCTGCGAGCCTGTAGTAAGGGGTTTGCCAGGCAAACTCCCAAGTATTACTGCGTCTTGTTTTGTTTCTGCGTCCCGAAAGAAACCAATCACCCACGAGCCTTCAAGCAGGCCAAGGGGAGTTTGCCCAATGCCCGATATGCCAGATGAAGTAATAGGTAATAGAGGATGGGCCCAAGGCAAGTCTGCTGTGGGTAAGGCCTCTTTGTTTTCTGTGTGATAGCCTAACGCTCTTACTCTAACTCGGCCAAGTTTAAGCGGGTCTTGTCTATCCTCAACGACACCTGCAAACCAGATGAAGCCATCTCTTCCCATAAATTCTGTTATAACCATAAGAAATTCCCATAAAGAGCCGTATTTAAACCACTCAAGCTATTATATTTATCCGTATTTTTAATATTTGCGTACGAGCCGCGGTGCGTAGCACTTATTAGAGGCCACCTTTGATTACCTCTTTGTTTCATTGATATATTGTGATATATTTCTTTCATTTTATTCAAATTGTCTTTGATCCATATGGATGCTGTAAAATAGTTCTCTCTTACATTGTTTGTAGCATTCTCTAATGTGGCCTCTCTTGTGGCCATACCCTTATGGAAATTTTTTTCTAACTCGCAATAAACTCTGAGCTTTCTCAATGTTTTGTTCATTTAGAAGAATCCTTTAAAGAAAGACTTTGCTTTACCTAGATTTTGTTTAAATGCCACCATTGAGGATTGAACAAAGCTATTGATATTCCCTTGCATTGTGCCTCTCATTGATGGTGGTATATTGTTGACGTTAGATAGATTGATACCACCTAATGCTAACTTGGCCTTTTCTGCGATTTTCTCTATTACTGTCTTTCTGTTTAATATTTCATTGTTGATTTTCGCAAGATGTTTATGTATCTGTACTCTATTGGAAGTACTGTTTAGGACGTTATTAACCGCCTTATTAGCGGCATCCTTGACGTTTAAGTCTGTACTGTTGATATCCACACCTAAATGTTTAGCAATGTCTTCTACCGTTGAAATTTGAGGGGATGGGAGGTTAATGTTCTTATTCTTTATAGGCACTAGAGTTGATATATCAATACCCGATCCTATTACATCTACAGGTTTTGACCTGAAATGTGCATTTGCCTTAAAGGTATCAGCGTTAGGTAAATCAGTCGCAAATACATTCCTTACTACTGTACAAGCAGTTGTATGTTTCTGTTCTATCATATCTATTTGGTGGTGTAATTTTGAGATAAGATAACGACCTGTTAATAACTGGTCAATTACATCATATCTTTTAACCTTACCATCATTGGATTGAGCACTGGCATTATATGCTGGCACTTCACACCATACTAGGTCACCCACGTTGTATGTGAAATTACCTGGTACATCTATATTCATTGAAAAGTAATCACGTAATGCTTCTGACAGATTTTGTTTCTGGTCTAATCTAGGATCTTCGTGTATCCCATTATCGTTCAAGGTATGGTTAGATTTTGTTTCAGGTGTTACAAATACACGAGCAAAATAGTCGTCCATATATTTACGATCAGCAGCATCCGTTGCCTTTGATAGTTTTGATTGGTGTAATCTGTTAATTTGGTGATGACTAGTTGAGCCATATGATTTATCATCTACTGTATAATCATCATCAAAATCAGCAGGGCCAGGTGGCATAATACCTTGGTATATGTTCATTTGTGAAGGCGAACCATCTGGTGCGTCTATGTGTAGTGCCTGTTCATAATAACTTGTATATGACATTTTAGTTTTTTCAAATTTCTTGTCAATTAGGTTATGCTTATACATCACACTTCCAAACATACCACGTCTTGTATTTGTTAGTGTATTGTATGAGTCGTTAAATGAAAATGAATATGGTTTAACAATTGGTGATTCAGTTTGAGTATCACTTGGCCCGAAACTAGGATTAAATGCTGATAGTAAATCAAAATAAGCAACAAACGGTCTATTGTCTTGGTTGTTAGCACTCTCTCTATATAAACTCTCCAAACACCTGAAGTGAAAACCTCTATTGTTTTCATAAAACATATAGTGTGGTGTTTTGAAATTAATTGGTTCTGCCAATTTAGCCAATTGATTTATAGCCATTCTTGGTCTTACGTTAGGGAATGTATATTTGTATGTACCTATTGTCGGGTCAATAAACAGGTCTTTCTTACTGTTCAATAGTTCTTTGTCCCCTTTGACAATATTATTAACCATGTCAGCATATGAACCAGAAAGGGATTTGGATACTCTTGTTCGCTCATTTCTAGTTGATTCTATTGATGTGAAAAATAGGGCAACAGCCTGTACGTTTTGGGTTGTCTTTACTGACCTCTTTTCATATACTTGGAATCTGTGATTGGTAGCATTCAATTCTTCATCACCACCTGCGTCTATAGGAGTTCTAAACTTAAACTCTAAAAACTCATTACCAACAATGGGTAATTTGTTTGTGGCACCAACACTATCAAAGAACATAAGGTTGCCTGATATAAATGCCTTATCTAAATCTTGGTATATATTTACAAGAGCGGTCAGGCCTCCTATTTCAAGTTCAGAACCACCATAACTGTATAGGACTATATCTCCTGCTCTGTAATCACCAGGATGTCTGTAAAAGAAATCATCATATTTTGGAGTGCCTTCGGCCATGTTATCCTCCTATCAATGTTTTAAATTCGTCTGTTATTAAATCTAAAAATTCGGGTTTAATTAATCTAATTCTACCCTTTTTGTGTTGTAGTTGTCGTTCATATTCTGAATTGGTAATAGTAGTGGCACCTGCTGTTGTACTAGGTACTTGTATTATATGTGAATCATCTATTGAGGTTGTTGCACCACTAGTTTGTGCTATTTCATAATGATGAGCACCATTAGGGTCAGCATACTTGTCATTGATATAAGTTTCCAATTGATGAGTTGTTAAAGGCCAGTCATAAAATCTGTCCTTAATATTATTAAATATTAATATCACCCAATAGTAACTGTCATCACCATAGACTTGCTCCGCTACTGATTCAGGTGAATCTTCACCACCTATTTCATACATATCAAATACAGCTGCAATCTCTTTTAATCCTGCCTTCATTTGTACTCGTCTTAACAGATTGGTAACAAGTTTAGGATTACCATTACCTACAGCGTCATAGTATATTTTAGGAAAGTGACTGAAATAATTAGGCATTATTGTGGTACCTGCGTTGGTCTTTCTGAAGCACTATCTCTCAATTGGTTGTATCTAGCTCTTTCCATTAGTTCTAGTTCTTTAAATGATATAGTTGCGTCTATTGAAACAGGATCACCAGAAGCGTGGGTTGAAAACTTATCACTTCCATAATCTATCTCAACACCTGTACAAGCACACAATCCTATTTGGTCAATGTATGGATTAATGTGCATTCCTTTCATAAATCTAATTACAAATTCGTGTGGTACTTGATAAGCTGCTATAGAAGCACTTTTACCAACCTTTTCAGGTAACATAGCTTCTTTTATTTCGTGTAATAAGTTATTTACAACATCGGATTCTTGTTTGCTTCTAGGTGTAAATTTAAATGTAAAACTAAATGTTCGGTAATCTATACCATTAAATATCATTTCTGTCATAGCTGCTGGTGCCAAACCTGTTCTACGTTGTATAACTGCATTAATTCCAGCCGCTAAACCACCAGAAGCAAATGATGATACTCCTGATAAGGCTTTTGCTCCTTGCATTGCTACCGATTTCATATCTGCACCTAAATCAAGCCCTCCTTCAGATATTGTTTCTTTTAATTTTGAAAATAAACCTAAACCCAATCCTATTTCTTCAGCACCATAATCTGCTTGAAGATTAAATTTAAGTGTTTGTGGCATATAAATTGCGATTGAGCTTCTAATTGTTCTATGACTTCCTGTACCTGTAGATAATCCACCCCATACATTGTCGTGGCCGCCTTCACCAAAAAATCTATTTGCACCATACACAACCTTGTTTAAATTGTCGGCTCTTTTTGTTATGCCTTGATTAGAAACTGCACCAGTTTCACCTTTTTTCTTCTCACGTTCTATAATATCAAATAAAATATAATGCTCTTGGTCTTTATGATCCAGTGGATAAACATATACGCTATCACTAGACTTACGGTGTCTAACCGATGAATAATCTGCATTGGTAGGATTATAGTTAATAATACCCTTTGCTGCTGAAGCGATTGTCTTATAATTTCCTGAAGGTAAAACAGCGCCTCTTAATACAGACGAAGGTTTATTCAGTCCATTGATTATATTTTTAATTACTTTGAAAGGTTGAAATGCCATATTATTATTTATCTATCTTAATGAATCTCCTGTATTACTTTATTACTAGGGTTGTTGTCAGTTGTCCCTACTGTTATTGAACCGTGATCGTGTTTGATGTTGGAGTTGTCAATGTGAGTAACATTGTTTTGCGTTCTATGAGCAGGATGAGTAATTCCATTTGCAAGTGTTACCTTATCAATGTTATCTATTTTTAATTCATTTACTTTACGTAATTTAGCCATCGGGTGACCAGAACCTGGTTTAGCAGTATCACTTTGAAATTTATGTGGTTCTTTTTTAAACCAATCTTGTTCACCAGCCAGTTTCTTTCCTAAAGCAAATTTTTCTTCACTAATTAAACCAAATGTAAGACCGTCTATGAAACCAGAAACTGCACTTGCTACTTTATCTCCAGTATCTAAATCACCTTCATCTTTGCCTAATGTCTCGGCTGCGTTTGCCCAACCTTTAGCACCATCCCATGCTCCCATCAAAACTGCGGCTGGCCACAACAATCTACCAGCGCCTCTAACTGCGTTTTTACCATACTTGGCTGCTGTCTGTAAACCTGATTTATTTGCTTTCGCATTTATTTTTGCGTTGGTAGTAACTGCAGGAACACTAGATACTGCCTTAACATTGGATTTTGCTAAATTTGCTCTGTTGCTTTTTGAAACAACTTTGCTTTGAGTTTTTGTTTTCTTCTCATTGGCCTGATTGACCATTGCTCTGTTAGTTTTACTTTTTGTTTTATTCTTTCCACCATCATTTTTAACAGGTAAACCAAGTGCTTTCCTTATAGTATTGCCTAGATTACCAAACTTGTCTATTAAGTTCTTACCCATAAGGGCTGTAGCTGTAGCAATTGCACCACCTACTCCTAAAGCAGTAACAATTTTACTTAATAAACCGCCACTCTTTTTTGTTTGTTTACCTAATAATTGATTTGTTAATTCACTTTCTTCAAGTATTCTTTCTAATAAACCAGATGATGTATCAAATTGTTTATCTGATTCTCGTTCTTCTTCGACTCTATCTTCACTATCACCACCCATTGCACCACCCATACCTAATATACTTGCTGCTGCTCCCTTAGCAGCTAAATCTTTTCTACCACCTGACTCATTTGGCGCTGGTTTTGGTGCACCTAAATCACCTTGAGCAAATCCTCCTGCACCTCCAGATTTGAAATCAGCCTTTTGTTCTTTTCTACGTAACTGTCTTTTCATCCCCAAAGCTTTTGATTCAGCTCTTTCTTCAGATTCAATTGCTCTTTCTATTTTCTTACCGAGTATTGGTATTCTTGTCATACCAAATCGTTTTGCTAATTTAAGTGGTTTTAATTCCTTTTTGAAATCTCTAAATGATAATGACAATCTAGTTGAGAGGCCTAACACCTTTCTTAATTGTTCATTTGTTTTACCTACAGTTTCTTTTATATAAACAATTTCTTCATCATTTATTATACCTTTTTTATGTAAACCTTCATACTCTTTAATTGTCTTTTCTGTAGTTTTTTGTTGTGTTTTGGCGTCATCAAAGTCCATACCTTTTAATTGGTCAAGGTCACCAACAGTATAATCAATTACAAAATTAATTATATCCTGTCTGATATTAGCCTTGTTAAGCTTCATCTGATTCTGATACCCAGCAGAAGCCTCTAACTGTTGCTGGTACTCTTGTAATGAATCAGATATGGCAAACTTCGGATCAGACTCGTCCTGCTTTTGCCTTTTAAGAATCTTATTAAAATCCTCTGCCTTACCTTGTTTAAATAGTTGTGATTTGATAGCGACCATTTAGTTTAACCTATACTTGTATCTCTATTTTTTGATGATTGTACTTTTGATGATTTGCCGTTTACATATAACCCAAACCAAGCAGCACCAGCACCAACAACTACTGATACAAAACCAGCCTGTGCATTGTTAGGTTCAGGTAGTGCCATAAACCATTGCATTGTGTTATAAAATACAATACCATATAATATCATCATAATTCTAGGTACTGTTCTCCAGTTAGATAAAAATTGTGGAAGTTCTTCTTTTAAAAACCACCACACCCATTTTATTGTATCTACTGCGTCCTTTTTTTGTTCTTCAAACATTTTAATTATCCCCTTTGTTTTTCTCTTATCTTTTCGTTTTCTTCTCTAATATGTTGTATTAATAAGTCCACATATATCTCCCTCTCATACGGTAGCATTCCTTCTAAATCTTTTAAAGAGTATTTATGGTATTGCATTAAAGCAAAATTTGTTCTATAAAAACTCTCTAGGCTCTCGTGTAAGAGGGTAACTGAAAAAAATCAGCCGCACCTTGTAATAACATTTCATGCTCAACACCTGATTTAGGATTCTTGTACTTAATCGTATGAGATATAACTGGCAACTGTTCAAAATATCCTCTTATCTTTTCATATTGAGGCATTGTTAAATTATCAACAAACTGGTCTAATTCTTTTGACTCAATATCCTTAACTTCAAATATTTCTTCGCCGTTATAAATCTGTGCAATACATTCCTTAACCATATTAACTGTTAAATCTAATATGGTCTTTTTATTGGCCACTTCTAAAACAGTTGGTGTTCTCATAATTACACCATAAGTATCGGAAAACTTTATATTATTTTCCACTTTCTTATTAAAATCTGGTTTAACCTTGTCAATGTTAAAACTGTAATCAACCACTTGACTTTCATCATCTGGACATTTCAGTTGTAAATCTATAACCTCACCGATTGATTTTGATCTTATGTTTAACCATAACCATTCAAAATCCCAAACTGGTAGTTTTGTAACATCAACCTCTTTGGTGACCATACAAGCCTGTACAATTTGTATCAATGCGTTAATCATTTCTGTTTCTACGTTATTCTCAACCGCCATTAGTAAAATCTTTTCTTCTTTTACTAAAAATGGTCTAAATCTCACCTTTACATTATTTGATAGCGTCAAATCATATTCTGGTGTATTCATTATTGGTATCATTATTTAACTCCTTTAATATTAATATATTATATCTCGTATTATTTTAGGGTCTGGTAACCCTTTAGGAAATACTCTTCCACCTGTGACTCTGCCAATTGGCAAATTTCTTTTTATCTTCTCGTAAACTTGTCTACCTATTCTACCTACTTCACTACCTAAACCAAATGGTAGATTGTCTAAAAGACTAGCCTGTATCGCTGTAGTATTGGTTCTGTATTCGTGTCTATTTCTTTGCTTTTCTCTATTCATTGGTGCGGATCTATCTGCCAAATAGTTCCATGCTGAAGTAGCAAAGTTTCTGTATGTAAAAGTTACACTTGTTTTAACTATTGAGTTGGTAGCGTCATAAGACAATGGTGTAGCAGCAATAGTTTTAGGCCATACTTCATACATTTGAACCTGATAAGATGAGAAACCTGAATCATCACCTAAACTTTTTCTAATTGCTTGTTTATCTTCAGCAGGATTACCAGTTGGTTCAAAATTAGCTAAAGCTGCTGTAAATGTTTTTGTTAATGGTGTAATAGTAATGGTACAAGGGGCTGCATAGTCATCATAGTATCCTACGTTATGACTAATAGGATCAACTATGGCGTTTTGCCATGCCTCAAAATATAATCTTTCATCATAGTTTGCACTCGTATAAAACTCCAATGTTACTTCTTCATATTGAACATTCTTTGCGTGAGCTCTTTTAGGACCATAGTATGTTTCGTTTACATCATCTGTAATTGTTCTGGATGGTAAACTTACATTTGAGCAAAATAAGTCCATTCTTAAATGTAGATTCTTTTTAATTGCATTAGCCAATTGAGCACTCTTGTCCATACGAACATCTTGTTTTTTAGCTTCGTGGTCTGGATACAATGAAATACCACGTGTTAATCTAATTGGTGGTCCATCAATTGTACATAGGAATTGAGTAGGTCTTGCAAACCCACCTGCCTGTGTCATACCTGATCTGAATATATTATAAACTGAATTGTGATTAGTTGATACGTTGTTGTATGATATTCTTTGGTTAATTTCTTTAACACCAAAATGTTCTTTTGATGGTGGTATACCAAGTCTGATATCCAAATCTCCTATTCTTTTACCTACACTTATAATTGACATTAAATAAATCTCCTACTATCTGAATAAACTTGTCCCACACTTGCCTTCTTAAATCTTTGTACAGGCAACATTATTGCTATTGCAGCCTCGTCAGCATTCACTCTCAAAAATCCTGTCTGTACGTGTGAGTACAAATACTTTTTAATTGTTGGTTTAACCAGTCTTATTCCCTTTACATCATCATAAGCAACTTCAAATCTTGTGTTCTTATTAAATCTTTTATCAGACGCTGTTGCTTGCATTTTCTCTAACAATTTAAATCTTAATAACGGTGGCAAATAGTGAAAGTTCATACCCATAAAACCACCTGATATAGGCTCTAATGGCAACACTAAAGGAAATATGTCATAGTAAGGTAAGATTTTTCTTAATTTAGGATTATACCCAAATAAGTTCAGTCTTCCCACACTAGGTCTTCCGTTAAGTTTGCCTGCTCTAAACAATTGTCTAGCAGTAGTACCACTTGCGATCTTGTTTACTTGTTGTCTATACCAAGTAGCAGACCTATCAGTATTCCCTGCATTTAGTTTAATTGTATCAAATACACTTGCCATAGTACTATTTATGTTGATAATAAATAGATTTATGAAGAAATTGAAGAATATAGATAAACGTCCCTATACAGGTATATACAAACCATTGAACATAAAGAAGTACAAAGGTAATGTTAACAACATTATTTATAGGTCTAGTTGGGAGAAACGTTTTATGATATATTGTGATAAAAACCCTAATGTAGTGGAATGGGGTAGTGAAGAAATCATTATATGGTATCGTTCAATTGACAATAGACCACATAGATATTATCCTGACTTCTATATGAAAGTTAGATTAGCAGACAAATCGCTTAAGAAGTTTGTTGTTGAAATCAAGCCTAAAAAACAGACACGCAAACCTAAAAAACCTCAACGTCAAAGTAGGGTTTATAAAAATGCTGTATTAACTTATGAGAGAAATATGAGGAAGTGGTCAACAGCCCACGCTTGGTGTGAAAAAAGAGATATGAATTTTATTATTCTAACCGAAGATCATCTTAAAACGTTTTAAAATCTTTTAATATTTGTAGTAAATCTATATCGGCCATTCGGTTGATGTATTCAAAGGCACTATCTTGTGTGTATGATTTACCACGTTTATTGTAATAGTCTATAATTTGTTTTTGAGCATTCAATGAGCGCTCTAGTTCGGGCATAAAAAATGTTAATCTGATAGGCGTGTATCCTTTTTCAATTAGCAAGTCTACCTTTCTATACTCCTTATTCTTATGGTCGCCATCTGTGCCTGCGTCCCGCCATTTGATTTCATATGCTAATTTCTTATCGTGGTTTATAACATCAATCTCAAATCTATTAGGGTGTTGACCAGGGTTGTCAATGTATTCGCTTTGACCACCTTCAACGTCTTGTATAATAAATTTAACTACTGTATCAAATATTCTTCCTGCGTTTGTGCTTAATATTCTTGCTCTATTGTGATATTTCTCCATTAGTTCTATCTCTTTTTTATCGTAAAAGAGTTCATAAACTAAATGGTGTTCGTTTGTAAAAGTATCCATTCTGTTTTGTGTATCGTCAATGTTAGTCATAATCTTATTATGATAATCATTAATGATTTTATGGATATTGCTTTTGAAATAGTCTTTGGGTTTATCTATTTTTATAGGTAACATATTAGAGAAGTATTATGGGTGGCCCGAAGGCCACCCAATTGAGAAAGTGAGAGAGATAGATTAGGAATCGTCCTCAGCTAGTTTACTAAAATACGACAGATCATCTCCATCGTTGGACGTTTCCACTTTCTCTACCGATCCGTTAGATGACTTTGGTATGTCATTACTGACAGGTGGGAGGTCAATGTCTTCCACAGACTCGGTACTTCTTTGTCCAGTAAGTGTCTTATTCAGTTTCTCTTTGAGTTCCTCATAAGATTTAAAATTACTAGGATCAACGAAGGGCTTTAGAGCGTGTTGAGATTTCCATACTTTATCAATCTCATTATCAGTAGGTTTTAATCTACTAACTGGCTCAAATTCGGATTTATCATAATTCCAATAGCCGTCAACTTTTCTGATTTTTAGTTTAAAGTTTGCACCTTCCCAAAAATCAAATGGGTTAACTGCTTTTTCATCTTCAAACGCTGGGTTCATTGCTTCAGTAATCTTATCAAAAATCTTTTTACCAAATTTGTATAAGAATATCTTACCATCATTTTCAGGATGTTTAGGATCACTCACTACAAAGATATTAGAATAGTATTGTAACTTTCTTTTTCTCTTTCTAGCAATTTCTTTATCGGCTTCTATGCCTGTATTCCACAACCTTGTGTTTTCTTCACTAACAGGATCCTTTTTGTTTAATGTTGTTAATGAGTTCTCAATGTACCATTGGCCACCTGGTCCTTGAAACGCATGGTGCCAGACTCTTTGCCATGGCATATCTTCACCTTCTATTGCAGGTAAAAATCTGATTACAGCGTAACCATTACCTGACTTATCTAGTTCAGGTTTCCATAACCTATCGTCTTGGTATTTGTTCTTCTTCTCTGGTTGGTCTATTGTTTTTTCTAACTGTTTTGTTAGAGAGTCAAAATTGGACTTTGACTTCTTTAGGGCTTCTAATGCACTTGACATTGTATTTTCTCCTTGTATATATTGTTGTACGTATTAATTGTATTAGTGTAAGTATAGTATTATTTATACTTCTTTTCATACTATTAAACCATTATTATT
>TARA_B100000686_G_C16806928_1_pt1 | contig 67907 bp, 55 predicted proteins | sample TARA_B100000686 | Tara Oceans TARA_B100000686 (sample SAMEA2622733) | marine metagenome | biome: marine biome (ENVO:00000447); feature: marine epipelagic mixed layer (ENVO:xxxxxxxxx); material: "saline water (ENVO:00002010), including plankton (ENVO:xxxxxxxx)" | depth 150 m
CGATGAGGTGTCAACAGCATTTTTAAAGTATTTTGAACACTTTCAACATTAAAACGCTAGATAGCCCATAGCACCGTCATTGTGCAGAATTTTTTTTCTCACCGACTTTAGTGCAATTAACAAATATAGTTACGTATTACTTATACACAAATAAAAAGGCCCCTTAAAATTTCTTTTAAGGGGCCTTAAAAAATTTAATTCACACTAAAAAACAGCTAAAAGCAATACCCCTAAAATCAGCCTATAAATAACAAAAGGGACCATGCCCACTCTGTTTAAAAAGCTAATAAACCAGCTAATTGATAAGTACGCAAATACACCACTAATAAAAGCACCTGTACCAAGCGTTACCCAATCAACACTTGCATCACCACCAAGCAGTGAAAGTGTTTTCAAGGCAGTCGCTGCTAAAATGGTAGGTATAGACAGTAAAAATGAAAAATTAGCAGCCCCTGTAGCACTCATGCCTAAGAACAAACCTGCTGCAATGGTAATACCGCTTCTACTTGTACCAGGTATAAGTGCTAGTACTTGAGCCAAACCTATAATGAGAGCTGTTTTTAAAACCAAATCATATTCAGACTTAGAACCCTGCTTCTTATCAGCAACATATAAGACTAATCCAAAAACAATTGTTGCTATCCCTATTATAAAAGTTGAACGAATACCATCAGGAATAAGGATCTCCATAACAGCACCAGCCATAAAAACAGGAATACTTGCAAACAGTAAATGTTTAACGAGCTTTACATCACCAGCATACTGATTCTCTTTAATTTGCCCCAAACCTAGCGAAGCACTTGGCTGATTAAAAAAACCTGCAAACAACTTCCCTAACCAGCTTCTGTAATACACCATCACAGCAGCCAGCGTTCCAAAGTGTACAGCTACATCAAAAGAAAGCCCCTGATCTGGCCAACCCCAAATTTGAGATGGAAAAACAAGATGCGCCGAACTTGATACCGGCAAAAACTCTGTAATACCCTGAATCAAGGCCAGAACGAGAGTGTGAAAAAAATCCATAAAACCTACTCCACATGCATTATATGCTTTACGTGTTGTTCAAATTGCATGACTTGTTGATCTGGCAACTGCAAGTCCCAGGATCGACTTATAGGAGCGGTCATGGTCTTTCTTGAGTGATACAGTTTTACTGGTTGAGCACCGCGAACACTATTAATTAAGTAAACTCTCTTCGCTTCAATCAAATCATTTTCTGTTATTCGATCTGAAATTACTACAGTGCCAGCATCAAGCAAAGCTTGTCGCAAGATACCATGTACTCCACAATATTGTAATGCCGGCGTTACTATCTCATTTGAGTTGGTTAATAAAACAACATTACTCATTGTCCCTTCAAGAACACAGCCTGCTGTATCAAACAAAACCCCTTGATCAAAACCATTCGCCTTAGCGAGTGATGACCAGTAAACATACTCTATTGCCGAAGTCTTTTTAAGGCCAACAAATTGAGGCAACCACGACTGCATTGGCTCATCCATACCCACAATAGCGATAGGACTACTCATACTATCAAGATCAATTGACACCCATTCAAGCATCAAAAAGCTAGCCGTCTGACTTGATGCATAACCACGAGCAGCTACCACATAAGCACCATCATCTTGCTTTACTTGATCACCAGAATAAAGGCTAACTTTTAGAATTCCCTCCAACACATGAAAACTATTGGACTGGGAGCGCAAGAATTGCACGAGAAGAGATTGAATTGCATCAAGGTCATAAGCTGTATTTAGAGCAGCTGCGCCTTTTTCCATTCGTTTTAAATGAAGATTTTCAAGAATAATCTTGCCACGACGCACAGCCAAGGTTTCAAAAACACCTAGGCCGTACACGAGACCTCGACTTGAACTCAGGCGCTCACAAGGAACTAGCTGCACATCAAGCCGAAGCTCTCCACTTTTGAGTTCATAGAGAGCTTTAATCATTGATCAATATTACTCAACCGCACCTAATAGAATAGATGCATTAGTACCACCAAAACCAAAGGAGTTAGACATAGCATATTTAAATGCCTGATCACGTCCTTTATGCGGTACAAGATCTAGACCTTCACACTCAGGATCTGGATTTTCAAGGTTAATTGTTGGTGGAACCTGCTTCATATGAAGAGCCTTAGCAACAACTAGAGTCTCTAAAGAACCTGCAGCACCAAGAAGATGACCAGTCATTGACTTAGTCGAGCTAATCGCTAGCTTTTCTGCTTCAGAGAAAACAGCCTTCATAGCACGAATCTCAGCAATATCACCACGAGGCGTGGAAGTACCATGAGCATTTATATAACCAGACTGACAGAAGTCTTTTTCGTCAAGTTTTGCATCTTTAAGCGCTGCGCGCATAGCCGCCTGAGCACCAGAACCATCTTCACGCGGAGCCGTGATATGGTAGGCATCTCCAGACATACCAAAACCTAACACTTCAGCATAAATCGTTGCACCACGTGCTAGTGCACTTTCAAGAGATTCAACAACTACGACTGCAGCACCATCACCCATAACAAAGCCATCACGACCTTGATCCCATGGACGAGATGCAGTTTTTGGATCTTCATTTCGTGTAGATAGCGCACGAGCTGCCGCAAAACCACCAAGACCTAGTGGTGTACAAGCCTGTTCAGCACCACCAGCAACCATTATTTTTGCACGCCCCATACGGATCATATCCACAGCAATACCAATGTTATGCACACCAGTTGCACATGCTGTTGAAATTGCAAAGTTTGGACCTTGGAAATTAAACATCATTGACACATGACCAGCAACCATATTAACAATTGTTGCAGGAACGAAGTGAGGCGTCATTTTACGTGGGCCACGAGCATTTAGCACTGTACCCTGCTCACCTATTGTACCGATACCACCAATACCAGAACTAATTGCTACACCAATATCAGCTGGATCACCCTCGTAGTTTTCCAAACCAGCGTCTTTTACAGCTTGAACACCTGCAGCAATACCGTATTGAATAAACGGATCAACCTTGCGTGTTTCTTTAGCAGGCATATACTCAGAAGCATCAAAATCGCGCACTTGGCCAGCAAAACGTGTTGTGTATTCAGACACGTCAAAACCTTCGATTTCACCAATGCCACTGATACCCTTCATCAGATTATCCCAAGCTTGGGAAGGAGAATTACCGACTGGACTTACGCAGCCCAAGCCTGTGATAACAACACGTTCTGTCATGATTACCCTCTTCTAGTCTTTTCCTTGTCAGAAAGCGTGCTTGATTATTTCAAGCCTCTAATTTTCCTGACTATCTCTTTATTCAAAGATGCTTAAACTCTTTAGAAATACGGCGCTCTAAGCCTCTCTTTTCACAGCCATTAAAAAATGACTACTGAGTTTCATTGTGCTGAATAATTATTTTCATGTCCATAAAAATCAATCATTAAATATGAAAAAGGCCCCTTAACCTGAATAATCAGAATAAGGAGCCATTCTCAAAGAATATCTTTTATTCCGCTGCTTATGCTTCTAAACGCGCAGAAACGAAATCGATAGCTTGTTGTACAGAAGTGATTTTCTCAGCTTCTTCATCAGGAATATCTAGCTCGAACTCATCTTCTAGAGCCATAACAACTTCAACTGTATCAAGAGAGTCAGCACCTAGGTCGTCAACGAATAGAGCATCGCTACGCACTTCTTCTACTTTTTTACCTAAGTTTTCAGCGACAATCTTCTTTACACGCTCTTCAATAGTACTCATTTTGAGATCCTCATTTACTAAGTTAAACTTTTAAATTTTAAAATTCGATAAGCTTCAGCTGCTCATTATTCCGCATTTTATTCAAAATGCAAAATAATTTATTAATTCATTAGCAGACCGCCATTTACTGGTAAAGTTGCACCAGTGATAAATCCTGCCTTATCAGAAACTAAGAAAGATACAGCACTCGCAATATCTTCAGCTTTACCAAACTGACCTACCGCCGTTCTGGATAGCATTAATTGTTTTTGCTCATCAGGCAAGACTTTTGTCATATCAGTTTCGATAAAACCCGGAGCCACTGTATTTACAGTAACGCCGCGCCCTGATACTTCCCACGCCAAAGAGCGAGTCATACCTTCAATACCAGCTTTAGCTGCTGCGTAATGAGTTTGACCTGGGTTCCCCATACGCCCTACAACAGAGCTAAGCGCAACAATGCGACCATACTTCTGTTTGATCATGCTTCGGGAACATGCTTTTGCAAGATAGTAAAAAGAAGTGAGAGAAACGTCAATAACCTTCTGCCAATCAGCAGACTTAAGCCTTAATAAAAGATTATCCGCGCTCATACCAGCATTATGTACTAACACGTCGAAAGGACCTTCGCTTGCAACAAGCGCCTGCACATCTTCCTCAGTGCTATCAGTGCCAAGCACAAGAACAGCACCACGTGATTGCGTTTCCGCATTAACTGCTTCTAGAGCAGCTGAAATTGTAGACGCACCATTTTCAGATGTAGCTGTACCAACAACTTCGTATCCTTCAGCACAAAGTTGTGCCGCGATTGCAGCGCCGATACCACGGGAAGCACCTGTAACTAGGGCTTTCTTACGTTTCACTGGCGCATTTTCAGTTTGATTCTCAGTCAAGCTTCGCTCCTGGTATGAGTTATGTGCGTGATTCTGGTCTAATCTTCAGACATCCGACTAGATTTAAATAACATAAACCTTGCAAGAAAGCGCATTCATCTCAAAATAAGTCAAATCAAGACTTTACTGCTTTAAAACACTTTTACTTTTCATTGCAGTACTGCAAAAAAAACGGCTTTAAAAAAAAAGCCGAATCTATGTTATTTAAATCTGCATCTAGAGTGTTCTGAATATGACATACAATTTAAAGTGTTCAAACTGCATCCTGTATTTTATGGAAGCACTCACAATAAAGCGCCCTTAAAATACTGAATGAGCTTTCAACACTTTAAATTGTGCTTGCATAATGAATTAAACAAGCACACTGTCAACTTCGTCACTGACACAGTTTAGTTAACAATTATTCTTCTTCTACAACTTCGTTCTTTCTTAGTTGTAGAACGTCTTTACCACGGTAGAAACCGCTAGCAGTAACGTGGTGTCTACGATGAAGGTCACCAGTTAGCTGATCTTCAGACAAAGTTGGTGCACCTAGTGCATCGTGAGATCTTCTCATGCCACGACGTGATCTTGATTTCTTGCTCTTCTGTACAGCCATTATTTCGCTCCTTTCATAAGGTGAGACTTCTCGACATATGAATTACACCAGCCATATAAACAGAATGTGTATACGCACTACGGCAACCAGCAGCGAAAAGCCTTAAAAACTATCTTGCATCTCGTTCCGAGGAGAATCTATAAATCTATCTTGGCGATTTACGTTTTCTTCTCGTTGATTTCAACGTCATTACGGGGTTGACCTCATCAAATGGATAACGGATCATGACCACCGAACGCCGAACACAACTCGAGATAAGAGTTGCAATCGCCCGAGAGTTTACTGGATTTCCTGTGAAACTGCAAATAGAATCGATGCAATGACTTTACTCAAGCTATGAACATCAAGCCAAGAAAAGACTACCACGTGAAATCAAAGATTTAAATAGATAAAGCGTAAAATATTATAAGCAAAATCAAGAGATTGTATGATAATCCAGCATTTTTAGAATTATGATTCAAATTCAATAACATAGCGTTTTTAATGATGCATCAATGCTGCTCAAACACCTCTTATTCAGCACTAACCAAGTGCATATAAATAGATAAAAAAGCCAATATTTTGGCATCACCACTCAAAATTAAGGTATTTATTCATGATTGATATAGGTATAAACCTTGCCAGTGACTCCTTTGATAATGATCGCGAACAAGTCATACAGGATGGTTTAGAAGCTGGCGTTTCATTTTTTATACTTACAGGCTCATGCCCCAAATCTAATACAGCAGTCAAAGCATTTGCACACAAGCATAGCGACATCACCCGCGCTACTGCAGGCATTCATCCACATCATGCGGATGATGTCACAAATAGCGTTATTGCAGATGTAAGAACACATTGCGAGGATCCGCTTGTTGCAGCTGTTGGAGAAACAGGTTTGGACTTCTTTAGAGACCTTTCTGATCGAAAAAAACAACAAAAAGCATTTGAAGCTCATTTGCAAATTGCAATTGAGCTTCAAAAGCCAATATTTTTACATCAACGAGAATCTCACGATACCTTTTTGCCTATCATCAAAGAATACAGAGACCAACTTACTAAAGCCGTGGTTCATTGCTTTACTGATGAAAAGCGTGCACTTTATGATTACCTAGATTTAGACCTACACATTGGTATCACTGGCTGGATTGCCGATGAACGCAGAGGAACCCACCTAGTTCCTCTTGTTGCAGATATACCTTGGAATCGCCTAATGATAGAAACAGATGGTCCTTACCTTCTACCAAGAAATATACGTCCAAAACCTAAATCAAGACGTAATGAGCCTAAATATTTACCTTATGTAGCTGCAAAAGTAGCTGAATCTCGCCAAGTAGAAGTAAGTAAAGTGATTGAAGAAACAACCCGTACAGCAAAAGAGTTTTTCAATATCCCTTAGGCTTTAGCGGTATCTAGCCTCTTCCATCAAGCAATGGCAAGGATTACAACGCAGACAATCACTTGCCATGTTTGACTCCCATTAAAGGAAATAGAACCCACCACAGCTTCAGGGGCGCCGCCTAAGATACTTATAAAAAACTGAATTCTTCATAATGCATTTCAAAACAGTCTCGCATTATTAGCCAATTTAGTCTAAAATACTGCCTGATTGAGACATTAATCAGGTGTCTTAAACATAACGTCCCACATCAATCACTGGACTGGTAGAACTGTGCTACAGGCGTTTTGAAAACAAGCCTTCAATGAATAAGTCTTTTTATCTTATTTCCATCTCTTGATTGAGATCAGGTTTAGCTTTCTGACAATGTATGACCGCGCAGAACATCAGCACAGTAAGCCCATTGAACTGATGTCATTTATAAAAGCAAGCGTGACTCTTCTCACACAGCTCTACATCAGAGGACGAACCAATAACATTACTGGACAGCGCCAATTTATCAAAGGAAGAGTTTCATGACGGATACACTTGCGGCCAAGGCAGCTCAACTACAGGAGCGCCTACTCAATAAAGCCGGAAAAAAGGAAGCCAATTCTCCGGCTGATAATGAAGAGACAAGCTTTCAACTTAAAGCCACAAGACTCACATTGACTCAGCTTGAGCTCTATGATTATGACTACGATAATTTTAATCGACAAATGTCAAAGAACTTAAAACAGGCACCACACTTTTTTAATCAAACACCAGTTGTTATTACGCTTGATAAAATTCGTAATACAGATAAAAAAGTTGATTTCATTGAACTAACACAAATGTGCCAAGAGTATGGCGTATTTCCAATTGCTGTCCGTGGTGGTACGGAAGAAATGCAACTATCAGCGCTCGTTGCAGGTTTACCAGCGTTACCAAACCAAGGTAGCAGTAAATCTTCTAATGATGATGCGACAGATAAAGCGCAAGAAAGTGCAGCACCAAAAGAAGAAATGCGCCCAAGCAAAATTATTCACCGCCCAGTTCGCTCAGGCCAACAAATATATGCGCAAGGCTGTGATCTTATTTTACTAGGTCCAGTCAGTACAGGTGCTGAAGTTTTATCAGATGGTAACATTCATATTTACGCGCCATTACGCGGTAGAGCTCTTGCAGGTATTCGTGGCAATAAAGATACGCATATTTTTTGTCAACAACTTGAAGCGGAACTTGTTTCGATTGCAGGCCACTATAAAGTAAGCGATGATCTACAAGGTACACATTGGGGACAGTCAATTCATGCCCGCCTTGATGGACAGCATTTAAAAATTTCAGGTCTCACAAGTTAATAACAACTGTGAGTAAATAATATATTTGAACGGCTCTCTGATCTGCGCCAATTAAGATTGGCGCGCCAAAAAAATAAATTTAAAAATAATTCAGTAACTAAGACAAAAATTAAAGTGGTTTTCTGTCAATTTTAGCTAGAGTTGCTATACTCCAGTCAATTGATGGGGATCTTTGAACTCAATTTTGCTGTGTTTTCAAGCAAACTGGAACAAAAAGAGACAGCTTCAAATCAATAACAGTCGAGAGGATATTCATGGTGGCAAAAATTGTGGTGGTCACATCAGGTAAAGGCGGCGTTGGTAAAACAACATCTAGCGCTGCTATAGGAACAGGCTTTGCGCTTCGCGGTCTTAAAACAGTTATTATTGACTTTGATGTGGGTCTACGAAATCTTGACCTTGTCATGAATTGTGAAAGACGTGTTGTATACGATTTAATCAACGTTATTAATGAAGAAGCTACATTAAGCCAGGCTCTTATTAAAGATAAGAGAACTGATGGCCTTTATATTCTTCCAGCGTCACAAACTCGTGATAAAGATGCACTTACTGTTGAAGGTGTTCAGCGCGTTCTTGATGAGCTTAGCGGCGTTTTCGATATTATTGTATGTGACTCTCCAGCAGGTATTGAAAAAGGTGCTCTAACTGCAATGTATTTTGCAGATGAGGCGATCATCGTAACTAACCCAGAAGTTTCTTCGGTTCGTGACTCTGATCGTATTCTTGGCATTCTTCAAAGCAAGACCAAACGAGCTGCTGAAGGTCGTGAACCAGTGAAAGAACATCTTCTCATTACTCGCTACTCTCCAGAGCGTGTTAAGAAAGGTGAAATGTTAAGCATTCAAGATATCGAGGAAATTCTTGCAGTACCACTTCTTGGTGTTATTCCAGAATCTAAATCGGTATTGAAAGCATCTAACCAAGGTTTACCAGTTATTCTTGATTCTGTAAGTGTTGCAGGTCAGGCTTACGGTGATGCTGTTGATCGTTTTCTTGGACAGGAAGTTGAGCATAGATTCATTAACCCTTCCCGAATGGCCATTTTCAAGCGCATGTTCGGAGGTGAATAAATGAGTTTACTTGATTATTTCCGTAGCCGATTGCGCCCTACATCTGCTCAGGCCGCAAAAGAACGTCTTCAAATTATTGTTGCTCACGAAAGAGGCGGCAATAATGATGAGCCAGACTATCTTCCAGCTATGCGTAAGGATATTCTTGAAGTAATCAGTCGATATATTGCTATTGAACAGGACCAAGTGAATGTTCATTTTGATGATAGTAGCGATTGCTCTATTCTCGAACTCAATATTGCACTTCCTGAATCCCCTACGCGTATATCAACAACACCTCCTGTTGTTGCAACTGAAACAAGTGAATCTTAACCACTTATTTCATACGATAAAAAAGCCGAGAATTTCTCGGCTTTTTTATTCATTAAATCTTATAAATAATAGAATACATCTAACGAACAAAAGTAGACGGCATCAATAGATTACCTTTAAACAAGGACATACTCATATCAGTTTCAACATGAAGCCTTGGCAATAAAAAACGATTAAGCTTTATGCTAGATTTAGCAATATTATGCTTATAATTAACAGCAAACTGATAACCAGCTTCTTTAACTGTATCAACAACACCTTGATGAAAATTTCCATTCGGGTAAGAGAAACTAACGATACTCTCCCCTATTTGCGACTCAATCTGTTCTTTAGACCCTGCAATCTGATCTAGAAGCTCTTCTTCATTCATAACATCTAGAAAGCCATGGTTTCTTGTATGGGAACCAATCTCTATACCTTCAGATCGTAACTGACGTACTTGCTCCCAAGACAAAGGCATACCACAAGAAAACTTACAGGAATCAAAATTATACTGACTTATATGACGAAGCTCTTCAATGGCTTCTAATCGCTCATTATCAGTTAATGTCTGTAAGAAACGGCCAAACGCTCTACGCTGTTTTTCGCGGTTCGTATCATTAAGATGAACTGAAAAGCGATTATTGAAAATATTAATAGGCCCTTCTGGTAGAACCTGCATACAACGGGCAACCTCATCAAACCAAAACAACTTCTGCTGATCCACAAAATCTGTTGAAATATACACGACACCGGTCAAGCCATAGGATTTCATAATCGGAAGCGCGATATTTAAATTATCGGCATATCCATCATCAAATGTAATAATCATGCTATTTGGAGGTAAAAGTTTGAGCAGCTGGGGAAATAGGAGATTAGGATATGCACTTTGATATCGAACTAAATCATAAAAATTTATAACGTTAAAATGCTTAGACACAAAGTCCATTTGTTCTGCAAAAACATTAGGATATGCTGATATATTTTCTGCGTTATAAGGGTAATCTTGCGTGAATTCTTGAACAGAGTGATAAGCAAGAATACTTAAATGGCGACGTTTTTTTTGCACAAGTAAGCGCTCAACCCAAGATTGCATTAAAATCTTTGCTAAACGCTCTTTCTTCCCCATGAATACCACTCTTGTCGAATCACTTTATGGCACTGAAAACTCAGGTTTGTGCTCACTACCACTCTAGAGTATCAATCCGTAGCGTATATGGCCTAAGAACAAATATTGCTCTTCTCTATATTATAAATCTAGTCCGTAAAGTCTTCGTTAAGCGGAATAGCATACTCAGCAAGTATACTATGTAAACATATAGACAACATCAAGGCAGCTGTAACGTATTGCTACAAGGCTGTATACTATTCGATCCAGATACATGGAACTAAAGAAATAAAGCCTTGTCTAGGATTTCATATAGGGTTATTAATTAATCAATATAAGTTTGCTGCCATAGCTCAAGAACCACAAGCTGCCACAAGACACGATGATGGTCTGCTTTACCGTTAACATGCTCATCGATAATTCGATTGATCACTTGAGGATTAAAATAACCTCTCTGCTGGCACTGATGAGATGATAAAATATCTCTCATATATTCTTGCAACGGCCCTGCAAAAAGTCGTGCTAACGGTGTAGGGAAACCCATTTTCTTGCGATAGAGAACTTCATGAGGTAGATGAGGCTCTAGAGCTTTCTTTAATAGGTATTTAGACTCATTATTTTTTGTTCGATACTTGACTGGTAATCGTGTTGCAAACTCAATAAAGCGATGATCAAGAAATGGGACTCGAAGCTCTAAAGATGCAGCCATGCTCATGCGATCAGCTTTTGTTAATAAGTCATCAAGTAACCATGTTTTATAGTCTACATACTGCATTTGTTGCTGCGTAGAACAACCAGCAACTTGATCATAAAGTGGCTTAAAATGGCTTGATACATGATGATTATGAGCGAAGTTTCTGAAACTTTCGTTATACAGTTCATCCTTTAAAATTTGATCATAGACCGACACACCAAAGTATCGAGAAGATAACGGACGAGATGAAAGGTCAGACCATTTTCTAAACTTTCCTCCCATCTGATTAAGCATCATTTGTATAGGTTTTCGAACTAACCCAGGTAAACCTCTAAAGCGATCAACATAGTCCATATAACGATAAATTGGGTAGCCACCGAAAACTTCATCAGCCCCTTCCCCTGATAGAACAACAGTAACGTGCTTCTTCGTTTCTTTGGCTATGAAGTACAACGAAATTGCAGCTGCTTCAGTCACTGGCTCATCCATTAACTTCACATAATCAGGAACAAAACCAGAGAAGTCCTGTGGCGTCATAGTGTATTCATGGTGCTCAGTATTAAACTGTTTTGATATTTGACGAGCATATTGGCTTTCATCAAACTTATCGCCAAAATCCCAGCGCACAGAGAATGTTTTAATGTTTTGCTGCTTCAAACGATTCATCATGTAAACAACAGCAGATGAGTCAACACCACCACTCAAAAATACACCGAGAGGCACGTCACTTCTGAGCTGCCATGCCACAGAGGATTCAAAAATTTCATCAAGTTCTTTGAGGTAATGCGCTTCGCCTAAATCTTCAATTGTTTTCTCTGATGGATAAGAGACATCCCAGTATTTTTTAATTTCATATGAATTACCTTTTACTACTAAAGTATGGCCCGGCTGTAATTTTTTAATCGATTTAATAAGTGTTGTTTCACCTGGACAATAACCAACGCTCATATATGCATCGATAAGGGCGGGATCAAACTGAACATTAACTTCAGGTAAAACTAAAAGAGACTTCATTTCCGAGGCAAAAGCGATACCTTCAGAAGTTTCGACATAATATAAAGGCTTTATACCCATTCGATCTCGAACAAGCGTTAATTGCTGCTCATGGCTATCCCAAAGCGCAAATGCATACATTCCATTAAATTGAGTTAGTGCAGAGCTAGGCTCATGAATCATACTGTAGAGTAAAACTTCTGTATCAGACTCAGTTCTAAAGCTAATACCTTTTGCGTGAAGATTTTCTTTCAGTTCCAGATAGTTATAAACTTCGCCATTGTAGGCAAGAACATAGCGCTCAGAGCTATCAAGCATTGGCTGTGATGAACGGGTATGAGTATCTAAAATAGAAAGACGTCTATGGCCAACACCAAAGCAACGATCAACATGAACACCAGCACCATCCGGACCACGGTATTCAATTGTATTGTTCATCTGCTCAATCTGGTGATGCAATACTGGCTGGCGAGTTTTATATCGATAAACCCCAACTATTCCACACATCGTCTTTTTACTCCAAATTCTAATCCATTATGACTTACACAAAGTAAGCTGAAAATTTACACCTAAAATCAGGCAAGACCATCTCGCTTAAGCGGGTGTGGAATCTTATAATCACGGTAATCATTTGGATTACCAGATAAACCATCTTCGGCAGCTTTGACAATATTATACGCTTCACGAGCATTTACATAATGCAGTACATACTTTGTTCCGTCATTATATTTATTTTGGAAGTGAGAGAACATTTTTGCAGTCGCCGGACCTGCAAGTGACTTGTGATCCTGAGCACCATGTGAAAAGAGCTTAATGAATTGCCATTCAGGTCTGCCTTCAACATGAATTGCCTGTCTAACCCAAGCATCTATACGTTTAGGATCTCCATGAGTTGCTTGCGCATGCAAATCACCGTCTTCAAATTGAGGGTGCCATTTATGGCGCCAGTCAAGCCAGTTTATAGTAAGAGGACCTTGGAAAATCATAAATTCATTATCCTTACTCGCCTCACCTACTTTGCTTACACGGGCTTTGTCATACGACTTAGCACAACCATTATCTACAGCGTATTGAATAGAGTTAATGTATTTAGGCTGTGCAGGCTGGAATAATGCAGGGAAAGTAAAATCTGCATAACAGCCTAACTCTTGCAAAAGTTGAATTTCATTATCAACACCACAAAATTCAGAACCACGGGAGTTATCAAGAGACCAGTTACCATGAATAAAAGAGAAACATGCAAGCTTACCTGGCTCTATTGGTTTCATGTAACCATACTTCTGAAAAATGGGCATAACTTCTTGCAGCTTTTGTACAAATGTTTCAGATGTATCGTGGGCATGATGCCAATGAAGCTCAAACTCGCCATAACCCTGCTCTACTAGTGGCTGTAAAGCCTCTAGCTCATGTTCATGAAGAAGATCAAGGGCATAAAAAAAAGTATGCTGAGGCTTATGCCCATCAGCATCTCTAAATTGATCAACTATACGTGGATATGTTTCTTTCCATGCTATCAATCTATCTTCGTGACCATTTAACTCAAAGTGATCAACAACCATTACCATTAAATGAACAGGTCCTTCTACTTTTGGCTTACCTTTTATGAGCCGCCTTAAGTAGTCTCCAATCCAAATATTGATAAATTTCTTTTTAAGATACCAATTCAACCCAAGGCAAAAAACTATTGCACCAAGAACAATAAGTGCGATTAGAAACTTAAGCATCTAGGTTCCTCTATTTCATTGTTATAAAAATCTGGGTAATAAAAATTATGAGCGACTTTTAATAAGTTCACGATAATAACCATAATACGCATCAGCCATGGACTTCATCGAGAGATTATTTTGAATATGTTTAATAGCAGTGTCTTGTACAGACTTTCGCTTATCTTCATTTGCGACAAGTAATTTTAATCGATCAAGCAAGGCTACTTCATCTCGAGCAGGAACAAGATAACCACCTTCGTGAGGAATGACTTCTCTTGAGCCTCCAACATCAGTTACTACAGCAGGAACACCTGAGGCCATGGATTCTAATAATGTATTTGGAAGACCTTCCATATCGCTAGTCAGAGCAAACAAGTCAAACGCTTGCATTGTTTCTGCAACCGTATTAATACGGCCAGTAAATGTCACTAGGCCTTGTAGGTTAAGCTCAGCAACAAGTGCTTCTAATGTAGAGCGCTGATCACCATCACCACAGAAAACAAGACGGACGTGTGGGAACTCCTGATAAAGCTTGTGAAAAGTGCGAATAAGCATTGGATAGTTTTTCACCTCTACCAATCGCCCAACTGTACCTATAACAAGATGGTTCTCATCAAATCCGAGACTAATACGTCTTGAGCTTCGAATGGATGAATCAGGCTTAAAACGTTGCGTATCCACACCATTTAAAATAGGAAAAAAAGTTTTTGCCGGTAAATTAAATGCTTTCTCCATCCGTTGCCCAAGATCTGCAGATACCGTTAAGTTCCCATCCATCTGTTGAAACAACCATTTTTGCATAAGACGTTGACGCCAATGCTGATCATAATAAACGCCATGTTCACCATTTACGACCAGAGGTTTTTTAGAAAACGATGTAAGCCTTTGTCCCCAGGCAGCTATAGCACCGGTTAGCATTGTAGTCCAACCATGTGTATGTAAAATATCATACTTGTTATTTTTTAAGACATCCCAGTGGCCCTTAACACCACCTTTAATAGAATGATCATCTATACAGCCTGAAAAAATGATATTGGCACGAGGGTGAGAAATTCGATCAATTAAGGTTCCCTTTCCTCTAAGACAAAGCACATCAACTTGCATATCATCTGGCATATTATTAATCAAATTAACGACGCCATTTTCTAAACCACCAACCTCAAGGCTTAAAACAGAATGAAGTACTTTTATCATGCAAAAATCCGGAACATTAAATATTAAATAACCACTGTGTTTAATCACCTTGCAAGAGAAGGTACACACAGTGGTTCAAAGGTAAAAAATGAGTAACCATGCTTTTCTATTCAAACATGCTTAAATTTTTTATATTTGACAATGCCTAGACAATTATAGGCTGTATTCAACCATAAAGAAGATACGATTACTTTGCGTTTCATCACCATCGTCTTTATCTTCAAGAAGAATTGACTCCAGAGATGCACCAAATGAAAGGTATCGTGTAGCAGCAAAGCTTACTCTTGATGTAAACATACTTTCGCGCACTTCACGTGTAGTTGTTTCACCAAAAGTAGCATCATCAGCTAGCACATCTAAGCTTTCAATTTTACGCTCTTCAATGCGAATACCCGCATCCACTAACCATCTTACTTTTGGCTCAAGGCTTAAAGTCCACTCAATACCATAAGAGTCTTGACCAGCATCTAAAGTCCCTTCTGGGAATAATAATTGACGAGCCTCTTGTGATAGATCCAGCTGGAATTCAGGTACTTCTAGTCGACGAGCAAATACTCTAAACTGTGTACCCCACTGTCCATATCTCCAGTTTAGGCCAACACGTATAGTATCATCGACATTAAAACCAGTTGAATATTGGAAATCATCAAGCTCTTGCGTTAATTCACCAATTGTTGCTGGATCAATAACAGATGTACCAGAGTTTTGCTGCTGCTGACTTTCACCTAGATAACTAATTAAAGAAGCTCTATCAGATGTATTGTTCAAAGTATCTTGGCCAAAAGTAACGATTTGGCGTTCTGCAGCTATATCTAACTCTACTCGGCGCGCAATTTCATATACATAGCCAGCAGTATATGTTGGTATTACATCTGAGTCTTCAGAAATGCCGCTATTATCAATAACAATTTGCGATGCACCAGCACCAATATACCAAACACCTCTATCTAAGCGGTGGCGAAGCTGTAGTGCTGCACTACGAGTGTATTGATCACTGAAGTTATCATCATCAGGCATGTAGTGAACTTCACTTACATTAAGCTGAAGCTGTGTTAACTCTGAGGCGTAGTATGCACCATCAGCATTAAGACCTAGATATTGGCTATCATAACCAAACTCAGCATAAGTTTGTTCATAGTAACCACCTACATTTAAGTACGTACGACCAGTTGGGTGGAAATAGAGTGTTGGACCAGTTCTTAAAACGTTAATCTGCTCTGTATTACTTGAAGATGCAAGTTCATAAGAATTACGGCGCTGCAAGAAGGCTGTATCAGAGAAATCCCAACTAAAACGATTTGGCTTGATTAACCATAGGGCATCAATACCACCACTGACATTTAACTGATCATCAGTTACATTAGAAGAGTGACTTAAAAAACCAACATGGCCAAAAATATCATAACGGAAAAAACCTTGATCTTTCGTTAAATCAATTTCAGTATAAAGCTCATTGCTAATATCTTCTTCTTGGCCTTGATCTTGGTTACCATTAGAAATGTTATCATCATAACCAAGACTATAACCAACTAATACCTCACCATTAACCAATGCAAAACTTGTTGCAGGTGCTACAGCACCAACAAGAGATACAGCTAAGGCTAATTTTTTTCTTGATAGCTTAAATGTCTTTTGAATCACCTTGAATTCTCCATAAAAAAAACGCCGTATTTAAAAACGGCGTTATTGGCTGTTGGCCTTTGACAGCTTGTTAGTTATTGATAATAACACCTGCAAGCTTTTCTTCTCCAACAGCGTCAACTGCAGCGTCAATCTGAGACTTAACAACCTTACCATAAGGGGCCACTAAAATGGCTCTATCACAAAGTGATGCTAGTATACGCGTATCTGCTGATTCATTCACTGCAGGCGCGTCAAGGAAAATATGTCGATCAGGATAACGTCTTTTAACAACATCAAGAAATGCTCTCATTCGTGGTGATGTAAAAAACTCTGCTGGAGATGAACCTTGATTACCTACGGGAATTAACCTTAAACGAGGAATACCTGTTGCATATATAATTGAATCAACACCCGACACCTCTCCTCTAAGGAAGTCTGTAAGACCACACTCAGGTTCAAGGTAAACACGATCGTGAAGCGATGGCGACTGTAAATTACAGTCAATAACCAATGCTGTTTTACTTTCATCAAGTGCAAATGCAGTCGCTAAATTAATTGCTGTAAAACTTGCACCACCTTTAGGTACAACAGATGTAATTAAAGTGACTGAATTACCAACTCTACCCTTAGAGGTAGGTCTAAGCAATTTAGTTCTTAATTCACGAAACTTATTCAGCATGACTTTGTTTTTCATACCTGGATGAATAATATTTTGTGCATCTAACTCATGCGGAGCAAGCAACGTTGGCTCAGCCATATTTGCAATTTGTCGACTTGAAGCAACAAGACTGGCTATCTCTGCATCAAAACCACCAAAGTCGTTTTGACTTGCGACTAACTGACGGTGATCTTCATTTGCGGACATAGGCTCTTGCCCGGCATTATTCTGATTATGTGCCTTATCTGTGTCAACCATGTGGTTTAACCTCCAATTCCCGCTAACTGTACACCGCTCGTGTGCATTACAACTATGATTACATAGAGTAAACCGACACCAACTAGTGCACCAAGAATTACGCTGTAATCACTTTTTAGTAGCCCTTTTTGTATTTGCGCTTGTGGTACAACGCCAAGAAGCGGAAGGCCTAGATCTTCTTCAATTACATTAGAACTTCTAATACGTGGATCGATTTGAATAAGCGCTACGAAGAACGCAATCGGCCCGATAATACCAAGAAGTGGTCCAGCTAAAACAAAATGTAAAAACCTTAAACCTTTTGGCACTTGTGGAAAGTTTGCTTTTTCCTGCACTTTATAAGATAGACCTGCTTCTTGTAGAGCAAGGTTCATCGATAAACGAGCATTTTCGCGACGACGAAGAAGATTTTGATAATATTCTTGGTTTACTTGGTAGTCACGAACAAGTTCTGCTTCTCTTGCCTGGCCTTCACCCATTTTTTGAGCACGATTTTTTTCTTCTTCAAGGCGCACTTCATATTCAGAAATACGAGCTTGGATTGTTTTTATCTGTGTTTTTACAGAAGAAAGTTCACCACGTAATCTATCGTAAAGTGTTGAGTAACCACCAACTGCTCTAGCAGTATCACGACCTTGCTCAAGGTCTTCTTGGAAGCGATCTTCTTCACGGATGATAGCCTGCTTCATATCAGCAATTTGCTGCTTTAAGCTGACAATGTCGGGGTGTATCTCATGAAAGCTCAATCGAAGAATATCTAACTGGTTTTGCATTTCTTGCAAACGACGCTTGTACAAAGCTGCAGTTGAAGATGATGAAGATTTATTCCCTTCTGCTGCAATTTGTTCTTGCAAGGAAGCTTCAGTAATACGAGCCTCTTTAAGATCTAAACGAGATTGTCTTAAGTCACGTTCAAGATTTTCAATTGTAGAAAAGCTTTGTGCCTTACGCTCTGGGCTAGCATCAACTACAGCTGATCTAAAGTTTTTCAGCGCCTCTTCTGCTTCTTGTAGCTTTGAGTGATAATCATTCACTTGCTGATCAACAAACTCGTATGTTTCACGGCTTGCCTGCAAACTTGTAGCAGCTGTTTGACGAATAAACTGCTCTCCAAATTCAGTAGCGACAAGAAATGCGCGTCTTGGATCCGGATCACTATAGCTAATTTTAAGAAGGTTGCCTGTAATATCAACTTCAGTTTGATCACGGATGGTCTTTTGAAGCGTCTCTTTTTGAGCCTGAGACATATTAGGAGTTAACCAGCCACCTACTTCTAATATACGGTCTAGTACTTGACGACTAAACATGAGCTCGGTTGCTTCACGAGTTGTCACCATAGCGCCAGCATTCTGAACGTTATCACCAAGGGTTTGGCCAACAAGACGACCTTGGTCAGCAAGGATAGTCACGGAGGATTCATACATTCGAGGCCATGTAGAACCAATTAAAACGACAACAACACTAATCAAGACAAACCCTACAGAAATAAGTTTAACCTTGGACTTAAGCTCCCGCAGGCAGATCTGGATCATCTGTTCTATTGGAATTTGCATTACCTACACACCTCAAATATTGACGATAAATAATCTTGTTTTTTTAATGCGAGTGTTTATCGACACATAGCTTTCTTCATATTCAGAAATTGGGGCTTCTGAAACTCTTTTTATATCCTGACAAACCCCATAAACAGCGACCCACTGTGATTAGTGAAGGGATAACAGGACGCTTTAACAACAGCCTTCTCAGAAAGTAAACTATTGATCTGTATCTGTATACTCAAACGTAAAAGGCCGAGTATACAGACTTAAGCGTTATTAAAAAATACCTTCTGGTACTGTTAGTACGTCACCTGGTTGTAGCAACACATTTGTGTCAAGTTTGCCTTTCTTCAGGATATCGTCAAGCTTAATTCGGATTGACTTAGTCTTGCCATCTGGCGTTCTTCTATAAAGTGTCGTTCTGTTTGCACTTGCAAACTCTGACACACCACCAGCCGCCAAAATAATATCAAGCACTGTCATACCCATTCTATGAGGAACAGATGCAGGTGCATTTACAGCACCAGTAACACGAACTCGAGAGACGTACTCATGACTATTAAGACCTGTCACGATGATACTCACTTGTGGGTCTCTAATATACTTAGCAAGCTGATCTGTTACAATGTCAGCAAGTTCTTTAGGTGTTTTACCCGCCGCCATAACATCTTTTACAAGTGGTGTAGAAATTTTACCATCTGGTCTTACTGGTACAGATACAGAAAGGTCAGGGTTTCTCCATACACTTACTTCGATAACATCATCAACACCAATAAGATAGTCACCTTGATAAAATTGAGATGAGTCGAAAAACTTTTGTTTTCCTGCCATGGGCGATTCTGCCGCTGCAAATTGAGACACAAGCATGCTCACTACAACTAGACACTGAAGAACTACTTTAAAAATTGATGACCGCAACATAACCATTTAAGCCAATACCTTTTTTCTTGTAAGCCTTGGTTCTAGCTAAATTATTTATAAAAACCAAAGCAGTTAAACACTAGGTGGTGCCATTATACCGATATCAAGCTTTGAAATCGATAAAGCCCGCCATGAATCTCACTAAAAATAACAAAGTAACCTGATAACAGCCTTAATAGATAAAGACGCCAACCTTTAACTGAGTTATAAATATTGAATTTTTAAATATAATGAGCAATTTTCAGGCAAAATGCACAGTTAATAAAAACTTACAGATGGTTAACGTGCACCCTTGCCAAATAAAATAACCTCAACAGTTTGCATTAAAATTAAAACATCTAGCAATAAACTGTTGTTTTTTGCGTAGTACATATCATACTCAAGCTTATTTTTACTATCTTCATCCGATGCACCGTATGGATAGCAAAGTTGAGCCCATCCTGTAACACCAGGCTTCACTCTATGACGCTCAGCATAGTAAGGAATAATGGTTGATAAATGCTCGACGAAAACCGGACGCTCAGGCCTCGGACCTACAATGGCCATATCACCTTTCAAAACATTGAATACTTGAGCAAGCTCATCAATTCGATACTGGCGGATGATAGCACCAACCTTTGTGACTCTTGCGTCATTAGCACTTGCCCATTGTGCTCCTGCTTTTTCAGCATCTTTACGCATACTTCTAAATTTATAAACCCAGAAAGTTTTTCCATTTAAACCAACTCTTTCTTGCTTATAAAAAATCTCGCTATCCCAGCCATCTTCTATTTTGATTGCAATAGCAGTAATTAACATAAACGGCCAAAATACAAGCAAAAGCAAACTACTAGCTACAAAGTCACAACACCTTTTAGCGAAAGACTGCAGGCCATTTGTTTGGAAGCCATCGGAAAAAACAAGCCAGCTCGGGTGAAGTAAATCAACAATAATACGCCCTGTTTCACGCTCAAAAAAGCTGAGAACATCCAATACTTCGATACCATTGAGCTTGCAATCTAAAAGACCATCAATAGGTATACTTTTACGACGATCATCAAGCGCTACTACAAGTTCTTGCACTCCCTTTGAAACTGCATACTCACTTAGAGACTGACCATTAAGAGACAAGCGAAACTCTTCGTCTATAACGCCTTCAACTTCACCTTGAAGAGGTAGAAAACCTAAAATCTCAAAGGCGCTACGAGAATGACTCTCTTTTACTCGATCCAATAAATTTTGTGCACGATGACCTGTACCAAGTACGAGTACTTTTCGCTTCAAAAGTTCATACTGAAACTTATAAATAAACAGGTAACGCAACGCCCATAAGCATAAAAATGATATTGCAGCAGCAAAGGCAATAATACCTCTACCTAAAAACAGGTTCGGAAATAAATAGAAAAGAACCGCTAGCACAAGCGCACCAAAGAGAAAACTGACAGCTGTTCTAAGCATAATACCGGACAGGCCGTAGTTTGTTTGCGCCTGATATACCCCCATAGAAACCATTGCTAAAAGGATAACGCAAGCAAAAATAATCGCTCGCGGCAAGAGAGGCCCCAAACTTTCAAGGGCAGCTACATCACCAGCGAATCTAAGCCATGCACCTGCAAAAGTAGCAGCAATAAAAATGCATCCTTCAACAAGCCCTAACAAAAAGTAAGGTAGGTTAATATAGTGTTTCGATACTCTTAAGTAAGACACCCAAAATTCCTCTTTGCTTTAATTTTTACTGCGAGCGCGCCAATCAACGGATGAATCATATCTTGTTTCAATGCTAGACGCTATGCTTAAGCCACAAACAACAACAATGTAAAAGGCTTTTCTGTTCAATGTTTAACCTTTTGAGTATTCACACCTTTTTCACACAATCACATTATTGTGGCTTCGCGCATGTGAGTATAAGGGTTTACAGCCACTCATTCACATATTTTTGTTGATATAACGATGAGAAAATGTCCAACTAAACAGATAATGTCATAAGCTACAATTGCAATTGCCCCTAAGGCAGTTAATTATTGCTTATGGTTTAGTAAAACGAAAAACATCACTCTAGGCGGTTGGATTACCATATACACAGCATTTATCCATTTGCTGAGCATTTTAAGATCATTTTTGCCATCAGGTTATCATGCTAAGTGACTTTTGTTTTACCCTCTAACAATATGAGTTTTTTCTGATATAGTTCATCAATGATTTTATCTCTCGGAGAATTTAAATAATGCAAACTACTGCAAATCAAGCACCAGACAGCACTGCACTACAAACCTCTAACCTTCAAAAAAACTACACAATTGCCGTTATAGGTCTTGGGTATGTTGGTCTGCCGCTTGCAGCTGCTTTTGGAGAGCAATTTAAAACAATTGGTTTCGACATTAACGAAAAGCGTATACAAGAACTTAACCAAGGGTTCGATAGAACAAAAGAAGTATCTAAAGAAGAGCTTGCGCGCTCTGCAAACTTATCGTTAACGGCTTCAAAAGAAGACCTTAAAGCTGCAAACTTTTTTATTGTTACTGTTCCTACGCCTATTGATGACTCGAAGAGACCAGATTTAAGCCCACTTGAAAAAGCCAGTGCACTCCTTGGCGATGTTATTAAAGCTGGTGATATCATTGTTTATGAATCCACAGTCTATCCAGGTGCTACAGAAGAAGTATGCTGCCCTATTCTTGAGTCAAAGTCAGGCCTTAAACATGGAACTGATTTTTACCTCGGCTACAGTCCTGAACGTATTAATCCTGGTGATAAACAACATAGAGTCAGCGATATAACGAAAGTTACTTCTGGCTGCTGTGATTATTCAGCCACTATTATTGATGGAATCTATAGAGCAGTCATTCGAGCTGGTACTCACAAGGCAAGTTCAATAAAGGTTGCAGAAGCAGCAAAAGTTATCGAAAATACGCAACGGGATCTTAATATTGCTCTAATCAACGAGCTTGCCATGATTTTTGCCAAGCTTGGTATTGATACAAGTGAAGTATTAGAAGCTGCAGGTACAAAGTGGAACTTCCTTCCATTTAAACCAGGCCTTGTTGGTGGTCACTGCATTGGTGTTGACCCTTACTATTTAACGCACAAGGCTCAAACCATTGGTTACCACCCAGAAATCATCCTTGCAGGTCGACGCATAAACGACAACATGGCTGTCTATGTAGCAGAGCAAGTCATTAAGCTCATGACAAAGCGTCAAATACATGTAGTACAGTCAAAAATTCTAGTTCTTGGTTTAGCGTTTAAAGAAAACTGCCCTGACATTCGTAACACTAAAGTAGTTGATATGGTTGAAGAATTACGCTCATATCACGCTCAAGTTGATATTTTCGACCCATGTATTGATGCAGCAGAAGCTGAACACGAATATGGCTACAGCGTACTTACATCATGGGAAGAGCTTGAAAAGTCTGCAGCGGATCAAGGCTATGACGGTATTATCCTTGCTGTTGCTCACGATCAGTTCATGAGCAAGACAGCTGAAAGCTTTAAAGCACTTCAAAAACCAAACGGCGTTGTCTTCGATATCAAAGGCAAGTTACCGCAATCAATCGTTGATGCTCGTCTTTAATTTTAAAATAGGCTAAGAGCCTAGTTTGTGGCATAATATCTAGCGAAAGCTAATAGCATATCTTCTTGAAGAAGATGAAAAGGAACGAAAATGAAGATTTTAATTACAGGTACAGCTGGCTTTATTGGTTCTACACTCGCCATTCGCTTGCTTGAACGTGGTGAGCAAATTATCGGTGTTGATAACCTTAATGACTACTACGATGTGAATCTAAAAAAAGCTCGTTTAGAACGCGTAAAGGCATATCCTGGCTTTACAGATGTTCGTGCTGATATCGAAGATAAAGAAGCAATGGCAAAGATCTTTGCTGAGCATAAACCTGATCGTGTAGTTCACCTTGCAGCGCAAGCAGGTGTTCGTTACAGCCTTGAAAATCCACATGCTTATATTGATTCTAATATTCAAGGTCACATGAACATTCTTGAAGGCTGTCGTCATCATGATATTGAACATTTAGTTTATGCATCAAGCAGCTCTGTATATGGTGCTAATACAAGCATGCCATTCTCTGTACACGACAATATCGACCACCCTGTTAGCCTTTATGCTGCAACAAAAAAAGCAAATGAGTTAATGTCCCATACTTACTCTCATTTATTCCAGCTACCAACAACTGGTTTACGCTTCTTCACTGTATATGGTCCTTGGGGTCGCCCAGACATGTCTTTATTCATGTTTACTAAAAATATTATTGAAGGCACACCTATCAATGTATTTAATAATGGTAAACATCAACGAGACTTCACATATATTGACGATATTGTTGAAGGTGTTATTCGTACACTTGATAACGTCGCTCAACCAAATACTGATTGGGATAGCGGATCTCCAGACCCTGCTACAAGTTTAGCGCCATACCGAGTTTATAATATCGGCAATAACTCTCCAACTGAACTTATGAGATTTATTGAAATAATTGAAGACTGTATTGGCAAAAAAGCTGTTAAAAATTTCCTTCCTCTACAGCCAGGTGATGTACCTGCAACTTATGCAGATGTTGAAGCACTTGAAAAAGATGTTGGTTACAAGCCAGCGACGCCGATTGAAAAAGGCATTGAGAACTTTGTTCGCTGGTATAAAGACTTTTACAAGGTGTAATACCAAAGAAAATAGTATTTAAATAAACTGCAGTTTTAGTACTGCAGTGCCTCAAGCACACAAAGCTAAAAGTAAAAACTGACAAGTGAATGCTTTTTAGCTTTTAGGCCAAGTTAAAAGTGCAGTTTATTTTTATCTAGAAATACCTACATTAAATTTAAGAAAGATACACTTACTCATTTTAAATGTAGAACAAGGCTGGCACAAAGTACATGTGTTTAAGTAGATTAATTCGCAAAGGATGCTGTTATGGCAAGTTCAATTGATTTTTTTAAAAATGTTCAAAAACAAGCTCATGATATTGTAAGCGCAGGTCTCGCAAAGAAAACTGAAAAAGATAGACTTTTTTTCAACGCTGGTCCTTTGACTTTCGATTTTAACAGACAAGTTATTAACGAAAAATTAACAGCGACATTTGTTGAAGAAGCAGAAAAAAATAATCTTAAAAAAAGAATAGAAGATCTTTTCTCTGGCGAACTTATTAACCACACTGAAAAACGCGCAGCACTTCACTGGCTCCTCCGTGCAGAAAAAGCACCCGCAGGTCTTGAAGATGAATTCAGCCAAGTTCAAGACACTTTAAAGTTAATGAGTGAATTCTCAAACTCCGTTATTAATGGTGAATATCGCCCTTCTGGCAAAGCAATTACTCATGTTGTTAATCTTGGTGTTGGTGGTTCAGACCTTGGCCCGCGCCTTGCATACGATGCACTTAAACAATATCACAATAATGTAGAAGCTCGATTTGTTGCAAACGTTGATGGTTCAGATCTTTTAGATGCTCTGAATGGTTTAAATCCTGAAACAACACTTTTCATTGCAACATCTAAAACATTCACAACGCTTGAAACTTTAGAAAATACAAAAGCAGCGCAAGAATGGCTAAAAAAATCAAATATCCAAAATCCTGGCGCTCACTTTGCAGCAGCAACAAGTAAGCCTGCTGCAGCAGAAGGATTTGGTATGGATCCTTCACGTATTTTCCCAATGTGGGATTGGGTTGGCGGTCGCTACTCCCTCTTATCTTCTGTTGGTTTAGCACTTATGATTGGTATTGGCCCTGATGCGTTTAATGCAATTCGCAAGGGTGCATTTGAAATTGACGAACATTTTAAATCTGCAGACTTTGCAAAAAATGCACCTTTTATATCTGCAGCTTTAGGTGTTATTTCAGTTAATGGTCTTGATGTACGAAACCACTCTGTTATTGCATATGACTCACGTCTAAACCTATTACCAAATTACCTTCAGCAGCTTGAAATGGAAAGTAATGGTAAGAGCGTCAATAGAGATGGCCAAGCACTTGATATCAATACTTGCCCTGTACTTTGGGGTGGCATTGGTACGAATACGCAACATTCATTCCACCAGCTTCTTCACCAAGGTACGATTACAGCAAACATAGACTTCTTTATGCCAATTGGCCAAACACATGGCCTTGCTGACCACCAAGCCTACCTACAAGCAAACTGCCTTGCTCAAGCTGAAGCACTTCTTCACGGCAAGTCACTTGCCAAAGTAAAAGAAGAGCTTACAGCTCAAGGGCTTTCTGAAGCAGAAATTGAAGCTCTTGCACCTCATAAGGTTATTCCAGGTAATAAGCCTTGTACAATTATTGGTTATAAAACACTAACTGCAGAGGTTCTAGGTGCGATCATCGCTCTATACGAACATAGAGTTTTAGTTCAGTCTCACTTCTGGGATATCAACCCATTTGATCAATGGGGTGTTGAGCTTGGTAAGCAGCTATGTCAACCAGTGTACGATAGCATTGTTGACGAGTCTAAAACTTCAGCAGATAGCTTTACTCAGGAATGGGTTAACATTATTCGTGAAGAGCGTAAGTCATCATAAAATGACTTACTCACCGTAAAATGACTTACACTTACTTATCAAAAGGCGCTTTAAAAGCGCCTTTTGATTTACTAACCTGCTAAAAATATATTGACTAGCACTTTACTCGTCGTCTAACACCAAACAGCCCAGCCAGTGCTATGCCTAACAAGCCAAGAGTTGAGCTTTCAGGTACAGATACTTGATTGTTCGAAGAAGGTGAAGGCATCATGCCAATAATGTTACCTCCTCCAGCACTTATGCCACCTGCTGAAATAGGGCTAACAGGTTCATTAAAAGGATCACTACCATTTGAATCACGAATATCAAAACCAAGATCAAAACTAAAGTCTAGCCCTGCAGAACCAGACTGCTGCGCCATAAGTAAGTTTTCCATAGCTGTAATATCGTTAGCACGGATCATGTCTTCAGTTGTACCTGATGGAACAATAAACAGAGATATATAGTCAGAGGTTGTCTCACCTTGCAAGCGTGGGTCAATATAACCACCTGAATTCATAAAACCAGAGTTATCATCATAGGCTAAGAGCTGTCCTAAGTACTCAGCACTACCCGGCTGATAGAGGCTCACTCCAGAAGAAGTCTCGCTCGGACCATAGAGATAAGATGCTTCAGATAAATCAAAAAGGTACATACACAGGTCATAATCGCCTGAGAAAAGATCAAATGTCACATTATTTTGCAAAGCGGTAGAATCAAATCCAAACCTCATCTCATGAGCATTTGTCATGAGGTTTCCAACATATGTGTAAGACTCTTTATAGCCCCAATCATAATAGGATGTTTCAGTTACAAGACCTGCCGAAGCTAAGGAAGGCGTAAGAGCAAGGGTTGCCAATACCAGTAATCGACGCATATCATTTCTCCAGAAATTAAAGGCGCACTGAGACAACGCCCAAAAGTCGTTGTTTACATTCTCCTGCTATCAACACGCCCTTTGGTTTAAAACCAACACTATAAACTCGACAGCATATTAATAACATTCACGCCCACATAGACCAAAAGCCATATTTATATATCAGTACTTCCGTTAAAGTAGCATTAAGCTTACAGGAATCAGGCCCGCTTTCAAAGAGATAATATACCTAAAAAGTATCACATTTCTATAAAGTAACTTATTGATATAGTTATATTTAAACCTTTACACTCACAAATAAACTTGCTTACATCCCACCCTATTTTTTCTAGGATTTCATGGAGTTAGCATCATAACTTTCAAGCCACTCAAATCCCTTTTCAATTTACAAGATACATCAAAGCTATAATAGAGTTAGTTATAACTGAGGGATTGATTATGGACGCAGCGATAATTGAAGTAGGCCCTAGAGATGGCTTACAAAATGAAAAACAGCAGCTCAACACTCAGATTAAGGTCAATCTCATTAATAGACTTGCTGATACTGGCTTGTTAACGATTGAGGCTGGTGCTTTTGTCTCCCCCAAAGCTGTTCCACAAATGAAAGGGTCTGCTGAGATTTTAGAACAAGTTCTTCTAAGCAACCCACAGTGTCACTACCCTGTTCTTGTGCCAAACATGAAGGGCTTTGAAGCGGCACAAGCAGCAGGTGCTCGAGAAATTGCAGTCTTTACCGCTGCAAGCAATAGTTTTACGAAAGCCAATATCAATGCCACGATCAACGAAAGCATCGAGCGTTTTAAGCCCGTCGTTCAAGCAGCTTTAAAGAATAATATAAAAGTCCGGGGATACGTGTCCTGTATTGCCCACTGCCCTTACGAAGGTTTTACCAAACCAAAGCAAGTAATAGAAGTATGTAAAACACTTATTGATGCAGGCTGCTATCAAATCTCCTTAGGAGATACCACTGGCCGAGGAACAAGCAAATATATAAAGTCACTACTTCAAGAGTTACTGCCTATTGTTCCTGCTGACCTATTAGCAGGGCACTTTCATGATACATATGGACAAGCAATTTCGAATATATCAACAGCTTTAGAAATGGGGGTTTGTAGCTTTGATTCATCAGTTGCGGGATTAGGTGGATGTCCTTATGCACCAGGCGCATCAGGCAATGTTGCTACAGAAGATTTAGTGTATTTATTACAAAGTTATGGATATTGCAAAGAGGTTAATCTTACAAAACTAGCAGAGACTGGGCGCTGGATCAGTGAAACCCTCAAACGCCCTTATACGGCTAAAGCAGGCCTTGCAACTTTAGCAGCCTGCTCCTAAAAGGTCTTGTTATAGACCTATTGACGTATTTGACGATTAAGAAATTGAGATGCTTGTTCCGAACTCTTTTCATTTAAAGCACGAACAGGGTTTATATCAATACCACCACGACGAGTAAAACGGCCAACAACACTAAGTTCTTCAAAATCAGCGAGAGCTAAAATATCTGTAAAGATATGCTCAACACATTGCTCATGAAAACCTTGGTGTAGTCTAAATGAAGCAATATATCGCCCCATGGCCTCGGGATTAATTTGAGGCCCTTTCGCCTGAACTAGAATAGATGCAAAATCAGGTTGACCTGTAACAGGACAAAGTGATCTAAAGCTTTCCGTCATAAATAATTGCTGCTGAGCTTCGCCTTCTTGAAGTTGAAGCTGTTTCGGGTCTGGCTCATAAACACTGCACTCATACTCGAGCACATCAAGATCAACACCATATTCTGGCAGTTGATCATTCCAAGGTTTAAGTTGCCATTGACCACCTAAGCTTGATTGCAACGCCCCCTTCCCTAAAGGTAAAAGCATCACTTTCATGTCTGTTTTTAGCAGTGCTTTTAAGTCAGCAGCTATACGTTCTTGAACTTCCTCAGCTGATGCAAAGCGAGTCATATGAAATGACTGCAAATACAGCTTCAAAGATTTTGATTCAACAATACATTCAGACTCACAAGCGTATTGCAGAGAAACAACACCAGCAGCAGGCTGACCATTTGATTTTAGCCATGACATTTCAAACGCCTGCCAAAAATCATAACCAACAAATGGCAATTCAGCTTCAATACCAAGCTCATTTCGACCAAAAATACGTGGAATAGCTTCCAATAGACTTGAATCAAAAGTTGTTGGATAGGATGTTGTTTTCCCTAAATGCTTCATATATATCTACTCTGTATATCTAATCAACTTCTCATGCCTTTACCGCGCTCCATGCACCATACACACAGGGCAAAGAAAACACTAATAAACGCCATAATCATTGCAAGCGACACCCAAACAGGCACGTCACCAGCACCAAGCATACCAGCTCTAAAGGCACTTATGATATAGACTACTGGGTTTGCCAAGGAAATAGCGTGCCAGACAGGAGGCAATAAATCCAAAGAATAAAAAACACCACCTAAATAGGTTAATGGTGTTAATACGAAAGTTGGCACAATAGAAATATCATCAAATTTTGTTGAAAACAGTGCATTTAAGAAGCCACCAAGCGCAAACAGCACAGCAGTACCAATAAATACAACAAGGGTTAGACCATAGTTTTCAATATGAAGATCTGTAAAGAAAAGCGATACGAGCAGTACCAAGAAACCAACAAGCAAGCCACGAGCTACGCCGCCAAGTGCAAAACCAGCTACAACGACCCAAGATGGCATCGGCGATACAAGCATTTCTTCAACATTTTTTTGAAATTTGGCTCCAAAGAATGAAGACGCTACATTCGAGTAAGAATTGGTAATAACAGACATCATCACCAAGCCTGGCGTAATGTATTGCATGTAATCAAAACCACCCATATCACCAACGCGAGATCCAATAAGGTTGCCGAAGATCACAAAGTAAAGTGTCATAGTAATAATTGGTGGAATCAGTGTTTGAATCCAAATTCGCATAAAGCGACGAATTTCTTTATAGACAAGTACATTCATCGCCGTGAAACATTGTTGTAAATCCATAGTTATGCTCCTGACGATGTCATTTTAACGAAGAGTTCTTCAAGTCTATTGGCTTTATTACGAAGACTTGCAACAACAAGCCCTGCTCCAGCCAAATCCTCAAAAATACGATTCAGGCTCGTTCCCTTTTGCACTTCAACCTCAACCGTTACATCATCAAGTTTTTTAATTTGGAATTCACCAGATGTTTTCGCTTGCAGCTCTTCAGAAGAGAAAGAAATAGACTCACTTAAATCTAAAACATAAGCTTCTGACTGGAGCTGTTCTAACAACTTTTTCATTGATGTATTTTGAACTATCTGACCTTTATCAATAATTGCAATATTACGACATAAGCTTTCAGCTTCTTCAAGATAATGCGTTGTCAAGATAATTGTGACACCCTTTTGATTGAGGTCTTTCATGATCTCCCACATAGATCGACGAAGCTCAATATCAACACCAGCTGTAGGCTCATCGAGGATAAGCAACTTAGGTTCATGCATTAATGCACGAGCAATCATCAAACGACGCTTCATGCCACCAGACAGCATACGGCTTGCACTAGAGCGCTTATCCCAAAGCCCCATCAGCTTTAAAAGCTCTTCCGCTCTAGCAGTGGCTTTCTTTAACGGGATACCAAAAAAACCAGCTTGATAACGCAAAATATCAAATGGCGTTTCAAACTGATTAAAATTAAATTCTTGCGGGACAACACCAAGGTATCGCTTTGCGAGTGGAAAATTATCATCTATATCCACACCGAAAATTTTCACCTTACCCGCTGACTTGTTGACCAAAGATGAAATAATCCCAATGGTTGTTGATTTACCGGCTCCATTCGGGCCAAGCAACGCAAAAAAGTCACCTGGTTTTACTTTTAAATCGACCCCTTTAAGGGCTTTCATTTTAGTGCCGAAGGTTTTCTCCAGCTGCTCTATCTTAAGCGCATACTCTGACATGTTTCACCATCTTCGTTATTGGGACATACCCCTAATATTCATATAAAACTGTAAATTCTTTGGCGCTGATTATTTTTATACCAAGAGGAACAATATACTCCTCCATGCCTCGTCCAACAAGTGAATAAGTTCAATCTTAGAAGTTTTATCGTTACTGAACAGATTTCTAAAATTGATTTTCAAATAATCTATAGTATGATGCTGAAACATCATGATGGCACTCTCCTTTAAAAAAGTGTCATTACAATATTAAGACCCTCAGCTGGAGAGGCCATCTTGAGAACACAATTTCAACAAGACTTATACCCTCAGCACTCACTTGCTCGACTTCTTTTTAGCCTCTTCGCAATTGAGCTTATTCTAGTATTAGCAGTGCAATTGTGGAAACTCATGATTGCCGGCCACTTAATTAGCGCCCCAATTCTTGCTGAAATTAGCCATCGCTTTGGACTAAGCCAAGCATCAGACACGCTTACTTACCTCAGCGAATACGGTCTTATGATGCATGGCTTTTTGTGCCTCTTTATTATCGGCCTCGGTAAAGACACATCATACGCGCCAGCAGGTATGCATTCATTCGGATTTATAGGCTTAATCTGGCCATTTATTCTAATGCTACAAGTTTACCCTGATCACCTCTTTGCAGAGTCCAGTATTTTTATTCCACTCTCAAATATCCTTGGTGTTTATCCTTCCTCTCAAGGTATAGAAGATATGCTAACCCACTCAGGCTATATTCTCTTGTGGTGTATTGGATTTATGGCGATTATCGATCATAGATCATCTGGTTATTTTCACCTGCATGCTGACATCTACTCATTTTTTATGGCAGCTTATAGCACCTATGGCGGCTTTATTCTATTATCGCTTCTTACTTCGGAGGCCTATGCATCTGTAGTTCCTGCTGACTGGCTTGCACAAGCAAATTGGCTACAAACCTTCTTTCTAAAAATCTCTGTGCTTTTATCAATATTTGCTGGCCTGCATCTTTTTGGAAATGTTCATAAATCAGCACGTTTTGAAGGCCTTGCTTTCTCTCATCTCTTTTCGCTATTACTCGGCTTTACACTTATTTATGTTGCGAGTCCTTACTCCAGCCTAGGCTTTCACCTTGAAGAAAGCATGGAAAAGTATTTACTTGCTGGTTTGCTGTTTATATGGATGAGCCATTTGTTTTATTGCTACTACAGTTCGCGCCAAATTAAAGAAGGCTTTAATCTTAACGCCATGAATAGCTTGGTTCTTTTTTTCAGCTTAGGGCTTGTAAGCCTTGGCATTCTCAATGAAGGCAGCGCATTACTACCTGCAGAGCTCAGCCATAGAACGTCTTACTTATCGCTTATGAGTGAAGAAGTCACTCGTCTTGGTATTGTGCTTTCTATTATGGTCTTTATGCAGTTAATCACGATGCGCACCTCATCCCCGCTTTCTGAACTACTTAAAGATATTCGCCTTGTCTTAATGTTTTTTGGTACCTTTACATCTGGTATTGCTATGGCTGTTAGTTTGTACTTTCAACATACTCTCGAAGTCAAAGCAGAAACACAAGGTATAGCGATTGACTTCTTTGAAATTCAAGCGAACCTTAACCCTTTACTAGTGGCCTATAGCATTGGTTTAATCACGATTATTCTTGCCGCAGTCAGTTATGTGTACAGCATATTAAGCTTCACAGATCGCCCGCAACAAATGGCACATCCAAAGCAACCACAACAATCAAAAACACCTACACGCCCATTACGTAAAGGCAATGATTTGACACCATACAAGCCAAAAATAACAGCAAAGGAAGCACTTACTCATGACTCAGTCAACTAAAACAAGTGCCTTTAAACAAGCCTTTACTTGGATTATTGGTATTATTACATTTGTGATGGTCTTAGCTGCTTGCGGCTTTTTAATAGTGTCAAAAAATAAAATACAAGACATTCCTGCTGAAACATCAATTGATGCTATGAACATCAAGCCACAGCTACTCACTCCTCTTGCACTAGAGGGACGTGACATCTATACCCATTTAGGTTGCCCGCAATGCCATCAAGGTAAAACAATTGACGCGTCACTTGTACTTGCTGGAGGGCTCTTTGCTTCATCCTTTCCCTTTCGAGAAGAGCAGTTAAAAAACATTGATCTCAATACTTTTTTAACAGGCAAAACCCTTGAAGAAAGCCATTTGCCCTTTAATTTAGGCACAGAACCTTCGGATGATTTACTGGCACACACACCTCTATACCCTCAACTGAATAAAAAACAGCTGATGGGGTATACGATTCAAGCAAAAATGATTGCTTCGACAGAGCGTGGGGATGCTTATAGCCATGAAGAAATGGTTAAAGCATCTGCAGAGATTGCTGGTTCCACCGAGATGGAAGCTTTGAGAGCTTATCTTGATGAAACAGCAATACAAGAAGTGAAAGAATAAGTACGAGTATTAGCACTGCTGCTAAGATGCAGCTCTTGCTTTACGGTCTTGCGCCCAACTTACGCCTGCTGCTGCCAATGTCTTACGCACAGCAGATTCAATTTCATGGCTTAAATATTTCTTAGCTCGAGGAAAACGAGCAATTGGAATACCAGCCTGCTTGAACACATCATCTATAAAGCGTGCCTGCATAAGCGTTTGCTTAGGATTCGCAGTTGGATCATAGAGCTCAACTGCACAAAGGATCTGAGTTGTTTTCTTATCGCAAAGCACAAAGTCAATATGCTGACGTGCAATCCGATCATAAGCCTCTTTACGCATTTTGCCTTTCAAATCTGGCCCTAAAGTAATCACATCAGCAAGGCGAACTTTACCCATAATGATCACATGTCGACCAACAGCCCAAACTAAATGCCCTAAAAAAAGCCGTTCTATAGCATCATAAATTCTTGATTTTGGACGATAACTTGCCTTGTTAATACTGGAATTTCTCCAGCGCTCCATTTTCAATAGTCCTAGCAATAGTGCAGTTCCTATACATCCCACTAACAACAGCCAAAACACATAAGTCGCCATCTATAACCTCCATCATTTCAGTACTCTGGAGTTACTGCAAAAAGAAGGCCAACTTCGAAGAAACAACAATGCAACGAGATTTCTTTACATGTTGGATACACTTCATCACCTAAAGTACACCGTTTGGGCTATTCGGGATGTGAGGTCTCATTGATATAATGACAGCACACTCAGATTGCAGATCATTCAATAATCAATTCAATTTATAAGAATACAAATACACCTGTTTAATTACGTGTAAGGAATTAGCTATGCCGCAATTACAACGTGCTCAGTCGATGGGGCAAATCCCTCAAACATCCACAGTTGATTTTCAGAATAGAGAACTGACTCAGGCCAAAGGTGCAGATACTAATGGAACGCTTGCACGTGTAAATACATCATCGGCAGAACATTCACCAAAAGCTGATGCTACAAAATCAAGCATGATGCGAAATGCTATTGATTCATTTACCAATAAAACTCATATTAACTTCAAGGTTATTACTAACTCCGAGCATCGTAAATCTGGTCTTGATCGTGCTAAGCGTGCTTTTTCACAAGCTAAAGCTGACTACTCAGCAGGTGGCGTTGCGAAACAAGAAGTAAAACGGGAAGCATTGAAAAACGGGCTTAAGCTACTACTTGGCACAGGTCTTTCTGCTGCGGGCGGTGCAGTACTAGGTGCACTACCAGGCGGTCTTCCTGCAGCCGGCGGCGCAGTACTTGGTACAGTCTTTGGCCCTCTCGCAATGATTGCCTCAATGGTTGGTAAATCTGCTCATAAGATTGGCGCTCAAGATGCTCTTCAAGTGCATGGTGGTGGCCAGGCATCTGATCAAATGAAAAAGAATGCTGATATTCATACAAATAACCGCACTTCACTTGATTTTGCAGGTTTAGGACATCGGATCCAAAATGAGTCTGCTTCAGCTGTAGCAAACGCATTCAAAGCCAACCAATCTTCAGATGGCGCTGATAAGCTTCAACGAATCAACTTGAAAGGAAATAGGAGCCTTGATGAGCAATTTGTTGGAAACTTAATACATGGCTTAACTGATGGAAAAGCATCAATTAAAGATGATCTAGTGCTCAACTTAAAGCATACTAATGTTTACCATGGCGCAGACCTTAAAGATGCAATAAAATCAGGCCTTCAGGATGCAGACACAGGTTTTGATAGCGTTAGCCTATCTCGCAACTTTACAGATAAAAAGACTCACAGCCAATTTGTGACAGCAAATCTGACAAATAGTCAAACAGGTGAAACAACTGCTATCCAACTTAAAGTCAGCAAAAAATTTGATATGAACAGCACTAGACCTATAAACCAAGAACAAACAGCACCTGCACCAAAAACAGAAGAGTTCTATGATGCACCTGATATACCTACTACAACCCAAACGCAAAGTGCATAAAAGTAGTCCGTAAAATTCGCCTTTTCTAAAATCTCCCTGTATGTTTATAAGACTTACAGGGAGATTTTTTTATGGACAATCAAAAAGCACCCATCACCAGCACTACTTTGAATGGCATTACTACTATTACCATTTGCCGCAATGAAAAGAAAAATGCCATTACTCGCGACATGTATTCCCTTCTCAGTGATGCATTTGCACAAGCAGAAACAGATAAGAATGTTCGATGCGTTTTTATAAAAGGTCATGCAGATTATTTTGCTGCTGGCAATGATCTAGCCGACTTTTTACACCATCCGCCTACTGACGAATCTAGCCCTGTTTTACGATTTCTAAAAAACCTGACAGAGTTTAGCAAGCCTATTATTGCTTCTGCCAATGGTGCAGCAGTTGGTATAGGCACTACTATGCTACTCCATTGTGATTATGTGGTACTTGGCCCAACTGCTATTTTAAAATTACCTTTTGTTGAACTTGGTTTATGCCCTGAAGCAGCATCAAGTTTGCTGCTACCACAACAGATTGGTTATTTACGCGCATCTGAAATGATTTTAGCTTGTGAAACAATTAACGCCGAGAAAGCTTTAGATTGGGGGCTTGCCAATGCTGTGGCTGAAAACTTCGATGAAACTGCACTAGCAATAGCAGAGAAAATCAGCCAACTGCCTCTTACATCGCTGGTGCTGTCGAAAAAACTACTTAAAAGAAGCAATGCAACCGCTATCAGTGATCGTCTTAGTGTCGAAGCTGGCCAGTTTGTACAACGCCTCCACTCCCCTGAAGCCAAAGAGGCATTCACAGCTTTTCTTGAAAAAAGAAAACCTAATTTTCAACAGTTCTAAAATTTTATGGAATTTGAGACTTAGGTCACAGCTGTTTTGAACTATTCTTGAGAATATAGGCCGTCAGCGTTTAATGACATTAATGAGAATTAAATGCTGATTTAACAGTGGATGTTTATGGCTTGCGTCAATCAGGTTTGTTATGATCTGCAGTCCTAATCTATCCGTTCCTTTATTTTATGTGCTGGCAAAACAAGGCTATGCCCCTAATAATAAAACCAGTCACTGCAGTTTTGAAGGCTATTTCTTATGTATAAAAATACTGCCACACAATCAGGCTTTACGCTCATTGAGCTTTTAATTGCCATGACAATTCTTGGCATCTTGATGACACTCGCTATTCCTGTGTACTTTGACCACCAAGCAAAAGGCCAGCTTTCTGAAGCTGTTACTTTAGGTGGCGCCCATCGAGTAAATATTGAAGATTATATTTTGAATAATGGTGTTTTCCCACCAGATTCAGAGACTCAGAGCCTTGTTCCTTGGAGTGAAGAAGTCGATGGTGAAATTATCAATCGCTACCCAAGTATTGGCACTGTAAAACTTGTACCAGAAAGCAGCAGACCAAAAGCTGGCAGCATTGATATTCAAATTGCTGACTCCAATCAAGTATCTAGCCAAATCCGCGGTGGGCTTGTTCAATTTAGAAGAACTGAATCTGGTTCTTGGTATTGCCTATCTGATATTGATGCTGACTTCTTACCTAAAGGTTGCAGGACAACTCAATAAATAAAACTTCATGCAAAAAAAATCCCGCTTAAAGCGGGATTTTTTTTGAGGGCAATGCTCATAAGTAATAGATTACTGGGTAATAAATTACTTAGTAACAAGCTTCTCTTTGATTCTAGCCTTACGACCAGAAAGAGCACGAAGATAGTAAAGCTTCGCACGACGTACATCACCACGTCTCTTCACTGAAACAGATTCGATTAGTGGGCTGTGAGTTTGGAATACACGCTCAACACCAATACCATGAGAAATCTTACGTACTGTGAAAGAAGAGTTAACACCACGGTTGCTCTTAGCGATAACAACACCTTCGAACGCCTGTAGACGCTCACGGTTACCTTCTTTTACTTTAACTTGGATCACTAGAGTATCACCAGCGCCAAATGCAGGGATATCTGTTCTAAGTTGTGCGTTTTCGATTTCTTGAATAATAAGTGGTTTATTGCTCATGATTACACTCCCGATGAGTCTTTATAGAAATATAATGCCTGGGTGGCACGACGATAGGTCCGCCGGCGGAGGACTTCATCTTTCTAGCTGGGGAATTATGCACTATTTACAAGCTAAAAGCCAGACTTTATGGGCGCTTTAGCTGTATTTTTTATGGATATGATAAATCAAAAAAGGCTTTATTGAGGGTCAAGCAAATCAGGCCGACGAAGACGAGTACGCTCGAGGGCATTTTGCGCTCGCCACTGCTCTATTGCTTTATGATCACCACTTGTCAGTACATAAGGTACTTTTACACCCTCAAACTCTTCAGGGCGAGTAAATTGCTCATGATCAAGCATTGGCGTGCTAAAGGAGTCCTGTTCTGCTGAGGCTTCATGGCCACAAGCACCAGGGATAAGCCTTACCAAGGTATCAAGTACAACCATTGCTGCTAGCTCGCCACCACTGAGAATATAATCCCCTATGGAGATTTCATAATCTACATAGTGCTTGATCAAACGCTCATCAATCCCTTCATAGCGGCCGCATAAGAGAATTAAATCGCAGGATATGGATTCACGCCCCTGTTGTTCAGCAAGCTGCTGGTTTAAAAGGTTTGCTGCTAAGGATTGATTTAAGCGAGCACCTTGTGGACTCATATAGACCACAAGTGCATTTGGGTTTTGAAGCTTGTTTTTTGCTGCAAGAATTGCATCACGAAGCGGCGGCGCCTGCATAACCATGCCAGGGCCTCCACCGTATGGACGATCGTCAACTCGATTATGCTTATTCATAGCGTAATCTCGTGGATTCTCAGTGGCAAAAGTCCAGAGGTTATTCTCTAGCGCTCTGCTCGAAATACCAACATCAGTCAACATTGAAAAACTGTCGGGGAAAATACTGACAACAACTACTCGTAAAGCTGGCTGTACTTGGTTTTCACTCTTGTCAGTCATTATGCTTCTTCTTTTTCCTCATCATCTTCATCGTCATCACTAAAATCCCAATCAAGTTGGATTGTTTTAGCATCACGATCTAGATCAATAATGACTTGCTCTGGAATATAAGGCACTAGCACTCTGGATTTATTTGGGCCAGTCACAACAAGTACATCGTTCGCACCTGTTTCCATAATTTCAGAGATAACACCTTGAGGATTCTTATCTGCATCAAGCACTTGCAAACCAATAAGATCACGCCAGTAATAATCTTCTTCAAGATTCTCAAGAGTGTCTAATGGAAGGTAAATAAGTTGATGAGTTAAAAGCTGAGCCTGATTACGGTCATAAAGACCTGGAAGACTTACAGCATAACCTTTTGGATGGTCATTCCATTTCAATGGATATGTTGAAATTAAATCTAAAGTACCTTTCGATGAGCCAGGCTGAAGCTTGGCATTGTATTCTTGATCTGCATCAACGCCTTTACATCTTACGCCATCACCAGCTTGTGCGAATTGACCATAAGCTTGTGCAGGTAAATACCAGTTATCACAATCAAAAATGGCATCCGGATCTTCCATAAAGGAAATAACCCTTACAAAGCCTTTTACACCTTGTGGCGCACCAAACTTACCAGCAACGAAGAAACGACGTTCAGATGACATCTTCTACACCTCAGTACTCTGTTATTTTTTCATACCCATATAACAAAAAAAGTAACCTACGCAATGAGGTTACTTTTTTAGTATCGATTTCTCGATAAGACTTGCTAAGCGATGCTTTAAAAATTAAGCAGCTGCTTGAGCTTTTTGCACGTCTTTGATAAGAGTTTTAACGCGGTCAGATGGCTGTGCACCCTTAGCAACCCACTCGTTAACCTTATCAAGGTCAAGAACAAGACGCTGAGCTTTACCACTTGCAAGTGGGTTGAAGTAGCCTAAACGCTCAATAAAACGACCATCGCGTGCGTCACGGCTGTTAGCAACTACAAAATGATAAAAAGGACGTTTTTTAGAACCACCACGTGCTAAACGAATAACGATCATAGAATCTCTACCTACTCAATCTGTTGTGAACCATTGACAAAGTTACGTAGAAACCTTGCTAGAGAACACACTGAATTTTAAATCTCGGGCCACCTAATGGTGAACACCACAATATTATCTTATGAATGTGTATCACTGTAAACCTTTATACCTTGTCATAAAGGCATATTGCTTTAAAAGTGTATGCCTAAAGCATGTTTTTTTCACTTGTAACAACAATTTACCTTTCTGAATGCCTATTCAGGGGATACAGCACACAAGCATAAGCTTTTTTATCAGCCACAGAGTCTACATCATTCTCGATTTAAACTCTACAAACGCTTTAAATAAAGCCAGTTGTAATGATATGATCACCACAATTGCGCTTGAGCTTATGCAAAGTGAATCATATTCTATTCTGAGAAATCAGTAAAAGCAAGTCTAGAATGAGATCAAAAGATTGAAATTTAACTCTGCAAAAGCCATACAGTCGTCTTATAGACTGATTAATCACTGAATTTGCGTTTTGATACCTGAAGCTTTTTCGATTAAGATGCAGACCCAGAGCGTATTGACGCGTTGTTCAATAACGACAGATCCCGATAAAGATCCAAGGCAATACTGAATGAGTCAGAATGGCAGGATTTCTTCTTAGGACTTTAAAGAAGAGACTCGTAGTCGCTATTCAGAGCCTTCCTTCTAAGAGGTATTTTACTATGACATCAAATCCGGCTCTTTACTTGACCGCAACTCACCTTAGAGAAGCAACGCCTTATATTCGTGCTTATAGTCATAAAAAAATAGCTGTTCTGCTCAATTCACCAAGCTTCACGGATGAGCACCTAACAGATATCGCCCAAGATCTAGCACTTCTTTACTCCCTTAAAGTGCAACCAATCATCATTATTAATCCTGAAGCTGAGATTCGTGAATTCCTAAAAGAAGACGGCCTTTGCGCGGCGAACCTAACACAAATTCAGTCCATCTGTCATAAAGTGATGAGCACTTTGATTGCTAAGCTTTCTTTAGGTTTAATCAACTCAAATGTCACGCCAATGAGCATTCCTGCCATCTCTGGCAACTTTGTGGTTGCAAAACCTAAAGGCATTATTGATGGTAAAGACCTTCAGTTTTATGGTGGTGTTCGTAAAATTAAAAACAAATACATCAACGATCTGCTAGAAAGCCAATTTATGGTTATGATGACCCCATTTGGCTTTTCTCCAAGCGGTGAAACATACTACATCGACCCATATGATCTAACACTTCAACTTTCCCAATCTCTTGAAGTTGAAAAAATTGTAGTACTTGGTGAATCAGTATTCCGTCATGAAAACGGCGACATTATGCGCGAATGGCGCCCAAGCCTTGAACTAGCACCAGAGTCCTTAACACCATATCAAGCAAATCTTGTACATTTCTCTACACAAGCATTGATGTTAGGTATTCAACGTATTCACTTACTGCTTGCGACAGAGCCTGGCGCTCTTGTACAAGAACTCTTTACTCGTGACGGTTGCGGTACAATGGCAACTCTTGAACTTTACGAGCAAATTCGTAACGCAAAACCAGACGATACAGGTGGTATTGTTGAGCTGCTACAGCCTCTAGAGCAGAAAGGCATTCTTGTTAAACGCCCTCTTGAGCAAATTGAAGCTGAAATCAATCACTACACCGTTATTGAACGTGAGCATTCTATTATTGGTTGCTGTGCATTTTACCCGTATGAAGGTGAAATTGCTGAGCTAGCATGCTTTGTCGTTTCCCCACGATACCGCTCTCGTAAACAAGGGGATGCCATGCTTGATCACATTATTCGCAAAGCTCATAGCCAAGGTATCAAGCGTATATTCGTACTTACAACACAAACTGCTGACTGGTTTATGGAACGTGGCTTCGCACCAGCTCAACTTGAAGACCTTCCAGTTCAAAAGCAAAAGCATTACAACATTGAAAGAAACTCGAAGATTTTTATTAAGACGCTTTAATAGACTTTGTACGTCTTTACCCTCCTACAAAAAAGCCCTGTTGAGTGATTCACTTAACAGGGCTTTTTGTCGGTCTCCAATTAACCTTATTCTAGAGTTAACCTTGCTCTAGCAGGTTTTTTAAATCGATAATCGCAGCATTTGCACGAGAAACATAGTTTGCCATCACAAGTGAATGGTTTGCTAATAGCCCCATACCTTTGCCATTCAAGACAACTGGGCTCCAAAGGGTTTCTTGTGTATTTTCAAGTTCACGAATAATTTGCTGCAAACTCGCCATTGCTGCTTTCTTTTGCAAAACGCCTTCGAAATCAACTTCGATTGCTTTCATCATGTGAAGCATTGCCCATGTTGAACCACGCGCTTCATAAAAAACGTTATCGATTTCTAACCATGGCGTTGCATTCTCAGCAATAAGTGTCTGGCCATTATCAGATGGTGTAAATGCAGTTGGTTCATCCGCATCAATTATTCGCTGACCAACACTTGCACTTAGGCGCTGGGAAATACTACCAAGACGCTTAGATGCATGATCTAACCAATTCTTAAGATTGTCTGCACGTGCATAAAACTGCGAGCGAGTTTGGCTAGAAACACTCTTTTTCTCTTTATCTTTTTCAAGAAGACCACCGTTTCCAAGTGCTTCTAAGTACTGAGAGAGATAGTTCAAACCATCTTGATATTCAGATTCTGTTGGTGGAAACATCCAAGAGCTATTATCAAACTTCAGCTTTGGCTCTGCTTTGGCCAAGTAACGATTCTCTGTTGACTGAGATTGCGAGCGAGACATATCTTCACGCATTGCTTCAGTGAAGTCACGAAGCTGAATAAGCGCACCATATTCCCAAGAGACAATATTATCCATAAGAAGGCTTGGTAAAGTAATATCGTTACTAATATACCCGCCTGGTTTATGTAAAAGTGTCTCGCCAATTGCAATTGTTGTAGATGTTGTTACAAAACCAGGAACAACCTCAACCCCCATCACTGCTGCTTTTTCCTGTGCTTTTGCTTTTACATCAAAAACCTCAGGTTCTTGGCTCCAATACCAGCCTACGATTGCCATAATGACTGCTATTACACCTACAACCGCAGCAGCCATACCTACCTTTGTTTTCACAGATAAGTATCGAAAGATTGAGTCCATGTTTTTTCCTTTTTTATGAATTTGTCTGACGCTACCTAAGCAACATCCCTCAAGTCATTATATAGATATTTAAATGAGTATTCTGTTGAAAATAATTGCAAATATCTAAAAATACACAATCGAGCCAAAATAAAAAGCCTGGCGTTCAAAAGAATAACCAGGCTTTTACATGGGCACTTGTGAATTTCACGTCAAATTATTTTAAAACATCTGACATGCTGTAGAAGCCTGGCTTCTGTTGAGTTACCCAACCTGCCGCAAGTAATCCACCTTTAGCATAGTGCATACGGCTTGTGGACTTATGAACAATTTCAATTCGCTCACCCTCGGATGCGAAGATAACATAGTGATCACCAATGATATCCCCAGCACGAATAGTAGCGAAACCAATTGTGCCTTGCTCACGCTCACCAGTACGGCCTTCACGTGTATAGACAGCTCTTGAAGCCAGATCAACACCCCATGCATCAGCAACAGCTTCGCCTAGACGAAGTGCTGTACCTGAAGGTGCGTCAATTTTATGCTTGTGATGAGCTTCTACAATTTCCACGTCAACTTTATCGCCAAGTCGTCTTGCAACATCAGCAACAACGTCGAAACAAAGGTTAACACCAGGGCTCATATTATTTGAGTGAACGATTGCAATTTTATCAGTCAAACCTTGAAGCTGTGCTTTTTGCTCAGGCGTAAAACCTGTTGTACCTGTGACCAGTGCAATACCATTTTGGTGACACCAGTGCGCAAGGGCCAACGTAACTTCTGGGCGAGAAAAATCAATGACAACGTCAATATCTTTCACTTCGCTTACATGGCTTACAAGTGGGATATCAACGTTGGCACCACCAAAAAGGCGGCTTGCATCTTCGCCAATAAGACTATGACCGGACTTAAGAACGCCAGCTTTAACTGTCACGCCTTCAACTGCATTGTGATTTTTAAGAAGTGCTTCACCCATTCGGCCGCCAGCACCAAAAATTGCGACATTAACAGTCATTCTTTATTCTCCGAAGAATTTTTTTACACCATCAAACCATGAGCTTGCTTTTGGTGAGTGCGAACCTGATTTATCAGATTCTAGACCTTCTTGGAAGGCTTTAAGAAGCTCACGCTGCTTACGGTTTAGGTTAACAGGTGTTTCAATAACAACTCGACACAGGAGGTCACCAGACTGACCACCTCTGAGTGGTGCAACGCCCTTGCCTCTTAGTCTGAATACTTTACCAGATTGTGTTTCAGCAGGAATCTTAATCTTCGCACGGCCTGTTAATGTTGGAATTTCAAGCTCGCCGCCAAGTGCTGCATCACAGAAACTAATTGGTGCTTCACAAAGTAGATCTTTACCATCACGTTGGAAGATATGATGATCTTTAACCATGATTTGAACATAAAGGTCGCCCGCAGGGCCACCACGAACACCCTGCTGACCTTCGCCTGCAAGACGTACACGATCACCAGTATCCACACCAGCTGGAATTTTTACTGATAGGTTTTTAGTTTTTTCAACGCGACCTTGGCCATGACAGTCATTACATGGGTCTTTAATAACCTGACCTGTACCACGACAGTTTGGACATGTTTGCTGAACAGCGAAGAAACCTTGTTGCATGCGCACCTGACCTACACCACCACACATTGTACAGCCTGTTGGTTGAGTGCCTTTTTTAGCACCGGAGCCATCACATGTTTTACATTCTGCCAGTGTTGGCACGCGAATTTCAGCTGTATAACCAGATACTGCTTGCTCAAGTGTAATTTCTAGTGTGTAGCGTAAATCTGAACCTCGATTCGATGTTTGACGACCACCGCCACCACCGCCGCCAAAGATATCACCGAAAACTTCGCCGAAGATATCACTGAAGTTACCGCCGCCGAAGCCGCCGCCACCAAAACCACCTGCGGAAGGATCAACGCCTTGATGACCAAAGCGATCATAAGCTGCGCGCTTTTGTTCATCTGAAAGAATTTCATAAGCTTCTTTTGCTTCTTTAAAATTCGCTTCTGCTTCAGCGTCATCTGGATTACGGTCAGGGTGATACTTCATTGCAAGCTTACGGTAAGCTTTTTTTAGCTCTTGATCATCAGCAGATTTGCTTACACCAAGGACTTCATAATAATCTCGTTTAGACATATTTCAGCTCTTTCTCTTGATATTGTCTGACACATCTTAGGGCTTAAACGCCCTCATTGCTAGGCTTTGGGCCTGTTCAACTTGTCTATTTTGGTTAATCCCTAAACACCGGCTTTAAGTGATGCAATAGAAGGACTCCTTACAAAAAAAAAGGGGCCTCTCGTGCCCCTTTTTAGTGAAGAGCATTGGCCTTCACTTCTCATCAGCTTTGTCTAATCAGAAAAGCAATTTCATTGATCTCTCCACAAACTGATGAGAAAGGAAATGCATCGCTTACTTCTTGTCGCTTACTTCTTCAAAGTCAGCGTCAACAACTGAATCATCAGCTTGACCAGCATTTGCTTGTGCTTGAGCACCAGCATCAGCACCACCTTGACCTTGTGTCTTCGCGTATGCTTTTTGAGCTAGACCGCTAGACGCTTCAGTAAGAGCGTTGATCTTCGCTTGAATCTCTTCTTTGTTATCAGTCTTAAGAGCAGCTTCAAGTTCAGCTACTGCAGCTTCAGTTGCAGACTTCTCTTCAGCTGTAGCATCTTCACCAACGTCAGAAATACTCTTACGTGCAGCGTGGATTAGGCCATCTGCTTGGTTACGTAGACCAACAAGCTCTTCGAACTTACGATCGTTTTCAGCGTTAGCTTCGGCATCTTTGATCATCTTATCGATGTCATCATCAGAAAGACCTGAAGACGCTTGGATTACGATGGATTGCTCTTTACCAGTGTTCTTATCTTTAGCAGATACGTTTAGGATACCGTTTGCATCGATGTCAAAAGTAACTTCGATTTGTGGCATACCACGAGGAGCTGCTGGGATATCAGCAAGATCGAAACGACCTAGAGACTTGTTATCAACCGCACGCTTACGCTCACCTTGAAGTACATGAACAGTTACAGCAGTTTGGTTATCTTCAGCTGTAGAGAACACTTGAGATGCTTTTGTTGGGATAGTTGTGTTCTTCTCGATTAGGGCTGTAAGAACGCCACCCATTGTCTCGATACCTAGAGTAAGAGGAGTTACGTCTAGAAGTAGAACATCTTTAACGTCGCCAGAAAGTACCGCGCCTTGGATAGATGCACCAACAGCTACAGCTTCATCTGGGTTAACGTCACGACGAGCTTCTTTACCGAAGAACTCTTTTACTTTCTCTTGTACAAGAGGCATACGTGTTTGACCACCAACAAGAATAATGTCGCTGATCTTGTCTGCAGATAGGCCTGCGTCTTGTAGAGCTACACGGCATGGCTCAATACTGCGAGTTACTAGTTCTTCAACTAGAGACTCAAGCTTAGAACGAGTTAGCTTGATGTTTAAATGCTTAGGACCAGTAGCGTCAGCAGTGATGTATGGAAGGTTTACATCAGTTTGCTGTGCAGAAGAAAGCTCAATCTTCGCTTTTTCAGCAGCTTCTTTTAGACGCTGAAGTGCTAGTGGGTCGCTGTGTAGATCGATACCAGATTCTTTCTTGAATTCGTTCGCTAGGAATTCGATGATGCGAAGGTCGAAATCTTCACCACCTAGGAATGTATCACCGTTTGTTGAAAGTACTTCGAATTGATGTTCGCCATCAACCTCAGCAATTTCAATGATAGAGATATCGAATGTACCACCACCAAGGTCATATACAGCAACAACTGAGTCACCGCTCTTCTTGTCTAGACCATAAGCTAGAGCTGCAGCAGTTGGTTCGTTAATGATACGCTTCACTTCAAGACCAGCAATACGACCAGCATCTTTAGTTGCTTGACGCTGAGAATCGTTGAAGTATGCAGGTACAGTGATAACGGCTTGAGTTACTGGCTCACCAAGATAGTCTTCAGCTGTTTTCTTCATTTTCTTAAGAACTTCAGCAGAGATTTGTGGTGGAGCAAGTTTCTTATCACGAACTTCAACCCAAGCATCGCCATTGTCAGCACCAGTAATTGTGTATGGCACCATTTTAATGTCTTTTTGCACAACGTCATCTGTAAACTTACGACCGATAAGACGCTTAACAGCAAAAAGTGTGCTCTTTGGATTTGTTACCGCTTGACGCTTAGCTGGTTGACCAACTAGGATTTCGCCATCTTCCGCGTATGCAACGATAGATGGAGTTGTGCGAGCACCTTCAGCGTTTTCAATAACAACAACTTTGTCGCCTTCACGTACAGCAACACAAGAGTTAGTTGTACCAAGGTCAATACCAATAATTCTTCCAGACATACCGGATTCCTCATTCTTCAATCATTTTTAAACTGCTTGAGTATGATTTGCCTACAAGCATCTATTCATTCTCAAGCGACCATTTTTAATTCTGTATCACTCTTGACAAGTAATATTGGCGCCTCTTTTTATTTTTCAAGGCTGCCATGTAAAAAAATCTATATTTTTTTCACATGACTTAAAGTCTGTTTTATGCAGACTGAGAAACAACAACCATCGCTGGTCTTACAAGTCGGCCATTCAGTGTGTAACCCTTCTGAACCGTGTTAAGAACAGTATTAGGCGCAACATCTGGATTTGGAACCATTGTGATTGCTTCATGGAACTGTGGATCGAATGCAGAACCTGTTGGATCAACACATTCAACAGAGAACTTAGCAAAGCAATCTGTTAGCATTTTTTGAGTTAAAACAAGACCTTCGCGAGCTGCTTTTTGTGCTTCATCGTCTTCTGGCACAGTTTCAATACCACGATCAAGGCTGTCTAAAACAGGCAGAAGGTCTTGTACAAACTTCTCTAGTGCATACTTATGTGCATTTTCAACATCACGCTCAACACGACGACGAAGGTTTTGCATTTCAGCCGTTGTTCTTAGTGCTAGATCTTCTTGCTCAGTTTTTTCTCTTTTAAGTTCTTCGATTTGACGCTGCATATCTGTAAGAACTTTAACGCTAACACCTTCAGGCTTCTCGTCTGGCTCATACCCTTCTGCTGTTTCTTCAACTTCAACAACTTCCACTTCATCAGCGGCTTCTGTTTGCTGTGCAACAACTTCTTCTGGTGCTTCGTTAACTTGGGACTCTTCCTTCGTTGCCATGGTTAAACCTCTTTACTCTTTCGTCAATTTCATTGTCTTTGAATCTTGTTACCCGCTAGATGGGGACAGGCCTAAAAAATTTCAACCTTCTTGCCATGTTTTTTTGATCTGTTTTTAAGAAAAACAAGTAAGCAATTGATTCTACGCCTAACCAATACCCTTTAATAGGGCTCTTAAATAAAAAAACCCGCCTATGAAAAGCGGGTTTTGAGTTGATACATCCTATAACGGATTAAACTTTAAATGGTGCTAACTTTTGAGGTACAAGAACCTTCTTCAGTCTTGCAATCTTAGGAAGGCCGTTTTCATATTCAGGATAATCCTCACCCATGATTAATGGTCGTAAGTACTGACGAGCTTCATCTGTAATGCCACAGCCATCTTCCGTTATAAATGATAAAGGCATTGTTTTTTCAACATTTGCTACTTGGCTGATTTCAACATGGCCCAACTCCCATTGGTACGGCGCATTAGACGTTCGAACAATAGTAGGCATGACACCCGACAAACCCTCAAGCGCTAATTCTACAGCATGCTTACCCACAGCATAAGCTTGCTCAACATCAACTGCGGAAGAAATATGACGAGCTGAACGCTGCAGGTAATCAGCGACTGCCCAATGAAACTTATAGCCAAGCTTCTGACCAATCTTATTCGCAAGTGCTGGCGCTACACCACCTAACTGCTGATGACCAAAGGCATCTTTACCACCTGCAGCAGAGAAAAACTCACCACTTGGTGTTTTAATACCTTCTGAAACAACAATAACGCAGTAACCATTCTTTTCGACACAAGCCTGTACTTTTTGATATAGAAGCTCTTCATCAACAGCAACTTCAGGCATTAAAATGAGGTGCGGCCCATCACCTTCCTGTTCTTGTGCTAAACCACCAGCTGCAGCAATCCAGCCAGCATGACGCCCCATCACTTCAAATACAAAAACCTTTGTTGAGCTTGCTGCCATGGATGCAATATCAAGACTTGCTTCACGAGTCGATACAGCAACGTACTTTGCAACACTACCAAAGCCTGGGCAGTTATCAGTTATAGGTAAGTCATTATCGATTGTCTTAGGAATGCCTACGCATTGAATTGGATAGCCCATTTTTTCACTGAGCTGAGATACCTTATAAGCTGTATCTTGAGAATCGCCCCCGCCATTATAAAAGAAGTAACGAATATTATGAGCCTTAAAGACTTCGATTAATCGCTCATATTCTTGCTGGTGAGTTTCAATACTTTTGAGCTTATAGCGACAAGATCCAAAAGCGCCACCTGGCGTAGACTTAAGAAGTGATATCGTTTCATCTGACTCTTGACTGACATCAATGAGCTCTTCTTGAAGAGCTCCAATGATGCCATTTTTGCCTGCATAGATTTTTGGAAATCGATCTGGATACTTCCGAGCTGTCTCAATTAAACCGGCGGCACTGGCGTTTATGACTGACGTTACCCCTCCGGACTGTGCATAAAAAATATTGCCTACCTGGTTCACTTGAGACTTACTCATAGCTAGAAATCCTCATCAAACATTTCGTCTTGCATTGATACAGGGATCGAGCGTTCCTCGTTGGCCCAGGCTCCAAAGTCAATCGTTTTACAACGTTCGCTACAGAATGGCCTCCAAGGTGCCTCTCCCCAATTGACATCTTTGCGACAGATAGGACAAGGAATCACCCTAGAAGTAAGATTAGATTGGTTAGCCGTCGTCTGACTCATTGAGATCCTCCTCATCTGTCACTTTCCACATTTTTGCACTGCGGATAATATTATTTTGGGTTTTCTGAATTTCAATACAGTATTTATTAAATCTTAAACACATTGGCTCTGACGGGAAAAATTCCAGATGCTCAATAATAAGACCACTTAAAGTTCGAGGCCCCATATTTGGTAAATCCCAACCCAGTGACTTATTTAATTCACGAATTGAAATTGTGCCATCAATGGTATAAGTATCATCACCTTCTGGAACTATATCAGGACTTACGTTGGAAACATCAGTTGTAAATTCACCAACGATCTCTTCCAGAATATCTTCCAGAGTGACTAAGCCTTTCACATCACCGTACTCATTCACAACTAGGCCTATTCTACGCTTTGTTCGCTGAAAGTTTGCTAACTGAACGTGCAAAGATGTGTTTTCAGGCACAAAATAAGGCTCAACAGTGAACTGAAGCAGGTTTGCTTTGTTCTTTTCTAGAGATGAAGATAAGAAGCGCAGAGCCTTTTTTGCATGCAATATACCAACGGGACGATTTAAGTCTCCGTTATAAACAGGAATACGAGTGTGATGCACTTTTTTAAGTGATTCGAGAACATCTTTAATATCATCATCAAGATCGATACCAACCACTTCACCCCGCGGAACCATAATATCGTCAACAACAACTTTCTCTAAATCAAGAATACTTAAAAGCATTGTTCTATGACGACTTGGAATAACAGAGCGACTTTCATTCACGAGTGTACGCAACTCTTCTCGGCTTAACCCCTTATCTTGAGCAGCATCAGGGCGTACACCTAAGATATAAAGCAAACCATTACTTAAAAAGTTAATAATCCATACAAGCGGATATAATAATGTTTGAAGTGGTTTCAAAACATATGCTGCAGGAAATGCGACCTTTTCAGGGTGAAGTGCAGCAAGGGTTTTTGGTGTTACTTCTGCAAAGATCAGAATAATAAATGTCAACGCCAAACTGGCAACTAAAATCCCCGAATCACCAAACCATCTTGTAAATAAAATAGTTGCAATTGCTGATGCAAGAATATTAACGAAGTTATTACCGGTTAAAATAACACCTAATAATCGATCTGGCCTTGCTATCATCTCCTGCGCAATAGCGGCAGCTTTTGAGATTTTAGCTTTATGTCGAAGACGGTATCGGTTTAACGACATCATACTGGTCTCGCTGCTTGAGAAAAAAGCAGACATTAAAATCAAGATCAGTAGAATAATAAGCAAACTGAGATCAGTCAGCTGAGTCACGTGTGTTCCCCTATATGTAATCGGAAGCTACCCACTAAAAATGTAGCCGCGAAAGTAGTTGCGACAATCTCTTAAATGTAGAAGACTTCTCGAATTCTTAAAATAATTAAAAATGACTAGGCAACCCAATACAGCTGTTACCTAGAATAAACTTACTTCTTATGCCCTATTTAAGAACGAATCTCAAGCTGATGAGCAAGCGCTTGCATTTGCTCGCTAAACTGAGTAGATGGCTGAAATTCTGATACACCAGCAACTCCAAAACTACCTCGCGCTTTCAGTTCAACGCCATCAGCCAAAGTTAAACCACCCATTGCATAACCAGGGTTTTCTACTTTTTGATTGATATGTTGCCACGCCGTCCATCCTAATGGCTGTTCAGTAATAGGATGTGAATTTGGTGTTTTCACTGGAGACAAACAATAAAATTCTGCTTTTAACCCTTGCTCATCTTTACATGCCCAAATTAACTCTTGCTCAGAATGACAAGAAGCACCTTTAAGCAAAGATGGATACTCAGCTTGAAGGTCTTTCAGTATTTTTTTACGCTGACTTTCAAGCTCTGTTTTTTGCCACCACGACGGAAAGTGAACACCTATAACAGCAGGATGTTTTAACACAGCGTCTAGAGTACCCAAATCAAGATCAGGTAGCATATCAATTAAAAGATGAGGTAATGCTGAGTCATATTGAGCTAACGTATGACCAAGCAATTTTGCATAGTCTTGAGCATCAAGACCATTAGCTCGCAACCGAATAACACACTTTTCTGTTATCTCGGGATTAAGCTGCTGCCATTTATTTAAGCTTTCAGCAATCTCATTTGCTTGTAAGTTATTCACATTCAGCAACGATAGAGCTTCACCAAGTCGCAGCGCTGTAAACATATGTCGGTTTGGTGGTAAAAAGTGTTGACGATCATCCCATGTAATTCGAGACCATTTTACTGGCTGCCCTTCTGCACCATAAGGTTCACCACTCCACTGAGTTACGTTCCATACATGCAAGCGAATAATAATATTCTTCTCTTTTTTAACTGAAGGCGTGTCGATTGTGAGTAATGGAGCAGCAGCAGATACAGTTACACCTACTTCTTCTTTAATTTCTCGGCATAGTGCATCGTATAAAGATTCGTCCGCTTCTACTTTTCCGCCTGGAAATTCCCATAACCCGGCACAAGGGCCATCAGTACGAACAGCAATAAGATACTCTTGATTGGAGTTCCAAATAGGATCTACATCAGAAGAGCTTTGAGATGAAAGTGGTCTGCTAATGAGCGCCACAAGTACGTGAAGTACACGAGTATCAAGGTCACCTTTACCTTGAATATATCCATGGGTTGGGGGTTGGGCTCCCGGAGGTTGCTCTTTTCCCGACTCAATATCCATTTTTTTAACCTTTTTAAAAGAAAAAAGCTCCATGAATTCAAAGCAGCGAACTCATGGAGCAAAGACCTATGAATAGCCTACTCACAAACTACAAGGGTTTCGCAAACACTTTTGCGACAGCCTTGTTACTGTTGAGTAACCCAATCATAAGCATTGTAGAACATTTGCATCCAAGGGCCATCTTCATTTTCAGTTTCAGGGCTCCAAGAATGTGTTACTTGTCTAAATACACGCTCTGGATGAGGCATCATCAGCATCACACGACCATCGTTATTCACAAGACCAGCTACACCATTTGCAGAACCGTTCGGGTTCATTGGGTATGTTTCTGTGATTTGACCATGGTTATCAACATACTGAACAGCAACGTTATTATCCATTGCTTGCTGAGCTGCTTCATCATTAGCAAATACTGCACGACCTTCACCGTGAGCTGTTGCAATAAGAAGCTCAGAACCTTCCATACCTTTCAAGAAGATGCTTGGCGTTTGCTTAATCTTCAGCACGTTTAGACGAGCTTCAAATTGCTCACTCTTATTGCGCTGGAAACGTGGCCAGTTTTCTGCACCAGGAATTAATGGTGCAAGTTGAGAAAGCATCTGACAACCGTTACAAATACCAAGTGCAAACTTTGATGTATCTTCAAAGAATTCTTTGAATTGTGCAGCAAGAGGAGACAGAAGAATATTCTTCGCCCAGCCACTACCAGCACCTAGAACGTCACCAAAGCTGAATCCACCACATGCCACAAGACCATTAAAGTCTTTGAGGTTTTGGCGACCAGTCATAAGGTCAGTCATGTGAACGTCGACAGCTTCAAAGCCTGCTTTCGTAAATGCAGCCCCCATTTCAACCTGACCATTAACACCCTGCTCTCTTAAGATCGCAATGCGTGGCTTTTGAGCCGCTGGCGTTGATGGTTTAATTTCGAAGTTAACCTTCGGCGACATACCAGGATCTTTATCGTTTAATAGAGCATCAAATTCCTGACGTGCACACTCAGGGTTATCACGAAGTGCTTGCATTCTGTAGCTTGTTTCAGCCCAGAGTCTTAACCAGTATGAAATTGGCTTCTGAGAAAGGCTTTCTTCCCCAGCAACAATTTTAATACGTGCAGTTTGATGTACTCGAGCAATTGGCTTCGCAATGTCAGCAACACCATGAGCTGCAAGAATAGACATAAACGCTTCTTCTTGACCTTTAACAACCTGAACAACAGCACCTGCTTCTTCTGCAAATAGAGCTGCAAGTTGATCTTCGAAGTTTGCACCATCTTTAAGAAGCGGCGCAATATCGATATCAAGACCACAACGGCTTGCAAATGCCATTTCAAGAAGTGCAACAATAGCACCACCGTCAGAACGGTCATGGTATGCCTTCACAATACCTTTGTTATGCATTTCTTGTAATGCATTCCAGAAGCCTTTTAATTGCTCAACGCCTTTATCACCATCGATATCTGGGCACTGGTTACCAATTTGCTCATAAACCTGCGCAAGGATAGAACCACCAAGACGGTTTTGGCCTTGACCAAGATCAAGTACATAAAGTTGACCAGCTTGACGAGCATCTCTTTCAAGAAGCGGAGTCCACACATCACGAACATCTGATACTGGAGCAAAAGACGTAATAACAGCTGTCATTGGCGCCATAACTTGCTTGTCTTCCCACTTTGTTTGCATGGAAAGACTGTCTTTACCTACAGGAATAGCAATGCCAAGCGCTGGACAGAATTCTTTACCAATTGCCTTAACACCTTCATAAAGCGCTAGAGCCTGATCGTTATCACCAGCAGCAGCCATCCAGTTCGCAGAAAGCTTAACATTGCCAATTTTCTCAATCGGAGCAGCTACGATGTTAGTAAGGGATTCTGTTACAGCCATACGTGTAGAAGCAGCTGCATCGATAAGAGCGATTGGTGCGCGCTCACCCATTGCCATTGCTTCACCACGGTAACCAACATAATCAACCGTTGTTACTGCAAGGTCAGCAACAGGCTCTTGCCATGGACCAACCATCTGATCACGAACAACTGTAGCTGTAACGCTTCTATCACCAATTGTGATCAGGAACTTCTTACTTGCAACTGTTGGGCACTTAAGAACGCGAGTTAATGCATCGCTTAGGTTCTTCACTGGGAAACTTAATGGCTTAAGTTCTTTTTCACGACGCTCAACTGTCATTGTGATTTTTGGTGGCTTACCAAAGAGCACTGACTGAGGTAGATCAACAGGTGAATTTTCAAAGTGTGAATCTTTTACTTCAACTTTAGGCTCAGCTACAGCCGTACCTACAACTGCAAATGGGCAAACTTCACGCTCACAGATTGCTTTAAAGCGCTCGAAATGATTTTCATCAACAGCAAGTACATAACGCTCTTGAGATTCGTTACACCAGATTTCAAGTGGTGCCATACCAGGCTCGTCGATGAGCACGCTTCGTAGATTGAACTCACCACCAACTTTTGCATCTTTAACAAGTTCTGGAAGCGCGTTTGAAAGACCGCCAGCACCAACATCATGGATAAAGAGAATTGGGTTAGCATCACCAAGCTGCCAGCAGCGATCGATAACTTCTTGACAACGACGCTCAGACTCTGGGTTTTCACGTTGAACGGAAGCAATATCAAGAGCTTCATCACCTGCGCCACCAGCAACAGAAGAAGCTGCACCACCACCAAGACCGATAAGCATTGCAGGAGGACCAAGAACAACAAGCTTAGTACCAACAGGCACTTCACCTTTTTGAACATGATCTGGTCTGATGTTACCGAAACCACCAGCGATCATAACAGGCTTATGGAAGCCATATGCGAAATCTTCTGATTGTGGTAATTCATAAGTACGGAAGTAACCACACAGGTTTGGACGACCAAATTCGTTATTATATGCCGCAGCACCTAGAGGGCCATCGATCATAATTTGAAGTGCAGAAGCGATTCGCTTAGGCGAACCGATTGAACCTTCCCATGTATGCTCATAGCTTGGGATTTTAAGGTTTGATACGTGGAAACCAGCAAGGCCAGCTTTAGGCTTCGAACCACGACCAGTAGCACCTTCATCACGAATTTCACCACCAGCACCTGTAGCTGCACCTGGGAATGGCGCAATTGCAGTTGGATGGTTATGAGTTTCAACCTTCATGAGCATTGGAATTGCTTCAGATACAAACTCATAGGCACGTGTATCTGGGTTAGGCATAAAGCGTTGGCCGTCGATAAGAGAATCAATGACAGATGCGTTATCAGCATAAGCAGATAGGAGACCTTCTGGGCTCTTCTCACTTGTATTACGAATCATGCCAAACAGTGAGTCAGCTTGCTTTTCACCATCAATTAACCAATCAGCATTGAAGATTTTATGACGACAATGCTCTGAGTTTGCTTGAGCAAACATCATAAGCTCAACGTCAACAGGATCTCTTTCAAGACCTTGGTAAGCTTCTAAGAGGTATGTAATCTCATCTTCACTTAATGCAAGACCTAAAGTCTCGTTAGCATTATCAAGAGCAGCACGGCCTTCAGACATAACAGGGACAGTTGCAGAAGGTGCTGGCTCAGCATGGATAAACAGCTCTTCAGGAGACTGCCAATCGGCAAGATCAGAATGCATGAGAGGATCGAAAACGATATCTTTAAGTGCCGCTTTAAGTGCCGCAGCTTGTTCTGCAGAGTTTAAAACACCATGAGCATCTTCGATCACTTCGTAAATTTTACCACGCTCAATACGATCTACTGGAAGTTGTAGACGCTTAGCTGCAGCTGTTGCTTTACTTGACCATGGCGATAGAGTGCCAACACGTGGTGCAACAACAAGAAGAGGCTTAATACTTTCAGCGGAGAAACAGTCGCCTTCACCGTATGCCAGTAACTGGTCAAGCTTCTCGTTTGTAGAAGCATCTACAGCAGTGTCAGCTTCAATCCAATGAACCCAGTAACCGGCTAAACGGATACCACTAAAACCTTGTTTTGCAAGTACTTTTTCAATTTTCGTGCAACGAAACAATGAATCGGATGGTCTGCCTGGCTTTGAAATCAGCATACTCGTACGACACCTCTGTCTAAAAATAGAAGGCCCAATTTAGCACTCAAAAAGAGCATCAAAAAAGGGAAGAAAAACCTAAATAGCCTCGCAATAATAAAAGGCCACATTAATAAAGGCACGATTATACCCATAATTGATAGAATTTACACCTTGAAACGTAAATCACACTAAACCTGCAACTCAACTCATGAAGTTATCAGTACAATAAACCTCATGCAATGATATAAAGCCACTTACTATTCAATAAGTTAGCCTCTATAACGTCATACATCACATAACACGTCGTTACAGCCTAATGAAACAACAATTTTGTGTGAATAGCGAAGCGCTGGCAATACTTTTAAAGAGAGCTGTGGTATAACAAAGTCAATTTAAGCAATTGAAAGTTATAGAACTATTAAAATTACGATAAAACCAACTTCAAAGGAACTGAACAAAAATACAAGAAAAAGCATTGTTTTAAACAACGAGGGTGAGTTTCGATCAAATGACAGTAATAGCAGTATCTAAAAATACAACTCCAAATGATCAAAACAAAGAGTCCAGCTCTATGTTCAGTAATCTGCAAGGTCAAACCCTTTTAGCTGGTATTATCACTCTTGGCTTTATATCTGGCATGCTATTAACAAAGCACACCACACTGCCTCAACAAGTGTTTTTAGGTGCAAGCGATAGCGTCTCATCCGCATTTGAAAGTGTCGCAAATGTGGTAGGCAAATCTGCGACATTTGCAGCTAACAACATTAACTCGTTTTATCAAAGCTATACAAATACAGCAGAACAACTTATTGAGCGCCCCACTCCACATAAACCAGTGAAGCTTGATGTACAAGTTGCAGAAGCACCTGCAGCATCAGTGCCTTTTATCAGTAGTGCACATGCGCAAGAGGCTGAATTAAACTCAACAGATTACTTTGAGGGATCTCAAGGTTCACCATTTGAATCCTTTGCAGATCGCTTTAACCATCGCAATAAAGAGCCAGTGGTTGCTAGCTTGCAAGAAATTAATAACTTTCTTAGATACCGTCATTCAGAATACTCTTTTGTAGAAAACAAATACTTCCTACAGAATGCTAAAACAAAGCTGCCAAAATACGAGCGCCTATTTCGCCAAGCTGCTAAACATTACAACCTAGACTGGCGTTTAGTTGCAGCTATTGCCTACCAAGAGTCTGTCTGGAACCCAAATGCTGTTTCACCAACAGGAGTCGAAGGCATGATGATGCTTACTCGCACAACTGCCAAAGAGATGGGTGTTCAAGATAGAACCAATTCTGCTGAGAGTATTTATGGTGGTACAGGTTATTTTACTAAGCTACTTAAACGCTTGCCCGCTGATATTACAGGCCCAGACCGTGTGCTAATGGCACTTGCTTCATACAACATGGGCTACGGTCACCTAAAAGCAGCTCGCCATATCACAGCGCAGCAAGGTGCTGATTCAACAAAGTGGGCAGAAGTAAAAAAACGCCTTCCTCTACTTCAGAAGAAACAATATTATCAATACAGCCGCTACGGTTATGCTCGTAACGCATTGCAGGCAATCCACTATGTTGGCGAAATTCAAAAGCATTACGACATGCTGCTCATGCTTACAGAACAACAAAGAATTAAGGCAGGCAATTTAACAAAAGCAACTCAAGCTGCTTTTGCTTTGGCAAGGTATGATTCTTAACCTTATTTGTTACTTTATGTTAGCAAACACACCTTCAAAGCAAATAAATGATATAAATTTCAAAACCTTAAACGAAAAAACACTCTTACTGTTAGTTGTGTAAAAATCCAATTTATTACACTAGAGAGTGTGATAATATCAACTAACAAACGACTATTCATAGAAAAGCATTCAATCTATTTTTATAAAAAAAGCTGGACAGATTTAAGAGCACTATATAAGGATCTTTAGTATGGCAGACTCTACACGTGGCACATCAAACCCAGGCTTCTCATTTAACCTGGCTAATGTTCATGAAACTGAAGAATCTGTTGCAGCGCGCGGCCTTCTTAAAAGCCAATCATCAGCTCGAGACAAAGATAAGTTTAAAGCACTAACTAACTCTAGTAAGCTTAGCGAGAGTGACATTAATCGCACAAAGCAAGGCAACAAAGCCGTACTTAATTTCCTAGAGATGGAAGGCCTCCCAAAAGCTCAAAATACAGATAGCACGGAACCAGTTGTACCAATATTCAACCTTATTGATGGTGAAAAAATAAATGCTGTTATTCCACCTGGCCGAACCATCACACTTAACTTTGATATGGATATCCGCCTGCCAAATGAAACAAGACACATTAACACAGATATAACACTCCATAATGCTAAAGGTAACCATGCCAAACTCGTAAGCTTTGCTTTTGATGAGAATGGTCAACCAATGATGCGTGGTGATAAACACGAAATGTCAAGGGATAATACTGAGAGGAAGAAACGACACTTCTTGGGTACTGAAGAAATGAAACAGTACAAAGGTACACCTAATGTGAATGAATATACCCACAAAGGATTCTATGTGGACCTTAATAAAGAGGGTGTTAAAGAGTTCTCTAAAGATGTAGATGCTAAAGGCTTAAAACAGCTACATCCAGACTCTCAAATTCCAAAACACAGCGCAGAAATTGCTCGTCGATTAAAGAACAAAGACTACCATAAGACTACTTTTGGTATTCAAAACGCTTCAGATAAAGATCCAAACCAAGCAACAATTGGGCCTGAAGGTAAGGTTATAGAGCAACATATTAACTATATGCAAGGCGAAAACAGCAATATTGATAAATTTAGCATCCATGGTAATGCCACTGCATTAGATGCAACGAAGAGAGCAAAAGAAGAAGAAAAAGAACGTAGATCACAACAAACTCGTCAAGCTCAAATTGAACCTCCTGCTCGCTTCCATAGAGACAGAGAAATTATTGAGTACCAAAAGGCTCATCCAGATAATGTGGATGAACTTCTAAAATACGTTCCTTTAGCTAAGCTTGAACAAGGCAGACAGAAATCTCTCTCAAAGGAAGAGCAAGCACTTCCTCGACAATACGGCCTTGTAGCGCCAAAAGAAGAAGATGCGACTAATAAAAGTTCAAAAGCATAACTACCCCCTCTTCTTTGAAGTTTGCATTTAAGACACTGAGGAACATTCATGAGCAACAGCACAAGCGGACCATCAACAGCAACAAGCAAGATGATTTTCGACCTCCCAAATGTAGGTGAAAACGAAGATACATCTGCTGCCCGTGCAATATTAAAAGGTCAGTCCGAAACAACGAGTGATACTGATCGTGGTAGTAGAGGCAATAAAGCCGTTTTAAACTTACCTGCTCTTGATAAAACGCCAGAAACACATCAAGCTGAAGATGGCAATGATAAAAATGCAGTCACCACACAACCTCTATCTTTTAAACTTATCGATGCAAATAAGTTCAACCCGGTTGTTCCACCAGGACAGACTGTTAAATTTACATTTAACATGGATCTCAAGACACCTAATAGTGGATCTACAAGTGTTGAAACCGTCGTTCGTGTAAATAACCCTGCTGGACACCCGCCAAAGCTTCTGAGTTTCAGCTTCGATGAAAATGGTAAACCCATTTTACGTAGCAATATTAAGGGCTCAGAGGGTGAGGCTAATGAAGGTCAGCGACAATACTTAAGTATTGATGATATTAAAAATAATGCGAGCGAGCATTATGATCAAGGTACAGCTGCTACAGATAAGAAAAAAGCTGTAGCTGAAGCAGTTCTGATTGACTTAGGTCAAGATAAATTTAAAGAGTTTGCCAAAGATCTAGGTTCAGACGATTATCTTTCTAATAATAACCTGAGCCCTGAAGAGCATGAAGCAGCAGCAAGAGCAGCAGCATTAAGTAAAAAATACGATGGCTACCATGACCTAGGTTTAGCAAAACATAACGATGATGGCGGTAGTATTCAAGCACAAATTTTTGCCCAAGCTATCGCTAATGCCAATGCAAATAGCAAAGTCATAAATGACTTTAAAGTAACAGGTACAGCCAAGGCTTCTGAAAACCGTGCAGACACCTCAGGCGATAGAAGCATCTCTATCTCAATGGAAAGAGCTCATGAAAAAGAAGCTCAAGAGCACTTAGATGATGCAAAATCAACTGCTTCGTCATCCATAATCAATACTGAGAAGCTAGCACAGTCAAAACAGCAAGTTCTTAAAAAACTGCAACAACGTGAAGCTCTTACTCTTGCTGACCAAGAAACAGAGCAGACAAGCATAGAGCGCAAAGAAAATACAGAGCTCTTAAGAACAAAGAACGTTAAAACAGCTAAAAGAGAAGATATTCTGCACAGTGCGGATGAAGCTGCTAGAGATCTCAATAATTTACGATTCCCTGAAGATACACCACGTGGATTCGTTAAAACTGCGAAGAAAGTCTACGAAGTATTCGTTACCAACATGCTAAGCAGTACAAATATGGATAAATAGATGTCATCCCCTCTTACCAGTGTCAGCGCCTCAGACAACCAAAGCCCAATTTACGGCTCAACTGAATCTTTAAATGCAGAAGTTGGCCGTTTATCCGGTTCAAACTCTGCTGTTATAAATAGCACAGAGGTAGACCGCCGACGCGTAGATGATCATATTGGTATGCTTCATACCAATATGGGCTCAAAGCTTACTCGTGTGACGGCATTTCAAGAACAAATTGAAAACCGTATTCTTGATAACATGAAAGACAAGAGCACTGAATTTAGAAAAGCCCGCTCAGCAGGTGATGAAGTTGAACCTGATGACTTTGAAGAAAACTCAAGTGTTGAAAATGACTTCCCTGAAGATGTCAGTGGCGGACGTCGCGTACATCCAGTGTATGGCATGATTGAAGAAGGTTAATGCATCTTCTTATTCTTATTTCTATAAAAGCCTCATATTTATATGGGGCTTTTATATTTTCTCAACACATAAAAAAGTGTGCCTCTATTCTCCGCTGAATACCAGCTTATAGTAGTATAACCACCTGAACTTTAGACTTTTTTGATACGTCTAATATTTTTAGAAAATATATTAAGGAATATTGCCAACTATGGCTATCAATACTTTTTTTGGTCAAACTTATACAGCAGCACAATTAGAAGAACAAAAAAATAACGCACTCGAAAAAATACAAAATCTTGATTCAATTTTAAATGATGATCAAATGGCTCATTTGGAAGACTGGATTGAAAGCTTTTTTAATTCTTACATCGAACCAGATATGGATGAATTAATTCAAGAAGATCCACTGCTCACTAATAATGCAAAAATACAAGAATTACTGGAAAACCCTGAGCTTTTACTTGAAGAGCCACAATATATAGACACGCCAAGTTTAACTACAGAACCAAGTGATGATTTGATTTACGGCCAGTTAACCCAAGACTCTAAACACCAAGTTAATGCTTTAATCACAGATCTTAGTCAAGAGTTACAAGTTGAAGTACATGCAAGTGTTGCCACAAAAGAAGATGGCATGAGCCGATTAAAATTAACAGCAGGCACAAGCAATAGTGTGAGCTATACCATCCCTGCTGGTAGTGTTTATTCAGCACATACCCATTTAAGTGGCATCCTCCACCCTACCCCAACCGATCTTCGCAATGATGTGCCATATGCGGAAGATGCAGTTGTGGTTAATGGTGAGGGGTTGGTATATGCTTAAATTAGACCTATACATACACTATGTGTAGGTTTACTTTTGCATAAAGGAGATCAAACGCTCTCGAGCATGGGTCTACTTTCATTCATTTTTTCTACATCAAGCGCAAACATCAGTGATTCATTTGCTGCATTCACTTCTGAGCGCAAACGCTTAACTGCAAAGTCTTTCAGTATTTCATGCGCAGCTTCTTTCAACGTTGCGACAGCAGCATCATTAGTAAAGTTATTATCTATTGCGGATAATAACTTTTCCTTACTTAAAACCTGTAATTTTTTCGATGTAACTCTCATATCAGAAATAGCCATAGGTTTTTTCTGCTTATCGTTGGAGATTAGATCATTATAGGTTTCAACATTGGCAAATATAGAATCTCTTAAAGCTTTATCATCATAAAGCTTTTCTTGACCTTTTCTAATATTGTAAGTGTTCAGAGCTGTTTTTCTGAGCTTCCAAGGTTCAAAAACATGCATAAATGACAAGCTTTCAATTTTCTTAACATCAATTACTTTGAACTCTTCAAAGACATCAAGTTTCTTAATATCCTTATCATGAGCAATACTTTCTGAAAACTCTTCCAACCCATCATGTTTTTCAAGTAGATTATATAAGTCTTTAAAATCAACGTCATCTAATGGTTTAGAAAGTAAGCTCAAGAAATCAGAATTAATATGGCCTTGGGTATTATCAATACTGGCTATGTTATTCGAACCTTTCTTATTATCATCTTTTTCTAATGCTGTAAGTAAAGCGGTTTTATTATTTATAAATGTACTAATTTCCTGTGAGTTTTTAATTCCAAGCTCTCTCATTTCTTTTCGGTAATCTAGTTTATCGAAGCCTTTTTCTTCAACATGCATACCAAATCGTTTATCAACTTGGTCTTCAAAAATAGCTTCGAAACCAAATTTCGGCATAGCTGATGCTAAAGTAAAACCTACACCTAATGCGAGTAACGGTACCATTAAGCCAAAACCAGCAGGTGCTCCAACACCTGAAAGAATACCGGCAACACTGATAGCACTCCACGCCAACATAAGCCCTTGACCAATTGTTAAGCTAGAACCAGGAACAGCCTTTTCCAAGAATTTCCATTTTATTTCTCGAGGCAAATTAGCTCTCATATCTTTCAAAGCAGTAATTTGTGGTTCAAAATCAGCTTTATTATTCAACTGCTCTAATCTATTTAACTCAGCATTAACAGTTTTTAACTTATCTCGTAAATTTTGTACATCCTTAAAACCACTGTAGACTTTACTTACGCCTGAGATCATCATTGATAGCTGGGCAACAGCCATTACACCTGTACCAATATCACCAATAACACTGCCAATTTTTCCAATAACTTGAGATGCGACATTGTCGGACAAATGAGGGAAAATTGAACCTGTAGCACCAACAAAGAATAAAACCATTGCTTTAAACATGCCGCTCATACCCATATATGCAGCAAATGCTTCTGGCTTTTCATGCTTAATTTTATTAAATTTCTCAATATTACTGACGAGACTATTTGCAGTATCAAGGCAGTCATTTAAGTCTTTAAGCTCGAAGCTTTCATCAAGATCAACTCTATTTTTAATGCTTTCCAAATCGTTTTTCAAACTATTAGCTTCACTTTCAATAGTTTCTTTCTCTAAATTATATTCTTTATTTAGCTGATTTAATTCTTTATGACACAGCTCGATTTTCTGATTTAAATCATTTAATTTACCTGTATAAACATCTAAATCATCGTTGAAAAATACTTCAGGCATCATATCTTTATAAGAATAAAAATCAGAAATTTCAGATTGCAATATACTCTTATGAGCTTCGAAACCTTGCAATTTATCATGAATAACAGCTGTCGATCTTTCATTTTCTTCTTGCAAATTATGGTTTTGTACCGACTTCTGATTGAGCTGCTCATGTATTTGTTTTAACCGGGCTTCATTTTCTTTGTTTATAGGTAAATTTTGGGAATTACCATAGCCTTTAACACAATCGATTTGCCATTGAATCTTGGCAACATTTTTACGAGCTTGTTCTAATGTAATCTTTTTAGAAAGATCAAGTTGTGGCAGCTTTTGACCAAGTTTTTCTTGAAAGCCCTGTAAAGAAAAGAGGTCATCATCTATATTTTTCTTGATCTCTTTCATTTCGTCTACAGTTGCTTTATAAGCGTCTTTAAGACCGCGTTTCGCCATAAGTACGAATGGTGTAAATACCCAAAGCACTCCCATGTGTGCTAGTGATTGGCCAATACCTTCAACAGGCTCTTTCACCAAATAAGCTGTATCATCTGGACCATCAAGTTTAAATACAGCATTTTCTGGATTTAAATAGCTTGAAATGCCGATTGCTTTCCTGAGCCTTCTCTTAAAAAGAGCAGCCGTACCTAAAAGGTCTTCAACCTTAACCCTTTGAGTTACTTTACCGTTTTTATCAAGAACAACATAAGCTCCTACTTTAGCTTTGTTAACTTGATTTAAATCAGCAAATTTATCTTCATGACTCTTATCTATGGCATAGGAAAAGTTAGACTTTTGTGCATTTGTTGTAAAAGAGCTGCGATTACTCTGAGTCGATATGTTCTCAAGAGTCGGCTGCTTTGAAGAGTTACTGAGGTTATCAGTTTCCCCCATACTTCTTTGTAAGGCTCCTAATCGAGTAGAAGGTAAAGTGCTACAAGACTGAGTTCTCCTTAAAGGCCCTGCAACTTCATTAAGCTTGGACGGAAGTTGCTGTGTAGGAGAGGCGTGCGAAACTTGTGATAATGCCATAATACCATTCTCATTATTGTTGATCTTCTACGGGAGAGCCAAAGACCGCTGATATTAGTCTGGCACTTCAATTATGTGATGATCATACAAAAAGAGATACGCAAAGTAAATGATAATCATTATCAACAATTACAAATTTGTAATAAAATAAGCATAAAAAATACTCACTTTTTGCCTAACCATGTGAAAAGACATAGAAATAAGGCTATTGCGTATTTTCAAGAAAAGAATATAAAAAGTATAAATATCGAACAGTTCTACTAAGAGGCATAAGTGTCTTACAGCCTTATGCCTTTTGCAGTTATCAGTTGAGGGACTCTTGATTACACTGGGTTAGTCAGGAGTTTTTTAGCCAGTGCCATTTCTGTTTGAGTTGAATTACCAAGCATACGTGCTATCTCTTCTTGACGACCATCTTGATCAAGCTGCGCCCAAGAGGTTGTCACCTGCCCTTTCATAAGCTTTTTCGCAGCACGCCAGTGAGTACCAGGCTGAGCCGCTACTTGAGGTGCGTGAGAAATACAGAAGACTTGCGACTCTTTCGACAGTTCTTGCAATAAGGCACCAATTGCAGCAGCAACCTGCCCACTCACACCAACATCAACTTCATCAAAACAATAAATTTGGCTACGGGATGTAGACACATCACCTCGACCATAAGCGTGAAGCACCAAGCTAATACGAGAGAGTTCACCACCAGAAGCAATCTTACCTAGAGGTTGTGGCTTATGACCTTTGTTCGGGCTTAATAAGAAACGAACATCATCTAAACCAGATGGTTTTGGTGCTTCTTGCTGATTAACTTCAATAATCCACTGTGTTTCCAGCATCCCTAAAGGCACAAGCGCTTTTACCAGCATAGTTGCTAAAGAAGGCGCAGCTTTAGCACGGGCTTTTGATAAAACCAAGCCAGATTTCATTACTGCTTCACGGGCTCTTTCAACTTCTGCTTCAAGCATTTCAAGACGACTTGTATCAGAATCTAATGACTCTAACTCATCTTCTATTGATTGCTTAAACTCATGTAGCTCTTCCACTGGCACTTGATGTTTGCGAGACATATCAAACACTTTCGATAAAGTTTCTTGCGCCATTTGCATGGTTTCTTCATCGAAATCAAAATCGTTGACACCACTGATTTCACCTTCTGCTTCATCTAAATGCACAAGTGCTGTTTCAACAAGTGATGCAGCAGCTGTGCAGCTTGGATGAGGGTTTCGATCACTTTGAATTTGGTGTACCCATTGACGTAAGTAACGAATACCGTCGTTATCACCACTTAAGATTTGCAGTAGAGATTCGCCCTGCTCTCGCCATTTAGCGGCATGATCTTGGGATTTAACTTGCGCTTCGAGTTGTTGAAGATACTCTGGCTCTAGATTCAGACCATCCATTTCTTCTAATTGATATGCCAAATAATCTTTACGTTGGGCTACGTCACGCTGACGGGCAATTAAATCATTTTGCTCTTTCACCAATGCATGCCAATGATCATAGTCAGCTTTGTATTTATCTAATCGAGTTGCGTTATCTGCATAAAGATCGAGCCAGCGCATTTGCACATCTGCTTTTAAAAGCTCTGTGCTTTCGTGCTGATCGTGGAATAAGAAACATTCTGCTGTCAGCTCTTTCAAAATAGAGGCTTTAACAGGTACACCATTAATTTGTGCTTTCGAGCGACCGTCAGAATGAATCACACGGCGCAAGCGCATGGAATATGGGTTTTCGTCGTCTTCAAGCTCGTAATACTTTAAGCGTTCAAGCAGTGCTAAATCATCTGCTCGCTCTGGCTGGAGTAAGAATTCACATTGAATATCCGCTTTTGGGGCACCTTCACGCACCCAGATAGCATCAGACTTTTGACCAGCCAATAAGTGAATAGCATCAAATATCAAAGATTTACCAGCACCAGTATCACCACTAAGGATATGAAGTCCTTTTGGGAAGTCCAATTCAAGCTGATCAACCAACGCAAAGTGGCGTAAACTCAAACTTTTTAGCATAGATCCTGCCTAAGAGTGTCCAATTGAAGATAACAAAGCCTTTGTATGATAGGATATGGGCTTACTCACAGAGTTACAAGTTTACCCTAATGCATATATGAGAAGTTATGACTGATTCTTTATACCACCCATCACGATTCTGTACAGCTCCAATGATAGACTGGACTGATCGACATTGTCGCTATTTCTTTCGCCTCTTTTCAAAAGAGATGCAGATTTACACAGAAATGGTGACTTGTGGCGCTATTCTCCATGGTGATACTGATCGCTTCTTAGGGTATAGCGATGAAGAACAGCCATTAGTTTTGCAGCTTGGTGGTTCTAACCCTGCAGATTTAGGTCGTTGCGCGAAAATTGCAGCCGATCGTGGTTATAGCGAAATCAATCTTAACCTTGGTTGCCCTAGCCCTCGCGTGCAAAAAGGCGCTTTTGGTGCTTGCCTTATGGCTGAGAAACAGCTTGTCGTTGACTGTGTAAAAGCAATGCAAGATGCCAGCGATGTGCCTGTTAGCATTAAGTGTCGACTTGGTATCGACAACTTAGATTCAGATGAGTTCTTGCTTGATTTTCTTTCAGCTTTAGATGACATCGAATGTCATCACTGGGTTATTCATGCACGCATTGCCCTGCTTCAAGGCTTAAGCCCGAAAGAAAATAGAACAGTTCCACCATTAAATTATGATCGTGTCTACTTGGCAAAAGAAACCTTCCCTCATGCTCGCATTATTTTAAACGGCGGGCTTATGGGTGTTGACCAGTCATTAAATGATTTAAAAAATCTTGATGGTGTTATGCTTGGTCGTGCCGCTTATCAAAACACGCAGGTTTTATTAGATGTTGATCAAAAAGTATTTGATAAAGAGACAGCAATTAAAACACCTTTCGATGTTGCTGAAGAATATGCGGACTATATTAAAACCTTAAACCCTCGGGAGCAAAAAGTTGCGATTCGTCATACTTTAGGCTTGTTTAATGGCTTACGTGGTGCAAAACCTTGGCGTCGTTATTTAAGTGAAGGGTTAAGCAATGGTGAAGAACCTTTAGCACTTTGGGACGAAGGTTTAAGAAAAATAAAGCATTTAAATGAAACTACTTTGATTGAATCTGATGACCCGTCCTAGAATACGTTGACGGTTTATCTAGAAGCCAGCTTACT
>TARA_B100000686_G_scaffold355369_1_pt1 | contig 67175 bp, 73 predicted proteins | sample TARA_B100000686 | Tara Oceans TARA_B100000686 (sample SAMEA2622733) | marine metagenome | biome: marine biome (ENVO:00000447); feature: marine epipelagic mixed layer (ENVO:xxxxxxxxx); material: "saline water (ENVO:00002010), including plankton (ENVO:xxxxxxxx)" | depth 150 m
ATAATAATATAAAGTTTAGATAGAATCTTCAAGATTAAATGCAAGTGAAAACCTTAATGTATTTTCCAATGGGCTTCTAACTCTTGATGTAGAAAACAAATAAGAAACATTAATATCCATTTGGTTAATTAAAAACCCAGTACCCAAAGTTAAAAAACGTCTAGCTCCCTTTTCTTGGCTTTCATTAAAGTACCCAGTTCTTAAGGAAAAGCTTTTCATGAAAAGATATTCAAATCCAAAAGCCCAAGAAATTTCTTTAAGCTCTTCTTTTATTCCATCTGGAGCATCACTAAATGACTCTATAATTCCGCTTAAAAACCCAATATCAGGTTGTTTATACCCTAAAAACTGATTGGATTCATCATATGTAGCAATTGGACTTGGAACTAATAATTTATTTAATTCAAAATTAAATGTAACCTTATTGTCATCATCTAAATTCATTTCAAGACCACTGCCCAATTTAAGATTTGTAGGTATAAAGTTTTGTTTCCCTCCAATATCGTATTTCAATTTTGGGCCAATGTTTGAAACATTAATTCCAGACCTAAAAATTGAATTCATTCCATTTAATTCAAATGAATCACTTTGAAAATATGCAGCAATATCTATTCCTAATGAATTAGCAGAACTAGAATCAGCATCATTATTCAATTTAAGATCTGATCGAATATATCTAGCTGCAACAGCCATAGCCATAAATTCACTTAATTTTAATGAATATGATATATCTAAAGTTAGTTCATTTGGACGCTGAACACCTTGATCAACAATTGTTCCCCCTATTACTTCATTAAACTGAATATCTCCCAAACTAAAATACTTAAAGCTTGTAGCCCATGAACTTCTATCATTTAATTTTTTGTAATAAGTAACATTTCCGAGAAAAATATCATTTACAAGCTTGCTTAAATAAGGTGTATAGCTTAATGCAAATCCTTTAGAATTTTCAGCAAATGGATATTTTGAGGGATTCCATTGTTGAGAAAATGCATCAGCGCTAGTAGATACTCCTAAATCACCCATTCCAGCAGCTCGAGCATCTGGTGTAATCATAAGAAATGGAACTCCTGTTGTTATAACTCTCTCTTGGCTATAAAGGGTATTTATCAAAAAAGATGTTAAAACAATTAAGAAAGAAATTTTAAAATTTTTCATCACTATAAATAAATAACGTTCAAAAGACAAATTTGGTATTGATTTATTAATTATAAAATTTAACACTTAGTTTTAATTGATTTATAATTTTAAACAATAAATACTAAAAAAAGAAAATTTACGTTATATCTCTTAAGAAATAAGATGAGGACAGATACATAAAATTGACTAATGCCTTTAAAAATATTATATTTGCATTACTTTAAAAAAGTCTATATGATAATAAAACATAGAATTTATAATCATTTTTATGCCGTTTTAGCTCTTTTAGTTATTAGTTGTGGTGGTAAGGATATGTCTAGGGGTACCGGCTGGGATATAAACTCAAAAAAAGGTGGTTTTCAGTATAATCTTGACTTTGAAGAGCAAGAAACTGGTCCTGGATTGGTATTCATTGAAGGTGGGACTTTTACAAAGGGACAAGTTCAGGATGATGTTATGCATGACTGGAATAACTCTCCCTCTCAGCAACACGTTATGTCTTTCTATATAGATGAAACAGAAGTTACAAACTTAATGTATATGGAATATCTTGACTGGCTTGAGACAGTTTTTCCTCAAAGTGAACCAAGATATAGAGACGTTTATAAAGGAGCCTTGCCTGACACACTTGTTTGGAGGGATAGATTAGGTTACTTAGAAGAACTTACAACAAACTACCTAAGACATCCAGCTTATGCTCAATACCCAGTTGTTGGTGTCAATTGGATTCAAGCTGTTCAATATGCTGAATGGAGAACTGACAGGGTTAACGAATTTATACTTGAAAGAGAATCTTATGTAAAAAAAGGTGTCCGCTATGATGGTGTAGGTCCAAATGCTACATTTAGCACACAAGCTTATATGACCAGACCAGAGGTAAGCTACGGTGGTAAAATTGATAGTTTAGATGGCGATGATACACCATTAATAAATTCTGGTAAAAGAGGAACCGCAAAAAAAGACACTGCAACTGTAAATGTTTATGCAGGAGTAGAAAAAGGTGTTTTATTACCTTCATATCGCCTCCCAACTGAGGCCGAATGGGAATATGCTGCAATAGCACTTGTTGGTGATAGAGAATATAACAATTATAGGGGGAAGAAAAAATATCCTTGGTCAGGAGAATATACTAGATCTGAGGACAGAAAAATGGAAGGTGATCAACTTGCAAATTTTAAATTAAGTAAAGGTGATTATGGTGGTATTGCCGGATGGTCAGATGATGGTGCTGACATTACAATTCAAGTAAAATCATATCCTCCAAATGATTTTGGTGTTTATGATATGGCTGGAAATGTATCTGAATGGGTTGCAGATGTTTATAGACCTATAATTGATGATGAGTATACTGATTTTAATTATTTCAGAGGAAATGTTTTTCTAAAAAATGTCATTACAGAAGATGGTAAGGCCAAAGTTATATCTGCTGATGAATTAGTTTATGATACACTTCCTAATGGAAGAGTCTATTTAAAAAGACTGCCTGGACAACTTGACCAAATGGCAATCGATGAGGAGGAAACTTTTTTAAGAGGAAATTTTTCAGAAAGTGATAATAGAAATTTTCGTGATGGAGATGTTGAATCAACTAGAAAATTTGGTCAGGGAGAAGCTGAAGAAGAGATGAAAAGGGCTGAATCTACTATAATGTATGATGCGCCTAATTATGCAAAAGTAAGTGTTGATGAAGAAGGAGAGATTATTAGAGAGATAGACAAATCTACTAAACGAACCTCATTAGTCACTGACGAGGTTAGAGTCTATAAAGGTGGATCATGGAAGGATAGAGCCTATTGGCTAGATCCTGCCCAGAGAAGATACCTGCCTCAATATATTGCTACGGATCACATTGGTTTTAGATTAGCAATGTCTCGGCTTGGTTCTAAGAGCAAAAAGAAAAAATCAGCACGTCATAAACGCGGGCGTTAAAAGCTTTTTAAGGTATCCGAACGGATACCTTTTTTTATGGAACAATTAGAAAAAATATATGCATTATTTAAAGAGTCTTCAGGTATATTTACTGACTCTAGAAAAATCATTAATAATGGTCTGTTTTTTGCACTAAAGGGTCCAAAATTTGATGGAAATCAATATGCAAAAGAAGCAATAGAAAAAGGTGCAATTGCCGCAATTATTGATGATAAAAAAATTTCTCTTACTTCAAACAAGTTTTATCTTGTTGAAAATGCTCATGATGTTTTAAAAAAGCTTGCCAATTTTCATAGGAAAAAGCTAAAGTGTCCTGTTTTAGGAATAACAGGAAGTAATGGTAAGACAACAACTAAAGAATTAATAAAAAGTGTTTTGAAAAGTAAATATAAAACAAATGCAACTTTTAGTAATCAAAACAATAATATAGGAGTTCCCCTTACTCTTTTAAATACACCATTAAATTCTGAATTTACAATTATAGAAATGGGTGCAAATCATATAGGTGAAATTGCAGAATTATGTGAAATTGCAGATCCTACTTGTGGATTTATAACAAATTTTGGACAAGCTCATATTGAAGGATTTGGAAGTGAAAAAGGTGTAGAAGATGGTAAATCAGAACTATATGAATATTTAAATAAATCTAATGGAACTATTTTTTTAAATATTGATAATAAAAATCAGCTTAAACGAGTAAATAAAAAGTTGTGTATTTCCTTTGGGGAAAATAAAAAAGCTAACTACTCATTTATTTATAAAAAACACAAAAATTTTTTAGAGATTGAATTTAATGATAAAAAATTTTCATGTAATCTTTATGGAAGCTATAATTTCCCAAATATAGCTGCATCAATAGTAGTAGGAGATTATTTCAAAGTATCCCTAACTCAAATTCAAAAAAGTTTAAAAAAATTCATACTAAATAACAATCGTTCTGAATTAGTTTCTTCAAAAAAGCATAAAATAATTTTAGATGCTTATAATGCAAACCCATCTAGCATGGAAATAGCAATCAATTGTTTTTACAATGAATTTCCTAAAAACAACTTAATTATTATCGGTGATATGTTTGAATTGGGAAAAAAGACAATTCCCGCTCATCAAAAAATAATGAAATTAACAGGTAATTTATGTTTTACAAAAATAATAACTGTAGGGGAAAACTTTTTTAAGTCAAAAACGAATGCAAAAAATTGTATGAAGTTTAAAAAAACCAAAGACCTAGTAAAATACTTATCGCAAAATACTATAAATGAAAATCATATTCTAGTTAAAGGATCAAGAGCGATGAATCTTGAAAAAATATTACCATTAATTATCAAATAAATCAGAAACATTTTTGCCAACTAAACTACTCAAAGCAATTCCCATGCCTCCCAATCTTGCGCCTATAACAGAATTATTTCCTAAATTTTTGATTATAGGCTGTTTTGTAGGACCAAATGCCATTATTCCTGACCATTCCATATCAATTTCAAATTGATAATTTGGAATAATTATTTTTTTTAAATCTTTTATCAGAATAGATTTTATTTTTCTATTTAAACCAAATGAAGTAGTCTGCTCAGCTTTAAAATCTGCCTCTCTCCCTCCCCCAAAAATTATTCTCCTTTTATAATTTCTAAAATAATAATATCCTTTGTTATAATGGAAACAGCCTTTTAATTTTAAGTTTTTTATTGGTTTTGTAACTAAAACCATTCCTCTTCCTGGAATTATTTTTTCATTTGGAAACCATTTAATGCTAAATGCATTAGAACATATAGCTAAAAAATTTGATCTGAACTTTATATTACCCCCTTTACTTGACACTAATATTTCATGATGCTTAGAATTAAAAGTAAAACTTTCAACATTACATCCATTTAATATTTTAATTCCATTTTGGTTAGCAATTTCTTGTAATTTGTATACTGTAGTACCTGTATTTATCTGTGATTCAAAAGGGTTGTAAACTAATTGTTTGACTTTGTTTTTTGGAAAACCAAACAATTCAATTTTTTCATTATTTATAGAATATACATCACTTTTAAAAATTGGTTTTAATAATTTGTTGAATCTATCTATTGATTCATCAAGATTAATTTTTTCATCAAAAAAAAGTTCATATCCACCCCAATTTTTTATTTCCAAATATTTTTTAGGTATTGTTTTTTTTAAAAGCTCCAAACCTAATACTCTTTTTTCAACTAATTCCAAAATTTCATCATCACTCATTTTCTGACTATCCTCTATTAATTCTGAGATAGAACCAAAACAAGCAAATCCAGCATTTTTTGTGCTTGCACCATTAGGAAAAATACCTCTTTCTAGAATTACAATTTTTGATTTTGGATTTTTTTTCTTAAAAGACAATGCGCAAAATAGTCCAGTAAAACCACTTCCTATAACTACTAAATCATACTTTGTAAATGCAATTTTTTCCCAAAAACTTATCATTTATACATTAATTTAGGTAACAATATAATAAATGAAAAACAATATAATGACATCAGGATTTTAATATTTACAATCATTTTTTTCTACATTAGCAAACACATAAAAAAACTAAAATGAAATATTTACTTATATTATTATTACTTATTTCTAGTTCATCCATTTTTTCTCAAAACTGGTTAGTTATTGAGCAGCATACGGCAAATAGATATAAAGATGGAAAGATGAAAGTAGTAATAGATGATGGAAAATCGATAAACACAATTGAATTAGAAGATCCTTCATTCGCAAATTTAATTAAAACCCTACAAGGTGAGGATTTTGAACTAAAGTTTGTAGATTCTTCATTTATTATTGAAGGAAAAAAACAACTTCCTATAACTAGATATTATTTCCTTAGAAAAGAATTGATTAAATCTGATTAATGAATTCAATAAAGTATATGATTTTGAAAAACCTAACTTTAGCGGTTCTCTTTTTATTTTTTATTAATTGCAAGAACTCTGATTGTATAACAATTGAAGAAAAAATAGAAGTAAATGGAAACTATTATTTTTTATTCAGTAATGAAACGTATAATTCTAATATTGAATTTGATAATAATTCGGGTCAAGTAAATTTTCAAACTTTTCAAAACTATCAAGTTGGAGATGTTTATTGCGATGAATAATTTTAAATTTTTGTTTAAATATGAAATATTTTAATACTAATGATATTCAAGCAATGTCAAAAATATTTCGGTTGAATTTAATTAACTCTATAACTGGTTATAAATCTGCAAACCTAATTGTAACCAAAACTAATTCTAAAATCTACAATGTTGCTATTTTTAGTTCAGTAACTCATCTTGGAAGTGATCCTCCTCTAATAGGTTTTATAACCAGGCCTGGGCCTGTTCCTAGAAATACATATGATAACATAATTGAAAATGGATATTTCACCATTAATCATATAACTAAAAATCAAATCGAGTCAGCTCATCATTCAAGTGCAAAGTACCCAAAAAATATTTCTGAATTTGATAAAACTACTCTATCGCCTGAATTTAAAGAAAATTTTGTTATACCATTTGTAAAAAACTCACCGATTCAAATAGCATGCTCTTTTAGTAATGAATATCATATAACAGAAAATAATACAAAATTAATTATTGGAAGAATAGAGAATTTATTTTTAAATGAAAATCTTTTAAACAAAGATGGTTGGGTTGAACTAAATAAAGGAGAGATTGTAACCATTAATGGTCTAGATGGATATGCTCTTCCTAAACTTATTAAAAGATTTTCTTATGCAAGACCTAAAATAAAAAAATAAAATGGAATTTATTGATGAATCATTATTAGATTATTCTGTTCTTCATAGTAGTGAAGAGCCTTCTATTTTAAAAGAACTAAGGAAAGAAACGTTCCAAAAAATTCTTCATCCAAGAATGCTTAGCAGTCCTCTTCAAGGAAGGTTACTGAGTTTTATTTCAAAAATAATTAACCCTGAGTTAATCCTAGAAATTGGAACTTATTCAGGCTATGGGACACTTTGTCTTTCTGAAGGTCTTAAAAAGACTGGTAAAATTCATACTATAGATATTAATGAGGAGTTGATTAGTTTTCAGAATAAATATTTTTTAAAAAGCTCAAAAAGAAATCAAATTATTCAACATTTGGGTAATGCTCTTAATATTATACAAAAAATTGATGGGCCTTTTGATATAGTTTTTTTGGACGCTGATAAAAGTAATTATATTAATTATATGGAATTGGTGCTTCCAAAAATTAGAAGAGGTGGTCTTTTAATTTCTGATAATGTTTTATGGAGCGGGAAAGTATTAAAAAAAGCTAACAAGGATGATCTAGACACAAAGATATTACAAGATTATAATAAGTTAATAAAATCTAATCCTAAACTAGAAACAATTTTACTTCCAATAAGAGATGGTCTAAGTTTAAGCAGAAAACTTTAAATTTCTCTTTTAATCGAATCTTTCAAATTATCAAAATCTTTTTTTACCTTATCAACTTCTTCATTTATTCCTTTAGAAATTGATGAGGCATCATCAATTTTAGAAGATTTTTCTATTTCAGACTTAATTTCATTTGTGGCATTTCGTATTTGTGTCATTCCTTTAGCTAAACCTCTAGCTATTGAAGGTATCTTATCTGCTCCAAAAACTAATAAAATGAAAAAGAAAATTACTACTATTTCTGCCCCACTTATAAATAAAACCATATTCAAATATAAAAAATACTGTATGAAGTATTATACTCAAAAATCAATAAAATTTCATTCTAATGATTTAATAATTCTTAAGTTGTTCTCTTCAAAATACTGCATAACTTTAGCATGATTATTTTGTTGAAAATCCTTTTTTAATGGATAATTCGCATAAGTTCCTGAAACATAATCATAAATCTGATCTTCTGATAAATTAAAAGTATTTATAAAATAATCTATTCCATAAAACGTAATTATTCTAGAAATTAAATTAAAATCTTTATCCATTTTTCTTTTTAACTTTAAATCCCTGTAATATCCGCTAAGATGTTTATAAACAGCTTCTATGTCAATTCCACCAGAAATAGGCAATAAAAGTGTTGAAACAATTAAACTCTTTTTTGAAATTATTTTTTCTTTTCTAACCCCTTTATATCCTGGAATTCCAAAATCATCAAAATTTGCAGTTTCTTCAAGTCCTGAGTTTATAAAATCTCTAAATAAATTGCCTGATAAATTATTAGGTTTTACTATTACTTCGGATAAATAATTAACAAAAATCTCTAAAGGAATTATAATTTCTTTACTATCAAGAATATTGCTGTTAATTATAATCATTTTTGGTTCAAATTGAACCCCTGAAAGAAGAAGTGTATCATTAATTGAAGTAAAAATTTCAAAAAATCCATTTTGATCTGTAATAGTTGCATTTCCTTTTGTTTTATTTACTATATGAATTGCAGCTAGTGATAAAGAATCATTAACAACTCTACCTTTTAATAATTTACTGTCTATATCTTGAGAATATATACTAAATATTCCAAGCAAATAAAACAAAATTAGAAAACGAAACATTTTACAATATATTTTTATACCCCTCTACAGCTGAATATAAATAATCTATTAATAAAAACTCTTGAGACTTAGTAAGTAAGTTTTTAGATGTAAGTTCTTGATCTAAATAATACAAAAACCCTACAATTTGATCTTGACTTAAACCTAATTCATTTATAAAAAAACCATCTTCAAAAACATATGGGAGCACTTTACTTGGAATTAAATTTAATTTTTCTTCTTCTGGAACACTTAAAACTAGTTTAGAAATTAATTTAGCAACATTTACAAAATTAATTCCATTTTGGAGTTTTCCTTGATTAAGAATTGTATTGTCAAGCTTGGTTGATTTATCTTGGATATAATCATACCCTTCAAATTCTTCTTCTTTAAGATCAAGAAATTTTTTAATATTTTCTGGTCCAACAACCACTTCATCAAGCACATTAATTCTCTCTGTTATATTAACTACAAGACGATTTTTTGATAAAATTTCATTAGTAATTTTAACAGTTTTAATTTTAAATTGAACTGATGAAAAAACAATTTCATCATCTTTTTTTACAGGAATCTCAAACTCACCATCTGAATCAGTTATGGTGTTAATTTGAGAGCTGTTGTTTATAACATTAGCTGCAATAACATTATTATTTCGATATAATAATTTTCCTTTTATTAATTTTCTATTCTGAGCAGAAACAAAAAAACTAAAAAACAGAATTATATAAATTAATATACTTTTCATACGATTTAATATAATAATCAATATTTATTTGAGCGGGAGACCGGGTTCGAACCGGCGACATTCAGCTTGGAAGGCTGACGCTCTACCAACTGAGCTACTCCCGCAAAAAATCAAACATACAAATTTGGTTCATTTTCATATTTAAACTCTTTTCTAATAAAAGATTAGTAGTTAAATACTTTTTTATAATTAATAATACTAGCGAATAAATACTGGCTCATTTTGATTTATTGTTTCTTCCATACTAAAAGTATACCCATCAACTGAAAAATGCAAAAGATCTTGAATAGTTTTAACATTATTTTCAATTAAATATCTAGACATCATTCCACGTGCTTTTTTAGCAAAAAAAGAAATTATCTTCAAAGTTCCATTCTTAAAATCCTTAAATTGGGGAGTTATAATCTTATTAGAAATTGATTTAAAATCAATGGCAGAAAAATATTCTTTACTTGCAAGATTAACTAATAAATCATCATTCTTTAATTCATCTTTAACTTGATTAGTTAATTTGTTTTTCCAAAATTCATACAGGTTTTTGCTTTTACCAACTTGTAATTTAGTGCTCATTTCTAATCTGTATGGCTGAATTAAATCAAAGGGGCGTAATATTCCATATAACCCTGAGATGATTCTGAGGTTATTTTGTAGAGAAATAAGCTTATCATCTGATATGGATGTCGGATTCAATCCAGAATACACATCTCCATTAAATGTATAGACTGCTGGTCTAGAATTACTCAAATTGAATGGCGTTTTGAATTTTTGGTTACGCTCCCAGTTTAGTTTACTTAAATTCTCAGACAAACCCATTAAAGATGAAATTTCTTTAACAGATTTTTTTTTAAGCACTTTGTTCAAAACTGAAGCTTCATTTAAAAAATGGGGTTGAGTTATGTTAACATTAGGAATTGAGCTTGATAAATCCATTGATTTTGCAGGAGAAACAATAATTTTCATTTGTTCAAAATTTACTTTTAATCAAAAATAATATTAATGTTTACTATTTATAGAATAATTCTCCCATTTTTTTAAAACCTCACTAAAATCTTTTGGCAAATCAGAATCAAATGAAATCATTTTATTAGTTTTAGGATGAATAAACCCCAATGTTTTTGCATGAAGTGCCTGTCTAGGTATAACTTTGAAACAATTTTCAATAAATTGTCGATATTTGCTAAAAGTAGTGCCTTTTAAAATAGTATTTCCTCCATACCTTTCATCATTAAATAAAGTGTGTCCAATATGTTTTAGATGTACTCTAATTTGATGAGTTCTACCGGTTTCTAGAACGCATTTTATTAAAGTCACATATCTAAACCGCTTTATTACTTGAAAGTTAGTTACAGCATTCTTTCCTATATTCTGATCTTGAAATACTGTCATTTGCAATCTATTTTTTGGATTACGACCAATATTTGCTATAATTGAGCCTTTATCTTCTTTTACATCTCCCCAAACTAAAGCAAAATACTCTCTTAAAATCGTTTTATCATAAAACTGTTTTGCTAGAAAGCTCATTACTGATTCAGATTTTGCTATAACAAGTAGTCCAGAAGTATCCTTATCTATCCTATGAACTAACCCGGGACGATAATTGTTTGAAGGGAGTGATTGAAATCTGTATAATAATGCATTAACAAGTGTGCCTGAATAATTTCCATGACCTGGATGAACAACCATACCTGCAGGTTTATTTACAACTATAAGAAAATCATCTTCATATATAACATCAATATTTATATCTTCAGGAATTAAGAGATTTTCATATACAGGATAATTAAATAAAACTTGAACTTTATCATTTGATTTAACTTTATAATTTGATTTTACATCAGTGCCATTAACATAAATGCTGCCTGACTTAGCTGCTTGTTGAATTTTATTACGAGTAGCATTTTCAATTCGGTTCATTAAAAATTTATCTACCCTTAAAGGCGCTTGCCCTTTATCTGCTATAAAACTATAATGTTCATGTAAATTTTGATCATATGTAAAATCTTTTAAAGTCATCGCAGCTTTCCATTTCCTAATACCATATCAATTTTGGTAGTTTTAGGTAAAACTGATCCGGGAGCAATTTTCTTTCCATTATATCGTATTTCTAAAACCATATCTTTTCCAATATTATTTTGGTATGTTATTTCACCTATCTCAAAACCAACTGCTTTTAACTTAGATATAGCATTTCTATATGTTACTTGAATTATGTTAGGAATGCTTATTTTTCTATATCCACTAGGATTTAATGTTAAATAAATTTTTCGACCTTTTTTTACTTCATTCCCTAAAGTCGGAAAGAACTCTAAAACTCCTAAAGGTTTAATTTTTGGATTATATTTCCCAGAGTCAATTACTTCATGTCTTAATCCATTTTCATTTAAAACTTCTATAGCTTTCATTAGTGGAAGTCCATATATGTCAGGAACGGTTTTATGTCTATTATTTTGAGTAATTATTTTTAAAACTTGTAATGAAAGAAAACCTAAAATAAAAAACAAAAAAAAGGCTTTAAGCAAATTTTTAATAAAAATCCAAGAAATTAAAAATCTAAAAAAACTCATTACATTATTTCTGTCAAATATAAGAATTTTGGAATGCTATTAAATCAACTAACTTTGTCTCAATGTTAAATAAAAATAAAAGTATAATAGGAATTGCTTGTGGAGGATTTAATTCTGAAAAGGAAATTTCATTATTAAGCGGAAAGTTAGTTTTAAATAACTTAATTAAGTTAGGCTGGAATGTGTTTTTATTAATTATTAAGAAAAAAAATTGGTATGTTAAAACCTCTGATGGAATTAAATTAAATTTTAATACTCAGAAATTTTCTTTTATTTATAATAAAAGAGAACTCAAATTTGACGTTGTTTTTAACGCTATTCATGGCGCACCTGGGGAGAATGGTTTTCTGGCCTCATTACTAGATTATAATAAAACTCCATATACTAGCAGTGATTTTTATTCTTCAGCTTTGACTTTTAGTAAACGAGAGTGTGTTTCTCTAGCAAAATCATATAATATTCCGTGTGCAAAATCAATTTCTTTAAATCAAGGTGATTTAATCAATGAGGAGGAAATAATTAATAAGATAGGTCTTCCTTGCTTTGTCAAGGCAAATAGATCTGGAAGTAGTTTTGGGATTTATAAGGTTAAAGAAAAAAAAGATTTAAAGAATTCAATACTCATGTCATTTAAAGAAGATAATCAAATAATTATAGAGTCTGAATTAAAAGGCAGAGAGTTTTCAGTTGGTGTATATAAAAATGTTAGTGGTGTCCATGCTCTTCCAATTACTGAAATAATTTCTGAAAATGATTTTTTTGATTATGAAGCAAAATATTTGGGTAAATCTGAAGAAATAACTCCTGCAAATATTTCTAATAATTGGAAAAATAAATTGTCTAAAATGGCAATAGATTTATATAAAAAAATTGGCCTAGATGGTATTTGTAGATCTGATTTTATTTTAGTTGATTCAAATCCTCATTTAATAGAGATAAATACAGTGCCAGGGCTAACAAATGAAAGCATAATTCCTAAACAATGTGCAGCTGCTAATATAAAACTTGAATTTTTTTTTGAAGAACTATTATATTCAGCAAGAACTAAATAACTACTTTTGATAAATAGAAAATATGAAACGTGCTCTATTTCCAGGATCTTTTGACCCAATAACAAATGGTCATGAGAATATTATATCGAGAGCTATCCCTCTTTTTGATGAAATTGTTATTGGAGTTGGAATAAATAGTGAAAAACAATATATGTTTTCAATAGAAGATAGAATAAAATTCATAGAAAAGAATTTTGAAAATCATTCTAAAATAAAAGTTACACCATACAAAGGTCTTACAATTGAATATTGTAAATCTATTAAAGCTCAATTTATATTACGTGGATTAAGAAGTCTTTCAGATTTTGAGTATGAGAAATCAATAGCTGATATAAATATTGAGCTTTCTGGAATTGATACTGTATTTTTATTTACCTCCCCTAAAACATCTTTCATAAGGAGTAGTCTTGTAAGAGAACTTATTAGAAATAATGGAAACTACAAATCCTTGATTCCTTCATCTGTTAATTTTTCATCAAAATAAAACTCATAAAGTGTCTTTATGTTTGCATACATGTTTTTCATGCATTTTGAAATTTCTAATTCATCTACCCATACTGCTTTTTCTATTTTCTCTTTCTTTTGAGGGGTTAATGATCCCTTATAATTAGAATACATAAAAAACCAGTAAGTTTTCTTTATAAAATAGAATTTATCTTTCCTAAAAATATGATAGGTTGTTGGAAGTTTTCTTTTAATAATTAACCCCTTAACATTTGTTTCTTCAATTACTTCACGAATAGCAGCATCCATAATTAATTCCTTCCTTCGCAAATGACCTTTAGGTAAATCCCATTTGTTCTTTCTATAAATCATTAAATATTTACCATCACTATTTTTAACCATGCCTCCAGCCGCCTCCACAATTTTAAATTTTTTTTCTAGATGTTTGCTTAATTTCTCAAAATCAGAATGATAATAATATACTTTGTTAGTTTTATTTGATTTTAAAGCTTTAATTATTATAGATTGACTTGAAAATTTTGAATGAATAACTGGAGAGATATCACTGTTTTTAACAATTGATGTAGTTAAAATAAGAGGCTTTTGATTGAAAAAAACTTTATACATTTGTGTATGATTTTTGATGAACAGATAGCATTTAAAACTGCAAATTATCTTTTACAAATTAATGCAATTAAATTAAATCCAGAAAATCCTTTTTTATGGGCAAGCGGATGGAGATCTCCAATTTACTGTGATAATCGTGTAACACTTTCATATCCTGAAATTAGAAATTATTTATGTGAAAAATTAGCAAATCAAATAATTAGCATATATGGAAATGATCATACAATTGTTGGCGTTGCTACTGGTGCAATTGGAATTGGCATGTTGGTAGCCAATAAGCTAGATTTACCTTTTGTCTATGTTAGGCCTGAATCAAAAACCCATGGACGAAAAAATAAAATAGAGGGATATTTGTCTGCAAAATCAAAAGTTGTAGTAATTGAAGATTTAATTTCAACTGGAAAAAGTAGTTTGCTTGCAGTTGAAGCGTTAAAAAAAGAAGGTGCTAACGTGCTTGGCATGCTAGCCTTATTTACATATGGTTTTAATGATGCTGAATTAAATTTTAAAAATGCAAGAATAAAATTAAACACTCTTACTAACTATGAGTACTTAATTAAAGAAGCTATTGCTTCTGGAAAATTAGACTCTTCAATGTTATCAAAACTAAACAAATGGAGAGAATACCCCAATAAATGGAAACCCTAATAAATCATTTTTATTTCCTTTGATTTAAAGTATTTAATTTTCCCATTTGAAAGTTTTAGTTTTAACAGACCATTTTTCATGACCCCTTCAATACTCGCTTTAATTTTTTGTTTTTGTATTTCAAATAAAGATTCTTTTTTTATTCCATAAATATGGTTTTGAAGATCTCTATTCAATTTGCTGGTTGATTTGGTTGAACAAAACATAAAAAAATGAATCAAATTCTCAGAAAGTTTCTCTATAAAATTATTAATTAATATTTTCTTATTTGTTTTGATAAAAACACTTGTAGCACTTGGTAATTCAGGAAAAGATTGTTCATGCAAATTAATTCCAAATCCAATAATTGACCTAATATGTGTTTTGTTTATTTGATTTTCTGCCAATATACCGCATATTTTTTTATCATCTGACAAAATGTCGTTTGGCCATTTTATACTTACATTAGGGACATCAAAAAAGTTTAACGTTGAAACAACAGCTAATGAGGATGCAGTATTTATTGAATATATCCACTTAGCATCAAGTTTATCAAAACTTTTATATATACTTAATGCTAGGTGATCATTAGGTTTAGATTGCCATTTTGAACCTAATTGACCTACTCCATTGGTTTGATTCATAGTCCAAATTCCATCACCAGAAACAATCTTATTATTAAAAAGCATTTTTTTTAATGCTTTGTTAGTTGAATCAATGGCATTAAGTTTGCGAAGGTTTAAATTAGTCATAAATTAATACCTAAAGTAAAAACTAATAAATTTGTATAAAATTAAAATATTTTAATGTTAAAAAATGTTTCAAATACAAAAACACTTATTTCTGAGATTATTAAAGCTATTGAAAAAGTGAAGGGTGTTAATATTAGTTTATTAGATTTTTGTTCATTGGAAAATACAATTTGCAACTATTTCATTATATGTGATGGAGGTTCAAACACTCATGTTAATGCAATTGTAAACTCTATTAAAAAATCTGTAAGCAAAAGTTTACAAGAAAAGCCATATCAAACTGAAGGTGCTGAAATTGGGAAATGGGTTTTAATGGACTATATTGATGTAGTTGTTCATGTTTTTCAAAAAAAAATCAGAGAACATTATAGTATAGAAAATCTATGGGGAGATGCTAAAACTACTCAAATTGCTTGAAATAATAATTCATTATGAAAAAAAACAAGAAAGAAAACAAACAAGAGCCTCCTAAATTAAATATCTATTGGATTTATGGTGCTATAATTACTATTCTGCTTGGAATGAGTTTTTTTGGAGGAGGGTCTAATTTTAAAAATTTAAGCAAAACAAATATTAGTGAATTTGAAAGATATTTAAATTCTGGTGATGTTAGTCAAGTAATAGTAATAAATAAAAATTTGGCTCAAATATCTATAAAAGAAGAATCTTTATCCAAGGCTGAGCATCAACGATTAAAATCAACTAACATATTTGGTCAACAAAACATCAAAGGTCCTCACTACCAATTTGAAGTTGGAAATTTAGAGCTTTTTCAGCGCAAGCTTGAAAAAGCAGAAGAGAAAGGGATTGAATTTAAATATGAATTTAGTACAGTGGAAAACCGTTGGCTTGATGTATTACTTGGTTTTTTACCTATTATTATAATAATTGGTATATGGATTTTTATTATGAGAAGAATGTCAGGAGGAGGTGTAGGTGGAGGTAGTCAGATTTTTAACATTGGTAAATCCAAGGCTAAACTCTTTGATCAAAATACTGATATTAAAATAACCTTTAAAGATGTAGCTGGTCTTGAGGGAGCAAAAGAAGAGGTTCAAGAAATAGTTGATTTTCTTAAAAACCCTGCAAAATATACAGCACTAGGCGGAAAAATACCCAAAGGTGCTCTTTTAGTAGGAATGCCCGGAACAGGAAAAACTTTGCTGGCTAAGGCTGTAGCTGGAGAAGCAAAAGTTCCTTTTTTTTCATTGTCTGGTTCTGATTTTGTAGAAATGTTTGTAGGTGTAGGTGCTTCTAGAGTAAGAGATTTGTTCAAACAAGCTAAAGATAAATCTCCTTCAATAATTTTTATTGATGAAATTGATGCAATTGGTCGTGCTAGAGGGAAAAGTAATTTTACAGGCTCTAATGATGAAAGAGAAAATACATTAAATCAATTATTAACTGAAATGGATGGTTTTGGCACCAACTCAAATGTAATAGTTTTAGCTGCAACTAATAGAGCAGATGTTTTGGATAAAGCTTTAATGAGAGCTGGTAGATTTGACCGCCAAATATATGTTGACCTTCCTGATCTTAATGAAAGACTTGAGATTTTCAAAGTTCATTTGAAACCTTTAAAAATTATAAAATCACTAGATTTTGAGTTTTTAGCAAAGCAAACTCCTGGTTTTTCAGGTGCCGATATTGCAAATGTATGTAATGAAGCAGCTCTTATAGCTGCAAGAAAAAACAAAAAAGCTGTTGGAAAACAAGATTTTCTTGATGCCGTTGACAGAATTGTAGGTGGGCTAGAAAAGAAAAATAAAATTATCACTAAAGAAGAGAAAAAAACTATTGCATATCATGAAGCAGGTCATGCTGCAGTTAGTTGGTTGCTAAAGTTTGCTGCGCCATTAGTTAAAGTAACAATTGTTCCAAGAGGTCAATCCTTAGGGGCAGCATGGTATTTACCAGAGGAAAGAATGATAGTTAGAACAGAACAAATGTTAGATGAAATGTGTGCTACACTTGGTGGTAGAGCTGCAGAAAAAGTAATGTTTAATAAAATTTCAACTGGTGCTTTGAGTGATTTAGAAAAAGTAACTCGACAAGCAAGAGCTATGGTCTCAGTTTATGGTCTTAATGATAGTATAGGCAATATTACATATTATGATTCTTCTGGGCAAACTGATTATAATTTTACAAAACCATATTCGGAGGAAACAGCACAAAAAATAGATAATGAAATTTCAAAAATCATTGAAAAACAATATAAAAGAGCATGTGATTTGCTTAAATCAAACAAGAAAAAATTGATAGCATTAGCAGAAAGACTTTTGGAAAAAGAAGTTATTTTTAAAGATGATTTAGAAAAAATTCTTGGTAAAAGACCTTTTGATATTGTTAAAAATGATAAAAAATAAATACATGTAGGTTGTGAACTTTTGGAAAAAGCTTTTCAACAAAAAGGAATCAAAAGATGAAAAAGTAAAATCTAGAAGTCCTTTTATGCCTCAAAAGGAACAATCAGTTGAAATTTTGTTTGCCAACAATTTCACAAAAAAAGGTGGACGATTTTTATTTTCAGAATCAGAGTCTGATTTAATAAAATTTTTTAAAAGTATTCTTCAAGAAAATAAATGGACTTTGCATGATGTTTTATGCTTAAATAAAGGAATATCAAACAAATTTAAATTAGAGTTTTCTAATAACAATTCAATTAATAAACAAAAAAAAGTTGTATTTATTAAATGTGAGTTTTTAATTGCGACGACTGGAAGTTTCTTGATATCAAGTAATCAAATTAAAAGTCTGAATTTAGTTCAACTTCCTAAAAATATTATTGTCCAAGCTAATACAGCTCAATTTGCAAGAGATGTAAGCGAAGCAATGAGTAAGCTTAAATTAAAATATAACAAAGAAAAACCCTCTAATATTACTACTTTAACTCCGAAAAGTTTAGATAATGACTCAAACTTGTTATATCAAGGAAGTGCATCAAAAAACATCTATCTTCTTCTTCAGGAATAATAAAAAATGAGAGAGCTTTATATTAGATCATTCACTGGCATATTATATTCACTAACAATAATTGCATGTTTAATAATTGGTCCTTTAGCATTTTCAATATTAATTTTTTCTCTATCATGTTTTGCTCTTTTTGAATTCCAAAGGTTAATAAATAAAATTAACCTTTTTCCATATCTAATCTTAGGTATATTGACTTTTGGACTATTAGCTAAAAAAATTCCATTATTTATATTTTCTATTATATTAATCCCCACTTTAATCTATCAAGTTTTACTAATAAATTGGGTGATAAAAACCCCTAATCTAAAATTTTCAATTCCATTATCCAGTTATGTATATTTTGTGTTTTGTTCTTTTTTTTTAATTGCTATCCCATTTGCAAAAGGGAATTTTGATTTAAAATTGATGCTAATTGTTTTTATACTAACTTGGTTAAATAATAGTTCTGCATATATAATTGGAAAAAATTTTGGAAAAAATAAATTGCTTCCAAAAGTTTCACCGAAAAAATCTTGGGAAGGATTTTGGGCTGGTTTAATTTCTTGTATAGTTCTATCTCCAGTCTTTTTCTATTTAATAAAACCGAACCTTTCTTTCGCTCTAATTTTTATATTCTCTATTATTATTCCGATTCTTGCAACATTAGGCGATCTAATTCAATCTAAGTTTAAACGCACTGCTGGGGTTAAAGACTCTGGCAGCCTATTGCCTGGTCATGGTGGTTTTTACGATCGAATGGATAGTATTATATTTGTAAGTCCATGGATTTATTTTCTATTAAGTCAATTATAGATGTTTCATAAAGAAGGGTTTTTAATTATTAGCTTAAGTTTTATTATACTTGTTGGAATAGGAGTTTCTGCAGAATATTTTATTTCAAATATATTAATTCAAAAAAGTTTTCAGATATTTTGCTTTTTTTTATTAATACTTATTTTACAATTTTTTAGAAATCCTAAACGCGATATTGTTCCAAATAATAGAAAAATTTACTCTCCAGTAGACGGAAAAATTGTTGAGATTAAATCTGTTTTTGAAAATGAATATTTTAAAGATAATAGGCGTTTAGTTTCTATTTTTATGTCACCTATTAATGTACATGTAACTAGATATCCATCAAGCGGTGTTATAAAATATAGCAGATACCATCCCGGAAAATATCTGGTAGCTTGGCATCCGAAATCTTCAGAAAAAAATGAAAGAACTACTGTTGTAATTAATACTCCAAAATTTGGTGAAATTCTATATAGACAGATTGCAGGAGCAGTAGCTAGAAGAATAGTGAACTATGCAAAAAAGGGAGAAAATGTAGTACAAGGAGAGGATGCTGGATTTATAAAGTTTGGATCCAGAGTTGATTTATTCCTGCCTCTTAATATTCCAATAAATGTTGAATTAAATGAATCTGTGGTAGGAGCTAAAACTATTATAGCTGGGGAATTATAAATTTTAGAAAAGAATATAATATTCAACAATTAAAAACAATCTTTATTAATTTAAGTTTGATATGCTTTTTTTGAGAGTTTTAATCTTTTCTTTAGCATCAGTTACTTTTCTCTTTTCCAATAGGATTATTTCATTTGGCGCATTATTTATAAATCTTTTATCTGATAATTTCTTCAAAGAAGAATTTAAAAATCCTTCTAAATAATTTAATTCTGAAATTAATTTATTTCTTTCTTCTTCAATATTTAACTTTTTTTCTATAGGTATAAAAAATTCTTGTTTGATTACCCTAAAACTAGATGAAGTTAAATTTGAAATACTATTAGTATAGGAATAGTTTTTCAATCCTGCCAATTTAATTATTACTGATGAAAAACCTATAGAGGTCTTTTTGTTATAAAATAAATCTAATTGCAATTTTTGGCCAATATTATATTCTTTTCTAAAATTTCTAACTCCTCCAACTATTTGTTTTACTATCTCAAAACTTTCCAAAACTTTTATATCAAAATTTTTCGCCTTTGGCCATGGGGTAATAATTAAAGCCTGAGAAGAATTTCTTTTTTCTTTTTTTTGCCATAATTCTTCAGAAATAAAAGGCATAAACGGATGAAGTAATTTCAAGTTTTCTTCAAAATAATAATTTACTTTATTAAAAGTTTTTAAATCAATAGGCGATTGAAAATCTGGTTTAACAACCTCTAATAGCCATGAACAAAAATCTTCCCAAATTAATTTATAAACTGTCATTAGTGCATCTGAAACTCTATATTTATCAAAATAATCATTTATAATTATTAAAGCTTGATTGAATTTATTTGAATACCATTCAAGTGCTTCTTTTGAAGCTTTTGGTTGAGAAATGGTTTTCTTAATTTTCCATCCAGAAATAAGACGATATGAATTCCAAATTTTATTTGCAAAATTTTTTCCTTGTTTACACAAGTCCTCATCAAATAATAAATCATTTCCAGCAACTGAACTTAGCATTAATCCAACCCTAACTGAATCTGCACCATAATTTTCTATAAGTTTAATTGCATCAGGAGAATTACCAAGTTGTTTTGACATTTTTTTTCCATCCTTATCACGAACTAATCCAGTTAAATAAACATTTGAAAAAGGAAATTTGCCTTGAAAATTATACCCTGCAATTATCATTCTTGCTACCCAAAAAAACAAAATATCTGGGCCAGTTACTAAATCCTGTGTGGGGTAATAATATTTCATTTCAGAATTATCAGGATGAATTATCCCATCAAATACAGTTATTGGCCATAACCAAGAAGAAAACCAAGTATCTAAAACATCTTCATCTTGTTTTAAATCTCCAATAGTTAATTTCTTGTTATTAGTTTTACTGATAGCTAATTCCAATGCTTTTTCTAAAGATTCCGCAATTACAAAATCATTGTTTTTTCCAAAATAATAAGCTGGTATTCTATGACCCCACCAAAGTTGTCTAGAGATATTCCAATCTGTTATATTTTCCATCCAATGTCTATATGTGTTATTAAATTTATTAGGAATTAATCTTACCTCCTCTGTTTTAAGAACAGCATTGATAGCTGGAATAGAAATATCCTTCATCTTAAGAAACCATTGTTCAGAAATTCTAGGTTCTATTATGGCTTTTGTTCTCTCAGAAGTTCCTACTTTATGAATATGCTTCTCTTTTTTTATTAGCACTTCCATTGATTTGAGCTCCTCAACTATTTTTTTTCTTACTATAAATCTATCTTGACCTTGATAATGGAGCCCTTCTGAATTTAAGGTTCCATCAGGATTAAAAATATCGATAAATTCTAACTTATGCTTTTCTCCTAAATTTTTATCATTTGGATCATGTGCAGGGGTAACTTTTAAACAGCCAGTTCCAAATTCAGGATCAACATATGAATCAAGAATTACAGGAATTGTTCTACCCACAATTGGAACTATAACACTCTTGCCGTGTAATCTTGTAAATCTTTTGTCTTTTGGATTAATACAAATTGCAGAATCCCCAAGAATTGTTTCAGGCCTAGTTGTAGCAATAATTATTGAATTATCTTCATTTTTAATTTTATATGATATGTAATAAAGGGTTCCTTCTGTTTCTTTATATATAACCTCTTCATCTGACAAAGTTGTTTGAGCATCTGGATCCCAATTCACCATTCTAAACCCTTTGTAAATAAGTCCTTTATTATATAAATTTATAAAAACCTTAATAACCGATTTGTACATGTCGGGATCTAAAGTAAATTTTGTACGATTCCAATCGCAAGAACATCCTAATCTTTTTAATTGATCTAAAATTATTCCTCCATATTGTTCTGTCCAATCCCAAGCATGATTTAAAAACTCCTCACGAGAGATGTCTTTTTTATCTATTCCATTGTTTTTTAATTTCTCAACGACTTTAGCTTCAGTTGCAATTGAGGCATGATCAGTTCCAGGAATCCAACATGCATTATATCCCATCATTCTTGCACGTCGGATAAGTATATCCTGTAAAGAATTATTTAGCATATGACCCATATGTAAAACTCCCGTGACATTTGGAGGTGGAATTACTATTGTGTAAGGTTTTTTATTATCAGGTTTGGAATTAAAATATCCATTATCAAGCCAATATTTATACCACCTTTTTTCAGCAGATTTTGAATCAAAATTTGGAAGAGTTTTCATACTTGATATGTTCCAACTATTGCTCTACAAAAGTAAAAAGCCTTTTTATATTTAAAAAACTTAATTGAGTTCATTAAAACAACTTATTAACTTATGTTTTAATAAGTATAATCAAATCTAAAATAATTATAAAAAGTATTATTAATAATATATAAATAAATACTTGTTTGATTATCTTACAATAATTATGGTGTTCAAAGAAAATTTTTCTATTAAAAGAATTAATACTTTTGGAGTAGATGCTAAAAGTAATCGATATATTAAAATATCCAAAACTTCTGATTTAATTAACGTTTTAAAATCAAATGACTTACCTATAAGAATTGTTGGTGGAGGAAGTAATGTTTTATGGACAAAAGACTTTAATGGTTTGACGATACACATTGCAAATAAAGGAATTTCTATAATAAAGGAAACGTCTAAAAAGGTAGTTGTAGAAGTTCAATCTGGAGAAAATTGGCATGATTTTGTTATTTGGTCTATAAATAATGGATATGGTGGCCTTGAAAATTTATCTTTAATTCCTGGTTATGTTGGTGCTGCTCCAATTCAAAACATAGGAGCATATGGTGTTGAACTTGCAGATGTTTTTATTAGTTGTTCTACAATCGAGATTAATACTCTTAAGCAAAAGCAATTTAATTACTCGGAATGCAACTTAGACTATAGAGATTCTATTTTTAAAAATGAAAATAAAGGAGAATATATAATTACCTCTATAATATTAGTTCTTACAAAAAATGGATTTCACAAATTAAATACTGATTATGATGAAATCAAAAGTATTATTGGTAAAGAAATGCCTACTCCAAAAAATATTTCCGATGCTGTTATCAAAATAAGATTATCAAAACTACCAAATCCAGAAAAAGTTGGGAATTGTGGTAGCTTTTTTAAAAACCCTATTATCTCCAAATCCTTTTTTAAGAAACTTAAATCAAGATATCATGAAATTCCCAATTATACTTCTAAAAATGATGTTAAAATTCCTGCTGCTTGGCTAATTGATAATTTAAATTTAAAGGGTTACAGAGTTGGAGATGCAGGTATAGATGAAAATCATGCCCTAGTTTTAGTAAATTATGGAAATGCATCCGGTAAAGAAATTCTTAAATTAGCTAATGAAATTATTACTAAGGTAAAATTTGTTTATGGAATTAAATTAATTCCTGAAGTAAATATTTGGTAGATTTTAATTTATCCTATTCTCTATTTTTTGAATCTATTAAAATAGTTACTGGACCATCATTAATTAATGATACTTTCATGTCAGCTCCAAAAATTCCAGATTCAACATGTTTTCCCGTCAAAATTTCTAATTCTTCTTTAAATTTATCGTATAATAGAATTGCATTTTCATTATTAGCAGCTCTAATATATGATGGACGATTTCCTTTTTTAGTAGAAGCCATCAAAGTAAATTGACTAACTAATAAAATTTCCCCCTCAACTTCTTTTAAAGATAGATTCATGACACCATCTATATCATTGAAAATTCTTAAATTAATTGTTTTATTGACAAGCCATTTTATGTCTTCAATATTATCAGTTTCTTCAATTCCAACTAAAATAAGCATTCCATTCAAAATTTTACCAACAACTTTTTTTTCCACTTTGATTTCAGCTCTAATAACTCTTTGAATTAATACTCTCATGCATTTCTATTTTTTTCATTATCTAACAAAAGTTCAAGATAGTTTTGATATCTCGAAGAAGAAATTTTTTTAGATTCTACAGCTTTTTTTACATTACAATCAGGTTCATTTAAATGAATGCAATTTTTAAACTTACAATCATTGGCAATTAATTTAAACTCTGGAAAATATTTTTTTATTTCCTCTCTTTCTATATAAATAATACCAAAACCTTTAATTCCAGGAGTATCGATTAGCTTTCCCCCATTTTCTAAATCAAACATCTCAGCAAAAGTGGTCGTGTGTACCCCTTGCTTATTTTGAATTGAAATTTCAGATGTTTTTAGATTGAGTTTTGGAGATAACGCATTAATTAATGTTGATTTTCCAACACCTGAATTTCCAAAAAACATGCATGTATTATCTCTAATAAGCTCATTTATCTTTTCAATATTTATTTTCTTCAAAGCAGATATTTTTATACAGCTGTATCCTGCTTTATTATATATATTTATCAAATTATTGATATAAATTTTAGCATATTGGTCATATGTGTCAATTTTGTTAAAAACTAATGTAACTTTAATTTTATATGCCTCAGCAGTAACTAATATTCTATCTATAAACTTTGAATAGGTTTTAGGATTATTATATGTGATTAATAAAAATAAATGGTCAATATTAGCAGCAATTATATGGGTTTCCTTTGATAGATTAACTGAACGTCTAACAATATAATTCTCACGAGAAAGAATTTTTGTAATTGTTCCGTAATTTTTCCCTAAAGATATATCTTCCTTCACCTCTACTCTATCGCCAACCACAACAGGATTTGTGGAATTAATTAATTTAAGTCGAAACTTTCCTTGAATACGACAATTTAAAATTTTTTTATCAGTAACAACTTTGTACCAACTTCCTGTAGATCTATATACAGTACCTATATCCACTTTTTTTTACAAAGTAACAATATTTTTTTTCGTGAGCATAGACTATTGAAACCTTAGCTAATTCTTATATTTGTTTGCTAAGGAATAATAAATGTCAAAAGCACTATTAATGATTCTTGACGGATGGGGAATAACAAAGGACCCAACTATTTCTGCGATAGATATTGCTAAAACTCCCTTTATTGATAACCTATGTAAAAATTATTCTCACTCAAAATTAATTACTGATGGATTAAATGTTGGCCTTCCAGAAGGTCAAATGGGCAACAGTGAAGTGGGTCATATGAATATAGGTGCTGGGCGAATTATAAATCAAGATTTAGCAAAAATAAATTTATCTATAAAGAACAAGTCTTTAGAAAGAAAAGAAATTCTTACCAAAACTTTTAAATATGCTAAAGAACAAAATAAAAAGATTCATTTCATTGGTTTATTTTCAAATGGTGGTGTTCATTCGCATATTCAGCATTTAATGGAAATATTAGAAATTGCATGGAAAAATAATTTAACCAAAGTCTATATTCATTTATTCTCTGATGGTCGAGATTGTGATCCAAAATCATTAATAAAGTTTATTAAGTCCATTATTCCTTTACTTAAAAAAAGTGGTTTTGAAATAGCATCATTAATTGGTAGATATTATGCTATGGATAGAGATAATAGATATGATAGAACTAAAAAAGCATACGATCTTTTAGTTAATGGAGTTGGTGAAAAATCAGAAAACTTAATCAATACAATTAATTCTAAATATAAAGAAGGAATAACCGACGAATTTCTACCTCCAATTATCTGTTATAAGAATAATTCTCCAATTACTAAAATAAAAGAAAAAGACGTTGTGTTTTTTTTTAATTTTAGAAATGATCGAGCTAAACAATTAACTAGAGTTTTAACTCAAAAACCATTTCCTAAATATGGAATGAAACCTTTAGATCTTTGTTTTTTAACACTAACTAATTATGATTCATTATTTAAAAAAATAAAAGTAATTTTTGATAAAAAAAATTTAAAAGACACTTTGGGGGAAGTAATATCAAAAGCCGGAAAAACTCAATTAAGAATTGCAGAAACTGAGAAATATCCTCATGTAACTTACTTTTTTAATGGAGGTAGAGAGCTGCCATTTAAAGGAGAAAATCGAATTTTATGTCCTTCTCCTAAAGTTTCAACTTACGACTTAAAACCAGAAATGTCAGCTTTTGATATTAAAAATGCTATTATTCCCAAAATCAAAATAGAGAGTCCTGATTTTATTTGTTTGAATTTTGCCAATCCTGATATGGTGGGACATACCGGTAATTTAAAAGCAGCGATAAAAGCTTGTGAAGTAGTTGATAAATGTGTAGAAGAAGTAATTTCAACCGCATTAAAATATGGATATATTAGCATTATTATTGCAGATCATGGTAATTGTGAAAAGATGGTAAATCCTGATGGAAGCCCTAATACTTCTCATACAACAAATCCAGTGCCTATAATTTTTGTTGATCCAAAAAAAAGAAAAATAAGAAACGGTATATTGGGAAATATAGCCCCAACAATTCTCAAAATTCTTAATATTAATAAGCCTAAATCAATGACAGAAAATTCACTACTTTAATTTTTTACCATGAAACACTCAGTCCTGTTTTTAATTTTATTGGTGATTGGATGCAACACTAAATTAGATCCATTTCCTGTTAAACATCATCAAACAATAGATGGAAGACCTTATATTGTTGGAAAAATAAATCGTGAAAACTTACTACAATATGAACATAGCTCTTGGTTCTTAAGTGAATATGAAAAGTTTAAAGTTCCTAAGGATTGGGTAAAGAAAAACTCTTCGCTATTAAACAAAATGACTCTTAAGCTCTTTTTAGGTACTTGGTGTGAAGATTCAGAGAGAGAAGTCCCCGGAATGTTAAAACTTATTGACTACTCGGGTTTTAATTATGATAAACTTCAAATGTTTGCTGTTTCAGAAGACAAACACACTCCAGAGAATTATGAAAAAGGATTAAATATTACAAATGTCCCAACATTAATTTTTTATTTAAATGGTAAGGAAATTAACCGCTTTGTAGAATTTCCTATTGTTTCTTTAACAAAAGATTTGGAAGATATCATTCAAGGTAAATCTTATCAAAACCCATATTTCCAAATCGATATCAATGAGTAAAGTCAATTTAAAATCCATAGAAGAAATTGAATTAATGGCTGAAAGTGCTCTATTAGTATCCAAAACACTTGGAATGCTTGCAGCTGAAATTAAGCCTGGGATAAACACATTATATCTAGACAATCTTGCTGAGGCTTTTATCAGAGATCATAATGCAAAACCAGGTTTTTTAGGCCTTTATGATTTTCCTAATACACTTTGTGTATCACCTAATGAACAAGTAGTTCATGGAATACCAAATGAAACTTTGCTTAAAGAAGGAGATATCATTTCTATAGATTGTGGGGTGTTTAAAAATGGTTTTTATGGTGATCATGCTTATACTTTTTTTGTAGGTGAAATAAATTATAAAACAAAAAAACTTCTTGACATTACAAAACAATCTTTATATAATGGGATTAATAAGTTTAGAAAAGGTAATCGTATTGGAGATATAGGATATGAAATACAAAGTTATTGTGAATCTAATGGGTATGGTGTGGTTCGTGAATTAGTTGGTCATGGTATTGGAATAAGTATGCATGAGGCCCCAGAAGTACCAAATTATGGGAAAAGAGGAAAAGGGAAAAAAATTGAAAATGGGATGGTTTTAGCTATTGAACCAATGATAAATATGGGGTCACATAAAATAAAACAATTAGAAGATGGATGGACTATAATTACAGAAGATGGTCTTCCTAGTGCTCATTTTGAACATAATGTAGCTTTAATTGATGGGAAACCTAAATTACTTTCTACTTTTAAATATATTGAAGAAGCTTTGGGGATTAAATCTAATCAAGAGCTACCTTTTAAGCTTTAACCAATCTTTTATGAGAACGCTTTTGAAGATTTTTCCACGAACTATTTTAATTAGAATAAGTTTTTTAATTAGGCCATTACTTGTATTATTATATAAGGGATCAAAGTTTACAGATCCTATTGATGGTAGAGGCTATCGAAAATTTTTCTCTTATGGGCATCAAACTTTGCGGCCAAATGCATTAAGTCCAGGAACTCTATCTCTTGAAAGACATAGATTATTATGGTTATATCTTCAAAGTATTATTGATATAGAAAATCAAGAATTAGATGTCCTACATATAGCTCCAGAGCAAATTTTCTACAAAAAGTTTAGAAAATATTCCCACTGGAATTATACAACATTAGATATACAATCACCCATAGCTGATATAAAGGCAGATTTGTGTAATCTGCCTTTAAAGGATAATTGCTATAATCTTATTTTATGTAATCATGTTTTAGAACATATCGATGATGATAAAAAAGCTATGATGGAAATTTATCGAGTTCTTAAACCTGGGGGTATAGCTATACTTCAAGTTCCTATAGATTATAATAGAAATAAAACTTTTGAGGATTTTTCAATTACGAGCCCAAAAAAGCGAACTGAGTTTTTTGGTCAATATGATCATGTTAGAATATACGGAATAGATTTTTTTAAAAGACTGAGTGAAATCGGGTTTAAAATTAAAAAAATTGATTTTACATCAAATTTATCAGATAAGGAAATTAAAAGATTTGGTTTGATTAAAGGTGAGTTAATTCCAGTTGGAGAAAAATAATTTTATCTTATGAAATCATCTTTAATTATAGTTTTTGGCAAAAATATAGTAAAAGGCAAAGTCAAAACAAGACTTGCAAAAACAATAGGTGACTCAAAAGCATTACAAGTATATAAAATTCTTTTGATGAATACAGCAAAAACATTAAAAAGCTCAAAACATGACATTGCAATGTTTTATAGTGATTTTAAACCAACAAATAAAACTTGGTCTTTTGCAAAATACCAAAGGTTACAAAAAGGAGATCTTTTAGGAGAAAGATTAGAGAATGCATTTAAATGGGGCTTTAAAAAAGGTTACAAAAAAATTTGTGTAATTGGAACTGATTTGTGGAATATTGACTTAAAATTAATTAATGATGCTTTTAAAGCTCTAAAAAATTGCAATGTTGTTTTTGGTCCTTCATCTGATGGCGGCTATTATCTTTTGGGTTTAAAGAAAATGATTTTGCCTCTTTTTAAAATAAAATCTTGGGGAACAAAAAAAGTCTTAGAAGATAGTGTTAAAAAGATAAGCGACAATTCCATTTTTTATCTTGCAATGATGAATGATATTGATAATGAAAAAGACTTAAAAAATCATCCAGATTTAATTTCTTTGATTTAAATAATGTATGATAAATATGGAATGGACCAAAATAATTAATCAGACAATCAAATACCTAAATAAAAAAGGAATAAAAAGTGCTTCTTTAGGAATTATACTTGGAACTGGACTTGGAAAGCTAATAAAGCATATAGAAATAGAAAAAAAAATTCCTTACTCTGAAATACCAAATTTTCCAATATCAACAGTAGAGTTTCATGCTGGCAACTTAATCACTGGAAAATTATTTGGACATGATATAGTTGCATTTCATGGTAGATTTCATTTATATGAAGGCTATAATTATTTTGAAATAACTTTTCCAATTAGAATTATGAAAGTACTTGGAGTATCAAATGCAATAATTAGTAATGCCGCTGGTGCTATTAACCCAAGTTTTATTAAAGGTAATTTAATGCTTGTAAATGATCATATAAATTTACAAGGCAGTTCACCTCTAGCATTAAAAAATATTGAGGAATTGGGAGAGAGATTTGTTGATATGAGCAATCCTTATGATAAAAAACTGATAAAAAAAATAAATGAAATTGCTAGAGAGGAAAAGATAAAAATACATAATGGAACATATGCTGCCGTAGTAGGGCCCCAACTAGAAACTGCAGCTGAATATAGATATCTTTGGACAATTGGAGCAGACGCTGTAGGTATGTCTACTGTTCCTGAAGTGATAGTTTGCAATCAATTAAAAATTAAAACTATTGTTTTCTCGGTCTTGACTGATGAATGCGATTATAAAAATTTAAAGCCTATTAACATCCCTGAAATAATTGAACTAGCAGAAATAGGAGAATTAAAACTAATTCAAATAATAAAAAAGTATTTAACTGAGAACAATAAACTATAAATAAAACATGAATTTATTTTATTATACTTTAATTCTATTTATCAGCTTTAATTGTTTTGGGCAAAAAAGCATGCATGACAGATGGAGTTATGAACTTCAAAAGCATGTAGATGAAAATGGAAAGGTTAATTATGAAAAATGGGGAAAAGATTTAGAAGGGTTAAATGCATATATAGAGATTCTCCAAAAATTTAATCCAAAAAAATATTGGTCAAAAAATGAAGTTTTAGCCTATTGGATTAATATATATAATGCTTTAACTATAAAACTAATTGTAGAAAATTATCCAATAAATAGTATAAAAGAAATTCCAAATTCATGGACAAAAAATCTTATTTTGATTAATTCAAAAAGTTTTTCATTAGATCAAATTGAACATGAAATATTAAGAAAAATGAATGAACCTAAAATTCATTTTGCAATTAATTGCGCCTCCATTTCATGCCCAAAACTATTAAATTCTGCATATTTACCAAACAAGCTTACCGAACAGCTAAATATTGCTGTTAAATTGTTTTTAGCTGATACTACAAAAAATATAATTAAAGAAGAAAATCTTCTGCTTTCAAAAATATTTTTTTGGTTTAAAAAAGATTTTGGCTCAAGAAAAGACTTATTGAATTTTATATCTACCTACTCTGAAATAGAAATAAAGAATCCAAAAATAAAATATATGAATTATGATTGGGAACTAAATAAATCAAACTAGTTATTTAATATTATAAATTTGCAAATAAGTATAAATTCATGTGGAAAGTCTATCATTTAATTAAAGTTTCATTATCTGCTGCTGTTGCAGGAATAATATGTTGTATTGGCCCTGTTATTTTATTTCAGTTTGGCTTAATTACTGGGGTTTATGCTATTTCATTTGCTGACTTTTTTTATGCTGAAGATGGATCTATTGGAGTCGGTTCAATAATTTTAAGAATCATTGCTTTATTAATAATCATATTGGGTATAGTTAGTTTCAATAAAAAAGAGAGTTGTAGTTTAAATACCGAAAAAGAAAAAAAAACAAATAAAATCCTTTTCGTAATAATTGTAATTTTAATTTCATTTTGCTTATTTCATAGTTTAGATGAATTTTCCAGCTTTTACTTTGACAAGTATATTGTTCCACAACAACAAATTGAACTAAATTTAAACTAGGCAAAATTTTGTTTAATCAATTATGGCTATATCTGTAATTATTCCTGCATTAAATGAAGAAAAATCAATAAAAAATGTTATAAATGATATACCTAAAATTTATAGAGAAATTATTGTTGTTGACAATGGCTCATCTGATAAAACTTCAGAAATAGCATTAGAAAACGGCGCAACTGTGATTCTTGAAGAAAAAAGGGGGTATGGTTACGCATGTTTGAAGGGGATTGATTTTCTTAAGAGAAATCCACCTGATATAGTTGTTTTCTTAGATGGTGATTATTCTGATTATCCAGAAGAAATGGTAAAATTAATTACACCAATAAATGATAATAAAGTCGATTTTGTTTTAGGTACTAGATTATATAATTTAAGAGAAAAAGGCTCCATGACTACTCAACAAATATTTGGAAATCTTGTTGCCTGTTTTCTTATGAATTTTCTTTATAACAGCAAATTTACCGATTTAGGTCCTTTTAGAGCCATTAGATGGAATACTCTAATTTCTCTTAATATGGTTGATAAAACTTATGGTTGGACTGTTGAAATGCAATTAAAAATTTTAAAAAAGAAAATCCCTTATTCTGAAATAAATGTTAGATATAAAAAAAGAATTGGAGATTCAAAAATATCTGGAACTCTAAAAGGAACTATCTTAGCTGGTGTTAAAATAATAGGTTGGATTTTAAAATATTATCTTAAAAAATGAATGATGTCCTTCATCAAATATTACTAATTTTTATCTCAATAATAATTTTTCTTTATACATTTTCTCTCATAATTATTTTTATTTATTCACTAGCTCAAGGGAATTTACTTTTGATTTATTTAAATGCAAAAAGTAAAGCAAATAAATTAAACTGGAATACATCTAATAAAAATTTACCTATGGTAACAATTCAACTACCGATTTATAATGAATTATATGTTATTGAAAGACTAATTAATTCTGTAAAGAGAATTAATTATCCTAAGGAAAAATTACAAATCCAAGTACTAGATGACTCAAATGATCAATCAATTACACTTACTTCTAAACTAGTAAAAAAAGTAAAAAATGAAGGCTTAGATATTATACATATAAAGAGAAAAAACAGAAAAGGATTTAAAGCTGGAGCACTTAAAGAAGGTCTTAAATCTGCAAAAGGAGAGTTTATTGCAATTTTTGATGCAGATTTTATACCTGACGCTAATTTTCTTGAAAACACAATACCATATTTTAAAAATAAAAAAGTTGGTCTAGTGCAAACCAAATGGGGACACATTAATAATAATTATTCAATTTTAACTAAAATTCAAGCATTTGCGTTGGATGCTCATTTTTCTTTAGAACAAGTTGGAAGAAATGCAAAAGGGCATTTCATTAATTTTAATGGAACTGCAGGAGTTTGGAGAAAATCTGCAATAATTGATGCTGGAAACTGGCAAGCAGATACTTTAGCAGAAGACCTTGATTTGAGTTATCGTGCACAGCTAAAAAACTGGAAATTTGTTTATCTAGAAAATGTTACTACTCCAGCTGAACTACCAATAACAATAAATGCAATTAGATCTCAGCAATTTAGATGGAATAAGGGTGGGGCAGAAAACTTTCAAAAAATTATTTCAAAAATTTTAAAATCAAATAATATTTCTTTTAAAACAAAAGTACATGGGATTCTTCATTTGTTCAATTCTAGTGTTTTTTTAAACATTTTTTTAGTTGGTATTTTAAGTGTGCCAATGTTATATATAAAATCAATCTGGCCAGATTTAGCTTGGTATTATAACTTCATATCTCTTTTCATAATAAGCACAATTATTTATTTTATTTCCTATTGGTTTGTTCACAAAAATTTGTATGGAACAGGAATAAAAAGTTTTATTAATTATATTCAACGCTTTGTTATTTTCTATTGTTTAACAATTGGGTTTTCACTCCACAATTCTATTGCGGTTTTAGAAGGACATTTAAGAAAAAAAAGTGATTTTATTCGAACTCCAAAATTTAATTTAAAAGATTCAGGGAAATCATTCAAAAACAACAAATATGTTTCTGGGAAAATATCATATAATGTGATTTATGAAGGGTTAATTACCTTCTATTTTTTGTTTGGATTATTTAGTCCCTTTATAATTGGAAACAAAGGAGATTTTGGATTATTTCCATTTCACTTAATGCTTTTTATAGGTTTCGCTTTTTTAACAATCAAATCGCTTAAAATATACTAATTGATGGCTAAATCTTTAATAAAAGAAAATTACATATACATATTTGGTTTTTTTTCTATCCTATGTTACTACTTAATTGGTTATCAGATAAATAGATTAGAAACTAGCCTTCTATTCACTATATATACTTTATTGTTTTTGTCTTTTGTAGTGTTTATGAATAAAAAGATTTCTATAAATAGTATTTTGATTTTAGGAATTTCTTTTCGTTTGATTTTAATTGGATCAATTCCTGATTTATCACAAGATTATTTTAGATTTATATGGGATGGTAATTTATCAAGATTAGGTTTAAATCCCTACATGTATACTCCAATTTATTTATCTAAATATGACCAATTATTTCCTTTAGCCAATAATCTGATTTTAGGCATGGGAGAATTATCAGCTAACAACTATTCAAATTACCCACCTTTTAGTCAGTTGGTTTATTTAATTTCCTCACAATTAGGAAAAAATAATTTATGGGTTTCAATTTTAACAATAAGACTGATTATTATTGCTTTTGAATTTGCCACATTTATTTTGATGTGTAAGTTGGCAAATTCATTAAATACCAATGCAAAAAAAGTAGGATGGTATTTTTTGAATCCACTTATAATTATTGAACTAACTGGCAATCTTCACGGTGAAGGTTTAATGATATTTTTTTTTATTTTGGGGTTAGCATATTTCAATAATAATAAAATAATATTATCTGCTATAGCTATATCTTTTTCAGCAGCAACAAAATTAATTACTCTTATAATAGCTCCCGTTTTATTTAAAAAACTATCTTTTAATAAAAGTATACTTTTCTTCTCATTAATTACTCTTATATTTTTATCAACTTGGATTCCATATATTAAAGATGAATTTTATTTTAATTATTTAACTACAATCAATTTGTGGTTTAATAGATTTGAGTTTAATGGGAGTATTTATTACCTAATAAGAGAAGTTGGTTATTATTGTAAAGGATACAATATAATTCGTGAATATGGAAAAATTATTCCTCTATTAATATTTTGCTTAATTTTTTATTTTGCTTTTTTAACAAAAAATAAAGATTTAAAATCAATAATTGCAAATCAGCTGATACTATTAAGTTTGTATTTCTTTATATCAACAACTGTTCATCCATGGTATATTATAACTTTAGTTGCCTTATCAGTTTTCACAACATATTATTATCCTATAGTATGGAGTGGGCTAATTTTTATTTCATATTCTGCTTATTCTATTGAGAGTTTTAACGAAAAACCTATTTATTTATGGATAGAATATGTTTTAGTATATTCTGCTTTTTTTTACGAAATATATAGAAGAAAAAATTACACTTTTAAACCTTCTTTAAAAACTTAAATTTTTTATATCTAAATTATCTATCTTACTCATTTAAATCTTTTCTATAACTGACAAACTAGTTGAAGTTTATAATCTGAAAGTTCTTTTTTTGCTTGACTCCAATTTTTGGTGAAGCCTAAAATATAACCCCCTCCCCCAGATCCACACAATTTAAAATAAAAAATATTTGTATGAATTCCATGTTTCCATATAGTTTTATAATTATCTGGTATCATTGGTTCAAAATTATTAAAAACCAATAAGGAAAGCTCTTTCAGGTTGATAAATAAAGCTTTAATATTTCCTTTAAGAAAATGTTCGACACATGAATCAGTTTTTGAAATAAATTGATTTTCAAACATTTGACTAAATGATTTTTTTTTCATTTTTTCAAAAAAAAGTTTTACCATAAATTTAGTATTGGTCATGATTCCAGTATCTAACAAAAAAACAGCTCCTTTAGCATTTTTGTTTTTAGATGGAATTCCAGTTGATTCAACATAATTATTAGAATTAATAAATATAGGTAAACTTAAATAACTATTTAAAGGATCTAATCCAGATGATTTTCCATGAAAAAATGATTCCATATGAGAAAAGATTTTCTTTAAACATTGAAGTTTTTTCTCACTTAAATTCTTAAGAACCTCAATCTTATTAAATGCGTAACAATCATAAATAGATGCTACTAGTGCCCCACTACTACCAATACCGTATCCCTGAGGAATACTGCTATCAAAATACATGTTTTTTGAAAGGTCTAAGGCAATACGTTTATGATCAAATTCAACAATTCTTTTATCAATATCTTTTAAAAAATTAGCAAATTCTCTCAACCTTCTATTAGATTTTTTCTGATAAGCATTCAATACATCATTTGAAGTATTTAGACAACCATTATAAGAATTATATGGTATGGAAAGACCTTTAGAGTTTTTAATTATCCCATATTCACCAAATAATAAAATTTTTGCATAAAATAATGGCCCTTTCATCTTGCTATAAAATTAAATTTTTTTAGCCCCTTCCCCTACATAGTCATCAATAAATTCTCCAGAATTACAAAATTTCAACAACTTTTCCTTAATGAATATCATTGCCTTTTCTTTATAACTTTTAGGATAAAGTAAATGAATGTTTGCTCCTGCATCAAGAGTATAACATATTGGTATAGAAGTAACTTTTCTATATCTTAAAATCTCATCAATTGCTGAAATTGTGTTCGGTTTCATTAGAATGTATTGTGGGGATGAAGTTAACATCATAGCGTGTAATGATAAAGCTTCTAGTTCTACAATTCTAATAAATTCTGATAAGTCTCCATTTGATAGAATCTTTTTAAAAGTATTAATGTTTTTATTTGCTTGAATATATCTACATTTTGCATAAGGATGTTCTTTCATAAGTTGATGCCCATAAGAACTACTTATTTTTTTTTGATTAATATCTATTAATAATATTGTGTTCTGATATGTTTTGAATACATCAGCAATTTTTGAATTTATAAGAGTTCCATATAAAGAACTAGATCCATCAAAAGATGAAGAGCTCCCCCATGTAACTATTGGTCCTTGAATACTTCTCGTTGCACTTCCTGAGCCTAATCTAGATAAAAAAGCTGCCTTTTTTAAAAAATATGAATCACTAATTTGATTATTTAATTTTCTTTCAATTTCCATAAAACATAATGCTAAAGAAGACATTGATGATGCTGATGAAGCTACACCAGTACTATGAGGAAAGGAATTATAGGAATCTATTTCAAAAAAATGGAATTTAACTACATGAATATAAGATTCAACAATCTTAATAAATCTATCAATTTTTTGGTGAAAAGAAGGCATTGATTTACCATTAAACTTAAATAAAAAATTCCCTTTCTCCTTTTCTTCTTTTGGTCTATACTTTATAGTTGTTTTTGTTTTACATCTAGAAAGGGTAAAACTTAAAGAGGGATTTTTAGGAAGTTGTTCATTATATTTTCCCCAATATTTTACTAAAGCAATATTACTAGGGGATTCCCATGTAATTTTTCCAGTGATTAGTTCAATTTTTTTAAAAACAAAATCTTTTTCAGTCATAATTTAAAAATCATACATTACTAAATTAGTTCCTTAAATATTAGTAAATATGAATTTATTTAATTCTTTCTGGATAATCAGTAATAATTCCTTCTACTCCTAGTCTAATCATTTTATTAATATCCTTTATTTCATTTACAGTCCAAGGGTATAGCTGAATGTTTTCTGATTTAATTTTTTTAACATTTTCTTGATCTAAGAATATATAATTAGGATTAATTGCAAATGCATTTAATTCCTTTGCAATAGTAATTGCATCTAAAGGGTCATCTTCAGTTAATATAGCAATTCTCACTTCTTTGTTTAATTGATAAAAAGCCCTTAATTCTGACCAATTAAAACTTGAAATAAAAATTTCACTATTAGTCCAATTAGTTGTTTCAAAATATTTCTTTAAAAGTTGGTGCGTTAAAAAAGCTGTTTGAGAACCTTTTAGTTCAATATTTAATTGAATTTTCCCATTAATTAAATCTAAAACTTCAGTAAGTGTTGGAATAGTTTCTTTTCCAAGAACAGTCAGTTTTTTAATACTATCTAAAGAAATTTGTTCTATATATCCTTTTCCATTAGTTAATTTATTAACAGACCTATCATGAAAAACCACTAATTCTCCAGATGCACACCTAAAAACATCTATTTCAATACCATCAACTCCCAATTCCATTGCTTTTTCAATTGATTTTAGGGTGTTTTCTGCAACATGGCCACGGGCTCCGCGATGTCCAAAAACTAATGGTTTTGTTTTTTCACTACAAGCTAAAGACATAATAGATAAAAATAAAGGAATAATTTTTCTTTTCATTTGAGCAAATATATCATTTGATTAAGATCCAAAACTCCCAAGGCTTCATGTCATATTGATAACTTGAAGATAATTGTTTTTCTTTCAAATCTTGATATCTTTTTAATTTAGCATCAAAATCCATTGAAAATTGACTATAATCGTTATTCATATTTGCAATAAATATCAAAGTATCTTTTCCTTTAGTTCTTTGAAATGCAATAATTCTTTTATCTTTTGTTGTTTTAATTCTTTTATATTCTCCACCTTCAATTCCTATTTCAAGGGCTTGATTATTATTTTTTAAATGACCTAGCTTTTTTAATAATTTAAATGCAGGTCCTTTTATTTTAGAAAAACTATCCTTTTCAAAGAATAATAATCTTTTATTTAAATCATATTCCTGTCCTGAATATATTAATGGCATACTCGGCGAAGTATATTGTAGGGCTATTACAGCTTCAGCAGCTTTACCAAAACTTTCTTGAACTGTACCATTCCATGAGTTTTCATCATGATTACTAATAAAACTAATCAATATGTTTTCTTTCCCATAATTTTCAAATAAACTATTTTGATATTTATCCCAATCTTCAATATTTTTTTCCCCTTTAACTATTTCCTTTAATAAATGATGTCCTGGCCAATCATAAGATGCATCAAATTTATTTATTAAATCGATTCCTCCTGGATGATAAATATCAGTTTCAGCAAGTAAAAAAACAGGTTTAATCTTTTTTATTGCAGAAAATGTTTTATCATAAAAGTCTTTTGGAATTGCATATGCCTGATCTATCCTAAACCCATCAATATTAGATTCTTTTACCCAATAAATCATTGCTTCACGCATTGCATTTCTCATTTCTAAATTATCATAATTTAAATCGGCTACATCAGTCCAGCCAAAAGAATTACCAGTCTTTGGATTTATTGGATCTATTATATCACCATTTTTATTTTTTATATAATAATCATCATTATTTGTTATCCATTCATGGTCCCATCCCGTATGACCTGGAACCCAATCTATAATTACATATATTCCTAATTCATGTGCTTTTTTAACTAATTTTTTGAAATCTTCTAAAGTTCCAAATTCAGGATTAATTTTTTTATAACTAGAAACTGCATAATAACTTCCTAAAGGCCCCTTACTTTTTGTTTTTGATATAGGGTTAATTGGCATAAACCATATTATTTTAACACCCATTTCCTTTATAATATTTAAGTCTTTGGCAAATGCATTAAATGTTCCTTCATTCGAATACTGTCGAATATTAGCCTCATAAATTACTGCAGAAGCTAAAGCTTCTTTGGAAATAGGTTTAAATATGATTGGTTTCCTGGGTTTAGGTTTTGGAGAAGTACAAAAAATAAAAAAGATTAATATTGTTATGTGTTTTATTTTTTTCATGTATTAATAATTTATTCTTCTTGGGCTAATTCAATTTCTAAACCATCCATATCCTTAGAAAGAATAAGCTGGCAAACTAATCGACTATTTGGTTTAACATTTAAAGCTTCTGAAAGCATTGCTGTTTCATTTTCACTTTTCTCAATTAAAATATGATTAGATAAAATATAACACTGACAAGAAGCACACAATGCAATTCCTCCACATCTCCCATCAATCTGAATATTATTTAATTTAATCGCTTCCATTAAATTTAGATTCATGTCTATAGGTAAAGTTAATAAGCGAATTTTTCCTTCTCTATCTTTAACTTTAATGGAAATTTCTTTTGACAAATTATAAAATCTAATTATTCAATTTCTAAACTAACAACTTTTTCTATTTCAGGGGCATATTTTTTAATTGTCATTTCTACACCTTGTTTTAAAGTCATTTGATTAACAGTACATGTAACACAAGCACCATGAAGTCTAACATTTGCAATTTTATTTTTATCTATTGATACTAGGGAAATATCTCCTCCATCAGAAGCTAAAAATGGACGAATTTCTTCTAGAGCTAATAATACTTTTTCTTTTGTTTCAGATGTATTCATAATTATTTACTTTACTTCGCTACAACCTGTCATTGTTGTAATTTCAACAGCTTTTGTTGGAGGTAAGTTTTTATTTCTTTTTAAAACCTGATGTGTCATTTCTTGAGCAACTTTAATGAAAGAGTCCCTTATCACTCCCTTTTCTTGAAGACCTGCGGGTCTTCCAAAGTCTGAGGCTTCACGTATACTTTGAACAAGAGGCAATGATCCTAAAAATGGAATCTTTTTAGATTCTGATAATATTTTCCCTCCATCTTTTCCAAAGATATAATATTTAGAATTGGGAAGTTCTTCTGGTATAAAATATGCCATGTTTTCAACAATTCCTAAAACAGGAACATTTATAGATTCCTGCTGAAACATAGAAATTCCTTTTCTCGCATCAGCTAAAGCAATTTGTTGAGGTGTGCTGACAATTACGGCGCCAGTTAGTGGAATTGATTGAACTATACTTAAATGAATGTCTCCTGTGCCAGGGGGTAAATCAACTAAAAGAAAGTCCAGCTCTCCCCAAGCTGAATCAAAAATTAATTGTTTTAGTGCCTTAGTAGCCATTGGTCCCCTCCAAATAACTGCTTGATCAGGACCTGTAAAAAAACCTATAGATAAAATTTTAACTCCATAATTTTCTAGTGGTTTCATTTTAGATTTGCCATTTACTTCTTGAGCTAAGGGCTTTTCTCCTTCCAGATCAAACATTAAAGGCATCGAAGGTCCATATATATCAGCATCAAGTATTCCAACTTTTAATCCCATTTGAGATAAAGTAACAGCTAAATTTGCAGTTACAGTAGATTTTCCAACTCCTCCCTTACCAGATGCAATAGCAATAATTGAATGGATTCCAGGTATTGGATTTGCTTTAATAGAGTTTTCAATTGAAGATTTATTTATAACTACCTCAATTTTTATTTCAACCTTAGCTTTTACATTAATTCTGGAATGAATTATTTTTAATATCTCAACTTCTAATTTTTTTCTAGCCTGCAGACTTGGATTATTTAAAACCAAATCAATATCAACTTGATCACCAAAAACTTGAATGTTTTTTACTACCCCAGCTGAAACGATATCTTTCTCACTACCTGGAGATATTATCGAACGGAGTATTTGTTTTACATTCTTTTTAGTTATTTCCATGAATGAAATTATTAGCAAATATACCAAATGCTCTTAAACAATTAATTTATAAACTACAATTTGAACCTATGTTATATTTTTAGACGGATCCCAAAAATAATTTTCGAAATCTATTACTCTATTGTTATAAATATTTATTCCTTCAGACTCGAGTAATTGTTGCATTAGTTTTGTTCCATGAAAATGATGCTTTCCAGTTAAAAGACCGTTTCTATTAACAACACGATGTGCAGGAAAATTTTTTATGTTATGACTTGCATTCATTGCCCATCCAACCATTTTAGATGATTGGGGAGATCCAATGAACTTTGCTATTGAACCGTAATTAGTAACCCTTCCATAAGGAATCTTATTTACCACAAAATAAACTTTCTCAAAAAAAGATTTGTTTTCAATATTCATTCCAATAGAATTGTATATACTTTATAGATTTATTTTCTTTTAGAAATTTTTTCTCATAAAAAGTTTGAATATTTATAACTCGGCTAGGAGAATTACTATTATTGTATATATCATGATGTATATGTTTTATGGTACAAGAGATATTTTCCAAAAGACCTAAAGTATATCCATATAAAAATTCGCTATCCGTTTTTAAATTAACTAGTCCCATCGGCGCCAAAATAAATTTATATTTTTCTAAAAATTCTGGATTTATAAGTCTAAGTTTAGTTCTTTTGTGCTTTATTTGAGGGTCTGGAAAAGTTAACCAAATTTCATTAATTTCATTTTCAGAAAAAATTGCTAAAATCATCTCAATTTTAACTCTAACAAAACTAACATTTGAAATATTTTCTTCAATTGCTGTTTTTGCTCCTCTCCAGAATCTAGCACCTTTTATATCAATTCCTATAAAATTTTTGTTTGGATTCTCTTTAGCTAAAGATATAACATACTCTCCTTTACCACATCCTAGTTCTAGAATAATATCATTTTCGTTATTAAAATAATTTTCTTTCCATTTTCCTTTATAAATAAAACTATCTGACTCTAGTATTTTGCGATCAGGTTGAATTACATTTGGAAAAGTAAGATTTTCATTAAATCGTTTAAGCTTGTTTTTACTTCCCAATTCAAAGAATTTAAATTTACCACTAAGTTCATTTATTTTGAAAGATATTACAACTAATGATGTCTAAGATTTCTGCAAAGTAAATGAAAACTCAGAACCAATATCTAATGTGCTTTCAACATATATTTTTTCTTGATGAGCTTCAATAATATGCTTTACTATAGCCAATCCTAATCCTGATCCACCTTTTCTTCTGCTTCCAGATTTATCAATTCTAAAAAAACGCTCAAATAATCTGGGTAAATGTTCCTTTGCAATACCCTCTCCGTTATCTGTTACTCTTATAATTATCTTTTCATCATTTAAGTCCTGAATACTTATTTCAGTTGTACCATTTTTTACCCCATATTTTATAGAATTTACTACAAGATTTGTAATTAATTGTTGAATCCTATCCTTGTCAGCTAATACATTTATTGGTTGTAAATATTCGCGATCATAAACTAACGAAATGTTATTTTTTCCAGAGTCAATTTCTAATAACTCAAAAATATTATCTATAATCTTAATAATATTAAAAGATTCTGGCTCAATATTTTTTATTCCAGATTCAAACTCTGTTATTAAATCTAGGTCTTTAACTAAATAAATTAAACGATCAACTCCTTTGGATGTTCGTTTTAAATAATTCTTTAGAATTTCAATGTCTTTATATCCACCATCTATTAATGTAAGAATATAACTTTGGATTGTAAATAAAGGTGTTTTAAGTTCATGTGAAATATTTCCTATAAAGTCTTTTCTATAATTTTCTTGATTTTTTAGTAATTCAATTTCTATATTTTTATCACTTGCAAATCTTAACAAATTCTTTGTTAAAGAGTCTAAATCTTGCTTTGAATTGCTTTCTTCAGTTTGCGTAGAATAGTCCCTTCGAATAAATCCTTTTAATAATGTTAGTAAGAAGTGCCTAATAATCAGATGAATTATTATAAAAGATCCTGTAAAGAAAATAAACACTAATCCAAATAATTTAATTTTATCAATTTTTAAAATGCTAATTTCAAAATAATCAAACAGTAGGAATAAACTCAAAATAAAAAGAAGGTTTACCAATGAAGATATAAGCAGTGATATTTTTAAATTATGCAATTTTTCTTAGAATTATTTATTTAACTTTTTGCAAATTTATATCCAACACCTTTTATGGTTTTAAAGTAATTGTCTCCAAACTTTTCTCTTAACTTTCTAATATGAACATCTATTGTTCTCTCCCCAACAATAACTTCACTTCCCCATACCCTTTCCATTATCATTTCTCTTTTAACAACTTTGTCAGCTTTTGAAGCTAATAAAAATAGTAGTTCAAATTCTTTCCGTGGAAGAACAAAATATTTTCCGTTAAACAAAACATTATATTTTTCAGCATCAATTACAAAATTTCCAATTTCAATAGGCCCCTCAGAAATATTATCTTGATTTAATCTTCTTAGTAAAGCATTAACTTTTGACAATAAAATTTTTGGCTTAATTGGTTTCGTTACATAATCATCTGCTCCAGCTTGAAAAGCAGCAATATGTGAATACTCCTCTGCTCTTGCTGTTAAAAACATTATAATTGTATTTTTAAATTTTGGGTCTTTTCTCAATATTTCACAAGCCTCGATTCCATCCATATTAGGCATCATAACATCCATAATAATTAACTCAGGTAAAATTTTTATTGCCTTTTCTATAGCCTCTTTACCATCTTTAGCTTTGAAAGTTTTATATCCATTGTTTTCTAGATTATATGATAAAATTTCTAAAACATCAGGTTCGTCATCAACTAATAAAATCTTACTTTTTGTCATTTTTAATTTTTTTCATACTAAACTAAAAATCATCTTATAATGATATATTAACTTAAAGTTAAATTAAACATAATATATTATAAAATATACCATAATTATAAAAACTAATTTATTTATAAAATAATTAGCTTTTTAAAGTGCTAAAAAATTAAATTTGCTAATGGATTTAAGTGATTTTCGCTCGTTTTATAATATTAAAACTGAAAAAGAATTTGAAAATTTTTGTTTTAAACTTGTAAAAGTTCATTATGAATTAAATCCTATATATAGAAGCTTTTGTGATTTAATTAATACGCCTCCTGATTCTATTAATTCATATTCTCAAATTCCTTTCCTTCCAATTTCATTTTTTAAAACTCATGATGTAAAAATATTTTGTGAAAAAGAAGAAGCGATTTTTCAGTCAAGTATGACCTCAAGTATTCAACCATCTCGGCATTTTATTAAAAATCTTTCTGACTATGAGAATAGTTTCAGAAAAGGTTTTGAATATTTTTATGGTGAAATTTCTGATTATACAATTTTAGCATTACTTCCTGGTTATATTGAGAGAAAGAATTCATCATTAATATATATGGTTTCTAATTTAATACAGAAAACCAAATCTAAACATAGTGGATTCTATATTAATGATCTCAAAAATCTTAAAAATACACTTGAAGAAATTGATTCAAAAGGTTATAAAACTTTACTTATAGGAGTCTCATTTGCACTTTTAGAGTTTATTAATAAATATAATTTTAATCTTAAGAATACAATTATAATTGAAACTGGTGGGATGAAAGGAAAACTAAAAGAATTGGTAAGAGATGAATTACATGAAAAATTATCAAAGGGCTTTGGAGTAAATAATATCCACTCAGAATATGGAATGACAGAATTATTTTCTCAAGCTTATTCAAAAGAGCAAGGCTTATTTATTTGTCCACCATGGATGAAGGTTTTTACAAGAGATATAGACGATCCATTATTTTTTGATAAAAGTAAACCAGGAGGCCTCAATATTATTGATTTAGCAAACTTCAATACTTGCCCATTCATTGCAACCCAAGATTTAGGAAAAATGCATCTAGATGGTAGTTTTGAAGTATTAGGAAGGTTTGATCAATCAGAGATCAGGGGGTGTAACTTAATGGTTATTTAATTAAATCTTATTAGAAAATATGTTTTCTTACCACGTTGAATTAAAATAAACTGATTGCCAATTAAATTTAAATCAGTTAAAATATAATTTTCCCCAACCTTAACTTTATTAATCGATATTGAATTTTCTTTTAATAATCTGCGAGCTTCACTTTTAGACTTAATAAAATCTGTTTTTTCTGATAATAAAGAAACAATACCTATTCCATCAGATAATTCATTTTTAAAAAGAATCTTTTGAGGCACACCTTCAAAAATTTCCAAAAAGGTCTCAGAATCTATATCTTTTAATAAATCTGATGTTCCTTTTCCAAATAAAATATCTGATGCAGCTTTCGCTTTATTGAATTCATCCTCTCCATGAACAAGATTAGTAACCGATTCTGCTAGTTTAATCTGTAAACTCCTTAAATGAGGAGCCTTTTGATGTTCTTCAATAAATTTCTCAATAGCTTTACTACTATAAAAAGTAAAAATTTTTATAAAAGAAATTGCATCCTTATCGGATATATTAAGCCAATATTGATAAAATTTATATGGAGATGTTTTTGTTTTATCTAGCCATATATTGCCATCTTCAGTCTTTCCAAATTTTTCCCCATCTTCTCTTGTTATCAAGGGGCATGTAATCGCGTGTGCTTTTCCTTTTGATTTTCGTCGAATTAATTCTGTTCCAGTTGTTATATTTCCCCATTGATCACTTCCTCCCATTTGAAGTCTACAATTTAATGTATTATATAAATGAAGAAAATCAAAACCTTGAATTAGCTGATATGTGAATTCAGTAAATGACATTCCTTCTTTAGTTTCATTTGTAAAGCGCTTTTTTACTGAATCCTTAGCCATCATATAGTTTACCGTAATACTTTTCCCAATTTCTCTAGAAAAATCAATCAAACTTATATCCTTTATCCAATCATAATTATTTAAAATTATTGCAGAATTTGATTGATCATCATTAAACTCTAAAAATCTTTCAAACTGTGACTTAATGGATTCTACATTTCGTTTAAGAATATTATTGTCTAAAAGTTTTCTTTCATTTGACTTTCCAGAAGGGTCTCCTATCATCCCAGTTGCTCCTCCAAGGAGGACAATAGGTCTATGTCCTGCTTTTTGAAAGTGCATTAAAATAATTATCTGAACCAAGCTTCCAATATGTAAAGAATCAGCAGTTGGGTCAAAGCCAATATATCCAGTAGTTTTATTGGATAATAAAAAATCTTCGGTTTCTGGAGTAATGTTATGAAGCATTCCTCTCCACCTTAATTCATCAACAAAATTTTTTGACATATTTTATATTCTAATACAAATATATATTTGATAGGCTGAAAGAAAAAATCAAACTTAAAAATTGTAACTTTATTATATGATATTAGTCACTGGAGGAACTGGATTTGTAGGAATGAATTTACTATGTCATCTAACAAAATTTTCAACAAAAATTGTAGCACTTTATAGAAAAAATAATATACATATCGTAAAAAAATTTTTTCATAATAATGGTAAAGAAAATTATTACAATAGAATTATTTGGAGAAAATCAGATTTAGAAAACATTACAACTCTTGATGATGCCTTTGAAGGAATTACCCATGTTTATCATTGCGCAGGATATATTTCATTTAAAAAAAGTAATTCAAAAAAACTTTTTGATGCTAATTACAAAGCCACTTCAAATATTGTTAATTTTTGTATAAATAAAAAAATTAAAAAGCTTGCTTACGTAAGCTCTATAGCTTCATTAGGAGAAGATGAATCAAATTATATCTATAATGACAAAAAAAGAACTTCATATTCATATTCAAAATATTTGGCTGAAATTGAAGTTTTAAGAGGAATAGAAGAAGGATTGCCATCAGTTATAATTAATCCTGGTATTATTTGGGGTAAATGCACTAGAAATTCTCCACAATCAAAATTTGAAGAAATGCTTGAAGGATTTTTTTGTTTTTATACCAAAGGCAAAAGTGGTTTTGTAGATATTTTAGATGTTGTTGAGCTTTTAATTGCATTAATGAACAGTAGCATTTCAAATGAGCGGTTTGTATTAGTATCGGAAAATATATCTTATTATTCTGTATTAAAAAGAATTAAAGAAAAATCTCATCTTAAAGTTTTTTTGTTACCATTAGCCAAATTTTGGGTTTATGTTTTATGGGTATTTGATAACTTATTTTCATTTTTAAAATTTAAGAATAAAACTATAAGTTTTGCTTTTATTAAATCTATTTATAGCACTAAAGAATATAATGGGAATAAAATAATTAGGTTTTTTCCAAACTTTAGATATAGAAAAATTTTTTGACAAATACTATTATTAATTTTTATTCTTCTTATTAAGAATTTTATTTTCAATTAGTCTAGTTTTATCTGACTTTACTAGTTTATCTATACTATCAATAGAATTTTGCATTCTTTTTAATATGTTTTTGTGAATACTCAAATATAGGTCCGGTTTTTTAGAATAATAGTCTTGACTATGAGATAATTTCATACTATCAATACCATATTTTTTATATATATATTCACTGCCAAACCAATCTTTTTCCTCAATTTTAGAATTATAACTTTTAGATATTGAATGCATTATTTGGATATCAAATAATATTAATTCCATTTTATCAATAGGAATTATATCTTTAGTTCCTTTATCAACTATTGAATCACAACTAATAAAAATAATAGCACTTAAAAATATAAACTTCTTCATCTATTAAAAGTTAATTGTCTGCCAGCATTTGGAATCAATATTTTTCCATCTTCGTATACTTTTTGTCCATTAACAAAAGTCATTTTTATTTTAACATCAAAATTATGCCCTTCAAAAGGAGACCATCTACATTTATATTTTAAAGATTGTTTTGTAATTAGAGATTGTCCTTTCATATCAATTAAAACGAAATCAGCAAAATATCCCTCTCTGATAAAACCTCTATCTTTTATTTGAAAAAGAATAGCAGGATTATGACAAGCCTTTTGAATCAAATTTTCTAAAGTTATCTTTCCTTTTTTAACTGATGATAATAATGCTAAAAGTGAGTGTTGAACCATAGGGCCTCCTGAAGGGGCTTCTGTATATTTTTTGTTTTTTTCTGAAAATGTATGAGGGGCATGGTCAGTAGCTATAATATCAATCCGGTCATCATTCAAAGCCTTCCATAGTGCTTTTTGATCAGATTTAGACTTGATTGCAGGATTCCACTTAATCAATGAGCCTTTTTTAAGATAATCATTATCATCAAAAATCAAGTGATGAGTACAGACTTCAGCTGTAATTTTCTTTTTGTGAAGTGGTAATGAGTTTCCAAAAAGCTCAGTTTCTTTAGCAGTTGATAAGTGAAAAACATGTAATCTTGCTCCAGTTTCTTTAGCTAGTTGAATTGTTCTATATGTAGAAGCATAACAAGCTTCTTCAGAACGAATTTTTGGATGTTTTTCAATTGGAATGTTTTCTCCATAAATCTTAATATGTTTGTTTAAATTTTCTTGAATTATTTTTTCATCTTCACAATGAACAGCAATTAGTAAATCTGAAGATTTAAAAATTTTGCGTAATATTTTTTGATTATCTAATAGCATATTTCCTGTTGAAGATCCTAGAAAAAGTTTCAATCCAGCTACTTGATTTTTGTCAACACTGAGGATTTCATCAATATTATTATTTGTTCCGCCAAATAAAAAAGAATAATTTGCTGCTGAATCTAAAGATGCAATTTCAAATTTTTCATCAAGCGCTTTTTTTGTTGTTGTTTGAGGTAATGTATTAGGCATTTCAATAAATGATGTAATCCCACCAGCAACAGCTGCCTGTGATTCACTCTTAATTGTTCCTTTATGTGTCATTCCAGGCTCTCTAAAATGTACCTGATCATCTATTAAACCAGGTATTAAATGAAGTCCATCAGCATAAATTATTTTCATAAATGAATCTGATTTAATATTTGGAGCAATTTTTACTAGCCTTTCATTTTCAATCAAAACATCAGTTTTAATTTGATTTCCTTCATTAATTAAAATGGCATGTTTAATAAGTGTTTTATTTATCATTTTGTATTTCTATCAAAAAAACGCAACCTAATTACTCCAATAAATGCTTCTAAAATAATACTTTGATCCATCTTTGAGGTTCCTCTAGTTCTGTTTTTAAATATTATTGGATATTCAACCAATTTAAAACCATTTATCCATGATTTATATTTCATTTCAATTTGAAAGGCATATCCTATAAATTTAATTTTATTAAGATCAAGACTATTCAAAACCTCTCTGCTATATCCTACAAATCCAGCAGTTGGATCTTTAACAGGCATTCGAGTTATAAGTCTTACATATAGGGAAGCAAAATAAGACAACAAAATTCTACTCAAAGGCCAATTAACAACATTAACTCCATCTTTATAACGAGAACCAATTATAACATCTGCTTCTTTTTCTTTTAGCTTTTCTAGCATAAATGGCAGTGAAGCAGGATCATGAGAAAAGTCTGCATCCATTTCAAAAATATAGTCATATTTTTTTTCTAAAGCCCATCTAAAACCATCAATATAAGCATCACCTAAGCCTGTTTTATTTAATCTATCAATTATAAAAATATTTTCTTCGCAATTTTTGATTAACTCCTTGACACTTCTAGACGTTCCATCTGGAGAATTATCATCAACAACCAAAACATGACAATTTGATAAGCAATTAAAAATTTTGGGAATAATATTAGATATATTTTCTATCTCATTATAAGTTGGAATAATAATTAAAGTAGATGCCATTTATTACAAAAATAAATAATTTTTATCCATAAGCAGATAACTATTTCTAATTGATATAATCATTAAAAACTAATACTTTTATAATATGGAATTTTGGCTTGAAAGAAATATAATTAACAATGATTGGATCCTTTTATTGATTTTAATTTATTTTTTTTTAATCCTATGTCTTAAAATTTCAAATCCGATTCAATTCACTCATATAATTAATCCCTTGAAAATTAATTTTTTTATTAGAAGATATGGGTATGATAGGTCTATCAATTTTATCAATAGCTTTTATATCATTCTATTCTTTCAAATAATACTTTCTTTTAGTTTTTGTTTAGCTATTTTTGACCATATACTTTCTAGCAAAATTTTAAGCTTAATTAGCTTTGTAAATATTTATTTATACATTTCTGTTTATTTAATAATTCGTTTTTTTATTCTAACATTATTTAATAGAATAACAAACATATATTCTAATCTTAACATTTATTTTCTGAAAATAATTACCTTCTATAGTTATCTGTCTTTTATTTTAATAGTAATTGTTTCATTACTAATCATCAATAAATTATTGACAATTAATATTGCATATCTTATAAATATATTTTTATGTTTAATTGTGACTGCATTTCATTTAATGATTTTTAAAGAGTTTATTAAAAAAGATTATAAAAACATTCTCTATTTATTTTTGTATATTTGTGCGTTCAAAATTGCACCTTGGATATGGCTTATTAAATTGCTTTAACGAGGTTTTAAAATGTTTTGATATGAAATTGAAAACAATTTTAGTTTCTCAACCGGAACCAGCAAGTGAAAAGTCTCCATACGCAAGAATCCAAGAAAAACATAAGCTTAAGATTGACTTTAGACCATTTATTCATGTTGAAGGGCTAAACGCTAAATCAGTTAGAAAACAAAAAATAGATTTTGCTGAATTTGATAATATAATCCTTACTAGTAGAAATGCTGTTGATCATTTTTTTAGAGTTACAAATGAAATGAGATATAAAGTTCCGGATAGTACAAAATATTTTTGTCTATCAGAAGCTGTAGCTTACTATCTTCAAAAGTACGTGGTCTATAGAAAGCGTAAAATATATGTCGGTGACAAAAGGATTGAAGATTTGAAAGCTTTATTTAAAAAATTTGAATCAGAGAAGTTTTTACTTCCAACATCTGATACTCTTAACCCCTCAATACCTGATACTCTTGATAAATTAAATTTAAATTGGAAAAGAGCTCAACTTTATAAAACAGTGGTTAGTGATCTATCAGATTTAAGGGATGTATATTATGATATTCTAGTTTTTTTTAGCCCTTCCGGGATCGAATCATTATTTAAAAACTTTCCAGATTTCAAACAAAATGATACTAAAATAGCCGTTTATGGTAAAACAACTGTTGAAGCAGCAATAACTGCTGATCTAAGAATAGATATAGCTGCACCTAGTCCTGAATCTCCATCAATGACAATGGCTATAGAAAAATTTATTCAGAAGAATAAATAATGCATATAAGAGAAATTTCAATAAAAATTGATGGAATTGATAAAATAATTCTTAGAGCATTAATTAAAGACGCTAGAACTCCGATTAAAAAAATCTCAAAACTTACTGGTATATCTGGCGCAGCAGTTCATCAAAGAATTAAAAAACTAGAAAGTTCAGGAGTAATATCAGGGTCTAATATAAGTTTAAACCCTAAAGTTTTAGGATTCAAAACAGTTGCATTTATTGGAATTTATCTTGATAAAGCTATGAGAAACCGAGAAGCAGTAAAACAAATAGAAAAAATTCCAGAAATACTAGAATGTCATTATACGACTGGAAACTGGAGTGTTTTTATTAAAGTCTTATGTAAAGATAATGCTCATCTAATGAGTGTGTTGAATAATCAAATACAAAAAATTCCTGGAATATCCAGAACTGAGACATTTATTTCCTTAGACCAACAAATGTCAAGAGAAATTTCTCTTTAATTTTTTTCTTTAAATGCTATCCTTATTTTGAATTTTAAAATATAATATCATTAATATTATAATCAAAGTAAAAATATTAAACAAAATTATAGAAGTACTATTAATTAAAAAACCATATATAGCCCATAGACAAACACCAGAAAGCATTACAAAATACATCGTGGTTGAGATCCCGTCTGCATTTTTTGTTTTCCATATCTTATAAGCTTGAGGAAAAAATGATGAAGTAGTCATGATTCCAGCTAGAAACCCCAGTATTTCAATGTTCATTAAACAACTATATTTATAATTTTCCCTAATACAACAATAACTTTTTTTATTTGTTTTCCCTTTAATTGTTGTTTAGTTCTTTTATCATTTAAAATAATTTTTTCAATTTCTTTAATTGGTAAATCAAGAGAAAGCTCTATAGTGAATCTCATTTTTCCATTGAAAGATACTGGATAATTTTTTGATAATTCAACTAACTGATTTGAATCATATTTGGGATACTTCACCTTTGCTATAGATGAATTATGACCTAATAAAGACCATAATTCTTCTGATATATGTGGGGCAAAAGGGGACAAAAGTATAATCAAAGGTTCTAGAATTTGTCTTTCATTACATTTCTCAGAAGTAAGCTGATTAACACAAATCATGAAACTGCTTATACATGTATTAAAACTCTGACTCTCTATATCCTCGGTTACTTTTTTAATTGTTTGATTAAGATATTTTAATGATTTTTTGGTAGGTTTTTCATTATTAACACTAAAGTTTTTATTGGGATGATATAGGCGCCACAATTTTTTTAAAAAAGAATGAACTCCAGAAATTCCTGCTGTATTCCAGGGTTTAGACTGTTCTAGAGGACCTAGAAACATTTCATGCATTCTTAAAGTATCTGCGCCATATTTTTCACAAATTTCGTCAGGATTAACTACATTAAATTTTGACTTAGACATCTTTTCAACTTCCCTAGTTACAAAAAATTTTCCTTTTTCTAATTTAAACTTTGATTTTCTGTATTGAATTTGACTTTCTTTTAAACCTTCAATATCTAACTCATTAGAAGAATTTACAAATGAAATATCTACTCTAATAGGTTCAGTTTTATAATTCCCTAAAAGATTACTTGAATAATACTCTTGTGTTCCTTTTTTTCGATGAATAAATGCAGAATAGCCAAGAATCATTCCTTGATTAATTAATTTTTTTGCATACTCATCGACCGGAAGATAACCAAGATCATATAAAAATTTTTGCCAAAAGCGAGAATACATTAAGTGACCTGTTGCATGTTCACTTCCTCCCAAATAAAGATCTACTTCTTTCCAATAATTAACTGCCTTTTTACTGACAAACTCATTTTCATTACAAGCATCCATATAACGATTAAAATACCAAGAACTTCCTGCCCAACCAGGCATAGTATTTAATTCTAAAGGAAAAACATCAATATTATTAATCAAAGAATTATCAACAACTTTTCCTTTTGAAATATCCCACGCCCATTTTGTTGCATTTCCTAAAGGAGGTGCCCCATCAGAAGTAGGTAAATAATTTTTAACCTTTGGTAGTTTTAAAGGTAAATCTTTTAAAGATAAAGGTATGGGTAAATCATTCTTATAATATACAGGAATTGGTTCGCCCCAATATCTTTGTCGACTAAATATTGCATCTCTTAGTCTATAATTAATTGCACCTTTTCCAAAATTTTTACTTTCAAGATAATTAATTACTTTATTTATTGCTGGTTCATATTCTAAATCATTGAGAAAGCCTGAATTTATTAATTTAAAATCTGATTTTTGAACAAATGCACATTTAGAAATATCTTTGTTTGAAAATATGTTTTTTATTGGAATCTTAAACTTTTTTGCAAAATCATAATCTCTTTGATCACCACATGGAACAGCCATTACTGCTCCAGTTCCATAACCAGATAAAACGTAATCTCCAATCCAAATTGGGATTTCATTACCGTTAAATGGGTGAATTGCATAACTTCCAGAAAAAACTCCTGAAATAGTTTTTACATCAGACATTCTATCTAATTCAGATTTTTTTCTCGAAGAATTAATATATTTTTTCACCACTGAACGGTACTCATTTGTAGTAATCTTTAAAGTCAAATTATGTTCAGGGGCAAGAGTCATAAATGTAACTCCATATAAAGTGTCTGGTCTTGTAGTAAAAACTTTTATTTCTTCTTCATGTCCTTTAATTTTAAACTTAACAAAAGCTCCAACTGATCTTCCAATCCAGTTTCTTTGCATTTCTTTTAAAGATTCTGGCCAATCAATTTTTTCAAGGTCATTAATTAATCTTTCTGAATATGCTCCAATTCTCATGCTCCATTGTTTCATTTTCTTTTTTTCAACCAAAAAACCACCTCTTTCTGAAACTCCATTAATTATTTCATCATTAGCTAGAACAGTTCCTAAATTAGGACACCAGTTAACTTCTGTTTCTGATAAATAAGCTAATCTATATCTTAATAAAATTTCTTGTTTTTTGGAAAAACTAAATGATTTCCAATCATCTGAATTAAATTGTTCAATGTTATCAGTAACGGCATTTAATTGCAAAGTCCCATTATTTTCAAAGTGATAAACCAAATCAGAAATAGATTTTGCTTTGTCTTTATTTAGATCATAATAACTATCAAAAAGTAAAAGAAAAATCCATTGGGTCCACTTATAATAATTTGAACTTGAAGTTCTTATTTCTCTTGACCAATCAAATGAAAAACCCATTCTGTCAAGTTGACGACGATATTGTTTTATGTTCTTTTCAGTTGTATCAGCAGGATGTTTACCTGTTTCGATAGCATACTGTTCTGCAGGTAATCCAAATGAATCATATCCTTGAGGGTGTAAAACATTGAATCCTTTGTGTCTTTTATATCTCGCTATTATATCTGTAGCTATATAACCTAGTGGATGACCAACATGAAGGCCAGCTCCTGATGGATAAGGAAACATGTCAAGTATATAATATTTTTTGAGTTTATTATCATTAATAGCTTTAAAGGTTTGGTTCTTTTTCCAATATCCTTGCCATTTACGCTCAATTATTTTAAAATTGTATGCCACAAAAGGATTATATAATTTAATCTTGTAAAAATACATTTATTGATTGAAAGGAAAAAGAATATTCTGCCTAGAGCATTTAAATCATTTCGGTTTATTAATTTTACACTTTAATCACTTGGCTTGAACAATAATTTAGAAGAAAAATATCAAAATCGTAGGCTTTTAAGCACCTACTTTTCTGTTGTAATAATTAATATGCTTGTTTTATTCATAATAGGTGTTTTAGGTGCTTTTTTAGTTAGCTCACAAAAAATTGCTGATTATTTTAAGGAACAAATTGTATTGACAATATATTTCAAGGATAAAACAAAAAAAATAGAAATTCATCAAATTCAAAAGTCAATCCAATTTCAAGAAGCAACAAAATATGTTTCATATACTTCAAAAGAAGATGCAGCAAAAATTTATGCACAAGAAATTGGTGAAGAATTTATTGAATTTTTAGGATATAATCCTTTACTAAGTTCATTAGATATTTATTTCAATGCAAACTTTGTAAAACCACATATTTTAAAAGAACTTACTGATACTTTTGTTCAATACCCTTTTGTTTCTGAAGTTCAGTATGATCAGCCATTAGTTAAAATATTGGATAAAAACATTAATAAAATTGGATATTGGATGTTGATTTCAAGTTTAACTTTTGTTTTGATTGCAATACTTTTGATCGATAATTCCATTAGATTATCTGTTTTTTCTAAACGCTTTGAAATTAAAACTATGCAATTAGTTGGGGCAACTAAGGCCTTTATTCAAATTCCTTTTATAATTAAGTATCTAAAGTTGGGCTTAATTTCTTCAGTAATTGCAGTTATATTGTTATTTGTTTTGTTTAATATTATTCAAAATAATTTCTCAGAATTAGAAACTTTTCAAGATTCATTTTCAATATTTTTAATTCTTGCTTCTACTTTTACTTTTGGGATGCTTATAATTTTTTCAAGTACTTATTTTGCAACTAAAAAATATTTGAAACTTAAAACTGATGAAATATACTAGAGATAATAAAAAGAATTTTCTGTTTAGAAAAAGCAATTACAAATGGTTATTTTTTTCAATTATAACGATAGCTTTGGGATTCATTTTAATGACAGGTGGAGGAACCAATAATCCAGAGGTTTTTAACTATGATATATTTAATTTTAGACGTATTCGTCTAGCTCCAACAATTGTCCTTATAGGTTTTGGTTTAGCTGTTTATTCTATAATTAAAGAATCAAAATAACTACAATGGATGAGTTTAATTTTTTTTTATTAGGCATTATCCAAGGACTTACTGAATTTTTACCCATTTCATCTAGTGGTCATATAGAAATTGCTAAAGGTGTACTTAAATCAAGTTTTCAAACTAAAGGCCTATTGCTTACTTTAATTTTACATTCTGCAACTGCTCTAAGCACTATTTGGGTTTTTAAGAAAGATTTATTAATCATCTCACAAAATTTTTTTATTACTTCTAATAGAATAATTAGTCAAAATTTTATTTTAAATATTATCATTTCAATGATTCCTTCTGTGCTTGTGGGTTTTTTTTTAAAGGATTTAATTTATAGTCTTTTTAATGCAAATCTCTTATTAGTTGGTATTATGCTTATAATTACAGGAATTATTTTATTCTTAGCAGATAAATCAAAGGTTCTTTCAAGAGAAATTACACCTTTTTATGCATTAATAATTGGATTAACACAAGCTTTAGCTATTTTACCAGGCATTTCAAGAAGTGGTTCAACAATAGCTATAGCAATTTTTCTAGGAATCAATAAAAGTGAAGCCGCTAGATTTTCATTTCTAATGGTAATCCCTCTTATATTTGGTAGTATGATTAAAACTATAATTGATTATAATGGATTTGAAAAAATCGCTTTTTCCCCTGCTCTATTAATTGGGTTCGTTTCGGCATTTTTTACAGGAATATTAGCCTGTAAATGGATGATTAGTTTAGTTAAGAAAAGTAATTTAAAATACTTTGGATACTACTGCTTAATTTTAGGAACCTTTTCATTGTTTTATGGAAATATTTAATAACAATTTAAATCAAGTTGAAGAAGGTATTTTAATACTTATTGACAAACCTATTAAATGGACTTCTTTCGAAGTTGTAAAAAAAATTAGGTATGTTTTAAAAAAAACTACTGGCAAAAAAAAATTAAAAGTTGGCCATGCAGGAACACTTGACCCTTTAGCATCAGGACTTTTAGTTATTGCTACTGGAAAAGCTACAAAAAAAATTTCCTTGATTCAAAATATGAATAAATCATACATTGGAAAAATTATTTTAGGAAGTACCACTCCCTCATTTGATCTTGAAACTAAAATTAACAACCATTTCCCAACTGAACATATTAATTTGGATCTAATAAACAAAACAAAAGAAATGTTTGTTGGAAGAATAAAACAAACTCCGCCAATTTATTCGGCTATAAAAATAAATGGAAAAAGATTATATGAATATGCAAGAAACAACCAGCAAATTCAAATTTCTAAAAGAGAAGTTGAAATAAAAAAATTTGATATTAAGTCTTTTAATATAAATGAAATAGAATTTATTATAAATTGTAGTAAGGGAACATATATTAGGTCTTTGGTGAATGATTTTGGGCTAGCTTTAAATAGTGGAGCTTATCTGTCTAGTCTAAGAAGAATAAGTATAGGGAACTATTCTATTAAGAATGCTATTAAAATAAATGCTTTTGAAAAGCAATTTATATAGTATGGAATAGATTATTTGTATAATTTTGCAAAAAACAATAATGAAGATGTTCTCTGTTGAAATCAAAAAAAACAGGCATAAAAGCATAAATGACCAAAATTCTTTGGATTATAATATTGAATTATCCAATAAGATAAGAATGCTAAAGAAAGAAAAAAATGCGGTTATATTATCACATTATTATCAATCTCCTGAAATTCAAGAATTAGCTGATTATCTAGGTGATAGTCTTTATTTGGCGAAATGTGCCTCCAAAGTTAATCAAGACATAATTATTCTTGCTGGGGTTAAATTTATGGCAGAAACAGCAAAAATAATTAATCCCTCCAAGAAGGTTTTACTTCCAGATATCAATGCTGGGTGTTCACTTGCTGATTCATGCCCTCCTTATGAATTCAAAAAATTTATTTCAAATTACCCTGATGCAATTATAGTTTCTTATATAAATTGTAGTGCAGAGATTAAAGCACTTAGTGATATTGTATGTACATCAACCAATGCAAAAAAAATAATTGAAAGCATTCCTCTTAATAAAAAAATAATTTTTGCTCCAGATAAAAATCTTGGTAATTATTTAATAAAAGAAACTGGTCGAGAATTAATTCTTTGGAATGGTTCATGTATGGTTCATGAGGCATTTTCTTTAGACAAAATTATACAGCTAGCTAAAGAAAACCCAAATGCAAAATTTATAGCACATCCAGAAAGCACCTCTCCAATTTTAAAAATTGCAAATTTCATAGGAAGTACATCTGGATTGCTTCAGTTTGTTCAAAAAGATAAAAGCAAATCTTATATTGTTGCAACTGAATCTGGTATACTTCATGAAATGCAAAAAAAATGCCCTGATAAATTTTTTATTCCTGCACCAGTTGAAGACGAAAATTGTTCATGTAGTGAATGTTCCTTTATGAAACTAAATACACTTGAAAAGCTATATTATTGCTTAAAAGAAGAAAAACCAGAAATTAATTTAAATAATCAAATTATTCTTCAATCAAAAATTGCTATTGACCGCATGCTTGCAGTTAATTAAATTGATCTGAATTATGCATAATTCTTTTTATAAAAACTATAAAAAAAATATAGAAAAGTTTATTAGAAATGCATTAGATGAAGACATTGGACCTTTGGATCATAGTGTTGAAGCTCTTTTATCAAATAATCCAAGAAAGTCAGTTAGATTGTTCACCAAAACAGATTGTATAATCGCTGGGGTAAAATTAGCAGAAAAGATATTCAAGTACTATGATCCTAAAGTGAAATTTAAAAAATTAGTAGAAGATGGTGACTTTTTAAAAAAAGGGTCTCAAGTATTTCTAATAACTGGACCACCAAGATCAATATTATCTACTGAAAGAATTGTTTTAAATACAATGCAAAGGATGAGTGGAATTGCCTCATTAACACATAAACTAAAAAGAATGATAAAATCATTTGATTGTGTTCTTCTTGATACTAGAAAGACAACACCAAATTTTAGATATCCTGAAAAATGGGCAGTTATGATTGGGGGTGGAGAAAATCACAGGATGGGACTTTTTGATGCTATAATGATTAAAGATAATCATATTAGTTTTTCAGAAAGTATAGATTCAGTTCTAAAAAAGACAAAAGTATATATAGATAGTTTAGATTATTTTTTGCCAGTCATTGTTGAAACAAAAAACATAAAAGAAGTAAAAAAGGTTATAAATTACAAGTGGATAAATCGTATTCTTTTAGATAACATGAGTCAAAAAGATATAATTAAGGCACTAAAATTAATTGATGGAAAAATTCCAACTGAAGCTTCTGGTAATATTAATGAAAAAAACATTAAACTAATTGCAAGTACTGGTGTAAATTATATCTCCTTAGGAGCTTTAACACATTCAGCCCCGCACATTGATTTAACTTTAAAAGTAGATTAAAAATTTCAATATTTAAAAGCAGTAAAATTATATTGCTATAGTTATATTTGTTAGAACTATTATAAATGCAGAATAAAAGAATTTTACTTAAACTAAGTGGTGAGGCACTTATGGGTGATAGAAATCATGGAATTGACCCTCTTAGACTAAATGATTACGCAAAGGAAATAAAAGAAATTCAACAAGAAGGTGTTGAGATAGCTATTGTGATTGGAGGTGGAAATATCTTTCGTGGAATTTCTGCTGCTAGTAAAGGTATGGATAGAGTTCAAGCAGACTATATGGGTATGCTAGCAACAGTAATAAATGGCCTAGCTCTTCAAAGTGCTTTGGAAGACAACAAGGTTCCAACCCGTTTGCAAACTGCAATTAAAATAGAAGCAATTGCCGAACCATTTATCAAAAGAAAAGCTACACGTCATCTTGAAAAAGGAAGAGTGGTGATTTTTGGGAGTGGAACAGGAAATCCTTTTTTTACTACTGATTCCGCAGCTGTTTTAAGAGCAATTGAAATTAATGCTGATGTAATCTTAAAGGGAACTAGAGTAGATGGTATTTATAATGAAGATCCTGAAAAGAACAAAGGTGCAATAAAATTTGAAAATCTTTCATTTGATGAAGCAATAAGCAAAGGTTTAAAAATTATGGATACTACTGCATTTACATTAAGTCAAGAGAACAAATTGCCTATTATAGTTTTTGATATGAATACTAAAGGAAATCTAAAAAAGGTAATTAAAGGTGATAAAATTGGCACAAGAGTCTATATATAAAATATAATAAAATGGAAGAAATAGATTTTATTATCGAAGCCTCTAAAGAAAGTATGAATAAAGCTATAACTCATCTTGAAAAGGAACTAATTAATATCAGGGCAGGAAAAGCTAATCCAATAATGCTTTCAAATATTACGATAGATTATTATGGGGTTCAAACACCTTTAAATCAAGTTTCTAATATAAGCACTCCTGATTCTAAAACTTTAAATATCCAACCATGGGAGAAAGCTCTAATACCAGAAATTGAAAAAGCAATTTTAATTGCAAATATTGGTTTCACCCCAACAAATAATGGTGAATCTGTAATTATTAGCATTCCACCTATGACTGAAGAACGGCGTCAAGATTTAGTGAAATTAGCAAAAAGCGAAGTGGAAAACGCAAAAGTTAGTATTCGAAATGCTCGCAAAGATGCTAATAATGAAGTTAAAAAAATAGCTGTTTCAGATGATATGAAAAAAAATTATGAGCAGGATATACAAGATTTAACCGATTCATTTATAAATAAATCTGATATTTTCTTTTCAGCTAAAGAAAAAGAAATTTTAACAATTTGATTTTCCTTCCAATATATCCAATATGAAAAGTAAAAATGATTGGAGTTTTTGGACATCCCTGGCGAGAATAATATTAAAGAATAGGGTTTTAATTTTATTTCTAGTTTTTTTAATTACTTTTTTCCTTTCTACCCAGTGGCAGTATATGAAATTTACCTTTACAGAAGCAAATTTATTGCCTGATAATCATCCTGATAATATTGAGTATAATAATTTTAAAAAGCAATTCGGAGAAGAGGGAAATTTACTATTAATTTCAGTAAAAGATTCGACTATTTTTAATACAATAAAATTTAACTCTTGGAATAATTTTTCAAATAAATTATTAGAATTAAAGGAAATTAAATCTGTAATAAGTACGTCAAACCTAAAAGTTTTATCAAAAAACAATAAGAAGAAAAGATTTGAAATTGATTCTATATTATCAGATAAAGATTTAAATCAAAAAGAAATACTTGATTATAAACAAAGATTATTTTTTGAATTACCCTTTTATAAAAATTTAATCTACAGTCAATCTAGAAAAGCATTGAGAACAATTGCTTATATGGATCCAGAAATAGTAAATACGGAGGCAAGAAAAACATTTATTACAGATAAGTTTATCCCATTAATTAAATCATTTGAAAATGAAAATAAACTAGACTTAAAGATTTCTGGAATGCCCTATGTTAGAACATTAAATGCTCAAAATATAGTTGATGAAATAGGTTTATTTGTATTATCAGCAATGGTTCTAACTTCATTAATTTTCTTTTTATTCTTTAGGTCAATTAGAGCAACTTTCATTTCTTTAATAGTCGTTTCTATTGGTGTTATGTGGGCTTTTGGAACACTTGGATTATTAAAATATGAAATAACCATTTTAACCGCATTAATTCCTCCATTAATAATAGTTATAGGTGTGCCTAATTGCATTTTTTTTATTAATAAATATCAGCATGAAGTTTCAAGACATGGTAACCAAGTAAAATCTCTTCAGAGAATAATAGCCAAAATAGGATACGCTACTTTAATGACAAACCTAACTACTGCATGTGGTTTTGCTACTTTTATTCTAACAAACAGTAAAGTCCTAAAAGAATTTGGAATTGTTGCGTCAATTAATATAATAGGACTTTTTATAATTTCACTATTAGTAATACCTATAATCTATAGTTTTTTACCTATTCCAAATAGAAAGCACCTAAAGCATTTAAAAAGTAAAACCATAGATGGATTTATTCTTTGGATGGAAAATAATGTTCGTTTTAAAAGACTTAATGTATACATAATTTCATTATTATGCTTGATTTTGGGAATAATTGGAATATATCAAATAAAAATTTCAGGAAGCTTAATAGAGGATATGCCAAAAAAATCGCTTTTTTTTAAGGATATTCAATACTATGATCAAGAATTTTCAGGAATTGTGCCTATAGAAATTTTAATAGATACAAAACGAAAAAATGGGATAAATAACCTTTCGACTTTAAGAAGAATAGATCAACTTCATAATTCAATTTCCGATTTTCCTGAATTATCACCTGCTTTATCAATTGTAAGCGCATATAAATACTCAAAACAAGCTTACTATAATGGAAACCCAAATTATTTCAAACTTCCTACCTCACAAGAAAATAGATTCATTTCTCTATATATTAAAAACTCTGAAGGAAATTCTGGCCTATTAAGTAATTATATTGATAGCACAATGCAATTTGGAAGAATAACAACTTTTATGAAAGATATAAAGACAAATCAGATTGAAAAAATTCAGAATAAACTACAAGCAAATCTTAATAAACTTTTTCCTTCTGAAAGGTATAATGTTTTATTGACTGGAAAATCATTATTGTTTTTAAAAGGGACCAAATATTTGATAAAAAATCTTTTTTTATCTCTTTCACTAGCCATATTGCTTATTGCTTTTTTCATGGCATATATGTTTCGTTCCTTTAAAATGATTATAATTGCATTAATTCCAAATCTTCTTCCATTAATAATTACTGCTGGAATAATGGGTTATTCTGCTATACCTCTTAAGGCGTCTACAATACTTGTTTTTAGTATTGCTTTTGGGATTTCTGTTGATTTTACAATTCACTTCTTAGCTAAATATAGGCAAGAATTAATTGATACTCGATGGGATATAAGTTCATCCGTTTATAATGCTCTAAGAGAAACGGGCATAAGTATGTTATATAGTGGAATTGTTTTATTCTTTGGTTTTGCAGTATTTATGATTTCCAATTTTGGTGGAACTGTTGCTTTAGGAGGACTTGTTTCAGCAACACTACTTTTTGCAATGCTTTCAAATCTTATTTTACTTCCATCATTATTAATTTCATTAGATGATACCATAAGCAATGAAAAAATAATCAAAAAGGGAAGAATTAAAATTTAATTAATTCAGGCAATAAATCTATCATTCAACTACAATCAATATATTATATTTACACAAGCAGAAACTAATAGAAGATGATAACAAAAATTTCAAATTTAATTTCAGAAAACAAATCAAGAGAAAATATTGAAATTTCAGGATGGGTTAAAACATTTAGATCAAATAGATTTATTGCGCTAAATGATGGTTCAACGATTAATAATCTTCAATGTATTATAGAATATGAGAAGTTTAATAGCGATATTTTAAAAAAAATAACTACTGGAGCATCACTTCAAGTTTCCGGCAATTTAGTTGAAAGCAAAGGAAAAGGTCAAACTTTAGAGTTAGTTGTAAATAAACTTACTATTTTGGGTGAATCTGATCCTGAATTATATCCAATTCAACCAAAAAAACACAGCTATGAGTTTTTAAGAGAAAAAGCTCATTTAAGAATTAGAACAACAACATTTAATGCAGTAATGAGGATAAGATCTGTTTTAAGTTTTGCGGTACATAAATTTTTTCAAGAAAGAAACTTCTATTATTTAAATTCTCCTATTATAACAGGAAGTGATGCTGAAGGTGCTGGAGAAATGTTTAGGGTTAGTACATTGAAAAATAATAATACTGATTTCAAAAGTGATTTCTTTGGCAAAGAAACTTTTTTAACGGTATCTGGACAGCTTGAAGCAGAGAGTTATGCTTTAGGTTTGGGAGATGTATATACCTTTGGCCCAACTTTTAGAGCAGAAAACTCAAACACTTCACGTCATCTATCTGAGTTTTGGATGATTGAACCTGAAATGGCATTTTATGATTTAAATGACAACATCAATCTTGCTGAAAAATTTATAAAACATATACTAAGAACAATTCTTAATAAATGCTCAAATGACTTAGCGTTTCTTGATCAAAACTATATAAATGAGCAAAAAAAGAAACCACTCTCTGAAAGAAGTGATATGGGATTAATTGAAAAAATTAAATTCGTTGTGGAAAATAATTTTATGAGAATTTCATATACTGATGCTATAAAAATTTTGATACACTCTAAACCAAATAAAAAAAAGAAGTTTAAATATATTATTGAAAAATGGGGTTGCGATTTACAAAGTGAACATGAAAGATTTCTAGTAGAAAAACATTTCAAATGTCCTGTTGTTTTATTTGATTATCCTGCTAAAATTAAAGCTTTTTATATGAGGTTAAATGAAGATAATAAAACGGTTAGGGCAATGGATATACTTTTTCCAGGAGTTGGTGAAATTGTTGGAGGCTCTCAAAGAGAGGAACGATTAGAGTTTTTACTTAAGAGAATGGATGAGATGAATATTAATAAAAAAGAATTGTGGTGGTATATAGACTTGAGAAGATTTGGAAGTGTTCCTCATAGTGGTTTTGGTTTAGGATTTGAACGTATTGTGCAATTCGCTACTGGAATGTCAAATATAAGAGATGTTATTCCTTTTCCAAGAACACCTCAAAACGCTGAATTTTAGGACTTAGTATATACCTAATTTTTCTACCTTTGAAATAATTAAAGGCACTATGCTTAGGCAACAGCTTAATATTAAACTTTCACAGAAACTGTCTCCTCAACAGATACAGTTGATGAAGCTTATCCAGCTAACAACTCTAGAATTAGAACAAAAAATCCAATCAGAAATTGGTGAAAATCCTGCCCTAGAGACAGGTAAAGAAAATATTGAAACTAATGAATATGAAAATGAAATAACAGATTCAAACATTATTGACACAGAAGAAATAAATATTGATGATTATTTAAGTGATGATGAAATACCATCATATAAAACTAATAGCAATAATTATAGTTCTGATAAAAATGAAAAAGTAGTGCCTGTCTCTGGTGGCATTAGTTTTCATCAAAACCTAAAAAGTCAAGCACAAAATTTAATTTTAACCAAGGATCAAGAGCCTATAGCAGAATTTCTTATTGGAAGTATTGATCAGAGTGGATATATCAGAAGAACTATTGAAGATCTAGTTGATGACTTAGCTTTTTCTGAGAATATTTATATCGAAAAGGAAGAGGTTGAAAAAGTTTTAAAAAAAATACAAACATTGGACCCTGCTGGAGTAGGATCAAGAGACTTAAAAGAATGTTTGATTTTACAGCTTGAAAGAAAAGTAAATAAAAATCACTCTTCTTTACTAGCTAAAAAAATTATTGAAGAATCTTTTGAGGAATTTTCAAAAAAACATTATAAAAAACTAATTGATAAATACAAAATTTCTGAAGAAACCCTGAAGGAAATAATTCGAATTATATCAAAGCTTAACCCAAAACCTGGTGGAACAATTTCAAACGAAAGTAGAAATACTCATATAATTCCAGATTTTATCTTAACAATAGAAAATGGTGATTTAAATGTTTCATTAAACAAAAGAAATGCTCCTCAACTTCATGTATCAGAAAGCTATAAAGAAATGCTAAAAGGATATAAGATTAATTCTAAGAAAAATAAATCACAAGAAGAAGCGGTTCAATTCATAAAACAAAAATTGGACTCCGCCCGTTGGTTTATTGAAGCAATTCAGCAAAGACATCAAACCCTTTTTAAAACAATGAATTCTATTGTCGAATATCAAAGAGAGTATTTTTTAAGTGGTGATGAAAAGTTATTAAAACCAATGATTCTTAAAGATATTGCTGAAAAAATTAATATGGATATTTCAACTGTTTCAAGGGTAGCAAATAGTAAATATGTTGATACTCCATATGGAATTAAATTGGTTAAAAGTTTTTTCTCAGAAGCAATCAAAAATCAAGAAGGAGAAGATATTTCAACACTAGAAATAAAAAAGATTTTACAAGAGCTTGTTTCAAAAGAAAATAAAAAAAATCCACTAGCTGATCTAGCTCTATCTTCTCTTCTAAAGAAACAAGGATACACTGTTGCTAGAAGAACCGTCGCTAAGTATAGAGAACAGCTAGGTCTTCCAGTTGCTAGATTAAGGAAAGAGATTTAAAATAAATAAAAAATTAATCCTAATCTGAATAACCTAATATTATTAATAGATTCATTATTACTATAATTAAATCTTGGGGATAAATCATATCCAATAGAAAAATTCCATGTGTTATATCCAAAATTTAATGATACACTATTTGACCATTTTTTTAGACCTGGAATATTTCCAATAAAATTATAATGAATCTGAGTTCCAAAATAAGCTCTCCAAAAACTATAAACGTTGTGATTTGAAGATCTCCATCTTAATTCAAAAGGAATAACTAGAGATGCAAATCTTGAAGAATTAAATTCTTGTAAGGATAATTTACCTGTATCAAAATCAATGTTCGATTTCATCTGAGTATATGAAGAACCAAATCCTAATGCGAAGGCGAAAGTGCCATTATTATTTAATGGAAAATCTCTTAATATGCCTAAATTTATTTGACTGGAAAAATCACTTTGTTGAACATTAGATTCTTTACTTTCAAGAATTACATAGTTGGTGCCAAAATAAAACTGATCTTCTCTATATTTCATCTTAATTAAAGAATCTATTGGAGAAGATTGACTAAAATAATGACCAAATGAAAACTTAAAAATTAATAGAAAAAATAATAATAAGTTCTTTTTCATATAAGTATATAATATAAAATTATAAAAAAAAGCGCCAGATAAGGCGCTTTGTGTTTAATCAAAAAATAGATTAGTCCATGTTTTGAAGATAATCGCCAAGTCGAGTTGTATAATTTATTTTTAAAGCATTTACCTTTCTTAACTCTTGTTTAATATCACTAACTAAACCCATTTTAGTGTCTCCATCAACTTTAAGGGCTGTTGTTAAAACATTCTGAAGCTCTTGTCTTTTAGAAGCTCGTTCTGCCAAAACAAATGCAGCAACATCTTCAACACCAGCAAATTTATCATTTAATTGTATTCTTGCTGCAGAACCATATTTGTCTTGATAGCGAGAAGAGGGTTTGCCAGCATATATATACATCACTCTGTCTTTTTTGTCTAATTTCTGAATTTGATCAGCCGCAGGCAAAAAATTGTCAACCATAAGTGTGCTATCTCGCATAACAGTTGCTACCATGAAAAAGAATAATAACATAAAAACAATATCTGGAA